>JACDJC010002787.1_pt1 | contig 13321 bp, 24 predicted proteins | sample 7454191 | NCBI WGS metagenome assembly JACDJC01 (sample SAMN14253291, study PRJNA609438) | sludge metagenome | isolation source: sludge after 25d culture with pyrite and EDTA | collected 2018-12-20 | reverse complement strand
GTTTGTCTACGTGGCTGGTGGCAATGGCGACCTAGGCGCACCAATCCCGCCCGTACTGCCTGCTAAGGCATATCGCAACGTCCAAGTGCGTGTGGTGCTTGCCGACATCATGGCAGCGTCTGGTGAGTCGCTTAGTTCGACCTCTGAGGCGTCTATCATGGCACGTTCCCTGGCAACGTGGCCACGTCGGAACGATACCGCCTGTGCGCTGCTTGACGACCTAGCGAGAGAACTTGGCGTGATCTGGCGCGTGTTACCGGATGGATCGATTTACTTTGGAAGTAACACGTTCGCAGAAACGGTGCTTGCCCAGCCTCTACAGCAGCTCGACGATCAAGACCCAGCGTATGCCACGGGCCTTTTTGTTCCGCATTCGTTCGGGCCGCTGCCCGGTGAATCATACGAAGGGCGCAGAGTCGGCGCAGCGCACTACACCATTTCGCCCGAGGGGCCGTTTCTGCAACTATGGTTCCTGGACGCGGAAACACAGGAACTTGACGGCGGAAACCTTCGCCGGTCGCTGGCAGGGCTCATTAAAGAGACCGTTCGTATCGACTGGTACGGAACCTACCCAGGTAAGGTTGTCACGCAGCGCGCCGACGGTACGCTTGATGTGCAATTTGACAGCCGATTAATCCCTCCACTGCCATCGGTGCGATATCGTACCTTTGCCCCAGGTGCTCGGCTTTCCGTTGCCTCTGGGTCTCGGGTTGATGTCACGTTTGACAACGCGGACCCACTTGCCCCCGTGGCGCATCTGTTTGATCCTGGCAGCGCTCAACTAGGCGCGGCTCGGGAAACCGACCCTGTAGACCCTACTGCTTTGTTTACGACCTGGATTCAGCAGGTGCAGGTAGCGCTGAATGCAATTGCAGGTGGTTCAGTAACGCCATTTACTGGTCCCCACTTCGGAACGATCTCCGGGGCTAGTACCAAGGTGTTTGTCCCATGAGCGGCATACAGTACCCATTTGGCACAGACGTGGCCTTGATCCTGGAAAACGGGCTCATTGACGTTGACACCACATTTGCGGTCGTCACCGATGAAGCGCGGGTGCTGCTGTATGACCTGCTGAAGATCATCACCACCACTTCGGGCACGCTGTGGTGGGCTCCTACCGCCACAGAGGACGCGGGACAGGCTCAGTGTGACGCTATCAGCCCGGCTCGCCTTGTCGCGTTCCAGGCGCGGCTACAGAACGCAGTCGAGCAAGACTCCCGATACACGTCTGTCGTCGTGCTTGTCGATAAGCACGGCCCCGATATGGCAATCACCATTACCTGCGAGGCCGCAAACCGAAATCTGCGCCTTGTGCTTGTGACCAATGCCGACGGTACGCTATCCGTCGAGGAGCTGACCACCGATGGCGCTGTACTCTGACCTAATCGGCACCGTCTCGCAGGCTGCCTATTTCGCGCGGCTCATGGCGCGGCATCTTGCCAATGATGTGCCCACCAATACGTGGATTGGGCTAACCAACATCGGTCTGAGTACGACGGAATACGTCTCTGAGGTTCTGGCACAGCTTCGTGATTTGCTCGCTCAAACCTTCCGCGCTTTCTTTCTTGATGAGTGGCAGTCGCTGAGCGATGAGGCCTCAACAGAGGCAGACCGACAATCGATCTATGACAGGATCGTTGTTGTCGCTCGGAATATGTACGGTATCCAGGCAGAAACGGCACAGTTACAGCTTGCACGTTTTACACTATCATGCGTCACTGGTTCGCCAGCACAGACCTTCGCAGCGGGCGATATTGTGGGCACGGTGGGTGTTGGTGGCTTGCTGTGGTACGCGGAGGAGTCGGCGCAACTCCAAGCGGATGAACGAGCGGTCGTACTCTGCCGTGCTGCCGCTGCTGGCAGTCTTTATAATGTGCCGATTGGTACGTCGCTGGAACTTAAAACAGCGCTAGTTGGTGTGTCGGTCGATAACCGAGCAGTGGGGGCTGCGACGTTGCTCGGGCTGGGTAACTCGGGTCTGTATCTTAACGCGACTCAATCAGGCGTTACGGTCCAGGTCGTAAATTTGGGGGCTAACCAGCCACTTGCGGTGACCGGAAATCTCGGCACCAAGGTGCTCACAATCTCATTGCGAACCGACGGCGGCGGCATTGCGCAATCGACGGCGGAGGAAGTGCGGGCATACATCAACGGCGCTCCTGTGCTGTCTGGAGTGCCGCAGCTTGTGACCTACGGAAAGAATGCAAGCACCGGCGCTGGGGTTATGGTGGTTACGGCGGCCCCGGTTGCGCTGGCTTGGGATGGCGGATACATACAATCGGCAGGATCTGACGCAGAAAACGTGCTGCGGCTCAAGAGGCGCTGCGAGACGCGGCTTGATACTCTGGGCGGCGGTGGTGGTTCGGGTGCGCCATCGGCTTCGGTTGGCACTGAGGATGCCCTAGTATATTGGGGGCTCCAGGCTCCATTTGGATACGCTGCAAGCCCGGTGCGGTGGGTTCGTGTGCTTTCAAACAACAAGCTTGGCGTGATGTCCGGTGGAGAAAGTACCGTCATTTTGTTGGGTTACAGTGGAGCGGTATCTCTGACGGATGTTGCGGCGGTTGCGCAAAACTACGAAAACCCCAAAAAGTATTGGGGCGGAATCAACGTGGTGACAGCCAATTTGATTACGATTGCACTGATCGGCGTGATCCATGTCCGTCCGGCAAGCGGTAAAAGTCTCACGGAGGTGAGTCTGTCTGTAGCTCTTGCGCTGGCAAACTTTAAAAACACAATTGGAGACGAATGGAGCCGTAACGAAGCGCCAATCATCTACCCGTCAAAACTTGTTGGCGTGCTTGATTCGGCCGACCCGGTTGCAATTAGCCGTGTCGAACTGACTGCACCGATTGCTCCTGTGGTCCTAACATGGCAGGAGTTCCCAGAGTTTGATACCTCTGGGATTGTTTACTCCTACATCTAAGCCATGAGCCAGCTACTACAGCGCTATTTGTTTCAAGACCTACCGCGTCCCCGGTTTCTCACCGGTAGGCGCGCTACGGCTTACCTACGCACATTCTGCGAGGTCGCTGACGAACTGGCGCAAGACATTCTCGACGCTCGGTCAGAACTCACTATCGAAGCGGCTAGTCGCGCTGCTCTGTTCTCGATTGCCCGCAACTGTAACGACCGTGGATTTGCTCGGGAGAACACCGCTCCTCTTGCAGCCTACCTGCTCCGCATCCTTTCCGAAAAGCGCAAGGCAGGAACCGAGGACGGTTTGAAAGCTCAGTTTGCCCGGATGGGAATGCCAGTAATCGAGATCATCAAAGAGCTGGACCTTCGAAACGCTGGGGTCGTCAATGGCTTCGGTGGCAACATCGGTTTCTTTTTCATCATCGTGCGCGCTCCCTTTCCGTTTGCGTCGCTGTCTGGCTCTTGGGACGGTGGCGGCACTTGGGATGATGGGACGGCAACATGGGGAGCAGCTCTCACGCCAAGTGATCAGGCTGAAATCGGCGACGTGCTGCGCCGCTGGAAACCTGCCGGGACTAGTTGCCGATTTATCCTATTCGACGAGGATGGTTCGACTGGCTGGGGTCCGGCTGGTCTGTCCGGTAACTATCAAGAGATCCCGTTTAACGAAGCGTGGGAGCATCTGCCGCCAGCTGGCGTGGTGACTCCCTACTACAACGTCGATTTTCTCACACCCTGATGAGGAACCTATGATCGCTCGTATCTTGTTTGCTCTGTTTGTCCTCTCCCTTGCTGGTCCATCGCACGCGGCGGATTCGGACCTCCAACAGTACAACCGAGCCGCTATTGATGTAGAGGCAGTTTGTGGGGCCAATCCACTTACGTCGTCGCTATTGCTTGTCAGAGATGGCAAGCTTATAACCGCTGATGCAAACGGCGTGTTCCGCGCACCGATCAATCGCAGCGTGCGTCAGCTCGCAGAATACATGGCATGCACGCGATGCATGATTTCTGGCTCATGCGCTGGCGTGAATCTGCGCACGCTCAAAAGCCTGCATATCGATGGAACCGGTGGGCTTGTGTCAAGCGCCACTTCCAACACGATGAAGGTCAGCAGCGGCGCAGGCATGACGGAGGTTGGGCCGGGCGGGGTTCAGATTACCGCCTCAGGTGGCGGATATCACCAAATGGCCGACGGTTATAGCAAATTCACTAGCACGGTGGCTGGTGGTGGGAATCCCGCGATGGGAGCACCAATTTCAAATGAGGTGCGCCCGATCAACATCGTCAAGGCATGGTTCCGGGTAACTACGGATGGGCTTGGAAATATCAGCATAATCGACGGACACAACATCACCTCATGCTCTATCGGTGGCGTAAACACCATCGATTGCACGATGTCTATCACGCTCGATAGTACAAACTATGTTGCGCTTGTTAATGGACAGGTGGCTGCTGTTACGGCTGCCATGCAATGTAGTCCACAAACCGGAAGCACGATGACCTGCATATTCCAGCCGATATCGGGGCCTCTGCTGAGTTGTGCAACCAACCAGTGCGTGATGTCGGTCATTGTCATGGGCCGCCTGACCACCTAGGAGGATGACATGAAACGGATCATTTCCCTCTGTTTGCTCCTTCTGTGCGCCAACGCAAAGGCGGCCGGTGATCGCTCTGGAATTGAGCCCGTTGGAAAATCAACGGCATCGTTTTTGCCGCCAATCACACCACCGCTTAGCGGGAGCCCAGGGAATAATAAATATCTGCAAAGCAACGGCACCGGAGTCGTATCATGGGCGGCAAAACCAAGCGCCAGTCAAATCGGGTATGTTCCATCCACGCCACTGTATTGGCCAATTGTGCCAACGGAGGTCGCAGGGGCGCTCGACTCTCTAGCGTCTCTGCTTACGTGGTCCGGTCGGCTTACTGGTTTTGAGTGGTGACCCATGGACCAATCAGCGTTGGTCGAACTCATTGCCAGGCTGCTTGCGTTGCCAGCAGACAAAGTGACTGTGTGGCACTTTCTGTTTCTGTTCGTGGGCGTGTTCGGTCTGTCACTGCCTGGCTTGATCCGGTTGCGGCATCACGGCCAGCATGTGCAATTTCTGCGCACGGCGACCCCGGAACAGCTTGCGGCATACACCGGCAACCATCGGCTACCACCACCCAAAGCGCCAAGCTTAGGCGGTCCGGTGCTTGTTTTGGGGTTGCTCTTGTTGGTTGGACTAGCCAGAGGGTCGGCAGCGTCTATGGCAAGCTCGGCCGAAGAGGGGTCCGAATGCAAGCGCGACCGCGATTGTCCAACGGGCCAGTATTGCCATCGTGGTTCCTGTGTCAGCAATGCACGAAAGATCACGCCAAAGCCCAGAATGGCAGCCCGTGACCCTCTTGGGCTGGCTTGGGAAGAACATGATCCTCCCGGCCCGAGTGTGGGATGGATACAGCGCAACCTCTAGGGCTTGACACACGCTGCCAGGTGATAGGCGGGGTACTTGTACAGCAGCCAGCCCTCGTCTTGCGCCACGTCCTGCGGCGGGTCCATCTGTAGCCGCACGTCTTTGCACATCCATCCGGTCGGGCACGTCAGCGCAGCGTCGCACTCATAGACCACGCAGTCCATGTAATACGAGTCGCCCATCCAACATTGAGCGTCCGACGCTTTGCCAGGCGCTGGAATCGGATAGCGGTCAAGGTCGTCTACGCGCCATGGGTGGAAGACCTTGCCGTTCTGGTGCGTAGCAAGACCTGAGATCGGTGCGACTTCGAGCCGCTCAAGCTTTGGGGTTGGTTCGATGCCGCAGCCAATGAGCAGTGCGGCGAGTGCTAGGTATTTCTTCATGTCTCTCTCCAGCCCGTGAGGTGGGCCACGATGTCGTCTTTGTTCAACCCCGTTTTATCGAGGCTTTGTTTGATATCGGCGCATCCCAGAAATGCACGGGCCAGCACAACAAACCGTCTGCGCATTGTCGTGTTTCCGATTGGAGCGTCAAGCCATTCTGCTACAGGGTCGTAACCGTGCTGGTCAGGGTGCGACATGGGACTCTCTATGCTCAGCAAACTCCGCCCCAAAGCGAAGCCCACACTCTTTTTCGCAAGCGCGCTTGAAACACGACGGGCACGCATCCCGCATTAGATAGCGATTACCAGCTCGCTTGACTAGGCCAGCTTTTTCGAGCTTAGTCAGGTTATGTGCTACCATACCCAAGGTTTGGTAGCTGCCCGAGAACGCCTTGATCTCGGGCATCACAAAGCCGGTGTCAGCTCTCCAGACGTGGCCTAGCGCTGCCAGTGCGCCTGTCGATAGGTCATCACGATAGCCGAGCGTGTGCAGCCACTGAAGCACCTCCACGAACGAAAGACAGTGGGCGCAGAGGTGAAGCTCGCTTCCGAGCGTCGTAACACAGACCGCCACCGCCGGGGCTTTCTTACGTCCAAATCGGTTCGACACTGAGTGGGTCAAAGCGTGCGTTGCTTTGATGTCGCAGACCTTGGTGCCGGTGTATCCGGTCGGTGCGGTCCAGTGCGCAGATCGTTTTGTGATCTCCATGATGTCATCCCCCTTTGGTGGTGGTTACTTGCCCTTGGGCCAACGCTGCGCCCGTCGGCGCTGGTAACGCTTGCTTCCGGTGCGTGGCGGAATCCAGGGCTCCCAATGTTCAACAGCTTCGATGCCTATGAAATCGGTTTCGTGTAGCTCCATCGTCTATTCCTCGCTTCCCGGTGGAAACAGCGGCCCCTTGACGACCTTCGCCTTGATCTCGACCTTCTGACCGCGCGTCATCTGCTCGGCGTAGACACGCTTGCTGATGGCGCGGGCTTCCTTCATATCCTCGCGGTCGGTCGCGGTCAGTTCCTTTACCTTGGCTTTGGCTGCGTAGATCGCTGGGTCTGTATCAATGTGCTCTTTGGCAGTCTCGTACCGATGACCAGCCTCCGCCATGATTGCTTCTAGTTCCGACGTGGACGCGCTGTTGATGCGCGCTTCCATCTCATCGCTGATGGGATTCTGCTTCTGTCGCTGCTTACGTGCCATTGCTCGGCTCCTTTGCTCGTTCCTGTAGCTCTTTGGCCATTCGCTGAATCTCGTCGTCCTGTGCCTTTGCCTGCTCAGCCTGCGAACGTCCAAGCCATGCGTTGATTCTGTCCCAAACTGATGACAGCGCGGTGATTATGGCTGGCGCTGGGTTCTTCATCATGGTACGGCCTTGCCGCAAGCCAGCGCTGCGCTGTTGAGTAGTTGCGTGGCCTGGCTATCGCTGGAAAGGTCCGTGAGCTTGCCAGTGCCCAAGAGGTCCGTGTTTGCTTTGGCGATGTACTGTGCTGCTCTAGCAGCAGCATCCTCGCATGCTCGGGACGCGCTTTCTGACATCCCCCAGCCGTACACCGCGCGCTGCCACTCGCCGATTTTGCTTGCGGTCAGGCAGCCGCTCAGACTCGCAAGCACACACAGCCCGCACAACCCGGCGATGATCAGGACTGCGGCATAGACTCCTAGCCGGTACTCTTGCGCGGGGGTCATTCTGTTGGCCATCCTGGCAATTGAACAACCTGAGTAACTCCCTTTGGCTTCCACTGATGCTGGCACGCTCTACATTTGCCGCGCACCTCAATAATTTCACCTGCCTGTGTCTCGCAGCCTTCGGGATCTATTCCGCTGGAAAATTGGTCCCAATACATCGGCTGCTCATAGATTTCGTACCACCTGACGTTTGGCGACTTACATTTAGGGCAATTGCGCAACTTCATCCTGTCACCTCAAACGGGTCCGCCGGAGTCTCGCGCGGTGCCCAGAGTGCGCCGTCGAGAAACTCGTCATCTATTGCATTCTCGCCCCACCAAAACTCGGCAATGATAGAGCCAATTCCAAATCCATAAACCTCCAACGTGGGCGGCGGAGTCATTCGCAACTCCTTAGCCAAGCATGCGCGCTTGTTTGGATCGATACTCAGCCAATACTCCCCCGGCTTTGTGGGCCGGTCGGGGGTCCACTGTATCTGCATCACATCATCCTCGGCGGCACGTTTGGCCGCGTTTCGGGGTCGAGCTTGGGAGTTGATTTCACTGTCTGACATGAAAGTGAACCATTACCAAGACACTCTCTAGGCAGCGACGGGTCTTTTGGTATTGTAATTTGACACCACCGAGCCCCGACAAAGTAATCGTTTTGCTGACCTACCCATCCTATAGTCCCCCGCCGTATACGGTCGCGATTAGCCACAAGTTCAACGCGCAGTTTCTCATCAATCAACACTACAAACACGTTATCAACCCAGCGACATCGATTTTCTGCCACCTCTATCCAGTACAAACCCGGTTCTGTTGGTTCTATGGTGGTCCAATTATTTGCCATGATCACACCCCCAAGCCAGCCAGCACGGTGTTACGCCAAGCGCGGCGGCGAGTTGCTCGATTGTGGCCAGAGACGGTTCACAGCGCCCTTGCTCCCACTCGCACACGGCTGTGCGTCCGCGAGGTGGGCCAAGCGCCGCACCAAGCTGGGCCAGCGTTAGACGCTTGGAGTGGCGAGCGGCGCGTAAGCGCTTGGCTAGCATTATTTGCTACCATCTGACATGGTTTGCTCCTCGTATGTTGTGGCGACTCAGTGCCGCCGTTGATGAAAACCAGTCTATCCACCGGCCTTGTTTTGTCCAGAAAAATCGAACAAACCCACGTCTTTTTTCTTCCCCCGTCGCTAACCGTCCATGCGCATTTCCAGGTGCGTAAGCAGCCACTCACCCGGCAAGAGCTCCCAGAACGCGCAATCCGCAGCCGTGACACTTTCCGCTGTCCGAAGCGTGACCCACGGCACCTTGCGCCAGGGTATCAGGAACCGCCGTCCGTCTATCAGCAGTGCCAAAAACGATCGCGGCACTGCGTCCAGGTGCGCCTCTTGCACTGCGCTGATAGCCGACCGCGCAAACCGTCGCTTGGTCGTCTGCTTGCACTCGATAGCGACGTATTCACCAGACGCGAGGCACGCAACGAAATCGGCCCCCGCATCGGCCACGAACCGATCGCCCACCTTGCGCGGTTCGAGCTTGTGCCAGCACATCAGCACACCAGACTTCCGCAGCGGTTCGAGCCACTGCGATGAAACGTGCTGCTCCCATACCTCGCCAGCTCGCTTGGATGCGGCACCGGCTGCGCGACGTTTGAACGCTGGCGCGGGCTTTGGTGGGCGCTTCATGACCGCACCGGACGTACAGTTTCCCACATGATGTCAGCGCAGATACGTTCCCAATATCGGACGCGTTTTCGTGCGTTGCGCAAGCGCCGGGCAGAACCAGGAATGCGGGCGTTTTTTGCAGCGCGTGCCTGATGCAGTTCCGCGAGTGCGGCAATCGCGACATCTGGATATTTCAGCCGTGCCATTTGTACTCCTCAGTGCGACGTCAGGGTCACGATCCCCGATCATTTACGTGGGCTCACGCAAAAGATGCCAACCCGTCGCAATGACCCGGCCACGTCCCTACACGCGCCGGGCCTCACCCGAGCCTAATTGTGGTCAGTGTGCTTTATGATGGACCCCCTTCTGCTGACTGGACTTCAGCGTTAAGCGCGTTGATCAGGTCCGGTAACTATCCGCGACTTACCATCGTGGCGATCATCTCTTCGGGCAGCTCTCCCTGTGCGATCTCATCGGGAGTGTATACGCCGGTCACAACGTCTGGCCATACCATGCGAGCGCACTCGCGCATCGCAGCCCATCGGCACATCGTACCGGGGAACTTCTCCCACGCGCCTCCGCTTTTGATGAAACCCATCTGTCGAGCTTTATCGACCGTGAAGGTGTACTTTCCTTCGGGCTCTCCCTTGCGTTTGTAGACAACGGTAGCGTGCTTGTCGGTGTGTTCGGAGATGTAAAACTTCTCACACGACGGGTTGTTTTTGATGAGCCCAGCGATGAACTGAGCCCCCCACCCCACACGACCATGCACCACGTATGCCTGAGTCAGCGCGATCATCGCTGGTACGCCAAGATTCTGCCCCCATGCGATCACGACGATGGCCTGTTCCGCGGTTCCGATCTGCGGAAACATTCGCGAGCTGGCGACATCAGCGGCAAAGGCACGTAGGGAGTTCTGCCCGCTGGGCTGCAATGCCCATGGATCGCTTTTGGCCGTCATCTGTACGGTCTTGGATGCGGGCACCATGGAAACCATAGGAGCGGGCTGCGCGGGCTCTGGGGTTGGTTGTGGTTCGCCTTTGATTTCAATGCGCTGCATTACGGGTTCTCCGGTCAGTCGTTCAAAGTCAATCGGCAGATCACGTACGATGGTGGCAACCTCCAAAGCCTTGCGCGCCGGTTCAGGTCCGGCAGCAACAAACGACTCCGCAAGCTTGGCTCCCAGGATGTTTGCAAGGTCTGCCATAGATACGACCCCCTCAAACATCGCAAGCGCGTTGCCGTAGTGCTTGATCAACTCAACGGCCCGCTTGTCGCCTACGCCTGCATACGGCTTGTAGTTGTCGGACACGTCGCCAGCCAAAGCCAAAAAATCAGGAATCTTGGCCGGAATGATTCCGTACTTTTCGAGAACCGCCGCTTCGTCGTAAACCTTCCGCTCCTGGTCGAGCGGTCGCAGCATCGTCACTTGCGGATTGACGAGCTGTAGGAGGTCTTTGTCTGACGACAGGATCGTGACGCTGTGCCCAGACTCCCAAGACCATGCGCAGAGACTCCCGATAACGTCGTCGGCCTCTGCGAATAGATCGCCGTTGTACTTCGGAGCGCGGAACACAGAGCATCCTTCCGCTTCCAGCGCCTCGATTGCGTAGCGGATCTGCGTCCGGTACGCCTCTCCTCGGTCGGGTCGGTTTGCTTTGTAGGACTCCCAGATCTGCGAGCGAAACGACTTACCGCTGTCGCAGCAAATCGCAACCCGATCATGCCCCTCTCGAAAGCGTCGAATTGCATTGATCGTCGCAGTCCTTGGCTTGTCAAAGTCGCGGCCCTTGCCGCTGTCCACTTCCCACATCTGGGAAAACACGCCGCTGATGTCTACCGCTAGGATTCTCACGTCGTCACCTTCCGCACGTCTCGCAACGCCACGGTTTCTTGATCGGTATGCATTGCTATCGTTACCGTGGGAATGCCTTCTCTAACTATTTGGCGCACAACGGGACCAACTAGACCCACATCGCTTCCGCTAGTCCACCGCGTGCATGTTGCCTGAAACACCTCCACCACATCCCCCACCTTAATCTCATCCGGCTCAGTTTTCACCGCTGCCTCCGCCGCCTGCTTGCCCGTGGGCGTGTCGTGGGTGGCTTCCGTTGGTGGGTCGCAGGGTTCGCAGTTACTTATAAACCAGATCCGGTTACCATCAATATGCTCGACAGTGTATGTCGGCGGCCTGTCATTCTCGTTAATGCTAAGCACTTTCGCGATGGTGCCACTTCCAAGGACGATAGGATTTAACCTCTTAACCCACTCTCCCACCTTGACCGGATGCTTGGGAGTCCGAGACTTCAGCGCGGCGACCTCCATCTGCGCAAGGTCACCCCGCGCTATCGATGCGCGTAGCCTTTCCTGTAGCGCCGCGACCTCTGCCCGAAGTGCGTCGCGCTCTGTGTGCAGTCGATCGATCGTCTCGGCATCTGCTTTTGTCCGCGCACCAAACGCTGCCCGGTGCTCGACCATCTTGGCTTCGTGGTCGGCTGCCTGTTTGTGAAACCGAGTGACAAGTCGATCGACGATCTCCGCAACGCTGAGTAGTTCTTCGTTGGTCATGACGTAACTCCTTACGATTCAATCCAGGCCCAGATCACGCCAGCCATCACGGCTGCAAAACACAAAGCGACGACGATCCAGCATGGAGACAGAACCCACCACCAGGACCAATCGATCTGATGGGTGAGCTTGAGACAGACGAACAGAATCGTCAGACCGGAAACCAAGATTCCGTTACTGGTGTTAGAGCCTTGCGCCATGTTCCAGACCTCCTAAAGATCGCCCCTACTCACTCCGGCAACACGCCGGACCATCACGGCAGACCCGCTCCCAAGCCTCTTCCAGTCACAGGGAGAAAGGATTTAGCGGGTCAGGCTTTCGGGGCAAAGAGTGCGCTAGGGACGGGCAGCGAGCGTGTATAGGAGTGCTGCTTCGTCCGTCGCGCTGTGCTCGGGGCCGGAATCGAACCGGCGTCTCCGCTTCTTGGGGCGTGCTCTCCTACCTGCTGAGCTACCCGAGCAGTGCCGTCTTTCCGGCTGTCATGGCATACGGTTTTGCCGCCGACCCGGCGCGGGCTGTTGTATTTGTGGGCCTCGCCCGTCTTCGTTAGTCATTCTCCACCTCCACAGGAACGATGATGGGTCCAGCGTCACACTCAGGATTGCAGCACACGCCGACGTATTCCGGAGTACCGTTGCAATACTGTACCGGAGGAGCAATGCCATCCTCGGACGGCTCCGCAAGCTCTCCGCATTCGCATACAAAATCAGGTCGACGCATCTAAACCTCCTAAAAGTCGCCCCTAAGCGGGCGCGGAATGGTTACTCGTCTTCGTCTTCGTCTTCGTCTTCGTCTTCGTCTTCGTCTTCGTCGTAATCCATCGGCGGAAGATCGGGAAGCGGCGCGCCGTTGTCCAGCGCATCGATCAGCGCCTTGGCCAGATTGATTCCGCCGTCTGTCTCGCCTATTCCGTAGGCGTCATCCATGTTGCCGCTGTCTACGTAATGTGGCATGCCATCCGAGTCGCATTCTGGACGATCTCGGTACTGACTCAGTTTCCGAAGGTGCTTAATGATCTGTGCTTCCGTTGCCATCTCTCAACCTCCCGCGCCAATCCGGCGCACGTAGTCGCTCACAGTCAGATCCATCGCTATCCATGCCGCGTCAGCGCTCACGCACGGCACCGGATCTGGTAGTAACTCAGGAATCGCTAGTCCAAGTCCAGACCAGCGCCAGGACCACCCCGAACCCCTGCGCTCGACCGTGCCCCATGCACTGAGCGCACGTCGCTTGCTGGCGAGGTCCGCGTGGTAGTTGGCGGATGCTAGACCGCGCTCTATTGCGTCGGCGATCATGCGCATCGTCGCACCACAAGCTCCGGGTACTCGTCTTTGATGCTGGCGTGCAGTAAGGCACGTCCCAATCCGTCAGCTACGTCCGCGATTCGCTCTGCGAAGTAGTCCGGATCCAGGTACGAGTCAAAATCCTCCACGGCTTTCGCATCGCCAGCGACAGAGCAAATAGACAATTCGCGGCAATTTTCGTCTTTATTGATAATCAACTCGCACCCAAGTACTAGCTTGCGGTCGTACTCCTGCCCATCATCGTCCTGCGTCACCCAATCAAGCGTAACCGTGCTTGGCTGACCGACCTTGCCACGGTCAACGGTCAGTGCTAGGTCAGGGTACTCGAAGTGATCAACGCTCATGGCTAGCACTCCACAATCTG
>JACDJC010002786.1_pt1 | contig 13328 bp, 13 predicted proteins | sample 7454191 | NCBI WGS metagenome assembly JACDJC01 (sample SAMN14253291, study PRJNA609438) | sludge metagenome | isolation source: sludge after 25d culture with pyrite and EDTA | collected 2018-12-20 | reverse complement strand
ATGCACCAAGAAGTATTGCAAATGCTGCAATTCCCAAAAGAACATTCATTAATTTGTCAGTTTGTTTCTTCGTCATAATTTTGATTTTAAGTATAGTTAGTGTTGCATTTTATGTCTCCCTTTGCCGGGGCTGAATCCGGAACATTAAACTGTCAAGCAAGCATAAACTATGATAGCTTTATAAAGCTTGATTTTACCCCTGATCTGCCAATTTTGGGCAGGTTTTGGTATATACCCTTAATTAAGCCTTATCACATATGTATTCTTTTGATCACATTCATGTATGAATTTCTCCTTCAGCCAGTTCAGGTCATCGTTGTCAATGCTTTGGATGATCCGGATGCAGGTATCAAATTCGCCCAGATTTCGGTGGATTTCGGCCGTCATGATTTTTTGTTCCAGATCCGCCTGGTCAAGAATCGATATCAGTTTATGGCAATTCTCCCACCACCTCAATTGGTCATGTTCATCCGTAAACATGCTTTTTTTATGCCTTTTTCTGTCGTTATAAGCCCACCAAACCTGATTTCTGATGAACAGCTCCTCCTCCACATTTTCGGCCACATTCTCGCTGAGGGCCCTGAAATAGTCGTCAATACCAAGGAAGTCGGCATCGTCAGCCTTTGCCCACTTAGAATTCATTTTATCGCCCCACTCATATCTTCCTATTTTTCTCAATTTGCTTAGCCAGAAGATGGTTTCACATTTCCTGCATTTGGTAAGGTCAGGAAAATCAGGAAGCATTGGGGCAATTCGCTTACCGTCGGAGTATATTTTAGCGCCAATGGTGTTTCCGCTTAATATACTTCCCACTGTCAAAAGATTGCCACAACGGGGGCATTTGTAGACGTAATTTGGTCCTGGTTGCATAGTGGTGGTTTAATTTTATATGTGTTGAACGCTTCCCTTACCAACAATATTCAAATTTATTCCATCTTCATAATCGACAACAACTTATGTTTCAACTCCTCTCTGGTCGGCTCAAATATTTCTTTGAGGGTTTTGATGGGATCAAGTTTCTGATCAAACAATTCGCGGTTCATGATGGGTAATTGAAATGCCTTTATCATTATCTCCTTATCGTTGGCGTGGGTATCTTTAATGACGAATTCTGTTGATGAGTCTTGGTAAACTTTGATGGTATCCGGATAGAATAATATGATCTCATCTACTTTATACCTGATGGAATATGCGACCATCTGATAAAGGTCGTTTTGAGAAATTCCATTCTTGGGATCTTTCTCATTCGAATACACAATCTTGTATTTGGTATCTGCAATAATACATTTATGGGGAAGTTTGAGCCATAAATCAGGTTTCAGTTGAAATTTCCCTGATTCGTCAAGGTAGGTATCACTTCTTTGCGATTTCGCAGTTATCTCTGGCATTTCCTTGTCGATAAATCCGAAAATGAAATCCTCAAATACATATTCCATAGGAAGGAGGAATGCAAAGAGCTTCAATTCATTCTTGAAATCAAACGAAATACAGTGTGTCAGGAAAAGATGGCAATAATCACGTACAGTCTCAAAATCACCAAACATGGGATTAAACGATATCCGGGCACATTGTTCGGCAGTCTTCTTTTCGTAAGAAACTTCATCCAGGATATAAAGAATTTCCCGTAAGTTTTTCTTGTTATCCTGACTTAATGTCGCATTAAATAAAAGGGTTGTAACGTACTTAATTATGCGGTTGAATTCGTTGTCGAAAATAAATGCATCATATGTACAGCTTAATTTGTGCCATTTCGCCTTACCCAGGTTATCATTAATGTAACTGTTGACATCCAGTCTCCCTTTGACAAAGGTGACTTCACGGCTTATTTCTTCATATTGCTGATAGATCGTGGAGCTGAGCAACTTTATGGTATATTTTGAGTACAGGTAGATAAGCACTTCAAAAAAATCACTCTTGGTACTATCCAAAGAAGAATGATAATTTGGAAACTTAATTTTTCGACAATAACTCAACCACCATAGAATGTGGTTTTGTGCCTGGTTAATTTGTATTGTTGAGAATTCCCTCGATGGATCAAAAAATATCTTAGGCAACAGATTTATCTTATTGCCCTGATAATGAATGATTCCAATATATTTATTGGATTTCAATTCATTTGTGCGGTATATAAATTGAAGAAATCTCTGACTTTCAGATTTGTTGCCTCCATTTTCGGAATAGAAGGAATTCAATTCACGGTTATTCCAGATCTCGTCCAGAAATCCTTCCAAGCCCTCCAGGTTCTTGTCAAGGTCAACTTTATTCTGATATTCAAACAGAGTTATCATTTTCTTCCCGAAATTCTAATTGGCCATGAATTTTCATCTAAAAGAAGATCGGCTGACGTAAGTATCCCCCTTACTTCCTTTTCATCATTCATGTAATATTCAAGCAATAAGGGTATCACCTTTTTATTCATCCTATCTACCAAAGAATAATCCTCGCCCATAAAGAATGAATGCCCAATCTGAAAGTCATGGCCTTTGGACTTAATTATCAAATCATTGATTTTTTTGAGAATATCCGTATCATGAATTATTTTTCCTTCAATCTTGCATTCTGGATACATGGCCTCGAACTCAAATCTCCTTCTCAATGCTATGTCCAACAGTGCGATCGATTTATCGGCAGTATTCATGGTTCCGATTATATATAAGTTTGATGGAACAATGAATGGTTCACCTGAAGGAAGTTTAACTTCAAGCGGGATAGAACCATGCGACCGTTTATCCGGTTCAATCAACGTTATCAATTCTCCAAAGACCCTTGAGATGTTTGCCCTGTTAATTTCATCGATAATTAAAACGTAATTTTTGCGGCTTACCTTTTCCAATTTACCAGACCGATCTTTACCCAAGGCAAGCAGCTTTTTCAATAAGGGTTTATAATAGGAAAAAAGCCCTTGTATGTTTAATGTCGATTCAGCTTCATACATCTTTTCCAAAGTGGTAATGCTCAATGTATGTGCTGTTCCACCACTTGCCTTCCGGAATTCAATGGCTCTATGATTTACACCCGTAACATAAAATGAAACCTGCTTCATTTTGATCTCTATCTCTTCCACTTCACCTTCAACCAAAGAATCAAATAGCTGATGAAAAACAACATCGAAGGGCTTTTTTGAAGCTTTCGGTTTTTCCGACTCTTTTAAGTTATTTAATGCCCTGTCAGACAATTGCTTAAACACACCGTCTTTTCTCTCGAAAGTCAGTTGATTGCTATTTTCAATATCAGGCCGTAAACCCTGGATAAAGTCTTCGTAACTGTAATTCTGATGGAAAGTAATAAATTCAATACGATCATGCAGATTGGCATTAAAGATTCTTAATGCTTCCTCGTACGAGGCAATGTTCTTGTTTTCAATTATTTCTGCCGCCCTAAGAATGGTATTATAAGTTTTTCCGGTTCCGGGAGGTCCATAAAATATCGTGTTGAGTGGATGATCCGGGCCATTGTCTGGTGGGCTTGTTGTTGTGGTTGGTTCTCCAATGCCAAGCATTTTGCATAATTTCTCGACATAATCCGGGTATTTCGTTATATCAGTTAAAGTCTTTAAAACGATGGTGCCATCGTCAACATTCCATTCTCCACGATTTTTCCATTCGACTTTTCGTCTGTGTTTATATTCCTGTTGAGTGTTGTCGAAATAATAATCACTTGTAACAACTCCCCAACCAACATATTGTTTTTTACCCTTTTTTACGATAATGATATCACCAGGCTTAATAACGTTGGCAAATTCATAGCACGCTAAGGCATCGTTATATTTTCTTTTCTCGGTTTTTGAAAATTTCTTCAGCGCATCTTCAATCGTATCCTTATCCTTAAAGTCTTTTAGATTACCCAGTTCATTGTAGCCAATGGCCATTACATGTGCATTATAGAATTCATCCCATTTCCCTGCATTACGGCCGGGAGCATATACCCAGTATTTCAATGAGCTTGTTTGCCCAGTTAGGTTTAACAATGCATCAAATTCTTCCCTGGTGGCTGCAAAATTGGTCCCCTGGTTCCCAGCCTTAAGGTTCTTAAGTTCATCTATGGCCATTAGTGTATCTTTTAACAGTGGACTGTCCACCAAATTATGCGTTACTTTTAATCCGACTTTTAATTCGCTTTTATCCTCCTTTAACCAATGATGTTCATCACTGGTATGCTCAAATATCCCTGGTTCGGAAGTAACTTCGGCAAGGGCATAACATCCTGATTTTTCGCCCGTGATCCAGATTATTACCTTATCCCCTGGGTGAATCTTTTCTTTGTGTTTAGTGACCGTCCAATTATCAAGAACTCCTTCCCGCAAAGCTTTTTCAAAATCAAATATTTGCGGGTTCCCCTGAAAAAGCCAATAGTTTACTTTTGATTCAATGTCAAACCGCTCTCTGGCCTCGTATGATAACTCATAAAAAGGCAATTGTGATTTTCCCCTAATTTTGTTTAGTAAGGCTATATAATCATTATAAGAATTAAACTGGGGTTCGATTCCCAATACTTTCTTGATATAAGGTTTTGTTGGTCTGTTAATTGGCAAATACTTTTCAGGGTTTACATAGAATAGCGCTTCGGTAATCTTGACTTTCCCTGTATTTTTAATTTTGAGGACGTCTTCGAAATCATTATCGGTTAATTGCTCAGCTATTGCCTTTTTGAAAAAAGACCACAGCCTGGCAATTTCATTATTGTTTCTGGCATATTTATAGGGGAATAATCTTACCAGCTGTGCCTGGGCTGATGGTAGGCCAAAATCACCGGTAGGTTTTTCAACACCCAGTTTTTCGGCAATTTTCTGAAGAAACTGGAGCCTTTTATCCTGACCATACTTATTTATGTAACAAAAGAAAGTAAATGGATCAATTTCTGTGAGTTCAATATCATTTTCGCCACCTTCTTTCGATTTATCGTCAAAGGGCCCTATCCCAACGGATTTCAATAATGAAATCAATTCCTCCTGAGAATTCTCTTTGGTTTTCAGGTAACTGACTATGCTTTTATGGGTTGGCACCCATGAGAATTTGCTGTCTTCCATAAGTTTGTGTTTTAAAATAAGTTAGTCACCAAAAATGGTTCTGTTTATCTGCATTTCGCCTAAAAAGCCACAAACCATAAATGCAAAAAACGGACTTATCATTAATGACCTATTCATCTGTCGTTGAGGTATTATGAATCCTTAAATTTAGATATTTTTTTAGTTAAATTGGGTCTAAATAAGGTTCTGGGAAGTTATGTTTTACATTCAATGTCATGAGTTTTAAATGAGGCGGAGAGACACATCAAATGCAACAATCAGGATAATACTACGGCCAGTGAATTATATTGATCCTGAAGGAAGAACAAAGAAAGTTCCTGACACCCATAAATGGACATTGAATACTGAAGTGATCTTAACAAACAAGGAGGATTTGGAGTATGTCATGGGGCTCATCGAACAATCCTACAAAGATGTATTAAAATGGAAACCCTGAATTAAAAATTGCCGACCTGGCAGAATAAATCCCTTAGGCAAGAAATCTTATCAGGGAATAATAATATACGCTGTTGGCTGTAATCCTGACGGCTTCCGAACTGACAGGCTCGCCATTTTCCCTCCGCAGGTATATAGGATATACCTTTTCGAAATTCTTATAATCCAGCCTTCTGGTAGCGGAAAGATTACTGGAAGGTTGATTGTTTACCGCACCGTCAATAAAGATAATTTCGCCATTGGTAGTGGCTGAGAACCACACCGGTTGCTTCTGTACCTTGGGCACCGTGTGAAACTCTCGTGGAGTATCATCCAGCTTGCCAATAATGGATTTCCATGCTTCCAAAGGTGTCATAATTTGGAATGTAAAGATTTATGATTAAAGTTAGGCAGAAATATTATTTCAGCAAGCGCTATCAAAAATCAGTAGTGTTGCATTTTGTGTTTATCGCTAAAGTATATGACAAGCTGTTTTGCTTTCCCTGCCCAAGGAGGATGTTTTGTCTCCTTAATAGGGCAATTCGCAATTAATTCAAGGCAGAATTGGCTGTAAGTTACTAAAAATTTGTCTGTCAATAATTAGAATTTTCTTTGGGATGAAATCCAGTCAAAATAAAAATGCTTTGGTAACCCTTTGGAAACAAGAAAATTTTTCTTCTCCTGTGAGTCCTTTATGTCTTTTATATCAAATAAAAGTTGTTTGAAAAAATCACTCTTTGTGAAATCAATCATTACTGATTGTAATGAATCAATTTTAGTTTGTAGCGCTTTGTTTTTTTCTTGGAGAATCCGTATTTGATCAAAATTGTCAAAGTCTCTCCAGTCTTTAAATTTTGAAAGCATTTTGAGCATATCAATGTTCTTCAAAATTCCTTTGACTTCCCTTTCTGTCTCCTTAAATTCCCTAACTTGACCATTGGGATCCGCAATTTCTACGGATAAATTGTGAATTACATTTTTATATTCATAATTATTGCAAGAATGTAATTGCCATCCGCAAATAGTTAACTTAAATGGTTTTAATTCAGTATCGTAAAAATCATAATTGTAGATCTCAAAAGTATTGTTATACATCGTAGTATGTCTATTACCTGTATCAGTTCGTTTTATCCAAAAAGAACAGTGAATTTCTTTATTGAAATCTATATATTCATTGTAACTATTGTCTGCAGCAATGGCAAACCATCTGATATCCTGGCCCATGGAAATGTTCTGTATTGAAGAAATTATATCTTTTCTTAATAGTGAAAATCAATCTGAATTATCACGCTCTAAGTGTCAAAAATAGCACATGCCTTTATTATGAAATAATGGTTTAGGAATATTTATTAACATTCCCGAATTGAAATTTGAATATTGCAGAAGAAATAGATGTATAAAACCTATATTTGGAAAAATATCAACGTATTATTCGACCATTATTTTTGAATTCTTCACGAATACCATTCCCTCCTATTGATTTCGCCTGAATCAAAATAGATTTTCAAGGAAGTGATATACTCCTCGAAATCTGAATTTTCAGATAATAATCTATTAATGCTCACCCAGTCTGGGTCCGATTTTTCCTTGGCCTGAAAGATTATCTGGCTTTCGGAGGGGGTATGTCTGTTTAGCAGAATGAATCCGATACCGTGTAGGGTTGACAACATTTTTAGTTCAGAAAACAGTGATTCAAAGTCCCTGATTTCTTCAGCGACCAAAAATCCCTGATTAGCCCATGATGAATTGGATACGGTCTGGAAGAAATATTCTCTTAAATTTCCTTGCGAAATTTGGGTCTTAACTTCAAATGAGTAAAGTTTAACCCGGTTCCCTCCTGATGATTTTAGACACTGCCTAACCTTTGGATTGAATTTCTCATCGATTAATTCAAGGCCCACGACATCGGGATGTAACCAAATATTACCCCTTGGGCCCCGGTTGTTTTTCGATCTTCTTTCATCGATCCGCCGGGAATAAATGTTTAACTTTTCTTTTAGGAATGTACCTAAAATAGGATAAAGCTCTGACTCGGAAAGGATTTCCTTTTGTTCATGGTTTTGCTCAACCATAACTTCCTTTTCAGGTAGCTTTGCCGGAGAAGGTACACCTGAGTCATAAAAGAACCTTATAGGCTTTGAATTCCTGTCAACTGTTACACCTTCATTGTATAAAGTTGGGCTGCTCCGGGTAATTTCTGCCGTAATCTGTTTTAATAATTCTCTATCATGATAGTCATGCCTGTAGCGAACGTTGCTTCTTTTCTTTTCAGCATATTATGGAAATCGTTGAATCATTTTCTCGGCAATTACCTTCGCCGGGACACTTTCCTGCATATCGGAAAGAACTTCCTTGATCATGTCATTGAATCTCATGTGTGGCACGTTAAAGGGTGAAAGCAGAAATATATCTCATAATCATCTAGTTGGATACGAGTACATGCTATCAAATATAGGAAAATATTGAGCATTTCGGATTATGGATAGTTATAATCTTTGAGAGTTGTCCCAGGTCTTCCTAATCCTTTCGACTTCCTTGCGTGCCCTCACTGAAATCTCTTCCTCAAACCTCTTGGGCCAGGGATTTTTGTCGGTTCGCTTCATCAATATTCCGGGATGGGGCAAACATATCACTTGCCTTTCGGTTGAGTCAATCAGTTTGGTTCTGACTGAACCATCCAAAAACTCAATGGATTGCTTTTTTGATATTTCAAAAAATACTTCTGTGACTTCTGCACCAAGTAATATGATCAGGTATGGATTGCAAATATTGATTTCCTCATAAATCCATTTTAAGCTCTTTTGAGCATACTTCTTAAAGTGTGAACGATTCTCAGTGATGTCATATTTTTCAAGATCCTTGTATCGCTCAACGTGGCCTGGCTTAAATAAAAACACTTTTACAAGATCCGTGATCCAACAATCCGATCTGTCAATTCCTAACCTGTCCAGAATTACTTCATTCAATTCCTTGCCTGATGGAATTGTCCTTACTCTGGACCCATCAAAATATTGTTCGTTCGAAAAAGGTGAATCATTGTCGGCGACTGGTGTGTCTGTTATTCCTTTTATCGTGAAAAATTTTGCCGAAGGATAAGCTCCAACTATCATTACTTTATTCAGGGCAGTTTCGATTGGAACCAGCACGTTTAGGGGATTTCCGTAGTAATACCTGTAATCTACAGGGTATTCGATATACTCCTTATACTCTACAAAACATTTCTTTTGATATTCCGATACTTTCATAATCTAAATATTTAGTGTGTTGTATTTTGTGTCTCACGCAGGTTATATCCAGGAAATCAGATAACATGTCATATTAATGGCCGATTACAAATTGAGAAACATGGCTGTCAGATTTATTGAAACTAGTTCATTTCAGTTTTCTTTTCCCCCAGTTTCTTATTTATTTCGGACAGCTCAAAAGCGATCATACCAATAAAGGAATCAGGTTGTTTTGACATCATGCCTGTTCCCAAGATTTCGTCAATTTTTAATACAAATATCTGTTTATAATCATTGCTGAAAATGTCCTTAAATGTAACTGACACTTCCATTCTGTCACTTATCTTATTCTCGAAGTTATTTGATAGATTGGTGAAGAAATACTTATATCGCTTTTTCGGGTAGAATGAAGAAAGACCGTATTTAAAGGACCCCATATTTGCTACTTTCAATCTTTCTGATTCATAATATTTAAAGTCTCTTGTGATATCAAACTTCACGTCCAACGCTTTGCCAGATCCAAAGTTTTCAATAATTAAGTATACGAGATGAGGATTCGTCTCAGCTTTCTCCAAATAAACCTGAACATCCGGGGTGAATTGTAAAATCCTGATTGCTTTTGTTTCTTTAACCAGTTTTGAAGTAAGGCAGGCATAAAACACGGTTGATATTGCAACAATGCCGGAAAATGATAGAATCAATATCTGTTCCATGATGTTACTTATTTTTTCAGTTGCTATTTAGCCCGAAAGAGTTGGTTCCAAGCTTATTTTTGAAAAGACGTTCCTTCTTAATTGCTTCATCAGGAGTAATAGTCCTGGGCAAAAGCATCAATATCGAAAACTGAAAATTATTACCATAATTTTGGTCCTTTTCCAGAAGTTGCATTAACATTTTATTGTTACCATGACCATTGGTTGCTGCATATGTACGCCATCTGCCCCAGATTCCTGATTCACCATAGGCAGATCCAACATAAAGCTTACCAGTCTTTGTGTCACATATTAGGTATACACCAAAAGTTGCTGAAAGCATTTTTTTCCAATCACTGTATTCTTCCTTAACGATCTCTTTAAGCTCGTCGAAACTCAGGATAAAATCGAAGTAGTCAGTAAATTGTTTATAATGGAGCCCAGGGTGAATTTCAATTACCTCCATCTTATTACTTATCCATTGATGCCAGGATATTGCATTTTTCCATCGAATGATCACTCTATTTATCAGATCATCAAACAGGTCATTCACTTCAGTTATTTGATATTCAAAATGTTCGCTTCCCAGAATTTTTCTGTCAGTAATCTTATATACACCAATCAGGCGAGAGCGAAGACCTTCCTCACCTATAAATGAAACAATAAAGTCAACGTCCTTAAACACATCTTTTGACTGTGTGTTTTGATACTCCAAAAATGCCCTTTTGTCGGTTTTAAAAAGACTATATAGGTCCTGTCTGCTATCCTTGTGTCGAACAAGCTTGATTTTAGCTTCTCTATCAAGTCCACGTGTGTATAGCAATTCCTGAATTGTAATCATTGATTCAGTTTTATTCGTTTAGTCCGATCAGTTATTTATCTCATTAAGAATCTCAACAACATCATTCTCATTAAGAATAACAGCTTCAAGGCCTTCATTGATGTTCGCAATCATCTTGTTGAGTTTTGAAGGACCAACGCCATCGCCAGCTATTAAAATATTGGTTCTTTTTGTAACCGAAGTATCTATATCTGCACCCAGATCTTTAATGATCATAGCCAATTCATTCCTGTCAGGCCAATTATCATAGATGCCACTGATTACAACCTTCTTGCCATAGAAGTAGTTCTCCTTGTTTTTAACATGCTCTAAATCTGGCTTTAATAAATCCGAAGAAATTTTTACATGCAGACTGAAGTTTTCAAAATTCTGTGAAATTCGTGAATCAACCACCTTCTTTGTCCAGATTGTACCAGGTTGATTGTACAGGTACACCATGGCACACGCTTCAGCGTCTGAGAGAGGGTCATGATGATTCAATGGTATTTGTAATTTTTCACAACAATCAGCCAGTCCCTTACCATCGGATAACCTCATTGTACATATTACTTCACCGATGTTGATGGGTTCCAAACCATAATACTGGGTTGTGCTTCCCAAAACATCGATATCGAAATCGGCATTGTGACAAACAACTGTCATACCCTCGAGATATGATTTTAATCTATGATACACTATGGGGAAACCTGGGGCATTCTTTGTGAATTCAGGCAATATCTTATGCACCTCAATTGTATAAGAGGCAAACTCATTATTCGGAGGCTGGATAAGCGTATAGAACTTTTCAACTATTACGTTCTCCTTAACGACCACCAGCCCTACTGCACACATAGTATGACGTTGGCCTGTAGCTGTTTCAAAATCAAGGGCTATAAAATTCATATTGGTGTTTTTGGCTTACTGCTACCAAATATAATACTTTTAATAATTATTATGGATAACTAACCTTTAATATGTTTATTTTCATTGTCATATGGACCGTCCAAGGTTATTCTTGGTATGGTAAAAGCATGTTGAATAGAAAAATATTACGCGTACATCGGCAATTTCGCATGATATTTATATACTCCCATACTTCCGCTTCGCAGGAATCACCCCTCTTACTCCTCCTTCAGGATCGGGAATATCGCCTTGATAACGGGGAATCAGGTGAATGTGGACATGCGGGATGGTTTGTCCGGCTGCATGGCCGACATTGATGCCTACGTTATACCCATCGGGCGAGAATTTTGCGTCAAGGATCCTTTTCGTTTCATTCACCACTCTCCAGCAATTTTCCTGCTCGGTTCGGGTCAATTCGAAATAGTTGGCACAGTGACGCCTGGGAATCACCAATGCATGGCCCGGAGAAACAGGAAACCGGTCGTAAATGGCGATAACATCTTCTGTTTCCAATATTAGTTGATGTCCAGTTGACGTCCGGCAAAAAGGGCATTCATGGTTATCATTCATACACATAAGCAAAGGTATTTCTCAGATCATCATTGAATCAGGTTTATTGGTAATAGCATATGCCTTCATTTGGTCAACCGGTCCACTCTTCGAACCCACGGCTTGATATCAGATATTCACACTTACCGGACAACTGCTTCAGGGCAATTTCATGACGAACAGACTCCTCGGACGTTCCGATCAGGGATACCTGTATCTCTTTCCGGAATCTTGTGGGATGACTCCTCGAAAGCAAGTCCCAATAATGGCTGATCAGGTCCCTTTGCTTTTCAATCAGGTATGGCGAAGGGATTTTGTCCCGCTTCTTGTTGTTCGTTTTCGGATCGGATGGCAACAGGTTCCAAAGGTCATTGTTCCTCATGACAGAAAAGGGGATGACATGGTCAATGTCGTACCGTTTGATCTGATTGCCAGTCCAAACGCAATATACCTTTCCCTCCTGCCCAAGCATCGATTGGTATATCTGCTTCGATTCCCTGACGTCCCTGTCTGTGATCGGACTTTTCAGGACCTCATTGACCACCTGTTCAAACGACAACCGCTGTCCGGAAGCATTCACCGAGAACTCGGCCCATTTGAAAAGTATCGAATCCTGGCCATTAATGAAACTTCCCAACACATTGAATGCGGTATAATATGCATATGGGATCGAGAACCGTCCCAGTGATCTGACCATCCACTCGATATCGACTTTCTGACGTGCCCCACCACGGGTAGGATTCTCATAGGTGAAAATCGAATAGTACTCACTCGAAATGGAACGACCGATATACCTCATGGGCATTCCGGTTACCGTGCGCTGCATAGACCTGACCAGATCGATGAATTCAGGCTGGATAGCATCAGGGATACCCATATTCCGAAGGTCGTTGTAAAAGGCCGAGAATCCCAATCCTCGGGCGTAGAAGTCAATGATTTTCCTGAAGTGCGACTCAAAAGCCAGGTTCGCGCTCCCATAGATCTGGGGAATGGATTGAGTCGATTCCAGAATCGGATAATAATACAATAGCCATTTCTCGATCAGCAAACCCGTGGGGAACCACACCCGGTCATCCCGAATGGTCATATACGGTGAATTATCCTGGACAATGTCAATTACCCCGCGCAGCAGGGCAAACTTATAGGTAGAAACTTTGATGTCCCTCTCTATAATTTTGTTGATATTGACAAAAACATCGCTGATCATATTCGCAAAGCCAGGTTGTCAATTGTGTTCCATCATTCAGGATTCGGACCAATTACACTCCTCCCGCTTTAGGAAGTCCATTAAAAGGTGTGTGTATCATGAGTCCGGTTTCACAGTTACAATTTTCTTCACTAAAATAAACATCATTATGGGATATGCAATAGTATAAGTTGCTGATTTTAGGGAAGGTTACTCACCGGGGTTAAATACCCCAGAGAGGAATGCGGTCTTTCGTTGTTGTACATCCAAAGCCATGCATTGGCATACTGTCTTACCTGCTTAAGATCCTCAAACAGAAAGCTCCCCAGCACATCCTGCCGGAATGTTCGGTTAAATCGTTCAATCAGGCTGATCTGGGTGGGTTTACCGGGTTGAATATATTCCCAATCAACACCAACATCTTTACCCCATTCAGCGATTGCTGAGGATATCAGCTCAGGTCCATTGTCCGATCGAACCTTATCAGGCTTGCCACGCCATTCTACCAATTTAT
>JACDJC010002785.1_pt1 | contig 13329 bp, 5 predicted proteins | sample 7454191 | NCBI WGS metagenome assembly JACDJC01 (sample SAMN14253291, study PRJNA609438) | sludge metagenome | isolation source: sludge after 25d culture with pyrite and EDTA | collected 2018-12-20 | reverse complement strand
TCGGAATACCGGATACCTTACCTTGAAACCGGAGGTCAGAACAAGATCCTCAAGGGGACCATTGATGTCACGATAATGTACATCCTGTACACTACCCCTGACACTCTGTACTATGACTTCTGGATCAGGGACAGGGCCGGCAATGAAAGTAACACCGCCACCACCTGTATCTTTGTGTTCGGGGAAGAGGACTCCTGCATTCCTGAGTGATCAGACCCTCAATCCCATAAAGAGGACGTCATCAACCTGGTCATGTTTTCCCATCCACTCGAAGAAAAAGTCCTTCACATGATTCTGCTGGTCAGCAGCACTTAGCGGCGCCAGCTCGTCAACCAGCGTTTTCAACCTGCTGATTTTCATCTTCTTGCCACCGGTGCCGCCAAACTGGTCACAGTAACCGTCTGTAAAGAGATAGACCATATCGCCTTCGCGAAGGTGATACTCCTGGTCATCATAGAACTTTTCGGTTACCGATTCTCCTCCGACCGATGAACGGTTACCCCTCACATAGTGCTGAACCCCGTCAATCACGAGGATAACCGGCCGCATTGCTGAAGAGAAGACCAGTTGCCTTGTAGTGATATTAAACTCGCATACAACAATGTCCATTCCGTCATTCGATGCTTCCAGCTCCTGGTTCTGGTTCAGGGTTGAGAATATCTGCCTGTCAAGTTCATGCAGCACCTGCGATGGACGGGTGATTTTCTTGACCGTAATAATATCCTGCAGCAGGGCCGTTCCGATCATTGACATGAATGCGCCCGGGACGCCATGACCTGTTGAGTCAGAGCAGACCACCATGAAGCGGTCCTTGTCCACCCAGTCAAACCAGAAGAAGTCGCCGCTGACTATATCGCGCGGCTGGAAGAAAACGAATGCCTCCTTAAAGACGGTGCCGAGGCGGGCCGTATCGGGAAGGACGCTGCTCTGAATTCGCTTTGCGTACTTGATGCTCTCCGTAATATCAAGGTTCTTCTGAGCAAGCTCTTCCTTCTGTTCATAGACCTCCGCGGTGCGTTTCTGCAGTTCATTCTCAAGGTACTCGCGCTGTATCCTGTGTGCCCGTTCACGCAGTCTTACAAAGACATACACCGCTGCAGCAACCAGGGCAAGCACTGAGAGAAGGAACCACCACCTCTCGGTGACCGGCTTCTGTATGTTCAGATCAAACGATGCAGATGTTGCCTGGTCAGGGGCGTCGCGGGTCAGGGCTTCAACGTTGAACCTGAAGCGTCCGTCGCTCAGGTTGTAGGTTACTGATCTGTCCGAAGTGACCTCACTCCACACCTCGCTGAAATTATCAAGCCTGGTCCGGTAAACCACGTTCAGAGGATCGCGGAGCGATATACCTGAATAATTTACTTTTATACTGTATGATTTCCTGTAGGGCAGGTTGTAGCTTTCACGGTAAGGATACACCGTGTTGTTGATCACAACAGATATGATGCCTGCCTGCGGAGGGGCTGCCTTCACAGGCTCCAGAGCCGGGTTATAACTGATTATCCCCTCACTGGTTCCGATCAGTACCCTGCCGTCTGCAAACCGTGCCATGGCATTTGGCATACAGTCTCCCCTGATACCGAAATCAGTGCTGTAGGCCCTGACCGACCCGGTGGCTGAATTGATTATTGAAAAACCCTTCTGGTGCCCTGTCCATATCCTTCCGTCAGCGGCAATTATGGCACTGTAGCAGAATCCTGTCAGCAGCCCGTCAGCTTCGGTGTAGTTCAGTACAGTATCACCTGCAAACAGGAAAAGGCCATTGCCGTTTGTCCCTGCGCAGATTGTCCTGTCAGGTGCCACAGAGATGCTGCGTATCTCATTCACACGGCTTCCTTCCATCACGAAGCCTTCCGTACGCACTCCCCCGGTGATATGTATGTAGCAGAGCCTGTCGGTTTTGGTTGCAACCAGCACCTCTCCGGGCCGGTTGACGACCAGCTGTGATATATAGTTATGGGGCAGCAGTTCCATGGTAGTGTAGACAGCCTTTTGCCTGCCGCTCTCACTTTCCAGGAGAACGACACCGTCACTGGTCCCCACCCACAGGTTGGTGCCATCCGGTGCTATTGAATTGATATGGTTCTGACCAGGATTGGGAGAGAGGAAGAACCGCTGCGGAATTCCTCCGCTCTTCATCAGCCAGAGGCCGTCACTTACAGTCCCGATCCATATGTTTCCCTTCTCGTCCGTTGCCCAGGCGTTGATTCCGGAGCCTCCTGTCCTGCCTGCGAGAGGCCTGAAGCCACTGAAGATGCCAGTCTCAGGGTCAAAATCCCACAGGCCGCTGCGTGTTCCGGCAACCGTCCTGCCTCCAAAGCTCCCGACGAAGGTTATCTCCTTGTTGATATCAGGCTTGTAAAACGCGAATGCATTTGTTGTCACTCCCGCCAGACCCCTGTTGAAAAGTCCTATCCATAGGTTCTCCTCGCGGTCCCTGAATAGGGTGCGAACATTGTTTTCGGGCAATCCCGAGCCCAGGTCATAACGGTCGGTGATCTCCATCTGCGAGAAGTCGCTGCTGAAAGCCGCCCGAAGCACTCCCGCATCCGTTGTAGCTATCGCCAGCCCCCTGCCGGGGATAACAGTCAGAGCAGGGATGCTCATTGTCCTTAGTGTTGTATCGTCAACGGCAGTGGCAGTCATTCCGGCTCCTGTCCGTCTGATCAGATAAAGCCCCTTGTCTCCTGTGCCTGCAAACCAGATATCCTCTTCCATGCGCACAACTGTCTGCACCCATGTATATTCCAGGTCCGGGAATGTCAGTTCGCTGACCGCTTCTTCGCCCTGCACAACGCAGAGATGCAGGTTATCCTGGGTGGCTGCAAGGAATCTGTTATCACCCGCAGGGGCTATGTCAAAGATTGTCAGCTCGGCAGGCATCTTCATCCTGCTTATCCGTTCACTGCCACCCGGCGACGAAATGTATATTCCCTGAGTCTGTGTCACGATCCATACCTTACCGTCAGGCCCTTCAGCAATGCGTGTGATCTTATCCGCTTCAGGCAGGACCATCCTTGTCATCGATCCTCCGTCGCGCCATGTATAGAGCGATCCGTCGTTCATGCCCACCCACATTGTTCCGGCATTGTCACAGAACAGGGCGCTGGCATTACCCCTGGGGAGTGTATCGGTAATGGCCATGTGATGAAACGAGAATCCGTCATACCTGTATAGCCCGGTGTCAACCCCTGCCCACAGGAGGCCGCTCCTGTCCTGTGCCATGACGTTCAGATAGCTTCCAGGCAAACCGGAAAACTCATCATAAAGGCGGTAACTGTGCGTCTGGGCAGAAGACGGCGACTGGTACAGCACCTGCAACAGAATTGAACAGAGCGCTGTAAGCGTAATTTTCAGGCAACTGGGCATGATTATTTCTTGGGTATTACCTTTATCCGGGGTTTGTATACGGGAACACCGCCGATGGGTGCACTGAAGAACGGAAGATTCTCTCCGTACTGGTTCTGCACTGAAACCACCACATTATTGTTTTTTACCAGGTCTCCCCTTTTCTTGTAAAAGCGAAAATCAAGGGACTTACCTATCTCCTCATCCATAATTGGCATCTGTGATTCGGTCCATACATCATCTCCAGACAAAGTCAGTGGATGATTCTTCCTCGCCACTGAAACGACAGTGAAGTCACCGTCATTGTCCCAGTCAAAGTTTCTTGTCTGGATCCAGACGCATCCGCTGTCAATGAAGGGGTAGATATGCGAGACGAAGGAGGTATCATTGTTGTTCCACATCCTGAATGTATATTCATAGGTGAAGGCATTGGCCCCGTCGATGGGAACGTTGGTGTCAGGTCTCCTGGAAAGGGCATACCTGTACATATTGCCGTCATCACCTGAAATGCCGTCACAGATGATCTTGAAAATGTTGCTCTGGAACTTCGGGTAATATTCGCCGTCAGCGGGATTGAAGGGGCCGAAGGTAAACCAGCGCTCATCAAGCTTGTTGTCCATCCCGAAGGTGCGTGTGGCCAGAAGTGTGCCGCTCTTGTAATTACCCTTCGGATTTATTCCGTTTGCCTCCGGGTGGGTGTAACATCCCTTCCCTCCGTAGATTGAGTACATCATCCTGGTGTTCCAGAAATTATTAAGCTCATCCGTTTTCCCCCCGATCTCCGGATCATAAACCCTGATATAGAACGGGTCCTTGTAATCTTTCGGCAGCGCGAAAAAGAATGTCTGACTGAAGTCGTCATCTCCCCATGATGTGACTCCTCCCTCCTTCCCGAATGTCATCAGGAATGGTATGTTCTCATCCGGGCCCGGCACTTCCTGGGCATTCACCCTCGCGGGCGCCGCTGCGAGAAGCATTATAAACATCGACAGTATTAAGCGGGTAACTCTCATCTTCCTCCTTGAATAATCAATTTCCGTTTACTGATACCTCTATGTCCCTGCAGACACACACCTCCCGCACGACTCCCCCGGCGTCAGGCGCTGAGCTTACTATCAGCTGTATATTGTACCTTCCCGGAAGTGCATAAACCTTTGACACTTCCAGTCCTGTTGCAACAGTCTCATCCCCGAAATTCCAGTAGTACCGGTCTATCTTCATCCCCGGCAGATATGTGGCTCCGGCATTGAGGATCAATGTTTCTCCGGCCCTGACGGTATCCGGAGCTGCAATCACCGGCTGCTCAATATCTGTTATCTCGAGCTCATACGAAGCCTGTCTCTTCTCAATGCCGCCTGTTATAAGGTTTACTATGTCAAGACTGACATCATATATCCCCGGGCCTGCGAAACAATGCTCGGCAGTTATCCCTACTGCCCTGGTGCCGTCGCCGAAGTTCCACTCCCACCGGGAACCACTCCTGATCGTGTCCTGCTTCAAAGCATTCTCCTCAATGAACTCGTAGCAGTAGCTGTTCTTCTGAAGAGTGTCACACGATGACCAGCGTATTATTGTTGAGGCGAAGCTGTAGATATCATCATTGAAGTTGCGACGGTTCGAGGCAAAAAAGCCCTGCATGCCTCCCTGTGCGGCATAAAAGGCAAAGTCATCCGAAGGTGAATTGATTGGCTCTTCAAGGTTCACAGGCTTTGTCCATGAGCCAAATGCCAGGCTGGATGACCAGATGTCAAGACCACCTTTTCCGCCGGTTCTGTCAGATGCAAAATAGAGCCTTCCCGAACTGTGAAGGAATGGGTGAATCTCTGCAGCACTGCTGTTTATCTCCGGACCAATGTTTACCGGCTTTGACCAGGTGCCGTCAAGATTCTCGCACATATAGATGTCATATCTCCCCATGCCGCCCGGCATGTCGGAGCAGAAGAAGAGATACTTTCCGTCTGCCGAGAGAAACGGATATGAGAGATTGTATTCAGGATTATTGAATTCAAACGGGGTGATTTCGGACCACTGTGAGCCGCTTCGCTTTGCGGTGAAGATACCGAGCTTATTTGGCTGCTTTCTTCCCTGCCTGCTGCCGTCTGAAAGGTTACGGGTGAAATAGAGCGTGTTGCCGTCTGCAGAGAGTGAGACAGGACCGATGTTCGCATCCTTCACAAGCCCGGGTGCAAAACGGCTGGAAGATACAGGAATGCCCTCCTCATTGAATGGAGCAAAGTAAAGCTCATAAAGCCTGACACCCTCAAGGTTCTTCCTGGTCAGGAAAGGATTGCTCTTCCGGTTTGAACAGAAAAGGATCCCGTCATTCATGATCACCGGCGCCATGTCGTCAGACGAGCTCGATATCTTTGAAATATGAGTTACTTCAAAGGCTCCCTTTGCCTGTCCGCTGAGAAGCGTCACCGGGCCTGTCAGGGCCAGCAGAACTGTTGCGATATGTATAATCAGTTTCCTCATCCTGTCAGAAATATCTTGGAGATGTTGCACTGACCTTAAATTCAAATTCATACCGTAATGAAACCTCATGGGTCCCGGAGGTATAGTTATTCAGGTGACCAAGCTGATAATCAAATGAGTATCCCAGCTTCAGCTGTGGGGTGACCTGCAGGTCAAGCAGCGCCACAGCCGCTTTCTCGGCAATCCTGTATGATCCTCCAACCCAGAGTATGTCGGCAAAGATGAGGTTTGCGTTCAGGTCAACCTCAAGCGGCTCATTCATAGCGTACCTGAGAAGCACCGAGGGCTTGACCTTGAAACTGTCTGCAAACCGAAGAATTGTTCCTGCCGTGAAATAGCTCCTGAAATGTGTATAGTCAGGCTTCACGCTGAACTCGTCAGTTGCGTCCCTCTTGTAGGTAAGCAGCGATGGAACCGAGAGACCTGCAAAATATTTGTCGGTATAGTAATAGAACCCTACCCCCATGTTGGGAAGTGTGTATTTCATATCACCCGTCAGAAGCGGATCAGTCGGGTTTCCGTCAGGGAACTGCAACCTGTTGTAGTTTGTGTTGCTCAGGTCAATGCCGCCTTTCAGGCCCATGGAGAGCCTGCCCTTGCCGAGCCTCAGGCTGTAGGCATAGAAGGCATAGATCCCCACATCCTTTGTAACGCCGTAGGTCAGGTAGTCAGCCATCAGACCCAGGGAGACCTTTTCCTTGTTGTTAATGGGACTGTGCAGTGAGAGCGTCTGGAACTGAGGAGCACCTGTGATCTTAGCCCACTGCTTACGGTAAGAGAGGTTGGCGCTCAGCGCTTCCCTGGTCCCCGCGTATGCCGGGTTAATTATAAGACCGTTTGTGAGATACTGGCTGGTGATTGGCACCTGCTGAGCCATCGTTGCTGTATGTACCGCCACGATAAAGAGTATCAGTATGTATAATCTTCCCTTCATCGCTATCTCCTGAGAATTAAGAATCCGCTGAGATGTGCCGAATAGTCCGGGACATCCAGATCCTGAGCACCCCTGATTGTCAGGAGGTAGTAGTATGTGCCGTCAGGCACCTCGTTACCGTTCAGGTCAAGGCCGGTCCACGCACCAACCGGGTCATTGCTGCGGTAATCATCGGCCCGGTACACAACCGCACCTGCCGTGTTGATAATCACCAGTTCGTTACGGGTGAATTCAAGCCCCTCAACATTGAAGTAATCATTGATACCGTCATTGTTGGGGGTGACACCCTGCGGGATTATGAGTTCAGGCACCGTCAGTGTCACGGGTACTCCGGCTGCGGCACACTGCCCGTTTGTGACAGTGAATATAAAGGTGTTGCTTCCGAAGTCGAGCTTCCTGACCTCTGTGCTGAGTTCGTCCGGAGATGCAAACAGAGGTTCGGCGCTGCCGCTGTTGCTGTCATAACTCCATGCTGCGGTTCCCGCTCCGTCAAAACTACCCTGAAGGATTGCGGCAAACTGGTAGGGAAGCAGTGTCCGGTCCTCTCCTGCTGATATGTTCAGAGGCATGATGTCAATAGTCACGGTTACCGGGTCCGAAACCGAGGTGCAGCAGTTATTCTCACCAGAAAAGACGGTTCGTCTGAACTGGGTGGTTTCATCAAGCTGCGGAGGCTGATACGTGGCGCTATTGTTAGTGCCTGTTGCAGTAATCCAGTCCGGAGAGGTTCCTGCTTTTCTCTCCCACAGATACCTGTATTTGCCGTCACCGCCTGCAGGAGTGCTTCCGGTAAGGGCGGCGGGAGCCGTGGTGTTGCAGACAGTCTGGTTTGCAGTAACCGTGTTTCCTGTTATAAGCGGAAGGACGGTGATCCTGAATACCGAGCTCTCTGTGCAGACTCCTGACGTGACCGTGCGCCTGAACCAGGTTGTGGCTGTGAGGGAACCAGGCTGAAATGAGTTACCTGTTTCGGTCAGCGGGGTAAAGGTGCTGTTGTCCGCAGACGAGGCCCAGGTATACGTGAATGTACCAAGACCGCCGGCAGGTGTGCCTGACAGTAGCGCCGGGGCAGTCCCGGTGCTAATAGTGTCATGACCCTGTGCGGGCAGACCTATCTCAAAGCCGGTGATGCGTGGATTGACAGTGATATGAACCGTGTTGCTGGTGTTGCTGCATGCCGATGAAGTGACCGTACGCCTGTACCATATGCCGGCTGACAGTGGTGTGCCGGGAAGATCTTCTGCTACCGAACCTGTCATGCTGGTGAAGGTGGTGCCGTTGCTGCTGCTCAGCCACTGGTATGTGTAGGTACCAGGACCTGCTCCGTTGGCCGGTAGTGTGCCATCAATGGTGGCCGGTGAAGCGCCCTCGCAGACTGTCTGATCAGCTGCAATGATATTGTTTGTGATGGCGGGATGTGACACAAGGGTAACAGTATTGCTGGCCGACTGGCATGTGTTGTTGAGGCCGCTGTAGACCATGCGCCTGAAGTATGTGGTGCCAGGGGCATCATTCTGCACATCATAGCCTGATGTGCTGTTGGTTCCGGCTGCCGGGGACCATATGGCGTTATCGGGGCTGCTCATCCACTGGTATGTGTATGAGGGTGCCGCGCCGCCGCCGGGGGCGCTGCCGGTAAGGTTCGCAAACTGGGTCCCTTCGCAGATTGTCTGGTCGGCAGCCACGGTGTTGTTGGTTATCGCGGGAAGGATCGTCACAGTCACCGGAGCGCTCACATCCACGCAGGCCCCGGAGGTGACCACCCTGTGATAATGCGTAGTTGCAGTAAGGGCCTGCGGGTCATACGCAGCGGAGGCGAAGCCGCCGGGTGCACTGCTCCAGACACTGTTGTCAGGACTCTGCTCCCACTGGTAGAAGAAAATGCCTGTTCCTCCCGAAGGTCCGGCATTGAGTGAATAAAGCTCCTCGGGATTCATGTTGTAGCAGAGTGTGGTGTCACTCCCCACAAGGTTACCCGTTATGCGGGGATGAACAATGATGCGCACCGGCAGACTCCTGTCTATGATTCCGGCGCCGTCATTTACAACTCTTCTGAACCAGAGCGATACAGCTTCAGTTGTGGCCGGGGTGTAATCAACAGAGGTGCCCGGCTCATCCGTCCATGTAATATTATCGTAGCTCTTCTGCCACCTGTATGTGTATGTTCCGCTGCCGCCTGCCGGACGGGTTCCCGTCATTTTCGGGGGGATCATCCCCTCACAGACCGAGTCGAGGCGGGTCTGGCTGTAGGCAACATAAATCTCGTTGAAGAGAAAACCGTTAAGAGGCAGGTTAAGGTTGTTTCGTATCAGTCCTGGCAGGCCGTCCCTGTTGGGGTCACCGGCACTGTGTATGCCTCCCTGGCCGCCTGCAACAGTGGCTGTTCCGGGGAATGGTCCGGTGGTCCAGATGAGTCCGCCGCCACCGCCGCCGCCGGCACCGTTCTGGCTGATGTTGTCACCTCCCTTGCCGCCGTCTGACGACAGCACCGGAGCGCTTACGTAACTCCTGGAGCTGAGGATGACTGAACCGCCGGCACCGCCACCGCCGGCACCGCTGCTTGCAGCAGTGTTGTTAAGTGCCGTGGCTCCGCTGGCTGTAATAATTCTTCCGTTGCCAACAATTGTGTCAGCATGGATTATCACAATGCCTCCGCCGTTGGCACCGGCAGAGACTGAAGGTGTCGTCAGGTATACCGAAGCACCTCCCCCGCCACCCATAAAGACTCCTGTATTGAGCGTGGGATAGCTTGATATTGAAAATCCCTCGCGGCCCCCGGGATTAAGACCTCCGCAAATATCAGGAGCAATCTCCTGGTCGCCGACGCTTCCCCTCCCATAGTTTGAACCTCCGCCACCGCCGGAGAAGTGACCGTTGCCACCGCCACCGCCGGTCATATTGGCACCCTTCCCCTTCATGAAGGCAGGATACAACGGCTGGTCTGTGGCTGTCCTGATGCCAAGACCCTCGCCCTTATAACCGGAAGCGTGTGACCATATGCTGTAAGACTCCCACCTGAGAGTATCATCTGCTGCCTGACACAGACCGTTTCCCTGGGATACGATGCCTCCCCTGAACCCGATGCCGGATACATTTATATCTGCATTGAGAGTAAGTACTCCCTTGACCATGAAGACCAGCACACCTCCCCTGACCGTGGTTGAATCCCAGGGCTGACAGGTGAGCTGTGCGTTGACAACAGCATCACTGTAGGTACGGACCTTCACAAGCTGTACTTTGCCGGCTGCACTGTAACTGTTGAGCAATACCCGGGTAAACTGGACCCGGCGGGTGACTGTGTTTACGGATTCGACCAGGATGAGCTCATACTTGCCTGGCGTACCGATAACGTTCTGATAGTTGCCCTGCAGGTCAAACCCTGCGTTTATCCTGACACCGCTCATCTGCATTACCATTACGGTGTCATTCGCGGCAAAGCCGGTTACATCATCCACTGTGACAAAATCAGATCCCACAGTTTCAACCCTGGCGTATGTATTTATCTGGCCTGTAAGAAGGGGAGTCTGACCGGAAACAGAAATACCCCAGCCGGTTATCATGATAAAAGCAATCAGAAGACTGCTTCTGTTTATGTAACGGTTATTAAGGGGCATTTCGCGGTCCTGGTTTGCTAATTTACTTTATTTAAACTGAGAATCCGGCGGATTATTTTAGGAACCCGCTTATTCTTCAGCCTAAACCGTGTAAAGAAGCGGAAACTCCACGGTGAAAACCGTTCCTGTGTCATGAGCCGTTGTGAACCATATTTTCCCTCCGGCGCTCTCCACGTAACGCTTGACAATGGACAACCCCAGACCCATGCCGGATGACTTAGTAGTGAAGTTGGGTGTGAAAATCCTTGATATCATCTCATCAGGAATGCCGGACCCGTTATCTTCAACTGCAATCTGTACAGCATTGTCCGCAGCTGCAACCCCGATCCTGATCTCCCCTCTCCTTCCCGTGGGGATAGCCTGCATGGCATTCTTGATCAGGTTGAAGAAAATACTGTTCAGATGCTCCCTGTCAGCCATGACAACAGCTTTGGAAATATTGCCGCTGTCAAGGGTGATGACGGTGTTCTCGGCATGGCCGAACAGCGTCAGCGTTGTCCTCAGCTGGGCAATCACGTCAACTTCGGCAGGATTGGCGCCCGGAAGCCTTGCAAAATATGAGAAAGCGGAAGCTATGTTAGACAGGTTGTCAATATACTCTATCTGGTTGGCTGTAAAGCTCCTGATTGTTGTATCAAAATCAGGCACCCGGTCGTTCCATGACTTCAGCAACTGCTGAACATTTAGCTTCATCGGTGTCAGAGGGTTCTTGATCTCATGGGCTATCTGACGTGCCATCTCGCGCCAGGCCATCTCACGCTCTGTTCTTGCAAGCTTGTTTGCGCTCTCCTCCAGCTCATCGGTCATGCGGTTGTACTGCTTCACAAGCTCTCCCACCTCATCGCGGCTCCTGTAGCTTATATGCTCATTCTTCTTCCCGTAGGCCACAGATGCCATCGCCTGCTGAATCATATTTAGCGGGCTGGTTATCCTGTCACTCAGGAAGACTGACACCCACATCATCAGCAGCAGGAAAAGCAGTGCGAAATTGATCAGGGTGACAATCAGGTTGGAGGTCTCACCCGTAAGCAGGTTCTGCATTGTGAAATAGGGTATGTTTAGGTATGCAAGCAGCCTGTTATCCTCATTATAGAACGGCAGGTAGGCCGACAGATAGTTCATGTCACCGATAGACTCAACTCCGATATACTCTTCCTTGCCCGGAGAGGTGAGCACACCGTACGCAACCGGATCAATCATGCTCCCTTCTAGTTTTCGTGCAAATACCTCCGGTCTGGAGGTCGCCAGGAGCCTGCCCGAGGGAGAATAGAGGTTGATATCAGTAAAGAAGACGTTTGAAAATTTAACAAGGAGATGGTTCAGCGTGGGATAATCAGCAGTCTGCCATCCATCCTCAAGTGATACCTCCGAGGAGAGTTTGTGCTCAAGCTCGATTGAGAGCGACTCAGCCTTTTCACGTATAAGCCTGGTGTGATTGGTGCGGAACTGCCTTGTGCTGAGCATCAGGGCTCCGGTAATTACAATGATGAAGACCACCGTCAACACTCCGGCAAAAGATAGTTGCAGGCGCCTTCGGAAGGTGTCAGTCTTCAACAGTTCCCGGGGCTGTCTGGTGAATATGACGAGCAGGACAAAAACATATAGTAATATGACTATAAATGAATAGGCGAAGGTAATGATCCGGTCCAGTGCCTTCACCCGCGGTGTTGAGAGGGCGAGTGTCATGTCACCGAGAGTATAGTAAAGATGCTTGAAATCAGGTGACTCGGTAAAACGAAATTCCTCTCTCTCAGTCTGGCCTGGTACAATTTCAGTATCATACGGATACTCTCCTGACCTGAGGACAAGATTGCCTCCGTTGTACTTTGCATATGAGATGTCCCGCAGCCGGGGGAAGCGCTGATGACTGCCGTCAAGAAGCAGTTCTGGGTAACCGGCGAGGTAGCTCTCTATATGGCTGACAAGCTCGATGAAGAGTCCGTTTGTAACGCCGGGCGAGAGTTCATAGAAGAGCTCAGACAGGTACCATGCACGGCCGGCAGTGTTGCGCATGAAGTAAACGCCTGTCCTGGTGATTGTGTCACCTTCATTCCTTATACGGTTGCCAAACCATTCAAAGCAATTTGCCGCCTCTGAACCTGTCGCGGCAAGACTCAGTGGTGAATCATTGCGGCAGATGACGATGTTCAGGTCGTAATTCTCCCAGTACCCGTAGAAATAGCCATCCTCGAGATACCTGTAAACTGCATTGATGTCTGAAGCGGTAATTTTCTCCCTGCTGACCAGCCCGGCAAGGACGGTATCGCTTTCCAGAGCGGGCCACATGTCAATAAGCATCCCCTCTGCAACCATGTCATTGTCATTGGCCAGGGAGATTGCCATCACCTTCATGTTCCGGTCTTCCTTCTGATCTGAATATCTCAGGATGAGTGTGGTCGCATACATTCCCGTCAGCACTGAGAAAAGTACCATCAGTGATACCTCTGAATACGATCTTCTTTGCCAAACCATGATTGACAGCACCATGAGCAGCACCCAGACCAGGCTCCACGGACTGCACCCCGGGACAAGCAGGCAGGCCAGAGGCAAGACCAGGGCAGTTACGCCGGTCACTGCAAGTCTCCCGGCAACTGTCCACTCCCTCATCATCCTTGAGGCTCTCATGAAGAGTATTACCGGCACAGTCATCAGAATCATGACTGCTACGAACCCGGCAAGACTCATAAAGGTCATGTCAAGTATGCGGAATGCCTCAAAGCTTATCGCCGAATTCAGCACAAGGTCCCTGAAGCAGGCTTCAGCAGCCAGGAACAGAATGAATCCGGCCAGCATCACCGAACCGGGGACAGCATACCTCATCAGCCCCTCTCCGGCCCACGGTTCATTGAATTTCCCGTTCCTGAAAGTAAGTCGTATGCCGGACAGAATCAGCAGACCCAGAAGCAGCGCATGTCCGACAGTTGGCATTAACCGGCCTGCTGACCAGTGAAAGGGGGA
>JACDJC010002784.1_pt1 | contig 13330 bp, 5 predicted proteins | sample 7454191 | NCBI WGS metagenome assembly JACDJC01 (sample SAMN14253291, study PRJNA609438) | sludge metagenome | isolation source: sludge after 25d culture with pyrite and EDTA | collected 2018-12-20 | reverse complement strand
GCCATGCCTGGCCCGCCGGCGCCGACGAGGCCTACGTGATCTTCACCTCGGGCTCCACGGGGCGCCCCAAAGGGGTGTCGGTCACGCACGACAACCTGTCCTATCACGTCGAGGCCCGCAAGCAGGCGCATCCCGGCATGCCCAACCGCAGCCAGCTGCTGACCTTCCCGCTGATTTTCGACGGCTCCGTCACCTGCATATTCGGCGCCCTGTCGGTGGGCGGCAAGCTGGTGCTGCCCCTGCCCGAAGAAGCCACGGATCCCGACCGCCTGGCCGAGCTGGTGGCGCGGGAAGGCGTCACCCAGACCATCATGATTCCCTCGCAGTGGGCGCTCATGCTGTCGTCCGGCCGGCCCGAGCGGCTGTCCGGGCTGGAGCTCGCCATCGTGGGCGGCGAAGCCTGCCCGCGCGAGCTCGTCGAGCAGCACTACGCGGTCTTGCCGGGCACGCGCTTCTGCAATGAATACGGCCCCACCGAAACCACCGTCTGGGCCACCTTCGAGCTCTGCGTGCCCGGCGAGTCCGGCCCCGTGGCCATCGGCCGCCCCATACCCGGCATGCGCGCCTACGTCGCCGACCGCCACGGCAGGATCTGCCCGCCAGGCACGACCGGCGAGCTCCTGATCGCGGGACCCGGCATCGCCAAGGGCTACGTCGGCCGGCCCGAACTGACCGCCGAACGCTTCGTCGCCAACCCCTTCCATGACGACGACGGCTACCGCAGCGTCTATCGCAGCGGCGACCAGGTCGCGCGGGGCTTCGACGGCAAGCTGCGCTTCCAGGGGCGCGCCGACGACCAGGTGAAGATCAGCGGCTACCGCATCGAACTCGACGAAATCAGCGCCTGCCTGCGCGGTTGCGACGGCGTGTCCGAAGCGGCGGCCGTCGTTCATCAGTCGGGGCCGCACGCCATGCTGGTGGCCCACGTGGCCGGGCCCGGCCCGCTCAGCCGCGAGGCGCTGCTGGACCACGCCCGGCGCGGCTTGCCCGCGTACATGGTGCCCCACGACATCGTGTTGCACGAGCGCCTGCCCCGCAACGCGGCCGGCAAGCTGGACCGCCGGCAATTGCCCGCTCCGCGCCCGCCCGACACCGCGGCCGCCGCCCCGCAGGGCCCGACCGAAACGCTCATCGCCCAGGTGTGGCGCTCCGTGCTGTCTCGGGACGGCATAGGCCGCCATGACGATTTCTTCGCCATCGGCGGGCGCTCGCTGGACGCCATGCAGGTGGTGTCCCGCTTGCGGCGCGAACTCAAGGCGCCCCTGGACCTCATCGATCTCTTCGAAACCCCCCGGCTGTCGGAGCTGGCGGAGCGGCTGCTCCAGCGCCAGGCCGGCCAGGCGGCGGCGCCCGCCGCCATACCGAAGCGGCAGCGCGCCCGGGTCGACCTGCCGGCGGGGGCGGAGCCCCGTCCATGAGCAGCGGATACATCGCCGCCGCCGCGTTCGCGCAGCGCCAGCTGCGCTACCTGGACTTGCTGCAGCCCGGCCGGTCCGATTATGCCGTGCCCCTTCTGGTCGAAATCAGCGGCCCGGTCGATGAAACCGCCCTGCGCGCCGCCTTCCAGGCCGTCATCCAACGGCACGACGGCCTGCGCGCCAGCTTTCCCCTGGTCGACGACACCCCCTGCCAGGCCGTGCGCGACGAGCTGCGCATTCCCCTGGACACCACGGCGCTGGCGGCCGGCACACCCGCCGCCTGGCGGCGCGAGCTGGCCGCTGCCCTGTCGGCGCTGGCCGCGCGCCCCTTCGACCTGGAACATGGCCCGGCGCTGCGGGCCGGCCTGTTCAAGCCCGGCGACGCGGGAGCCGGATGCAGCCTCGCCCTGGCCGTGGTCTTCCACCATGCCGTCGCCGACGGCTCGTCCCTGCCGATCTTTCTTGCCGATCTCGTCCAGGCCTACGACGCCGCCCGCGCGGGCATGGCTCCGGCCTGGGCCGAACTGCCGCTGCAGTATCCCGACTACGCCGACTGGGAACAAGAACAATTCGGCGATCCCGACTCCCCCGCGCTGGCCGAAGCGCTGGACTACTGGTGCGAACAGCTGCGCGCGGCGCCCTCGCCGCTCGAACTCCCGCTGGACCGCCCGCGCGGCGCCCAGGCCGCGCGGGCCGCCGAGGCCGGCGTCCGGCTGGCCTTGCCCGCGTCCGTCGGCACGGCGCTCGCCGAAACCGCCAGGCAGCGCGGCGCCACGCAGTTCATGGCCTTGCTGGCCGTTTTCTTCGCGGTCCTGCATCGCTGGAGCGGCCTCGAAGACCTGGTCGTCACGGTGCCCGTGTCCAAGCGCACGCGGCCGGAATTATCCGGGCTGGTGGGGCTGCTGGTCGACACCCTGCCGCTGCGCGTGCCATGCGCCGCCGACACTCGCTACGAAGCGCTGCTGGACGGCGTGCGGACGGCTTTCCGCGATGCCTTGCGCCACCGCGACGTGCCCTTCCAGCGCATCGTCCAGTCCATCGACATCGAGCGCCGCACGGGCGCCATGCCGCTCATGCAGATCCTGTTCGGCAGCCTGGAGTCCGACGCCGGCCCGCTGGCCGCCCGGGACGGCGCCCGCTTCCAGGTTCTGGACGACCAGACCGAACAGGCGGCGAAATCCGATCTTTCCTTCGTCTACCGCCAGACGCCCGAACACCTCGAACTCTGGTGCCGCTACGAACCGGCCATTTTCGACCGCGCCACCATCGAGAACCTGCTTGCCTGGTTCGGCACGCTGGCCCGGGCGGCGGCCCAGGCGCCCGGCGAATGCGTGGCCGACCTGCCGCTCATCGGCGAGGCCGAAGGCCGCGCCCTCATCGCGCGCTTGAACGACACCGCCCGGCCCTATCCAGCCGGCAAATCCGTGGTTCAGCTGTTCGATGAAGTCGCCGCGGAGCACCCCGGCCAGGCAGCCATCGAAGAAGGCGAGGAACACATCGACTACGCCCGGCTGCGCGCCGCGTCGGCGCACCTGGCCGCCGCGCTGGCCCAGGCGGGCGTCGGACCGGGCGATCCCGTCGTGCTGGTGCTGTCGCCGTCCGCCCGCTTCCTGACCCTGGTGCTGGCCATCCTGCGCACCGGCGCGGTCTATGTGCCGCTGGATCCCGCCCACCCCCATGCCCACCGGCGGCGGCTCGCGCAGTCCATAGGCGCCCGCGCCGTGGTGCTGGCCGCCGGCGACGACACCGACTACGGCGGCATTCCCGTCCTGGACGCCGCCACGCTGGAAGCCCGAGCGGCGCGCCTGCCGGAACTTCCGGCGCACCCCGCGGCCCCCGGGGACACGGCCTACATCATGTTCACCTCGGGCTCCACGGGCGAGCCCAAAGGCGTCGCCGTCCCCCACCGCGCCATCGTCCGGCTGGTGCGGAACACCGACTACATCCGCTTCGGGCCGGATACGCGGGCCGCGATCTACTCCAATCCCGCCTTCGACGCCTCGACCGTCGAGACCTGGGGACCGCTGCTCAACGGCGGCACCGCCGTCGTGATCGAGCGCGCCGCCGTGCTCGACATCGCCCTGCTGGGGCGCGTGCTGGCGGACCACGCCATCAGCTTCTGCTGGATCACCACGGGCCTGTTCCACGAGATCGCCGCCATAGATCCGGGCGTTTTCGCCGGCCCGCGGACGGTCATGACGGGCGGCGACACGACCAGCGCCGACCTGGTCCGCGCGGTGCGCGACGCCTGCGCCGGGTCCGGGCTGCGGCTGCTGCATGCCTACGGCCCCACCGAGAACACCACTTTCAGCACCTGTTTCGACGCCGATGAGCTCGCGCCCGGCGATGCCGTCATTCCCATCGGGCCGCCCATCGCCAACAGCACGGCATATGTGCTGGACCGGCGCGGCAGGCCGCTGCCGGCGGGCGTCAACGGCGAAATCTACGTCGGCGGCGACGGCGTCGCCCAGGGCTATGTCGGCGACCCGCAGCGCACGGCTTCCGCCTTCCTGCCCGACCCCTTCCTCCAGCAGGGCCGCCTCATGTACCGGACGGGCGACTTCGGCCGCTGGCGCGCCGACGGCGCCCTGCTGTTCGCCGGCCGGTCCGATGACCAGGTCAAGGTGCGCGGGTTCCGCATAGAGCTCAACGAGATCGCGGCCGCGCTGGGCCGCCACCCCGAATTGCGCACGGTCTACGTCGCGGCGCCCCGGCAGGAAAAAGCCGAAAGGCAGATCATCGCCTATGTGGTGCCGGAGCACATGCCCGGCCCCGGGCCGGCCGAACTGCGCCGCTTCCTGCAAAGCCGCCTGCCGCCGCACATGCTGCCGCATGCCTACGTCACGGCGCCCGCGCTGGCCCTGAACCTGAACGGCAAGGTGGACCGCAAGGCCCTGCCGCCGGTCGAGGACCACCATTACGACCGCTCCGGGACGCTCGTCGAACCCCGCAGCGAAGAAGAGGCGACGCTCCACGCGCTATGGAAGGAGCTCCTGGGCCTGGACGCCGTCGGCGTCACCGAGAACTTCTTCCACATCGGGGGCGACTCCATACTGGCCATACGCATGGCGGCGCGCGCCGGCAAGGCGGGCTTGCCGATCACGCCGTCCGACGTCTTCCAGCTGCAAACCATCGAGCGCCTCGCCGAGCTGGCCGGCGCATTGCGGCCCCGACAGCGGCGCGGCGCCGACCGCGTCTTTCCGGCCGCTCTCCTGCCCGAAGCCGCGGCGGGCCAGGAGCCGGCGCCCGCATGCCTGATCGCCAGCCTGGTCCTGGACGCCCACATCGGCGCCGTCGAGCTCGCCCTGGCGGTGCACCGCCTGGCGGACCGGCACGACGCCCTGCGCCTGCGCTGGGTGCGTGACGGGCAGGCCAGCCACGTCGAGATCGCCGCCTACGTCGGCCGGCTGCCCATCCGCATGGTGGAAGTGCCCGGCCTGCCCGACGCGCGGATCGACGCCTGGATCGCCGAGCACGCCGCCCGCATCGCGCGCGGGCTGGATACCGGCAGCGGCGTCACCCTCGCCACCACGCTGGTCGACCGCGGGCCGGTCACGCCGCCGGTGGTGGTCGTGGCGCTGCATCCCGGCATTGCCGACTACACCGGCGCCATGCTGCTGCTGAACGAGCTGCAGACGGCGCTGGCCAGCGGCGCGGCGGCCCTGCCCGCCCTGGACGACACCCCGACTTACGCGGACTGGCTGGACTGGCTCGAAACCCATGCCGACGCCCAGGCGGCCGGGCCCGGACTGGCCGCCCTGGAGACCGCCCAGATGCGGGCGGCGTCCCTGCCCGCGCAGCGCGAGCCCGCCACCCGCGCCCTCCCCGTCGTTGCGGAGCGATGCCTGGATCCCGCCCTGGGCGCCCGCCTGTATCATCAGGCGGCGGCCAGGCTGGCCGTTGCGCCGCTGGACATCCTGGCAAGCGCGCTGGCCTCCGCCGCCGGGCCCGGCGGCCTGGGCGGGGCGCTGCTGCTGGAAGGCGTCGATGCCGAGCGCCGCCTGCCGCCAGGCGCTCCGGACACGGCGCGCATCGTCGGCAAGATGGACGGCGTCCTGCCCATCCTGGCGCCGGCGGGCGGCGGCGCGCCCGCCGACCCCCAGCGCGCCGTCAAGGCCGCGCGCCAGGCCGTCGCCGCCACCGCGCCGGTCTATCGCACGCTGGGGCAAACCTTCGACTTGCCGGCGGCGGCGCTAGGCCTGGCCTGGCCCGCGCCCGACCCGGCGCCCGCCATGCGGATGCACACCCCGCCCGGTTTCGGGCCGTCGGTGGAAAGCGCCCTGCTGGCGCGGCTCTCCGAAGCAGGCTTCAAGCTGGCCTGGGCCGGCGCCGAGCCTCCGGGCGGGGCGGCGGCCATGCTCGAACGCGTCGCCCGCGCGCTGGAAGAGATCGCGGCGCTGGCCGACCGGGAAAGCCGCCCGCTGTATACGGCGCGCGACTTTCCCCTGGCGGACCTGCCCCAGGGCGAACTTGCGGCGCTGCTGGCTTCGGCCGACGACATACAGGACGTCTATCCGCTGTCGCCCATGCAGGAAGCCATGCTCGTCCATACGCTGGCCGCCGCCGGATCGGGCGTGAACTTTGAACAAAGCTGCGTGCGCATTCGCGGCCCGCTCGACATCGACGCTTTCCGGCATGCCTGGGCCACGGTGTTCGAACGCCACGACGTGCTGCGCACCGCCTTCCATTGGCGCGGCCTGTCCCGCCCCATGCAGGTGGTGCACCGCCATGTCCCGCTGCCGCTTTCCATCCAGGCCTGGCCCGCCTTCGACGAGGACCGGCTCCAGGCCTTCCTGGCGGCGGACCAGGCCCTGGGCTTCGAACTCGAACGCGCCCCGCTGGTGCGCATGACGCTGATCCAGGCGGCGCCCGAGGACGTCTACCTGGTCTCCAGCTTCCACCACTTGCTGGTCGACGGCTGGTGCCTGGCAAAGCTGGAACGCGAAGTCCGCGCCGCCTATGAAAGCCATCGCAACCGCCGCGCGCCCCTGTTCGACGCGCCGGTCCCCTACCGCGACTACATCGCCTGGCTGCAACGCGCCGACCAGGCGGACGGCCGCCGCTTCTTCGCCGAACTGCTGCGCGAACTGCCCGAACGCCGCGCCCTGTTCGCGCCGCCGACCGCCGTCGCGCACGGCTTCACCACCCATCGCCGCGCGCTCGGCCCGGCGGCCAGCCGCGCCCTGCTGGCCTTCGCCCGGCGCCGCGGCCTGACCCTCGCCACGGTCATGCATTTCGCCTGGGCGGCCTGGCTGTCGGCCCGCCTGGGCGTGCGGGACGTCGTGTTCGGCACCACGGTTTCGGGCCGCCCGGCCGGCGTGCCGGGCGTGGAGCATATCGTCGGCATGTTCATCAACAACCTGCCGGTGCGCGTGCGCGTCGCGCCCGAGGCCGCGCCCGCCGCGCTGCTGGCCGAAATCCAGGCGCTGCTGGGACGGCTGCAGCAGCATGCGCACCTGGCGCCCGCCGAAGTGGCCGCCATCGCCGGCAAGCAAGGCCAGGCCGGCCCGCTGTTCGACACCCTCGTCCTGGTCGAAAACCTGGCTTCCGGCACCAGCGCCTGGAGCGGCGCCGAGGCGCTGACGGTCGAAGCCGTCCACTCGCGGCTGAAGACCGCCTACGACCTGACCTTCGTCGCGATTCCGGGCGACTCGATCACGCTGTCCACGGTGCAGCCCGACGACGGGCGCCGGTTGGAAGACGGCGCGGCCTTGCTGGAATCGATCGCCGAATTTCTCATCGCCCTGCCGGAACATGCCGACGGCGCGCTGCGGCGCCTGCCGCGGCCCGAGCCCCGCCCCGCCCCGCCGGCGGGCGGCGGCGTCGCGCCCTCCACGCCCTTGCGCTTCGCCACCCGGCCGCGCAGCACGCTGGAAGCGCGCATCGCCGACGCCGTGGCCGGCATTCTGGATGCCGCCCCGGCCCCGGCAGGCGCCGCCGCCACGCTGGACACCGATTTCTGGCAGCTGGGCTTGAATTCGCTGGGGCTCACGCAGCTGGCCTTGCGCCTGGAAGAAAGCCTGGGCCGCCGCGTGCCCATTTCGCTGCTGCTGGAGCACCGCTCGGTCGCGGCGCTGGCCCGGGCGCTGGAATCCGGCCAAAGCTGGAATCCCATCGTGCCCATGAACCGCCCCCGGGACGACGGCGCCGCCGACGCCCCGCCGCAGCCTTTCGCCTGCGTCCACCCCATCGCGGGCGACGTCAGCGTCTTCCTGGACCTGGCGCGCGCCATGCCGGCCTCCCTCCCCTTCTGGGCCATCCAGGCGCCCGGCCTGGAGCAAGGCCAGGAACCGCTGCGCAGCATCGAAGAGATGGCCGACGCCAATCTGCGGGCGCTGGCGGAACGCGGCGTGCCGCGCCCGCGCCGGCTGGGCGGCTATTCCTTCGGCGGCCTGGTGGCCTTTGAAATGGCGCGCCGGCTTGCCGGCATGGGGGCACCGCCCGAACGCGTGGTGCTCATCGACACGCCCGCGCCGCTCGAGCGCGTTTCCATCCTGGAGCCCGACCCCGATCACGCCCACGCCCAATGGCTGGTCCGCATGGCCGACGTCCGCGCCAGGTTCCAGGGCGTGCCGCCGGTGCTGACGCGGCAGGATCTGCTGGCGCTGCCGGCCGGCGAGCGTTTCGCCTTCGCCGCGGCCCGCCTGCACGCCGCCAGGCTGCTGCCGCCCGCCGCCGATGCCGACTGGCTGGCGCGCGCGCACCGGACCAGCCTGGCCCAGTACGAGGCCTACCTGGCCTATCGGCCGCCGGTCCAGGCCCACCCGGGCATCGCCCTGGCCCTGATCCGCGCCGACGCGCCGCGCGACGCCGACCTGGGCGACCTGGAAAATCGTCAGCTGGCGGTTCCCGACATGGGCTGGCAGGCCTTCAGCGCCCGGCCGGTCGAGCTGCGCTACGTGGCGGGCGACCATGTCACGATGCTGGCGGGGGACGGCGCCGGCGCGGTGGCCGCGGCGATCGCCGACTTGCTGCGCGCCGAAGCCCTGGCCTGAGGGAATTCAATCGCCTGAACGATGACGGACGACGGACTGATCGCCCCCTGCAGCCCCGCCGCCGGCCCCGCACAAGGCGAGCGCCGCCGCATACCCTTCCGGCGCCCGCAGGCGGAATACCCGGCATGCGCCCAGGCCGCCGGCTTTCGCTTCGAACGCACCGTCCGGCATCGGGGCGGCGCCAAGCTCGATTTCAGGAAGGCCCAGACCCAAGCCCCGGCCCACCGCCTTGGCGACGGCCTCCTTGGCCGTCCATGACTCGAAAAACGCCCGCATGCGCGCGTCCGCCGGCAGCCCGGACCAGGCCTCATGCTCGGTGGCGGAGAACACCATGGCCGCCAGCGCATCCAGGTCGGAAACCGGCCGGCATTGCTCGATGTCCACGCCCACGCCGCAGCCGTCGGCCAGCGCCAGCAAGGCATGAGCGCCCGAATGCGCCACGTTGAAATCCAGGGCGCCGGCGTCCTGCAGGGACGGCTTGCCGTAGGCGCCGTAGTCGAAGGCCAGCGCGGCGGGTTCGCGCCGCAGGCATTGCCCCAGCAGCATGCGCAGCGCCGCCCGGGTCTGCACGAAATGGCGGCGGGCAAGCGCCGCCACGAACCGCCCGGCGCGGTCGCGCTCTTCGGCCGACAGCAGCTCGAAAAGCGCCTGTTCGGCATCCGCCTCGCCGGTGAAGGCGAAGAGCCAGGCCCGGCACTGCCCGGGCCCCGGCCCCGGCCCCGGCGTGCCGGGCGGCAGCGCCGGACGCCCGCCCGCCCATCGCAGCGTAAGAAGATCTGGAATCATGTCGATCCGCCGGTGTACGCCATGCCTGTTTTCAGGTGTAATCCGAATTTGCCGCGCCATTGCGGTGCATGTCATTTGGTAACCGGCCATATGATAAGCGACAGCCCGCTCTCTGATCACGAACTCGGAGTTTTCACATGTCCTTGCTCTCTAGGCTCGCCCTGGCGCCCACGCCGCCCTTCAAGCGCCCGCAAGACCTGCTCTACGCCTCGACCGAGCTTCCGCCCGCCGTGCCCCTCATCGGCCTGGCCTTCCAGCACGCGGCCACCGCGCTCGCGCTCATCGCCTACGTGCTGGCGTCCGCCAAGATCGGCGGCCTGGACGCCGAGGCCACGCGCGGCATGGTCACGGCCACCATACTCGGCATGGCGATCGCGACCTTCCTGCAGTCCTGGGGCGGCCGCTTCGGCTCGGGGACGCTGCTGGTCAACATTCCCGACCCGCTGCTGGTGGTGATCTCGGGCACGGTGGCCGCGCAATACGGCCTGGGCGGGCTGGTCCTCGTCGGGGTCGTCAACGGCGCCGTCGCGCTCGGGGCGGGCTATGTCGTGCCGCGCCTGCGGGCCGTGCTGCCGCCGTCCGTGGCGGGCGTCGTCGTCTGCGTCGCGGGCATTTCCCTGGTGTCGCCCGCGCTCACGCACATGGCCGACATGGACGGCGCCGGCGCCGTCAGCGCGTACGACCTGCTCATCGGCATCGCCACGCTGGGCATCATCGCGGGCCTGTCGATCTGGGGCAGCCAGCGCATGAAGCTGTTCGCCCTGCTGGTCGGCCTGGCGGTGGGCGTCGTGCTGGCCGCCATGCTCGGCGAACTGGAAGGCGTGGAGCAGCTCGCCCACACGCCCGTTTTCGGCCTGCCCCGACTGCCGGCGCCCGCCCTGAACGTGGATCCGGGCTTGCTGATCGCCGTCGGCCTGCTGGCGCTGATGACCCAGCTGGACTGCTTCGGCTGCGTGGTGCTGATGCACAAGATGAACGACGCCGACTGGCGCCGCCCCGACATGGACATGGTCGGCGGCGGCATACGCGCGAACGGCCTGAGCAACCTGCTGGCGGCCTGGTTCGGCGCCTACCCGGGCGCGACGTCCTCGGCCAACATCGCCCTGGCGCACATCAGCCGCTCGACGTCGCGCTGGATCGGCCTGGCCGCCGGCGCGCTGCTCGCGCTCACCGCCTTTCTTCCGCAAGTAACGCTCGCGCTCACCCTCACGCCCATCTCGGTGATCGGCGCCGTCGAGGTCTACGCCGCCGCCTATCTCATCGTGTCCGGCATCGAACTCATCGCCTCCCGCGCCATGGACTCCCGCGGCATATTCATGGTGGGGCTGGCCTTCATCGCCGGGCTGGGGGTGATGTTCCTGCCCGGCCTTGCGAAGCTGGCGCCCGAATCGCTCCGCTTCCTGGCTGAAAACGGCGTCATCGTCGCCGGCCTGACCGCCATCCTGCTCAATCTGCTGTTTCGCCTGGGCACTTCGCGGCGGGCGCGGCTGGCGGTGAGTCCGCAAAAAACCCATGCCCAGACCGCCCAGGACATCGTCGGCTTCGTCGAGACCCAGGGCGCGGCCTGGAACGCCCGGCGCGACACGGTGCGCCGCGCCGCCTTGGCCGCCCTGGAAGCCGCCGAGGCCCTGCAGGCCGGGTCCGAACGCCGGATCCAGGAAGTGCACGGCAGTTTCGACGAATTCAACCTGGACATCGAATTCGTCTACAGCGGCCCGCCGCTGGTCCTGCAGGCCAAGCCCGCGACCGGGGCGCACGCGCTGCTCGACATCGACGACCATGCTTTCGAAGCGGCGCTCGACCAGGCCCTGTCCGGCGTGTCGCACGTACTGCTGCGGCACATGGCGGACCGGCTGCTCAGCGGAAAACGTGGCGAAAATTCTTACCTTCGATTACATTTTGACCATTGATCCCCGCTGAAGGCTTCGTCATGCAAACGATAGCGTCCCTATCACTCGCTCCCGGCCCGGACGCCGTCCCGCAGGCGCTGGGCTGGCTGGAACAACTCGCCGAACAGCAGCGCTGGCCGCCACGCCTCGGGTTCCAGCTGGGCCTGTGCCTGGACGAAGCGCTCACCAACGTCGTGCTCTACGGCTTCCCGGACCGCGCGCAGGGCGGCGGCCAGGGCCAGCTGCGGGTCGTGCTGTCGCGGCGGGGCCCGGACGTACTGATGGACGTCATCGACAACGGCGTCGCCTTCGACCCCACGCAACAAGACATGCCGCCGCTCGCCGCCTCCCTGGACGACGCCGACGTCGGCGGCCATGGGCTGCGCATCATGCGCCACTATCTGCGCGACATCCAGTACCGCCGGGAAGGCGAGCACAACCATTTGCGCATGATCGCGGCGCTGGACCAGCCGCAATGACCGGGCATCCCCCGGGGGCCGTGGCGCTGATCGACGCGCAAGCCATCGCACACAATCTTCGTCGCCTGCGCCGGGTGCTGCGCCACGCCGGCACGCGGCGCGCGCCCCGCATCTGGGCGGTGGCCAAGGCCGATGCCTACGGCCATGGCATGGAGCACGCGCTGGCCGGTCTGGCCGACGCCGACGGGCTGGGCGTTCTCACGCTGGACGACGCGCTGCGCTGCCGCCGCCTGGGCTGGAAGCGCCCCATACTGGCGATGGGCGCGGACTTCACGCTCGCGGACCTGCGGGATCCGGCCCTGTATCCGCTGCATGTGGTCATCGACCGGCCGGAGCAGCTGGCCGGGCTCGCCGGCCTGCCACTGCCCTGCATGCCGCACGTCTGGCTGCGCCATTGCGGCGCGCTGAACCACGCCGGCCTGCAGGCCGGCGAATACCGGGCGGCGTTCCGCTCCCTGCATGCCGAGCTCGAAGCGGGGCGGCTGGCCGGCCTGGGACACTTGCAGCACTATGCCGGCGCCGAAGACCCCGAGCAGCTGCCCAGGGAACGCCGCGCCTTCCATGAACTGATATCCGGCATGCCCGGCCCGCTGTGCACCGAGAACTCCGCCGCGGTGCTGTCCGACCCGGCATCCGCCTGCCTGACGGACTGGGTGCGCTGCGGCATCGCGCTGTACGGCATCAGCCCCCTGCGCGGGCTGACCGGGCGCGCACTCGGGCTGCGCCCCGCCATGGCCTTGCAAGCCCCCCTATATGCCATGCAGGCGGTTCGCGCCGGGCAAGGCGTGGGCTATCACGGCGGCTTCCGGGCGGAACGCGACATGCGCATCGGCCTGGTGCGCTGCGGCTATGCGGACGGATACCCGCGCACGGTGCAAGGCCCCTGCCAAGCCGGCGTCCAGGGCCGCATGGCCGCCATCGTCGGGCGGGTGTCCATGGACACGCTCGCCGTCGACCTGAGCGCGCATCCCGACGCGGGCCCGGGCGATGCGGTCACGCTATGGGGGCCGGGCGGGCCCGAGGTCGAATCCGTGGCCGGATGGGCCGGCACCATCTCGGCGCATCTGTGCGTGGGCCTGACGGCGCGCGTGCCCAGGATCTTGCGGCCCGAGGCTCAAGAGCCGTCGCGGCCCGTTGCCGGCGCGACCAGGAAGAAGGCCAGGGTGGCCAGCAAATAGAACGCGCCGGTCACGGCCAGCCCGCCCGATATGCCCATGGAGGCGAACAGCCCGCCCACGGCCAGCGGCCCCAGCATTTGGCCGAACTTGTCGGCGGCGCGCATCACGCTGGTGGCGCCGCCGGGGCCGTATTGCTGGACGTCCTTCAGCGACAGCATGTAGGCGGTCTGCGCCCCGCCCGCCAGGCAGCTGGCCAGGGCAAGCAGCACCACCGCCACGGCGGCGGCGTACACACCCGTGGCGAAGTACAGGGACAGCAGCCCGGCGCCGCCCACCAGCCCGCCCAGCGCGATCCAGCGCTTCTTGTCGGCGCTGCGGTCCGCCAGCCGGCCCATCCAGGGGCCGATATAGATCACGCAAAACCCGTACAGCATCAGCACGCGGCCGACGCTGGCCGAGGTCCCGCCCTGCGCCTCCATGTACAGCGGCAGCGCGTAGGTCAGCATGCCCACCTGCGCGATCGAGAACGGCACGATGCTGCCGGCGAGCAGCATCCCGAAGTCGCGCGTCGCCAGCAGCCGCGCCACGGCCGACCACGAGCGGGCGGGCCGGCCGGCCGCGGCGCCGGCCGCCGTCCGGCCGGCG
>JACDJC010002783.1_pt1 | contig 13332 bp, 13 predicted proteins | sample 7454191 | NCBI WGS metagenome assembly JACDJC01 (sample SAMN14253291, study PRJNA609438) | sludge metagenome | isolation source: sludge after 25d culture with pyrite and EDTA | collected 2018-12-20 | reverse complement strand
GCGCCAGGAAGACATTCGGCACGAAGCCGGCCTTCTGCTGCACCTCCAGGATGCGCGTGCGCAGGTCCTCGGGCAGGTCCTTCAGTTCGGGCACGGGGTAGCGCGAAATCTGCGGCAGGGTCATGGCTGGGTTCTCCTTCAGGTGCGGAATTGCATCGCGTGCAGTTGCGCATAGCGTCCCTGCTTCGCCAGCAGTTCGGCGTGGGTGCCCAGCTCGACGATGCGTCCGCCTTCGAGCACGACGATGCGGTCGGCGCGCTCGATGGTGGACAGCCGGTGCGCGATGACCAGCGTGGTGCGGTGGGCGATCAGGGTTTCCAGCGCCGCCTGCACGTGGCGCTCGGATTCGTTGTCGAGCGCCGAGGTCGCCTCGTCGAGAACAAGGAGGGGCGCGTTCTTCAGGATCGCGCGCGCGATCGCGATCCGTTGCCGCTGGCCGCCGGACAGGCGCATGCCGTTCTCCCCGATCAAGGTATCCAGCCCCTCGGGCATGGCCTGGATGAAGTCCCATGCGTGCGCGGCGACGCAGGCGGCGCGGATCTCGTCGGGCGTGGCGTCGCGGCGGCTGCCGTAGGCGATGTTGTGCGCCAGGGTGTCGTTGAACAGCACCACGTCCTGCGACACCAACGCGATATGGCGACGCAGGTCATGCAGGCGCAGTTCACGCAGATCGATACCGTCGAGCTCGATGCGGCCGGCATCGGGATCGTAGAAGCGCGGCACCAGGTTGGCCAGCGTGGTCTTGCCCGAGCCGGATGCGCCGACCAGCGCCACGGTTTCGCCCGGTGCGATGTCGAGCGTGATGCCGGCGAGCGCCGGGACCGTCTTGCCGGGGTAGGTGAGGGCGACGTCGCGGAAGGCGAGACGGCCTTCGATGCGCTCGAGTACGCGTGTGCCGCGGTCGCGCTCGGCCTCCTCGTCGAGCAGGGTGAAAATGGTCTCGGCGGCGGCGAGTCCGCGCTGCATCTGGTCGTTCACGGCGGTGAGCCGCTTGAGCGGCGCGAACAGCAACAGCATCGCCATGAAGAAGGAGACGAAGCCGCCGACGGTGGTGGTGTTGGCGCTGGCCTGGCCAGCGGCGATGTAGACGATGATGGCGAGTGCCACCGCGGCGATGAACTGGATCACCGGTTCGTAGACCGCGTTGGCGGCGACGCGCTTCATCTCGAACAGACGCGCCCGGTTGGCGGCGAGCCGGAAGCGGTCCCGCTCGTAGGGCTCGCCACCGTAGAGCTTGACCACGCGATGGCCGCCCACCGCCTCGTCGACCACCTGGGTGAGCTCGCCGATATTCTGCTGCGCCTTGCGCGACAGCCCGCGCAGGCGCCGGCTGGCGATGCGCACGATCCACAGCGTGAGCGGCACCATGCCGAACACGATCAGCGTGAGCTGCCAGTTCAGCCACAGCAGATAACCCAGCAGGCCCAGTACGGTGACCGTATCGCGCACCAGCGTGGTCAGCGAACTCGTCGCCGACTGCGTGACCTGGGTGACGTTGAAGGCCAGGTGGGCGATCAGCTGGCCGCTCGGGTTCTGATCGAAATAGCGCGTCGGCAGCGTCATCAGCTTGTCGAACATCGCCGCGCGCAGGTCCATCACCAGACGGCTGCCGACCCACGCCATGCAATAGGTGCTGACGAAGCTGGTGACCCCGCGCACCAGAAAAAGCGCCAGCAGCAGCATCGGCACCCAGCGGATGAAGTCGGGATCCTTGGCGACGAAGCCCTGGTCCAGCAGGGGCTTGAACAGTGCCGGCAGCAGTGGCTCGGTGGCGGCGGTCGCCACCAGCGCGACGAGTGAGAGCGCGAACATGCGCCAGTGCGGCTTCACATAACCGAGCAGGCGCAGATACAGCGTGCGGCTGTCGGATACACTCATAGCAGGAGCAGGGTGGCGAGCCCGAGGAAGATGAAGAAGCCCATGCTGTCCGTGGTGAACGTGAGCAGGATCGACGAGCCGATCGCGGGATCGCGTTTCATTTTCGCCAGTGCCATCGGGATGAAGATGCCGGCGAGTGCCGCGACGATCAGGTTCAGCAGCATCGCCAGCGCCATCACGCCGCCGAGCGCCGGATTGTCGTACAGCAGCCAGGCGAAGACTCCGACCACCGCGCCCCATGTCAGGCCGTTGAGTGCCGCGACGCCGATCTCCTTGACGACCAGACGGCGCGCGTGGGCCTGGGTGATGAGGCCGAGCGCGAGGCCGCGAATGATCAGGGTGTTGGTCTGGTTGCCCGAGTTGCCGCCGATGCCGGCGATGATCGGCATCAGCGCCGCCAGCGCGGCGAGCTTCTCGATGCTGCCTTCGAACGCCCCGATCACGCGCGAGGCGACGAAGGCGGTGCACAGATTGATCGCCAGCCACATCCAGCGGTTCTTCGCCGCGCGCCATACCGTCGCGAAGAGATCTTCCTCCTCCTTCAGGCCAGCCATCGACAGCATGTCGGCGTCGGCCGATTCGCGGATGTAGTCGACCACCGCGTCGACGGTGAGCCGGCCGATCAGATGGTCCTGCGTGTTTACCACCGGCGCCATCACGAGGTCGTAGCGCTCGAACGCCTGGGCCGCCTCGTGCGCCTCGTCCTCGGGATGGAATTTCACGAAGTCCTCGACCATCACCGCCGCCACCGAGGCTTCCGGGTCGCTCGTCAGCAGGCGCTTCAGCGGCAGCACGCCGATGAGCGCGTCGTTGCGATCGACCACGAACAGCTTGTCGAGCTGGTCGGGCAGTTCGCCCAGGCGGCGCAGATAGCGCAGCGTGACTTCCAGGCTGACGTCGGCGCGGATCGTCACCATCTCGAAGTCCATCAGCGCACCCACGGTGTCTTCCGGGTATGCCAGCGCCGACTGCAGATGCGCGCGCTTCTGCGCGTCGAGCGAGGTGAGCAGTTCCTGGATCACGTCCAGCGGCAGGTCGGCCGCGATGTCGGCGATCTCGTCGGTGTCGAGCGATTCGGCGGCCGCCAGCAGCTCCGCCTTGTCCATGGTCTGGATCAGCGATTCGCGGACCGAATCCGAGACTTCGACGAGGATGTCGCCATCGCGCTCGGCCTTGACCAGATCCCATACCAACGAGCGCTCGTCGAGCGGCAGCGCCTCCAGGATGTAGGCAACGTCGGCCGGGTGCAGCGCATCGAGCTTGCGACGCAGTTCGGCGAGATTCTGCTTGTGCACCAGGTCTTCCACCAGATCCTGGCGCGGGCCCTCCTGGCGGTGGACGAGGTCCTCCACCAGATGCATCCTGGCGAGCAGCGCCTGCACCTGGGCAAGATGCGTTTCCAGGCTCTCCTGCGAGTGGCTTTCGAGGGTGTCGGTCATGGGGTGTTCGTGCAAAAGGCCCCGCGATTGTATCGCGGCCCGCATGGGCGCTCCCGGGCAGCGGGAAAAATTCGGGAAACGCCGAACAATAACCCGCAGCGGAATGTGCCCGATTGCATGTCCGGGCACGTGTCTGCCGCGAAGCGGGATACCGGACGCCAGGGCACGGTCGCTGGCGCCCCTGCGCTGGCCGATCCCCGCTGCGCGGGGCCCCGCGTCCGACGCTCCCGGGCGCCCCTGCGAGGAGGCGCGAGAGCGGAGCGATCAACTGCGGTTTCCAGGTTGAATGCGCTGCCCGGGAAGTCTTAGCGGGGCACCTGCGCGTAGGCCATGTAGCGCTTGATGAGGGCAACACGCCGCTGATACGTGCGCGAGTTCCGGTTGTGTTCATACCAGCGCGGATTCGGCACCATCGCCGCCATGTGCGCGGCCTGGTTGCGGTCGAGGTTCGCCGCGGAGGTTCTGTAGTAGCGGCGGGCGGCGGCTTCGGCGCCGTAGATGCCGTTGCCCCATTCGATGACGTTGAGGTAGACCTCGAGGATGCGGCGCTTGCTCCAGGTGGCCTCGATCATCAACGTGATGACGGCTTCCTGGCCCTTGCGGATGAAGCTGCGCTCGCCGGAAAGGAAGAGGTTCTTGGCGAGCTGCTGGGTGATGGTGGAGCCGCCGGCGACCAGGCGTCCCTTTTTCAGGTTTTTCCTCACCGCCTTCTGGATGCCTTCGACGTCGAAGCCTTCGTGCTCGAGGAAACGGGCGTCCTCGGCGGCGACGATGGCGCGCTTCAGGTGGATCGAGATGCGCGCGTAGGGCATCCACTTGTGACGCAGTTCGGCGTCGGGATTCCTTTCCTGCTGGCGCGCAAGGCCGGCTTCCATGAAGGCGGTGGACGCGGGGTTGTGGTCGATCCACCACAGCACGTGGGCGAAGATCCACAACTGATACAGCAACACCAGGCCGATGGCAGCGGCGATGCCCTTGCCGATCCAGGCGAGCAGGTTCTTCAGCATGCCGCGCGCAGGCTCGCGATGACCGGGGCGGTGTCGGGGCGCACGCCGCGCCACACGAAGAACGCTTCGGCGGCCTGCTCGACCAGCATGCCCAGTCCGTCGGCGGTGGCGACGCCGTGCGTGCGTGCGAAAGCAAGGAAGGGGGTGTCGCGGCCGTACATCATGTCGTAGGCGAGGCTGCCGGCGGCGAAGATCGTGGGCGGCAGCGGCGGCAGCTCGCCGGCGAGGCTCGCGGCGGTGGCGTTGACGATGACGTCGAAGGCGCCGGCCAAGGCGTCGAAGCCGCATGCCACGACGCCGTGGCCGAAGACGCCGGCGAGTGCCTGCGCGCGTGCGACGGTGCGGTTGGCGATGACCAGGGTGGCGGGTTGCTGTGCGAGCAGCGGCTCGATTACGCCGCGCGCGGCGCCACCGGCACCGAGCAGCAGGATGCGGCGGCCGGCAAGATCGCGGCCGAGGTTCTGCGTGAGGTCGGCGAGGAGGCCCGCGCCGTCGGTGTTGTCGCCGCGGATTTCGCCCGAAGCGAAGGTGAGGGTGTTGACCGCCCCGGCGCACTCGGCGCGCGCGCTGAGGCGGGTGGCCAGGCGACAGGCTTCTTCCTTGAACGGCACGGTGACGTTGGCGCCCCGTCCGCCGGCGGCGACGAAGGCCGCGACGCTTGCGGCGAAGCCGTCCTTTGGCGCGAGGATGGCCTCGTACGTCATGTCCTGTCCCGTCTGGCGGGCGAAGGCGGCGTGGATCAGCGGGGATTTGGAGTGGGCGACGGGGTGCCCGAAAACGGCGTAACGATCGGTCATGGCGCGCTATTTTAGCGCGTGAGCGGCTCGTTCAGCTTTGGCTCCACGGCAGTCCGCGTCGTTTCCAGCCGTTCTGCGCGCTGCGGTGGCCGGTGGTCCGGTCGAGATCGCCCTCGAATCCCTCGCTCACGTTGTAGCACCCGCCCCGCCCGGCCCGGGCGCAGGCTGCGGCGGCGTGGTGCGAGCGATGGCCGCTGCGGCAGACGAAAAGGAGCAGTGCCTCGGGGTCGGTCGCCTGCGCCACTTGCGCGAGAAAGTGCGGATTGGGCACCCAGCCTGGCCATGATTGCCATTCGATGTGCAGGGCGCCGGGGATGCTGCCGACAAACTCCAGTTCGGCGCGCGAGCGAACGTCGACGAGTCGCGCGCCGGGCGCCAGTCGAAGCAGTTCGTGCGCCTCGTGGGGCAAAAGCTCGCCCGCGTAAGGCAGCGCCTTGGCCCGGCCCCGCCCGTGCGCTTCATCGAGCAATTCGGTGATCCGCCCCACGCCTCTTTCCCCTTCTGGACCCGTACTCAGTATATGCAAGACTCTGCCTGCCGCAACGCGCACCAAAATGGTGCGCCGCGGTTTCCGTGCGCACCGTTTTCGGGCGCGAGGGATGGGGCCCACCGCGATGTCCGGGCCCCGGAGCCTTGTGGCACAATGTTTTCGTTGACATCTCACACGTGGCACGGTTGCTGCTAAGTTGAACGTGTCTGCGGCGTACGCGTGCCGTTCCGCCGTTTCATTCATTTCAGTTCGAGGAGATTCAGCATGGCCGTGGCCGATGTACTCAAGAGGATTCATGACGAGGAAATCAAGTTCGTCGATCTGCGCTTCACCGATACCCGGGGCAAGGAGCAGCACGTCTCGATCCCCTCGCGCATCGTCACCGAGGACTGGTTCGAGGACGGCCATCCGTTCGACGGCTCGTCGATTGCCGGCTGGAAAGGAATCCAGGCGTCCGACATGCTGTTGAAGGCGGATCCGGGTTCGGCCTACCTCGACCCGTTCTTCGACGAGCCCACGCTCATCCTCACCTGCGACGTGATCGAGCCGTCCGACGGCAAGGGCTACGAGCGCGATCCGCGCTCGGTCGCCCGGCGCGCCGAGGCCTATCTGAAATCGACCGGGCTGGCCGACACCGCCTACTTCGGTCCGGAGCCCGAGTTCTTCATTTTCGATTCGGTCACCTGGCACGACACCATGTCGGGCTGTGGCGTGAAGATCGAGTCCGAGGAAGCCGCCTGGTCGTCCGCCGAGAAATTCGAGGAACGCAACAGCGGGCATCGTCCCGGCATCAAGGGCGGCTACTTCCCGGTGCCCCCCGTCGACAGTCTGCAGGACATCCGCGCCGCCATGGTGATGGCGCTGGAAGAGGCCGGCGTGCCGGTCGAGGTATTCCACCACGAGGTGGCGACCGCCGGCCAGTGCGAGATCGGCACCGTGTTCAACACGCTGACCCGCCGCGCCGACCAGACCCAGGTCCTGAAATACATCGTGCAGAACGTCGCCCACGCCTACGGCAAGACGGCGACCTTCATGCCCAAGCCCATCGTCGGCGACAACGGTTCGGGCATGCATGTGCACATGTCGCTGTGGAAGGATGGCAAGAACCTGTTCGCCGGCAATGGCTACGCCGGGCTGTCGGAGACCGCCCTGTACTATATCGGCGGGGTCATCAAGCACGCCCGTGCGCTGAACGCCATCACCAATCCGGGCACCAACTCGTACAAGCGTCTGGTGCCCGGTTTCGAAGCCCCGGTGATGCTGGCCTATTCGGCGCGCAACCGCTCGGCGTCGATCCGCATTCCCATCTCCTCCAGCGAAAAGGCGCGCCGCGTCGAGGTCCGCTTCCCCGACCCGCTGGCCAACCCGTATCTCGCGTTCGCTGCGCTGATGATGGCGGGCCTCGACGGCATCCAGAACAAGATCCACCCCGGCGATCCGGCCGACAAGGATCTCTACGACTTGCCGCCGGAAGAAGACGCGAAGATCCCGAAGGTGTGCCACAGCCTGGAAATGGCGCTGGACGAACTCGACCGCGACCGCGAGTTTCTCACCCGCGGCGGCGTGTTCACCAACGACATGATCGACGCCTACATCACGTTGAAGATGGAGGAAGTCACCAAATTCCGCATGACCACCCATCCGGTCGAATTCGCGATGTACTATTCGCTGTAAGCCTGTGTGGCGTTGCAAACGGGGTGGCTGCGGCCACCCCGTTCGTTTTCAAGTCCGGCGCACTTTTGGCCGTAGACAAGGGGACAGGCTACACTCGGACCCATGCGCATTGCCCTTCTTCCCTTCCTTGCGACGCTAATGGCGGCGGCACCCGTGCACGCCGAAATCTACAAGTACGTCGACGAGAACGGCCAGGTGACCTTCACCGATGCCTACCGCAAGGGCGCGCAGAAGATCGAGCTGCCCGGCGCGCCGTCCAGCCTGCCCGCGGGCAAGGCGGGGTCGCGCCGTGCCTCGTACGCACCCAGCCCGGCGAACTTTCCCCGCATCGATGCCGCCACGCAGAAACGGCGCGACGACATCCGCCGCGAGGTACTGCAGGAGGAGATCGCCGGCGAGCGCCGCAATGCCGAGGAAGCGCGCCGCCAGCTCACGCTGGGCGAGCGGCTGCAACCCGGCGAACGGGCGACCGACGCCACCTATCTCAACCGCGTCAACAAGCTGCGCGCGACCGTGCAGCAGCACGAGCAGAACGTCGCGGCCATCCAGCGCGAACTCGCCAACCTGAAGTAGCCGCTCCCCGCTCTCTGGCACAATGCGTGCTTCAGCAGGGTATGAGCATGAAGCTGCCTTCTCCGAACGTCTTCGCAGGGCTGGAAAACCTGTCCACCGGGGTGATGGTGCTCGACGGCGACGACCGTATCCTGCACCTGAATCCGGCCGCCGAAACCCTGCTCGGCGTGTCCGGTGCGCTCTTCGCCGGGCAGCGCGCCCGTGACGCCTTCGAGCGCAGCCCCGAGCTCGCGACGGCCCTGCGTACGGTGCGCGACACCGGGGAAACGGTGATCGAACACGAACTCGACGTGGCGGTGGGCGGACACCCGCCAATCCGCCTGGGGTGCAGCGTGTCGCCGCTGGACGCGCCACCGGGCGGCCTGGTGGTCGAGTTGCGCGCGGTCGACCCGCACCTGCGCATCGCCCGCCTGGAGCAGGCGCGCCTGCAGCAGGAGGCCAACCGCGAACTGCTGCGCAACCTGGCGCACGAGATCAAGAACCCGCTGGGTGGTATCCGCGGCGCGGCGCAGTTGCTGGAACACGAACTGCCACGCGAGAGCCTGCGCGAATACACCCAGGTCATCATCAAGGAAGCCGACCGCCTGCAATCGCTGATGGAACGGCTGTTGACCCCGCATCGCATGCCCCGTTTCGGTGCGGTGAACATCCACGAGGTGCTGGAGCGTGTGCGCAGCCTGATTCTCGCCGAGACCCCCGGCGTCAGGCTGCGCCGCGACTACGACGTCAGCCTGCCCGAAATCCACGCCGACGCCGAGCAACTGATCCAGGCCGTGCTCAATATCGCGCGCAACGCCGTGCAGGCCATGAACGGTCACGCTAACGGGCAGGGGGAGATCGTCTTTCGCACGCGCGTGGCGCGCCAGATCACGCTGGAGTCGCGACGCTATCGCCTGGGCCTGCGCGTGGAAATCATCGACAACGGTCCCGGCATTCCCGAGGACATTCGCGAGCAGATTTTCTATCCGCTGGTATCGGGACGCGAGGGCGGCAGCGGCCTCGGACTCGCCGTGGCGCAGACCCTCGTGGCGCAGAATCACGGCACGCTCGAATGCGAGAGCCGCCCCGGCCACACCGTATTCGCCATGTTTCTTCCGCTGCCAGGCTGACCATCATGGCCGAACCGAACTGCGTCTGGATCATCGACGACGACCGCTCTATCCGCTGGGTGCTGGAAAAGGCGCTGCTGCGCGAGAACATCCCCTGCATGACCTTCGGCGCGGCGGGCGATGCGCTGCGCGAACTCGAACGCAGCGCGCCCGCGGCGGTGTTGTCCGACATTCGCATGCCCGGTGTGTCCGGCCTCGAACTGCTGCAGGCGCTGAAGGAGCGCCTGCCCAGGGTGCCGGTCATCATCATGACTGCGTATTCCGATCTCGACAGTGCGGTCGCCGCATTTCAGGGCGGCGCGTTCGAATACCTGCCCAAGCCGTTCGACCTCGACCAGGCGCTCGAGCTGGTGCGCCGCGCACTGGCGGAAAACGCCAGCCGCGCGGCCCCCGCACCGAACGCCGTACCGGTCACCGAAATGCTCGGCCAGGCGCCGGCGATGCAGGAGGTGTTCCGTGCCATCGGGCGCCTGGCGCCATCACACGCCACGGTGCTCATCACCGGCGAATCGGGCAGCGGCAAGGAGCTGGTGGCGCGCGCGCTGCACCGCCACAGTCCGCGCGCGCACGGCCCGTTCATCGCACTCAACACCGCGGCGATTCCGAAAGATCTCCTGGAATCCGAACTCTTCGGCCACGAACGCGGCGCCTTCACCGGCGCGGCGGCGCAGCGGCGCGGGCGCTTCGAGCAGGCCGACGGCGGCACCCTGTTTCTCGACGAGATCGGCGACATGCCGGCCGAGTTGCAAACACGCCTGCTGCGCGTGCTCGCCGACGGCCAGTTCTACCGCGTCGGCGGCCACACGCCGGTGAAGGCCAACGTGCGCGTGATCGCCGCCACCCACCAGGACCTCGAAACCCGTGTGCGCGAGGGCCTGTTCCGCGAGGACCTGTTCCATCGGCTCAACGTCATCCGCCTGCGCCTGCCGCCGTTGCGCGAACGGCGTGAGGACATTCCGCTGCTGGTGCGCCACTTCATGCAGAAGAGCGCGCGCGAACTCGGCATGGAAGCGAAGGGCGTGTCGGAGGCGGCGATGAAGACGCTGGTCGGTCTGCCGTGGCGTGGCAACGTGCGCCAACTGGAAAATGTGTGCCACTACCTCAGCGTGATGGCGCCGGGGCAGGTGGTCGAGGCGGGCGACCTGCCGGCGGATCTGATGCAGGATCGCGACGCGCCGCACGTGGGCGACTGGCTGCAGGGCCTCGCCGCCGACGCGGGCGCGCGGCTGGCGCGCGGCGAGGCGGCGATTCTCGGCGAGCTGACGCAGGCCTACGAAAAGACGCTGATCGAGGTGGCCCTGCGCCACACCGGCGGCCGCCGCATCGAGGCCGCGCATCTGCTGGGCTGGGGGCGCAACACGCTGACGCGCAAGATCCATGAGCTGGGGATGGATGCGGACGTGGAACGCGACACGTAAGCAAAAAAAAGCCGACGGGTGTCGGCTTGAACGCGCCCACCGTGCAAGGCGACGCGCCGCGCCCCGTTCGGGGGAGGTCCGGGGGCGCGGGAAGGAAAAGGCGCCGCTCAGGCGGCCAGGGTGTCCTGCAGCAGCTTCTGGATTTCGCCTTTCTGGTACATCTCGATCATGATGTCGGAGCCGCCGATCAGCTCGCCGTTGACGTAGAGCTGCGGGAACGTCGGCCAGTTGGCGTAGTACTTCAGGTTTTCGAAGATCTCCGGGTCCATCAGCACGTTCACGGCGAGAAAGTCCTGCACGCCGCAAGCCTGGAGCACCTGCGCGGCACGGGCAGAAAAGCCGCACTGCGGAAACTGCGGCGTGCCCTTCATGTACAGCACGATCTTGTTCTGGGTTACCTGTTCGCGGATGCGATCGAGCGGGGTCATCGTGGCTCCTGAATACTTGAGTGGAATGCTCAAGAATTATACCCCTGCGTGCGGGCGCGTCAAGCGGCTTTGGCCTCGCGCGCTTCCTCGTTGCGCAACGCCTTGTGCAACAGATGCGGCAGCAGCAGGCGCGGCGGCATGCGCAGCCAGTGCGCGCGCACGTAGGCGGCCAGCCGCGCGGCCGGGGTGAGGCGGTCCTCGCAGCTCGGATGCATCGGGGCCAGGGCGCGGGTGAAGACGGCATCGAGCAGCGCCTGCACGGGACGTGCCGGCGCGAAGCGCGCGAGGGCGACATCGACGCTGGCCGGCACCGGCGTGGCGAGAAAATGCCGCACATAGCGCAGCGCGTGGAACAGCGAACGCCCCAGCTCGAGTTCCCCGGCGCGGGCGACGAGGCGTGGCCAGAAATCCGCCTCGCGGGCGGCGTCGCGCAGCAGCAGGTCGAGGTCGGAGAGGTCGCGCAGGCCGTGCGGCAGTTCGCCGTCGTGAAACAGGTGGGCGGCGGAATGCAGAATGCGGTCGGTGGCGCACAACACGCGCACGCCGGGCAGGCCGGGCACGGCGACCGCCTGCGCACGCAGCCGGGCGGGGTCGGGCCGGCTGCGTGCGGTGTCAGGCAGGATGGCATGGTGCACGTCGATCACGGTTGCGCGCTGCACATGCTGCAGCGGCGGAATCTCGTGCATCCAGCGGCGATAGTAGCGCTGGTCGTAGGCGGACAGGCCGGTGGCGTGCCAACCGGCGAGCATCAGCGCGGATTCGGCGGCATCCAGCGCTTCGCGCGGCACCAGGATGTCGAGATCGTTGAACAGCCGCCCCTGCGCGGCAGGCAGTCCGGCGGCCACGTAGGCGGCGCCTTTCAGCAGCAGCAGGGGGATGCCGACGGTGCCCAGCGCCTTCTTCACTTGCGCGATTTCCCAGCGCACCGCCACCTGCTGGCGTGCCGCCAGCGTGTCGGCCGCTTCGAAATGCCAGTGCGCGGGGGCGGGGATGGCCTCGTCGCAGCCGGCCTGGCGCAAGACATGGTACAGACGCGAGGTCAGCCCGGCATGGTGCGCCTGGCGCAGCAGCAGGTCCCACTCGCCCATGGAGAGCGCGCGTGCGGCGTCCGGGGCACGCAGCGTGCGCGACAGCAGGTCGGGTGCGTTCATGCGCTACCCTCCGCAGCGAGGCGCTCGAACTGCGCCACGGCCTCGTCGAGGATGCCATATTCGAAGTCGTGGCACGCCGTCTGGTCGATCAGCGCGCTGCCCACCCGGAAGCCGTCCGCGCCCAGGTGGCTGTAGTTGAACGCGTTTTCGGCGAGGAACATGAAGGTTTGCGCCTTCGAGCGCGGGGTGAGGTGCGCCGCCGCCCCCGCCTGCCAGCGCGGAAAGATCACCCAGCCGGGGCGCGCGGGTTCGTGTTGGCGGCGCACGCTGTCGCGCAGCGGGCGCAGGTGCGCCACCGTGCCCTTGACCGTGTCGCGCGACTCGCGGTTGACAAAGGCGTCCGGGCTGAATGCGCGAATGATGTCGATGGACTGGTTCTTCAGGCTGACCGGGCGCGGCAGCGGCTGGACGAGGCCGGTCCTGCGGTCGATCAGGGTCAGTTCGTCGGAGAGCAGGCGCCAGCCCGACAGCATCAGCGCCGCGGTCAGGGTGCTCTTGCCCGAGCCGGGCGGCGCCGGAAGGATCGCCGCGCGGCCGTTTTTCTCCACCACCCCGGCGTGGATGATGAGGTACTGGTGGGCGCGCGTCGACACGCACCAGTTGAGGCCCCATTCCAGCATGGGAAACGCCTGGTCGAGCGGCAGGGGCTTGAAGGGCGGCACGCCGTCTACGGCGAAATTCACCTGCGGGCGCAGCCAGCGCCGCAGGCCGCGCGGCCGGTCGACCGAGACGTGGAAGTCGGCAAAGGCCTCGTGCGGGCTGCGCACCTCGAACTGGCCGTAAAGCTGCGTCAGGCCCTCGGCGACGTGCGGGACGTGTGATCGTACCCGTACCGAGAATGGTCCGGTGCGCAGCCACACCCCCGGGCCGGCGAGTTGACGGCGCAGTTCGGCGGGCGGCAGCTGCAGCAGTTTCATGGGGCCTGCAGCAGACCGATGCGGCGCAGGCTGTCGAGTCCGTCGTCCACGGCGTTCAGGAAGTCCGCTGAGAGCGCGACCCCCAGCGCTGTCGCGGTGCGCGCAGCGATCGTGGCGGCGTCGAGTCCGGGATCGGCCTGGCAGGTCTGGAACAGGGCCCGCGTCAGCGGTCGAAGATAGTGGGTATCCCCCGAGGCGACGTCGAAGGCGACGGCCTCGTCATCCCAGACCCGCAGCAGCCAGTCGCGCGGCGGGATGCTGTCAGCCATCCGTCAGTTCAACGGGCACGCGCGCTCGTTGAGCATGGCCAGCGAATCCTTCAGTCCGGCGGGATTGCTCAGATAGTTCTTCTGGAACAGCGCAATGAGCTCGCCGGCGGTGTAGCCGAAATTGACGCTTGGGTGCGCGGCGTTCAGCAGCGCGGCCACCGCGTGGAAGCCGAGGTTGGTGG
>JACDJC010002781.1_pt1 | contig 13335 bp, 10 predicted proteins | sample 7454191 | NCBI WGS metagenome assembly JACDJC01 (sample SAMN14253291, study PRJNA609438) | sludge metagenome | isolation source: sludge after 25d culture with pyrite and EDTA | collected 2018-12-20 | reverse complement strand
TGACATCGCATCGCCTGCGAAACAAGAGCCTATTCAACGGTACACTTACAATGCACATCTTGAAAGAGATTTTCCTCATATTGTGAATCCTTCCTTGCCGAAACCGACCGTTGATATTGTTGATGTTACTCATGGAAAGGAAACATTCTATTTTAGAGTTCAACAACCGATTCAAAAGTTTCTTGCCGAACGTGTTTTGCTTGCAAACCAACCGACAGTCTTTTCGAAAATACAATTTCAAAGAACAATTTTGAATTTTGTAATTCAAAAGCATCAATCTTTTTCAATTGATCATATCGAACGTGGAGTGCGGCGGCGTATAATCGTGGCGAAAGATGGTTCTGCAACGCTGGGTCCTGTCTTGTCTACTCAAACAAAAAAAAGAACTGCAAATGAAGCATTTAAAGATTAAAGTTTTTTAATTCAACAATAATTCTCCCGTTGAGTGATGTGGAAGGAGTGAACTCAGACGCTGCGGCTGGAGCGGAAAAAATTGCAGCGCGTGTTGCAAGTTTTGAATCTGACTGCGCGTCCATTCAGAGTAGATCTCGAGACAATCGGCGCCGTATCTCTTTTGAAAGTATTGAAGAACATTTTTCGTATCGTCTAAAGCCGCCGGATTGTATCGCAAAACAGACTCGAGATCAAGGCGACCAAAATTGCCCAACTTTTGTTTGATGTGTTCCTTCTTTGAAGCCGCAGTTGAAAAGTTTTCGTTGCAAAAACGACACTGATGAGTGGTGGTTGCACTGCCGTAAAAAAGTCGAGACGTCGCCGATCCGATGGTTGAAAAGATAGAACCCAACAGCGACTGCTGCGGTTCTGCTTGAACAGGCGCTTCACGTCGAAAAGATGAGGCAACTTCTTGAAAATGCAATTTCCATTCTGCAAGATCAAAATGAGGATCGTTTGACACTTGTGGAATCAATTTCTCTGTGAATTTTGTTGCAGTTCCATCAAATATAGCCTGAAGTTGCTGATGTTCCAAAATCTTGTCGAGGCATTGTTGAAAACGTAACAAACGAAGTGTGTGACCTGTATTCAAATGGAAATATGCAAAAACAAGAGCGAGTTGTCCATACAGAGTGCTTCTTTCATGATATTCGCCATCAAATGCTTCGCCCAAAATTGTCATCGGTTCAACATTTGTTTGTGATAATAAAATATATTTCTCACGTATTTGGCGAAAACAGTTGACAAATTGAACAACATTGCGGATCTTAACCTTGTCGTAGACAAACTCTGGCATCAATTGATCAGCGATGCACATCAGTGAGATTGCTTGTCCATGCGAAACGCGGCGAACAAAGTTGGGGTTTGACAAAATGCATTTGACCGAGTCTGCATAGGTTGATGCAAGAGACTTTTGTTGCTTTTTGGTTTCTTGTTTGATAAATGGGCAATGAATCAAGAGGGTGTTGAGGACAAATGTTGCATGATCGCGCAATTCTTTTGGAGCCCACTTGTGAACACTCATGTGATTGGCAACCATTGCAACATATGCGCGCAACAAAAACGGCATTTCTTTGCCGTTGGTGAAAATCATTGAAAGATGACGAATGAGAACCCGCATGTCGTACGAAAGAGGAAGAAAGCCAAGGATAGGATATTTGGACAAAGGATGTTGCGTGATGCGATTCATCTTTGCAAATTGCAGACCAAAAAGACCTGGTGTGAGAGCCTCGCGCATTGCTGCGCCAGCCAAGTCGGGGCAATCGATCATCACGTTGCGTGTAAAGTATTTGGCAACGCTCTGCTTTTGTGCGTCTGTGAGAGCACCGATGCGCAATGCTGCACTCTTTTTTGTGTATCCAAGAGCCTTTGGTGGTGCCGTGAAAAAGATGACAAGAGAATCCTGCTCCAACATGACCGGACACTCGCCTTGGACGCATTTCGCAACATTTTCCAATTGCGTTTCATCAACGTTTTGTGCAGCAGACGCGCGATTGCTGCCATAGTCAAACAGAGACTTGTCCTCTTTGTATGCGCCAATGACGGATGTAAATTCCTGTAAAGCGGTTCGCAACTCTTTTGAAATAGTCTTGCGACTTTTTGCTTTCTTTGCTTGTGCAAGTTCTTCGCGAACGCTTGCAATTTTTGAACGCAAAACAGTATCATCATCGCCATTGTGCAACGAAACAGTAAGATTAAAAAGAGTCTCTTGGAGATTTGTAATTTCTGAGCCAAGAAGGTGCGCTTCGATCTTTTGATTGAGTACGTGAATTGCCTTTACTGTTTTTCCGACGTCAAACTTCATCAAATTGGTTCGTTTCGTCGCTTGGTTCAAAGCAAAGATAAGTTGATCTTGATCTTGATCCAAATTGACAGTGTTTAGAAAGTTGAAAAACCCCTCCACAGTAAAAAACAGGCCATTGTCACATTGAACAACGTCGTTTGGCAAGAGTTTCATCGTAATTGAAAATGTCTCTTGTTTCTCTGGCCACATGGTTTGCACGCCGAATGATTGACAATCTGAAACCGCCGTTGACGAAGCAGAGTCTCTGAGAAATTGTTGAAAGTAACCAGTTCCTTGAAAGATTCGCATTTCGTCGTTGGTGGCAAAAAGTGTGCAAACCGCAACATTGCTAGACGCAGACAAACATGCTTCTACAATCGACATGTCACACGAGGTTGAAGGATTGGCAAAAGATTCAAACGGTAGATTAAATGTCAAAATAACCAAGATTGGGCATTGCAGATTTTGAGCACAAAATTGACGACGAAAATATTCAATGTCACCGATTTGCCCGTCGGTGATGAGGACAAGAAAATCGCACTCTATCTTGTCTTTGTACATTGCGCTTAGAAAAGTTGAAGGTGATGTTCCTCCGTTTGCATGAATGTTTTCCGGAAACGCGTTTTCGTAAACTTGTGCACGTGAATTCCAAAAAATAAAAGTTTTTTTCGAGAATGGAGCGGAAAAACTTGTCGCCACTTTTTTCTCTGCTTCAAGCACTTGGCCCATTGTTGAACCAGAATTGTCAATTGCAAAGACAATGTGAGAATCCTGCGTCAGTGTTTTCGTTTCCGATGCAATTTCTTTGACAATAAAACTCATCGTTGATTGTGATTTGTTGTTGCAAAAAAAATTCTCAAAATTCTCAAAACGTAACTTTTTCAGATGAATCAACAAAAAAGAACAGAAGGCTGCGAACAACTTTATCAACTCTTGTCGCTTGTGGACAAAGACGTCGAAAAACTTTACATTCAGGGCGATGCTTCCATTCCGATTGTCAAAGTTTCGTGTGGAGAAATTAACAATGATACTCAAAAAGTCAGAGTCGTCTCTTCTTCATCAAATGTGAACAGGAGCACGTCAATTACTGTTTCTCCGCCCAAGCCGTTTGAGTGGAGAGTGGGCAAAAATAACGACAAATGTTTGTTTTTGGGTGTCGTAGCGGGCAAAGAACTGGTGTTGTGTGCAAAAAATTCAAAAGAATAAATTTTTTTTATTTACACCGCAGACTTGTTAAAAGCGAGCACGCCAAAGCAAAGACGCATCGGAATCGTCAATGAATAATAAACAAGTGATGGAGTAACTAGCAATTGCATTGGTGACGGTGCCACTGGATTTGCTCGTGCATCCACAACCTTTATGTCAAGGTATTTTGACTTGCATGTTTTTGCGTTGATGCTGATTTTGCTGCCCGAGTAAGCAAGACCGTTGAAAATCTCTCCAAATTGTGCGTCAATGTTTCCAAACGCGAATGGTTCTCCAGAGTCAGTGACACGAAAATAGTACCAGTAGTATGGAGGGTTTTCTGGATCAATAAACGCCTGATCAAATCGCATCAGGTAAAAACAACCATCTGGATCCGCAACGTAAAGATGGCTGGAATCCGTGTGTGCTTCTGTTGCCGGCGGAAATGCAATTGGCAAAATTTGCTGTCTCACAGGATAGGTGAAGCGTTGGCAAGAGGAATCAAACGAAAGCATGTCATAGGCGTTTGCACGATAGAAAACAAGTTCCGGAAAATCAATTGCCTCATCCAGTTCGCAATTGCACCATTCATCCGCTGTCAACGAAACGCAAGGTTTTTGACGAAAAACACGTGCGCCAACTCCCAATGGAACAGGAACAGACACAATATTTGGAAACCCAGTTTGAGGACCATCGATTGTTGAATACACAATAAACAGATCACCGTTTATCGCCTCGGTCAATAACGAATGAATATACGTTGTGTTTGGTTGCAAGGTCGTGGGTAAGACGTTGAGAACGGTCCCTACAAGAGTTTCGGTGCTAAAATTTACCAAAGAAGCAGTTGCGCAACAGTTGGGTCGTAGTGATGTTTTCAAAAGGCAATTTGAAGCACCATTTTTTTTCTTGCGTGAATGAACCAACACTTTACCGCCTTGAACTAAAAAGAACAATCGTTCGGAACACGCGCCACCAAACTTCATATCAAGGAGCACTACTGTGGGTTCGCTGGCATCGACTGGAAATGTACTCACTGGAACATACTCGTTCTCTTCGCAATCGTACTCCATTTGAATCACTCGAAGCGTTGGTGCATCTGCAAATGTTGCTGTAATCATCAGAGTCTTTCCGTCATGCGATAATGCAGAAATGGGTCCCAGTGAAACAACTGGCAAATCGGACGGTAGAATAGTCTGTAGTAGTTTAAAAACGTAACCATCTTCTGATTCTGTTGCCACCTTTGCAGTGTGCTTTTGCGCTCTTTCACGAGTGTAAATTGCATAGTGGTTGTCAGTGTCGAATTGAATTACCAAAACTGTCTGATCATCATTGGAAGAGATCAGATTCCAATTTGGATTTCCGCTGAAATTTGCTTGCGTCAAAGTTTGTTGGATCGACCACTTTGCGTCTGGTTTTTGACATGTCGATTCACGTTCAAAAACATAAATCTGAGGACCCGATGATGGCGGTCCGAATGAATTGAATTGGCCGCGGCTCAGCGTAATGATGCTCGACCCGTCAAATGAAACAGCCGCTTCGTTCACCTGCAAATATTCATCTTCAGCATCGCGAATAATGCTTTGAATATGAGACCATTCTTCGTAGCCTTTGCCAGACGACGGTCCGCAAGCACGGCGCACGTAAATGTGCAAGCCTCGACGATTGGTAAAGTCACCAATAATGCCAAAATCATTTTCCGCTTGCTGCCATGCTCCAACTGCAAGTACAGAGGCATTTTTCGACATTTTTGTCGTTGAAGGAGTGAAACGATAGGGAAACGGATTAACGTATTGGATCGAAGTTTTTCCGACAAAGAAATTCTTGTCGTCGCTCTCGCCTACGGCAGGAAAGTTTCCGAGCGTAATGCGTTTTATCACTTGATCACACATATGATTGTGTTCTTTAACAAAAATTTACACTGTCATAAAAAATTAACAATAAGCGACGTAAATTCTCTTTTTGATCAAATTGAAAAAACAAGAATTGCTCAAGAGCAAGATCGTATATTGGCAAGAAAAACCCACATGATGAATCAGAAAACGGCGCAAATTGAAGAAGAAAAACAAGAGATCATTTTGAAACTTCAAAACGCAACCAATAATAAGAATCCTGAAAAGAAAATAAGTTTACTATTGACAAAAAGTGTGCAACCGGAAACAATCGAATGGATAAAGACATTTAACGAAAATACTTTTAAATATTTAGACGTTTATCGTGTTTGTCCGCGGTGTAATTTTGCGGTTTTGTTACAATCTGTCGAAGAACTTACCAAAAATAAAAATCATGATGAGGAATGCGCCAGAATTATGCAAAGTAGATGTCGTCATGGCGTTTTTAACCGCATCACCTGTGGAAATTGCCTTTCAGAAAGCATGTACGATAATTAAAAAATTAAAATGACATCTGAAAACAGACCAATTTCATTTGATCCAACGCAAAAAACAAAAGCGGGTGACCATGTTGAATATTACGACGGTCGAAAATCTCTCAGCAATCTCGGTGCCGGGGATTCTTTTTACATTGCAGATTTTGTGAAATCTGGAACGGAAAAGGCACAAATTTTTAAAGATTTGCTAAATGAGGTCGAGTTTGAACAAATGTTCAACTTTTTGAAGAATCAAGTTGAACCAATCCCTCGCATGATTGCTGCACAAACAGATAAGGAAAGTAATGAAACACCCATTTATAGAATGCCCGGTTGTAACGAGAGCAATATTCCAACAAAACAATGGACGCCAACGGTTGAGAAAATTGTCGAAAAAGCAAGCGATGAAATTTCTCAACGTCTCAATCATGGTGTTATTACACTTTATCGAGACAACAATGATTCCGTGGCGTTTCATCAAGATAAGGTTCTTGATTTGGAAGACGATTCATTAATTTTGAGCATTTCATTTGGTGCTGCTCGTCCCATTGTGTTTTCGCCAGTGTCTGCAAAATCACGTTTTCAAAAAGAACAAACAATAGTTTTGCAACCAGGCAGTTTGATTGCTATGGGTCCGAAAACAAATAAAGAATTCAAACACGCTATTCCAAAATTGCGAGACCACGTTGGACCGCGAATATCTTTATCACTTCGAACGATTGCAACTTTTGTGAAAGGCGAAAACGTTGTCGTTGGCAAAGGTCACGAATATCAATGTAAAAATTACCCACATATCAAGAGTCACGATGACAAGAGTGAATACACGGACACGATACGTGAACAAATAGCAATCGAGTGTGCCAAATCAAAGTTGGGTTTGCAACAACTGATTGAAACAGTGAATAAAAGTTAAATTTTTAAAAAATGACTGCGCGTCCACACAAGCCAATTTACGTCGAAGATCACAATTACTTGCGACCACCAGTAGATATTGAAACGCTGAGTGATACAAGTAATCCTTTTACATTTTACATTACTTCGATTGATGATACCAACACAATCACAACACAGTGGGAAACTGAAAAAAGACTCGACCCGACCATCAGACCTCACTACTGGGGATATTTTGTTCGATTGTATGGAATTGATAAGGCTGGACACTCTGTCACGGTTTATGTAAATGGATTTAAACCATTTGTTTATTTACAAGCACCGCCACAGTGGGAAGTCAGTGATTTGGAACAGGCAATTGAAAACGGTCTTGAACAAATTGCAGTCGAACAGAAAAAGAAGTTTAACATTCGAGACATTTTTAGAATCACAAAGACATGGCGTGTAACAGCGTTTGGTTTCACCAATTTTGAACAGATACCGCTTTTTAAAATTGAATTTAACTCTGCATTTCAACGCAAGACCTTTATTACACTCTGTCAATTGGACCGGACATGGTCAAATTACAACGGTATGAATCATGAATTTTGGAATTTCGATATGGACTTGGAACCAATTGAGCAGTTTCAAAACGAATACAAAGTTAAATGCTGTTACTGGGTAACGATTGCAGCCAATTCATATGTATATCGTGACTCCAAAGTAACGAGAGGAAATATTCTTTTACCATATTCAGAAAGACGAAGCAGAGCGCAAATTGATATAGATTGTTCTATTGGTTGTCTGAAATGCGATTTGGAACGATCCGATTTACCACCTTATTTGATCATGAGTTATGATATCGAAGTAAAAGGAAAACCGGGAGTATTTCCAGAACCAAAAGATGCAAGTGAGCCTGTTATCACAATTGGTATCACAGTGGAGCGAATCGGTGACCCACCGGGAAAATACGCTGCGCAAGTATGCTTTTGCCTGCAAGATACGGATAATTTGAGACCAGATGATGTAAAAATCTACTGTTTTCAATACGAAGCACACATGCTTGAAGCCTATTATTACTATTGGACAGATTGTGTTGATCCAGATATGATCTTGGCTTACAATCAATACACATTTGATGGGCTTTATCTTTACAATCGATACAAACAGTTGTTGCAACACATGATCCCCAAGGATGTTCTGAATGGCACAGCAAGTTACTTTAATCGAGGCTTGCTGGATTATGGAAAGATTCGAAATTTACGCAGTGAAATGGATGCGCGAGAAACGTTTAGCAGAGCACATGGCGGTAGCGAGAAATACACTATTGAAATGACGGGCCGAACTGAATTGGATTTGATGGTTTTTGCCAGAGAAGAGTGGAAATTTGTTGGAGGTCTCAACAAATTGGCCGATTTGTTTCTCACCGATGCGCAAAAGGATGATATTCACTTTTCGCAAATTACTCCAATGTTTATGAAGGGTCCGCATGAGAGAGGATTGATTGCCAAATATTGTGTTCGCGATACTGAGTTGCCTTTAATGATAATCAAAAAAAAGAGTGTTATCATTGATCAAATCGAAAAGACTCGTTTGACAGGAGTTACATTAAATGTAATGATCAATCGCAAGCAGACTGTTCGCGTTTCAACCTTGCTCAAAGCAGCAGCGTACGATTCTGTGGAGAAATATTCGTTTCCCGAAGAGCCGTTTCGTTTTATCAAAGACCCTCATGTTCTCGAACTGTGTATGGGAGCGCACGGCAAGGAAGGCGCGCTCGTTTTACCAGCAAATCCTAATTTTTACGGTCAGCCAATTGCCACATTGGACTTTTCTGGTCTTTATCCATCAATTGTTCGCGGTTACGGACTTTGTTATACCACATTTATTATGGATCCAAAGTACAAAGCGTTGGCAAAATACCGTACCGATATTGTAAGAAACAAGATTGTTGGCGGAGAACCGTATGAATTTTCTTGGGCAGAACTACCGGGCGGTAGAAAACCATTGCTGTACAATATTTTAACTAGTGTATTGGATGCACGAGCAAAGGCCAAAAAAGAGATGAAAAATGTTGGAAAAGAAACATTTGAGTATTCAATTCTAAATTCACGCCAACTTGCACTCAAGTTGATTGCCAATTCAATCTATGGTTATACAGTTGTTGATCCAAAGATGAACAAATACTCTTTTTACCCGATCGGCATTACAGTCACACATTTTGGCAGACACATGATTGATGTGACGCGAACGGAAGTCGAAACTCGCGTTCCTGGATCAAAAGTCATTTATGGGGACACTGACTCTGTAATGATTAAGTTTAGCGATGATTGTTCTCGCAAAGCGTTTGAAGAGGCATTTCCTTTGGCTAAAAGTCTTGCCAAGGAGATTTCGAAACGATTTCCAAAAGAATGTGAATTGCTGTTTGAAAAGGTATTTTATCCGTACGTGTTGTACCAACAGAAACAATACGCCGGAATCATATACACAGATCCCAACGAGCAAGGTACTGTTAAATGTGCTGGCTTGGCATCTGTAAAGAGTGATGCGATTGGTTTGGTCAAACGATGGACTGATGATATCATTGCACTTTTGTTGGTAAACAGAGATTTTTTGGCGGCAAAGAAATATTTGATTGATTGTCTAACGCATTTTGTTCGAGACCCTGTTCCGGCGTCTGATGTTTCTATTTCTATCAAGTTATCCAAAGAAATTGATCAATATGCCGGAGAAAACGAGATCAAACAAGTCGCGATGGCAATTGCAAAACGCGATCCAGGACAAGCACCACGCGCAGGACATAAGGTTACATTTATTCATTGCATCGACAGGAAGAATTACAATCAGCATGTTCCAATTGATATTGAGCATTATTTAGCAAACAAAAACCGTTATGCAATCGATAAAATGCATTATTTACACAACTTGATGACTGAAAGAGTTGGTAAATTGTTTGATTTGCCAAGCATGGCAATCGATCCTTACCAATGGTTTACGCCTTTTGAAAATGCTATCAAGATGCAGGCCAATGGTGGAGGAATTGCAAGATTTCTAGCGGTTAAATCAGTAGTGCCACAAGGAGTCGTTGAAGAATTGCGTTTGGAAGATATTTTGACTGAAAAGGAAGAAACATTGATAGATAAAGAAGAAGAAGCATTAGACGATGCTGTTGGAGAAGAAGAAATTACAGATGGAGGGGAAGAAGCGCCAGAAGATCAAAAATCAGTAGCAGTGTCATTTGCAGAATCAAAACTAGAGGAAAAATTGGCCAAAAGAATGCAAGAACTTGGTCAAATGCAATACATTGAAGATGCAGAATTTCCACCGAGGATATTTAGAGACGATGCATACCCACATCAAAGCAAATGTAAAAAAAAGCGTTTGAAAAATGTAGAAGACAAAAAATTGTACGATGAATCTCGTCGTCTAGAAATTCCGTATGCAAAACTAAAAAAGACAGCGGAAAAGAGAAAACATGGAGTGCCAATCAGCAATTTCTTTAAAGTAAGGAAACTTTCTGAACAGTAAAAAAGCGTTTAATTGGTAATTGCGCGAACGAGACCAACGGCGCTGCCGACAAAGCCGAGCACGCTGCCGATACCGTAGGCAAGAGTAAGACCAACCAACGTCAAGTTGAGCCAGAGCATGTCGTCACCATTCTTGATGGCCATCGCTGCCTTGTCGTCGCCTCCGACAAGCGTCTTGAGTGTGTTGACATCCATGTTTGTCAAACCCATGCTGGCCTTGCGCAAGCGAAGCAATGTTTGCATTACGCGGTAGAAAATAAACAGGATGAGACCTGTAATGAGCAAGCCGATTGTGGCAGCAATGATCATTGTGGATTTTGAAACTGGCGCATCGGTGGCAGCCACTGTGACAACTGGTGGTGTAGTTGACATTTACAGAAGTTTACTGCAATGTATTTTCAACACTCGTGCCACCAGTTTTCGGAATATGTAAAAATAATAAATTGTATTTCGGAAAGAAAGGCATTTTTTGTTGTTTCAGATAATTATCAAGAAATTGAATTTGAGCCAACTAACTTACGGCAGTATCAATTTGAAAATAGTTGCCAAAGATCAGATGTATGCAAGTAGTTTTTATTTTGTTAAGTTCAGTTTCTCTTCTATGATTGTTTTTCCAGAGCGGTCATACCACTCACCCACTGCAACAACCACAGCAACGACAATAAATACAATTCCGAAACTTGTTACAATCAGCGTACCAAACCCGCTGCCAATTGCCAATAAAACAACACCAAGCACTAAAAATATTCCTGCCATCAACACTGGATCACGTTTGTACTTTTCCATTGCTGCTGCGAATGATGTTGATGTACTAGCCATTATGTTTTTTTACAATACTGTAGCATGGCACCGAAAAGTTAGACACTCTGACTTTCTTCCTTAATGATTTCCAAAAACTCTCTTAATTGCGCCCTTGTAAAAAAGCAGAGACTAAATAAATTTTCACTGTCAATAAAAAGAAAAAAATGAAAGATTCACCAGCAGTCTCTTTCAGCAGTAGTGACTTTTTGAGTAAGTCTCAGCAAAAAAAGGGAACGAAAAGAAAAGCAGAGACTGTAAAGACAAAAAAAACACCAGTTGCGACACCAAAGAAACCTGTGGCAAAGAAAGCAAAAAAGAGTATTGTAAGCGATGCAACTCGAGGGCACATGATTTTGTTTTGCAAATCAAAAGCCAGCGTTGCAGCAGAATTGAAACAAAAGGAAGAGAAAAGCAAGGCGGCCAATACAAAAGTGAGTGAACCAACGGCAGCAATGACAACGCTAAGTATTACAGTTTCTTCAGGAGATACTTTGCTAGTTTTAGATGGTGACGTCGTTAAATCAAGATTGTTAACTGAAGAAGAAAACAATCAAATCAAATCAAAGCAAACTTTTGCCAAGAAAAAATATGGTGAAGAACCTACAATTTACAAATTGCAATGGCGTGACAGAGATGGCGCTTCACTGCTTGGTCTTTTCGTTTCAAAGAAAACAACGTTTAATCTTACAAGTAAATTCACAGAAACGCAATCGTTTACTGTGAAAGAGAGTGTTTGGTTGGCTTCGAAAGAAAGCATTGGAAATATTAGTTTGGCCGATATTAACGGGAAAACGGATATTCTTGCTCTAGTGCCAGATTACAAGGGTGTTGTTCGACTCTCCCTAGACGAACACGTGAATGGAACTTTTGGTTTGGAAATGCTTCCTCAGTAAATAAATTTTATAGTCATTTTCGAGAAAAAAATATTAATATGTGCACAAATGAACAATAAAGTGAACAATCAAAATGTCAAGATTTGGTGCTCCACAAAGACGTGCCGTTGCTGCGCCAGCGGTCTCAAAATCTCGCGCTCTTGTGCCAGTGCAAGCCACTCGTGCATTGAATGCGGCTAATCAAACCGTTTCAACGTGCGGCTCATGCAGCAGTTGCGGTTGCGATGTGCCAGCCAATACAACTGACAAAGTCTGCTGCGCTCCGTGTGCATGCAAGCCAAAAAAAGGAATTTTGCAATTCAATCAGCGTATCGTTCAAACTGGTTGCGGAAAACCACCGGGTTCGTGCGGTTTTGATCCCGATCTGACATGCGGATCGGATGCGGTAATTCAAGAGATCGTTGAAAACTTTGGTGCGCCATCAAGCAAATTTACATTTGGTACATGGTTTCACTACCGTGCCATTCAGTTGCAAGTTGATCCAAACGACAAGAACTTGCTGATCGTGCTTGACGATCCAATTGGCTATGGCCCAACCGTTCCCGTTATTGATCCAAATTACCAACCACCAACGCTGATGTACCCTGACCACTTGCGCAATGGTGTCGATGCTCTCTATGAATCTTGGATCGATCCTTGCACATGCTCATGGTGGCGCTTGCGCTTTGACGAGTGCGGTCGACCACTCGGCTATGAGCGCAAACAATACGAAACTCCCCAAGACCTTGAACAGGCTTTGCGCGATCTCCGCGGATTTGATAGCGACACGAATAACAACGAAGTTGCCGAACTGTGCAAATCATTTGTCATTGCCGGCATTCCATCAAAAGTTAATTTGGACATCATTGGTTTTACTCCGCCATATATTGTGACACAAGAAGACTTTGGTTACCAGGTGTTTATTCTTGACACTGCTGTTGGTCGTTACTACCGCGATCCAAGCAACGTTCAATGCACCAAACCATTCTTTCCAACAACATGCTGCGACGGCGCTCAGTTCACGCAATATTACTTTTCGGGCCCGCCAAAGGCGCCAGGTTCAATCATTGATTTGACCACACCTGAAGGCATGTTGGTCAACAAGATTTGCTTTGAATTCGTTGCGGAAACGTGCCGATATTACGTATGTGAAATTCAGGACGAAGGCGATTTGCCCGACGTGCCAGTTGTACTCTGCCCACTTCAGTGCTGCTGGAATGGCTGTAGATTAAAGACAGGAATATCTAGTACATGTCCTGATGCGCTTGCCAAACCATCGCTCTGCTGCAAGAAATGCTGCCCGTGAGCAAATTGTGTTAAAAGAAACAATAAAAACATATTTTCAGTCAACTATTGGGTCCAAAACAAATTTAGCAAATTCCACATTGTAGTCCTCATTGTCTAAAATAACAGGTCGCAGTTTTCCATCAACTGTTTTGCAATCGTAATACATATAGATAATGCTAACAGGACTAGTTG
>JACDJC010002778.1_pt1 | contig 13345 bp, 12 predicted proteins | sample 7454191 | NCBI WGS metagenome assembly JACDJC01 (sample SAMN14253291, study PRJNA609438) | sludge metagenome | isolation source: sludge after 25d culture with pyrite and EDTA | collected 2018-12-20 | reverse complement strand
GTTCGTGGTGAGCCTGTCGAACCATGAACGATCAGCAGACGCCGGGAACATCCTTCAACAAACTTCCTTCGGCAGGCTTCCTTCGACAAGCTTCCTTCGACAAGCTTCCTTCGACAAGCTCAGGATGAACGGTAGTTTTACAGAAATCCGTCTCATTCAATCGCCTGGGGCAATGGATGTGCCAACCCGAAGGGGTGAACCACAGGGATGTGCTGAACAAACCGGCTTCCCCTCGTCACCATCCGTCAAATCCGACAGACTTCCCAGGGCTGCTTCAAGCTTTCTCGGCCACCAGCATGGCCATGTCACGCCAGCCACGGCGGGTATCACCCAGCAGGCGCTCTTCCCGGTAGACCCGGACCCTGAGCTGGGAAAACAGCGCCAGCAGCTCATTGTCATCCAGCCGAAATTGCGCGGATGAGGGTCCCTCATCACTGACCGCAGCCCGGCTGTAGGTTTGATAAAAGAGCAGCCCCCCCGGTTTCAGGGCCGCGGTAATGGCCGGGGCCAGTGCGCGCTCCAGAAAAAAACTAACCAGCACGAGATCAAAGCTCCCGGGCTCCGGGGGCAAAGCGATCACATCCCGCACGGCCGCCCGGACAGCCAATCCCTCCGCTTCCGCCGCCTCTTCCAATCGTGCAATGGCCACCGGTGAAAGATCCCAGGCCGTCACCTCCAGCCCGGCAGTTGCCATATACAGGGTGTTCACCCCGCGTCCACAGGCCAGATCCAGCGCCTGGTGTCCGGGGCTAGTCAGATGAATATTCTGCTCCAGCACGGCGGCAACCCGGCCCAGGTTCTCCGCTTCGGCATGGCGGCGATTCCACATGGCAAGCAGCTCCTCATCTTGCATCCGATTAACCACTCAGTCCCGTTTCCAGATCACGCTGGATATCTTCAATGTCTTCCAGTCCGACCGCGATACGGACCAGACCCTCTTCGATCCCGGACAACCGCTTCTCCTCATCCGTCAGCCGGCCATGGGTGGTGGATGCCGGATGGGTTATGGTGCTTTTGGTATCGCCCAGGTTGGCGGTAATGGAGATCATCCGGGTGGCGTCAATCAGTCGCCAGGCATGTTCCCGACCCCCTTTCATCACAAAGGAGAGCATGCCGCCAGCCGCCTTCTGCTGGCGTTGTGTCAGTGCATATTGGGGATGGCTCTCGAGGCCGGGGTAGTGCACCCGTTTCACCCCGGCCTGTCCCTCCAGCCAGCGCGCCAGTACCAGGGCATTTTCGGAATGGGCCCGCATGCGCAGTTGCAGGGTCTCCAGTCCTTTGAGGAATATCCAGGCGTTGAACGGGCTCATGGTCGGGCCCGCGGTACGCAAAAAACCGAACACCTCTTCACCCACCCGTTTGGCATCACCAACCACCGCGCCGCCGACACAGCGGCCCTGTCCATCCAGATACTTGGTGGCGGAATGAATTACGATATCCGCCCCCAGTGCCAGCGGCTGTTGCAGTGCCGGGGTACAGAAGCAGTTATCCACCACCAGCAGCAATCCCCGGGAGTGGGCCAGGTCCGCCAGTGCGGCGATATCACCCAACTCAGTGATGGGATTGGAGGGGGTCTCCGCATACAGTATCCGGGTCTCGGAACGGATCGCCGCCTCCCAGGCCGAGAGATCGCTCAGCGGCACAAAGCTGGTGCTGATACCCACCTTGGCCAGGAACTTGTTGAACAGCACGTTGGTGGTACCGAAGATACTGCGGGAAGAGACGATATGATCACCCGCCTGCAACAGCGCCATGCAGGTGGCCAGGATAGCCGACATGCCGGACGCGGTGGCCACGCAGGCCTCGCCCCCCTCCAGGGCCGCCAGGCGCTGCTCGAAGCAGGCCACGGTCGGATTGGTGAAGCGCGAGTAGATATTGCCCGGTTCATTGCCAGTGAAGCGGGCGGCGGCCTCGGCGGCACTCCGAAAGACAAAACTGGAGGTGGTGAAAATCGGCTCCGAGTGCTCACCCTCGGCCGTGCGAGTGTGGCCGGCCCTGATCGCCCGGGTTGCCAGCCCCCAGTCATCATACGCTTCTGTCATTTCGGAATACCTTGAATACTTGAATAAAAAACACAGGCATGAAAAAACCCGCCTGACCGTTACAGCCAAAGCAGGTGTTCCTCGCTTTAGCCGCATTTTTATAGCGCCCGCAATCTGAGATAAATCGGCGCTTCGGCTAAGACTAGGTTGGCAACCGGAGTGTTGTCAAGCGGTTATGGGCGCTTGGGCGTCACTCAAACAGCTGGAGAAATTCACCGTACCCTTCCGCCGCAAGCAACTCCTTGGGTATGAAACGGAGGGATGCCGAGTTGATGCAGTAGCGCATTCCCGTAGGGGCAGGGCCATCCGGAAACAGATGCCCGAGATGGGAATCACCCGCGCGGCTGCGTACTTCGGTCCGCTCCATGAACAGTTTGCGATCCTTGCGCTCGACAATATGCGCCGGTTCCACCGGCCGGGTAAAACTGGGCCAGCCGGTACCTGAATCAAACTTGTCCCGGGAAGAGAACAGCGGCTCACCACTGACCACATCCACATACAGACCTTCCCGCTTCTCATCCCAGAACTCATTCTGGAACGGTCGTTCGGTCCCCTCCTCCTGAGTCACCTGGTATTGAAGTGGCGTCAACTTGTCGCGGAGTTCTTCATCTGCGGGACGGTGGAAGGTTGGAGTCTGTTTCGATGGGTTTTCGCTGGACATGCTGCCCTCCTGATATTCACCAAAGCTATAGCCTAAAAACCGGACAATAAAAACCTGTTCGTTATAAGGTTCGCCGTTTCAAACCGGCTCGGCTGTTTGCCTGCCCATTTAATAAACCTTTTAATTACAAGGTATATGATGCTTACCCCTGACATTTCAGCCAGTTACTTTTGTCACTATTCAAACTGCCGGATTTCCGACGCCTTTACCATGTTCCTTGCGTCGTATTTTTTGTTGCTGCACCGCACTATCACGGTTACTGTAAGAGCCATCTGATGCAGTCTATCGAGTTGTTGTTATGCTTTATAACCTTCATGCCATGGGCACTTTCTGGACCCGCTCGGTCAATTTCTACGCCTTTCTCAACGCCTCATTCACCCAGGATATCCCCTGGCTGAAACAGTGGCACGCGGCGAGTCGGTTGCTCGAACGTTATACCCGCCCCTACTCCCGACCAGCCTTCAATCTGGGCATCGAGGAGAGCGTGGTGATCCGTAAACCCTTCGGTGATCTGTTGCGGTTCGACACGGCCGATAAAAAGAAACCCAATCTGCTGATGGTGGCGCCCATGTCCGGCCATTATGCCACTCTGCTGCGGGGTACTGTTCGGGAGTTCATGCAGGATCACAACGTCTACATCACCGACTGGCATGATGCCGGCAGCGTGCCGCTCTCCGATGGCCGCTTCACCCTGGACAGCTATGTCGATTACCTGCGTGAGTTCATTCGCTGTTTCGACGGCGATGTACACCTGATGGCGATCTGTCAGCCATCGGTTCCGGCGCTGGCCGCCGTCGCCCTGATGTCGGAAGACCGGGAGCAGGTACCGCTGAGTATGATCCTCATGGGCGGTCCGGTGGATACCCGCAAGATGCCCACCGGGGTCAACGTCTTTGCCGGAAAACACAACATCAGCTGGTTCAGACAACATGCCATTCATCGCGTACCGCTGAACCGGAGAGGGGCGAAGCGCACCGTCTATCCCGGTTTTCTGCAGCTGGCCGGTTTTCTCTCGATGAATCTGAACCGGCATCTCTCAGCGCATCATGACTATTTCGAACACCTGGTATCGGGTGATGGGGACAGCGCCGCCCAGCATGAAGCATTTTATGACGAGTACCTGGCGGTCATGGACCTGGACGCCCCTTTCTACCTGGAGACCATCCAGAAGGTCTTTCTGGAACATCATCTGCCGAAGGGGATGCTGGAGTGCACAGGCAGGCTGGTAAAACCGGAGCTGATCAACAGCACCGCACTGATGACCATCGAAGGCGAGCTGGACGATATCACCGGCCCGGGCCAGACCCGGGCGGCCCACAGGCTCTGCCCTGCCGCGCCCCTACATGAACACCTGACCCAGTCAAATGTCGGCCACTACGGTATTTTCAACGGCCGCCGCTTCCACGAGGAGATAGCCCCGCGTATTCGCGCCTTCATCCGTCAGGCGAGCAAACGGTAGACAACCTTACGCGCAGACACAACCAAAGTACCCAGGTACCGTTCACCCTGAGCCTGTCGAAGGGAGCCTGTCGAAGGATGTTCCCAGTACCTGCTGATCGTTCATGGTTCGACAGGCTCACCACAAACAGAAATCATCCGTTCTTCCTGAGCTTGTCGAAGGAAGTCTGCCGAAGGATGTTCCCAGTACCTGCTGATCGTTCATGGTTCGACAGGCTCACCATGAACGGTGGCAAGCTCACCACAAACAGAAATCATCCGTTCACCCTGAGCTTGTCGAAGGGAGCTTGTCGAAGGAAGTCTGCCGAAGGAAAAGCACCCCCCCATGGGCACAAAAAGTGCACCCACCCAACGCTTTGCTGGATCGGTCCACATTCCGGGAAGTCTTCCCGCCGGTACCTGACCTGCGCTTGGCGCCGAAATCCATTCCCCCATCGCCTATACTGGATAACAATAGAGAACAGATCCGGGCCAGACACAGACAAACTTGACGAATTTACTGAGTTATCCTATCGTCTGCGCCCAACGCGCCACACAAAGGCCGTATTGCTGTTGATCAAAAGACCCCAAAAGGGTTTTCGATCAGCCTGAACCGGTCCGGTTCAGGCACCAACCAAACGCGGTGATCCCGCATTGGAGGATTGAACAATGATTGACGCCACAACCCCTCACTGGTCCTGCCGACCCAAGCACCTGCACAACACGCCCAACCTGGCGGACAGCCACTGTCGATCCGCGCCGATCAGCTAGCTGTCGTTATCACGGATCACTTTCACACGTCGTGCGACAGCTCCAGCGAATAAACCCGTTGTACTGCGGCTGGTGACCGACAACTGACTCTATCCGGGCCGACAGACCCGAATCAGGCCCTGGGAGATCCTCACATGGCGTTAGCTGATATCAAGCTTGATGACAAGTACATCCTCGACACCGGTCGCGTCTATCTCACCGGTGTTCAGGCACTGACCCGCCTGCCGATGCTGCAACAGCAGCGCGACCAGCAGGCCGGCCTCAACACCGCCGGTTTCATTTCAGGCTATCGCGGATCACCCCTGGGCGGTCTGGACAAGGAGCTCTGGAAAGCGAAAAAACATCTGGACCTACACCGCATTACCTTTCAACCCGGACTCAATGAGGACCTGGCCGCCACCGCCATCTGGGGCAGCCAGCAGCTCAATCTGTTCCAGGGCGCCCGCTATGACGGGGTGTTCAGCATGTGGTACGGCAAGGGGCCCGGTGTCGATCGCTCCGGCGACGTGTTCAAGCACGCCAATGCCGCCGGCACCTCACCCCACGGCGGCGTGCTGGTGATCGCCGGCGATGATCACAACAGCAAATCCTCCACCCTGCCCCACCAGACCGAGTACGCCTTCATGGATGCCATGATCCCGGTCCTCAACCCAGCCGGGGTGCAGGAGATCCTGGACTACGGCCAGATCGGCTGGGCGCTGTCACGCTACTCCGGTTGCTGGGTGGCACTCAAAACCATCGCCGAGACGGTCGACACCTCGGCCTCGGTTTCGATCGATCCCGGGCGCGTACAGATCACCCTCCCGGATGATTATGCGTTGCCGGAGGGCGGACTCAATATCCGCTGGCCCCATACACCGCTGGATCAGGAGAGCCTGCAGCATCGGCATCGGCTCTATGCCGCCCTCGCCTTTGCCCGGGTCAACAAGCTGAACCGGATCGTCATCGACAGTCCAAAACCGAAGCTGGGCATTGCCACCACCGGCAAATCCTACCTGGATGTGATGCAGGCGCTGGAGGACCTCGGCATCACCCCTGAGCAGGCTGCACAGATCGGTATCCGCCTCTACAAAATCGGCATGAGCTGGCCGCTGGAGCGTGAAGGGGTACGCCAGTTTGCCGAGGGACTGGACGAGATCCTGGTGGTGGAAGAGAAGCGCGGCCTGATCGAAAACCAGATCAAGGAGCAGTTGTACAACTGGAAGGAGGAAGTGCGACCGAAAGTGGTGGGAAAGTTCGACACCGCCAACCAGTGGCTGTTACCTTCGGCGGGTGAGCTGACCCCGGCCCGCATTGCCCGGGTGATCGCCGCCCGGATCGAGCGTTTCCACCAGAGTGAAGTGATCGAGAAGCGGCTGCATTTCCTGCAGAAGAAAGAGGCCGAGCTGGCACTGCCCCGGGTGACACTGGACCGGGTACCCCATTTCTGCTCCGGCTGCCCCCACAACACCTCCACCCAGTTGCCTGAAGGGAGCCGGGCCACCGGCGGCATCGGCTGCCACTACATGGCCACCTGGATGGACCGCGGCACCGACACCTTCACCCAGATGGGTGGCGAGGGCGTGCCCTGGATCGGCCAGGCCCCGTTCAGCGACACCCGGCATATCTTTGCCAACCTGGGTGAAGGCACCTACTTCCACTCGGGGGTACTCGCCATTCGTGCCGCACTGGCCGCCAATGTCAACATCACCTACAAGATCCTCTATAACGATGCCGTGGCCATGACCGGCGGACAGCCGGTGGACGGACCCTTCAGCGTCCAGCAACTGAGTCAGCAGTTGGCGGCGGAAGGGGTCAAGCGTATCGCCCTGGTCAGCGACGATCCGGACAAGTTTCAGGACCGCGGCCAGTTCGCACCCGCCACCACTTTCGATCACCGGGACGATCTGGAAAAGATCCAGCGCGAGCTGCGCGACACTTCGGGGGTCTCGGTGCTGATCTATGAACAGACCTGCGCCGCCGAGAAACGGCGGCGGCGTAAACGGGGCACCCTGGAAGATCCCAAGGTGCGACCCTTCATCAACAGCGCCGTGTGCGAAAACTGCGGCGACTGCAGCACCCGCTCCAACTGCCTCTCGGTGATCCCGGTAGAGACGGCGTTCGGTCGCAAGCGGGCCATCGACCAATCCTCCTGTAACAAGGATATGCGTTGTGTGGAGGGCTACTGCCCCAGTTTTGTCACCGTGCACGGTGGTCAACTGAAGCGCGCCGCCAACCAGCCGGACGGGCTGGCGTGGCCCAACCTTCCCCTGCCTGAACTGCCCGCACTGGAACGCCCGCACAGTATCCTGCTGACCGGCATCGGCGGTACCGGTGTGGTGACCATCGGCGCCCTGCTGGGCATGGCGGCCCATATCGACGGGCGCGGCGTGACGGTACTGGATATGACCGGCCTGGCACAGAAATACGGCGCCGTGGTGAGTCACATACGGATTGCCAAAAGACCCGAGGATATCCACGCCATGCGCATTGCCGCCGGCCAGGCGGACACCCTGCTGGCCTGTGATCTGGCGGTGGCCACCGGCTTCGAGGCGATGGCCAAACTGGACCCGGAACGCACCGATGCGGTGATCAACAGCCACCAGACCATGACCTCAGGATTCATCAAGCAGAAAGACCTCATCTTCCCGGCCGAGGCCCTGGAGTCGCAACTGGCGAAGACCACGCGTCATGCTCAATTCATCGATGCCAGCAGGCTGGCGGAGTCCCTACTGGGGGATGCCATTGGCGCCAATCTGTTCATGGTGGGGTTTGCCTGGCAGAAGGGCTATCTGCCGCTGTCGCTGGAGGCACTGAAAAAGGCCATCGAGCTGAATGGCGTATCGGTTCAGGACAATCTGCGCGCCCTGCTCTGGGGACGGCGCGCCGCGGTCGATCTGGAGGCGGTACAGCAGCTGGCCGCCCCGGACAAACCGGCGGTTGAACCGCCCAAGACACTGGATGAACTGATCGCTCACCGCAGCCGACATCTGACCGATTACCAGGACGCCGCCTACGCCGCCCGCTATCGCCACCTGGTGGAACGGGTCAGGGAGCGGGAGCGGGCATTGCAACTCGACGGTCTGGCCGAGGCGGTGGCGGAAAACTATGCCCGCCTGCTGGCCTACAAGGACGAATACGAGGTGGCCCGGCTCTACAGCGACCCGCAGTTCCGGGAGCAGATCGCCAACCAGTTCGAAGGGGACTTCCACCTGGAGTTCCATTTCGATCCACCCGTCCTGCCGAAGGTGGATGCGGAGACCGGCAGACATAAAAAACGCCGGTTCGGGCCCTGGATGTTGAAAATGCTGGAACTGCTCAGCCGCTTCAAGGGGCTGCGCGGCAGCCGCCTGGACCCGTTCAGAAACAATCCCGACCGACAACTGGAACGGGCACTGATCGGTGATTATGAAACCACCCTGGAGACACTGCTCGCCCATCTGAACAGCGACAACCTGGAGACCGCCATCGCCATCGCCCGTCTGCCGGAGTCGATTCGCGGTTTCGGGTATATTAAACAAACGGCCGCCGAGCAGGCCGCCATCAGGCAACAGAAACTGCTTGCCCGGTTCCGCAAACCGTCGATGGACGAGATCCGGGCGGCATGACATCAACCATCAGTAGTGCAGGATAATAACCATGGAACTGTTTACCCATCATGAATTCGATCATCATGAACAGGTGGTCTTCTGTCATGACAAGATGTCCGGACTGAAAGCCATCATCGCCATTCACAACACCTATCGGGGACCGGCCCTGGGCGGTTGCCGCATGTATCCCTATGCCAGCGAGGCGGAGGCGTTGAATGACGTGCTGCGCCTCTCCCGGGGTATGACCTACAAATCGGCCATTGCCAATCTGCCCCTGGGCGGCGGCAAATCGGTCATCATCGGCGACCCGCATCGCGACAAGACACCAGCGTTGATCCGCGCCATGGGTGAGGCGGTGGAACGACTCGGTGGCCGCTACATCGTGGCAGAGGACTCCGGCACCGGCGTTACCGATATGCAGCTGATGGGCGAGATTACCCGGCATGTGTCGGGGATTGCCGAGAAGTGCGACGCCGAAGGCAACTGTCGCAGTGGCGACCCCTCCCCAATGACCGCGCGTGGCATCTTGGTCGGCATCCAGGCGGCGGTGCGGCACCGGCTGGGCCGGAAGGACCTGGAGGGTATACGGGTGGCCATACAGGGTGTCGGTAACGTGGGGCACCACCTGGCCAGATTCCTGTGCGATGCCGGCGCCCGAATCTGGGTTTCCGACATCAACCGCGACGCACTGCAGCAGGTGGTCGAGGAGCTGGGTGCCGTGGCCGTCGCCAACGAGGAGATCTACGACCAGGAGGTGGATGTATTCGCCCCCTGCGCCATGGGTGCCATCCTGAATGACACGACGATTCCCCGCCTGCGCGCCAGCATCGTGGCCGGCTCCGCCAATAATCAGTTGGCGGAAAAATACCACGGCGCGGCACTGGCAGAGAAAGGCATTCTTTACGCCCCCGACTATGTGATCAATGCCGGCGGCGTGATCGATGTCTGTTATGAACACGCAATAATGGATCAGCAGCGGATTGTGCAGCAGGTGGACGCCATCGGCGACACCCTGACGGAGATCTTCAACCGCGCCAAACAGCAGCATAAACCCACCAATGAGCTGGCGGATCAACTGGCCGAAGAGCGCTTTGCCTGAACCCTTGTATTGTTGCAACACCCTAATCTGGCAGATTCTCCGGAAAACGGGACCGTAGGGGCAACCCCCTGTGGTTGCCCTTGGGATCGGGGTGGTTCGGGGACGGGCAGGCACAGGGGCCTGCCCCTACAGACGAATATTGATAGCCAGCATTCCCGGGGATTGCCCGGATGGTCGCGTTATCCACCATCGGATATACTTCCGGTTAAACGCCGGAACCTTATGCACCGCGCACAGGACAACCTGCTTGGATCGCCCAGACACCACACATGCCCCGATCGGCCAAGAGCTCCTCACCCCGGAAGAGCCGCCGGCCTGGGAGGAGTTGAACAGCGAGAGCCTGTCACCGCTACTGTTAATCTGCGATCACGCGAGCAACCGGGTACCCAAAAAGCTCGCCCACCTGGGACTGGATCTGAATATTTTCGGCATGCATATCGCCTATGATATCGGCTGCGAGAAACTGACCCGCCTGCTGGCCCATCGCTTCAACAGCACCGCCCTGCTGGCCCACTACTCCCGTCTGGTCATCGACCTGAATCGCCATCCCGGTGACGGGTCATCGATTCCGGAAGTGAGTGACAATATCGCGATACCGGGCAATCAGGCCCTGACACCCGGGCAGATCCGGGCGCGTGAGGAGGCGCTGTTCTGGCCCTATCACAACCGCATCGAACAGATCCTGGCCAGAATCATCAGCCGTGGCCAGACGCCGATACTCTGCTCCATTCACAGTTTTACCCCGATATTCCGGGGCTTCCAGCGCCCCTGGCATATCGGTGTGCTGTGGGACCGGGATCAGCGCCTCTCCACCCCATTGCTGGAGAGCCTGCGATCTTCCAGACGATTTCGCGTGGGCGACAACGAGCCGTACCATGCGCGTAACCCGGTCGGCTATACCATGGACATCCATGGGGAAAGAAATGGTTATCCCCACCTGCTGCTGGAGATCCGCCAGGACCTGGTCGGCCACGATGATGGTATCGCCGAGTGGGCCGATATCATCCATACTCACCTGAAACGGGTTCTGGATCAGGCGAATATTCCCTGAGCATTTGACCATAGCGGCAGTGGGCAATCTGGAGAGCACATGAAGGAACCGACATTTTCCATCGGCCTTGAAGAGGAGTACATGCTGGTCGACAAGGACTCCAGGAATCTGATCAGCCATGCACCGGAAGCCATGCTGGCAGAGTGCGAGGCACTGCTCCAGGGCCAGGTTTCACCGGAGTTCCTGCAGTGCCAGATCGAGGTCGGTACCCGGGTCTGCAATACATTGAATGAAGCGCGGGATGATCTCGCCTGGTTGCGCCGCACGGTTGCCAGCGTCGCCGATCGGCACAATCTGGCTGTGGTGGCTGTCTCCACCCACCCTTTTGGCAAACCGAGCCAACTGGAGCATACCCACAAGGCACGCTACGACCAGTTGGCCAATGACCTGCAAGAGGTGGTACGGCAACTGGTGATCAGCGGCATGCACATTCATGTCGGCATCGAGGACGACGACCTGCGCACCGACCTGATGGGCCAGGCCAGCTATATCCTGCCGCATATCCTGGCGCTCACCACCTCCTCGCCCTTCTGGCGTGGCCGCAATACCGGGCTGAAGTCCTACCGCATCTCCCTCTGGGACGGCATGCCCCGAACCGGGTTACCGGAATATTTCGACAGTTATGGCGAATATCAGCGTCATATTGATGTACTGGTCAAGGCCGGGGTCATCGAGGACGCCACCAAGATCTGGTGGGATATACGTCCCAGCACCCGCTATGCAACCCTGGAGATGCGTATCTCCGATGTCTGCACCCGGCTGGATGACGCAATCTGCGTCGCCGCCTTCTACCGCTGCTGGCTGCGCATGCTGTTCCGCCTGCGCCGCAGCAACCAGCGCTGGCGACGCTACACCCTGTTCCTGATCAATGAGAATCGCTGGCGTGCCCATCGCTACGGCATCGATGAGGGGCTGCTGGACTTTGGCCAGGGAAAGATCACCCAATTTGCCGACCTGGTTGAGGAGATCCTGGTGTTACTGCAGGAAGATGCCGCATTTTTCGACTGCGAGCGGGAACTCAACCATATGCGCAACATCATCCGGGAAGGCACCAGCGCGCACCGTCAAGTCAAGGTATATGAACAGGCACTGGCCGGAGGGATGGATCATGAAGCGGCGCTGCGCGCCGTGGTGGATCTGCTGATCGACGAGACGCTGATCGGCACGGCACCGGAGGAAACCCTGGCCGTGGTACCCTGAAAATTCAGATCGACTCAAACCGGTGACAGGCGACATTCTTGCGCGCATGCAGTGGGTCGAACACCTGACCGTTCATCGCCACATAGATTCCGGGTGGCATCATCTGGGCAGTGGCGACGGCATAGCCGATATTGAAAATGGCGTCGCTGTGACGCAATCGTGCCGGCTGCATGGAGCCGACCAGAACAATGGTCTTTCCTTCGATCCCCAGCAACGCCCTTGCCGTCTCCAGCATGGTATCAGTGCCGTGGGTCAGCAGGATACGCTCACTCGGATCATGACGAATCCGCTCGGCAATCAGCGCGCGATCAGCCTCGTTCATATCCAGGCTATCCTTGCGCATCAGCGACTCCACCTCGAAATCAAAAGTGATATTCGCCTCTCGCAACAGCTCCTGAATCTGCGGCTCACCCACCTGAAATTCACTCTTCTGATCGAAGTAGATTTTGTCGATAGTGCCACCGGTGGTGTAGATCTTGATTTTCATACGGGCCCATCCTCTGTGTACATCTGTGCTGTCCGGGATTGCTTATTGTATGCCGGCGAACCGATCTCGGCTAACATGCGGGTTTCCCAACCGGTACCTGACATGCCCGCTACACGCCTGACGCCCGCCCATTATGCCCGGCATTGATCTGTCCCTGGAGATACTGGCGCTGCTGTTCTTTACCGGCATGCTGGCCGGCATGGTGGATGCCATTGCCGGTGGCGGCGGCCTGATCGCCCTGCCGGTGCTGCTCTCAACCGGATTGCCGCCCACCCAGGCACTGGCCACCAACAAACTGCAGGGCTCCTTCGGCACCTTCTCCTCGACGCTTTACTTTATCCGCAACGATCTGATCAGACTGAGCGACCTCAAATTCATGATCGGCTGCACCTTTGTCGGTTCGGCGGCCGGCACCCTGATCGTGCAGCGTGTCAGCACCCAGTTTCTGGCCAACGTCATTCCGCTGCTGCTGATCGGAATCGCGCTCTATTTTCTGCTCTCCCCCACCATCAGCGACGAACACCGCCCGCCCCGGACCAGTCAACTCCTGTTCTCCTTGAGTGTCGGGTTTGGTGTCGGCTTTTATGACGGTTTTTTTGGACCCGGAGCCGGTTCCTTCTTTGCTATCGGCTTTGTCGGACTGCTCGGTTTCGGCCTGACCAAGGCCACCGCCCACACCAAGGTTCTCAACCTCACCAGCAACCTTGCCTCCCTCGGCTTTTTCATCCTCAGCGGCCATGTGGTCTGGGCCATCGGCCTGGTCATGGGTGTGGGTCAGATGATCGGCGCCCGGTTTGGTGCCCGGATAGTGTTAAAACGTGGCGTGCGGCTGATCCGTCCCATGATCGTGCTGGTCTGTATCCTGATCAGCGGCAAACTGCTGCTGGAGAGCCATCCGGCGCTGCTGGAGTGGATCACGGGATTCAGCAGTTAGCACTTGACATGACAATCATAATCAATAGAATACCGGCCTTCGATTGATGCGGGAATAGCTCAGCTGGTAGAGCACAACCTTGCCAAGGTTGGGG
>JACDJC010002777.1_pt1 | contig 13347 bp, 13 predicted proteins | sample 7454191 | NCBI WGS metagenome assembly JACDJC01 (sample SAMN14253291, study PRJNA609438) | sludge metagenome | isolation source: sludge after 25d culture with pyrite and EDTA | collected 2018-12-20 | reverse complement strand
ATGCGGGCTGTGTCGAAGCTTTCGTTTAGCATAAAAAAGGGCGCACCAATGGCATCGGCAAATCGTCTGGCTATCTTGCGAACATTCCCCTGGACCGCCAAATCAACATCATAATTCTTGCGATTCAAGTACAAATCGCGAACAAACCCACCTACCAGAAAGACCGATTCATCGGGGTTTAAAATACCAATCAGTTTCTTTAATAAAAATTGAATCTGACGGTCAACGAAGATGTTTACCATTCTGTTTATTCAGTCTGATATTTACTTTCGTCCACAACCCCAATAAATGGCAAATTGCGGTAATAATCATCCAGGTCCAATCCATAACCAAAAACAAATTTATTCGGAATGCTAAAACCAACATACTTGACCGGCACCGGCACTTCACGCCGTTCTGCTTTATCGAGCAAAGTACAAACCTCCAGGCTTTTCGGTTTTCTGGTCGATAACATGTCCAACACCGAGTTTAAGGTATGCCCCGAATCAATAATATCCTCCACCAAGATCACATCGCGCTCATGGATATCCGTGTTTAAGTCATGGGAAATGCGGATTTGACCAGTAGTCTCTCGGGCACCCATTCCGTATGATGAAACCGCCATAAATTCGATGGCATGCGGAACACTGATTTGGCGCATCAAGTCGGTTAAAAACATGACCCCACCGCGTAAAATGCAGATCAGTAACAAGCTTTGTGAATCGCAATAATCCGCACTGATCTGCTGTCCAATTTGTTGAATCCTTTTTTGAAGCTCGTCTTCCGAAATCAATATCTCAGCTAAAAATTCAGAATAATTGCGCATCCTACCTGCCTTTAGCGGGGAACCTCATGGTGTGTGCGACAGCGCGCTTCGTACATCTCAGAAGCACCGACAATGATCACCGGGTCGTCATAGCGGGCTGGCTTTCCATTCACCAGTCGCTGAGTGCGGCTGGCTTCATCTCCACATACCATACAAATGGCACTGAGTTTATCCACCCGCTCGGCCACCGCCATTAATTCTGGCATCACCCCGAAGGGTTCCCCTTTAAAATTGGTATCTAAGCCAGCTAAAATCACCCGCACACCACGCTCGGCCAGGTTTTGCACAATACCAATTAACGCTCTGTCAAAAAATTGCGCTTCATCAATGCCGACAACGGTTGTTTGTTCCTGCAAATTATCCAGTAAATCTTCTGCTTTTTCAATCGGCTGGGCTTCAAATGCATCTCCGTTATGGGATGAAACTTTAGCTGCCTGATAACGATTATCAATGATCGGCTTAAAAACCTGAACATTTTGCTTGGCGATCACCGCTCTGCGCAAACGCCTGATCAACTCCTCGGTTTTTCCACAAAACATAGAACCACACACAACCTCAACCGTTCCCGCATGATGTTTCATTCAAAAGCCTCCACAAAATAGATAAATAAATTCTACCCCAACCTCCAAAAAAAAACAGCCTGTTTTCACAAGCTGTTTTTTTTCTTTTGTTGCGATTTATTACGCTTCATCACTGGGGATGGTATAACCCAGCGCACGTAAGCGTTTTTTCAGATCGATCAAAGATTTTCTGCCAAAGCCTTCAACGGCCAGTACATCGGCATCGCTTTTTTCCAATAATTCCATCACTTTGCCAACGGTATCTAAACCGGCTTTCAATAAGGAATCGGTTGGTCGGGTGCCAAGTTCCAGTTCTGCAACCGGACGATCCAACGATGTTTTGGATTTTTCGCGGGTCTCTTTTTCTTCCAAATAGTCCTGGCGAGCCTGTAACCGTTTGTAGAAGCGGTCAACCTGACCTTCGATGTCGATGATACGCTGTTGCTGTCCGGTGAAGAAAGGATGGCAGCTAGAACAAACTTCTGTGCGGATCTCTTTTTTGGTTGAGCCGGTAGTCCAACTATTGCCACAAGCACAGGTTACTTTCGCATCCGAATAATAGGTTGGATGAATTTTTTCTCTCATTTGATTAAACCTCTTTCAAAATTGCGTTACTTGCGTATTTCCTTGTGCGGAAAAACGGGTACGAATTCGATGCTAAGCAGCATCTTCTGGGAAAACATTGACACGTTTTCGACCAGTTGGCAAGGTTTCGTATTGAACCACACCATTAATGGTCGCAAACAATGTATCGTCTTTACCACGACCAACGTTTACCCCGGGTTTAATTTTTGTGCCGCGTTGACGGACTAAAATATTTCCCGATAAAACGATTTGACCAGCATATCGCTTCACACCCAGTCGTTGAGAATTGCTATCACGACCATTCCGACTAGATCCACCACCTTTTTTATGTGCCATAATTCCTACTCCATCTCAATTGATTCGACCAACAAGTGGGTATACTGTTGGCGATGGCCTGTTTTTACACGAATTTTCTTTTTCGCTTTGTACTTAAAAACAATAATTTTCGGGCCCTTAACATGGGACACAACTTTTGTGATCACTTTTGCACCAACGATTTCAGGTGCCCCAATTTCAACATGATCTTCATCAACCAACAACAAGACTTTTTCTAAATCGATGTGTTCGTCGATTTCGGCATCAAGGCGGTCCACCTGAATGGTTGCGCCTTCGACGGCTTTATACTGCTTACCGCCTGCATCAATAATAGCGTATTTCATTTATTTTTCTCCATCTTCACTTCACCACAGATCTCGCGAGCATTTCGCCATTCGGCGGGGAAGCTGGAATTACAGATTTTAGCCCCAGCCAAAGCCGGGGCGAAGCGAGTGAAATTATACAGGCATCAGCCAGCCCTGTCAACAGCAATTTTGATATTTAAACCAAAACCCGATCATCACCTTCCCGGCGAGTAACATGGATTTGATCCAGATATTCCAAAAAAGCAAGCGCGTACTTGCGGCTGGTGGAAAAATGATCGCGAAATGCCACGACCGTGATAGAACCCTTCGCAGTAATTTCTGCCTGAACCCAAGCCAGCATACGCTGGTAGGCAGTGTGATAAAAAAATATGTCCGCTGAGACCAAACGAATCAGGTCATTATCCACCAAATATAAATACAATTCCTCACCCAATTCATTTTGCGCCTGCTTAACGGACGGAGGAGCAAACGGTTCGGATTCAAGTTGCTGCAAAAAGGTTTGGTAAATTTTTTCTTGTTTGGGATTCAAGGTGATCTTGAAATCGGATAGGGCGATCAGGTTTTTCGCTTCATCAATCTGGATCACACCTTGCTCGATCCATAATTCAATTAATAAGGGATAAACCTTTGGGTTAATATTCAATTTACTCTGCAATTCTTGACGGGGCATCCCTTTCCGTAAGGAGTTCGTCCGGTGGAATTCAGATAAAAACTGGATGGCTTTTTGCTTCTGAAGGGTTAACCAATTTAAGGAAGCAAATATCGTTTTGGCCGTTATCTCCTCAGCATTATCATTCAGCCGCTGAATAACCCCTGATGTTTCTAATCCAACCACGCCAGAAAGAGCCGTTACTTCGGTCAATCTGCTTTTTTTATGGATCTCATCGAAAACAGCCGCACCCGACTCCATTAAAACTTGCAGTAAAATTTCTTGGGGAGTACCCGATTTCAAAGCCTCTAGCTTGGCGATCACATCGGTAGAAAAGCGTTTGTATCGCCGTTTGGGGTCGGTGTTGATCACCACTCCGCCACCAATCGTTTCCCCCGGGGAGGGTCTCCTTAAAATAAATCGATCAGAGCGCACCGCTACCAACAGTTCTGCCGATTCGATTTGAATCCAGCCTTCCGAGCCCGGCAGAATTTGATCAGCACCCAGCACCCGCACCCGCACCAGGCTTTCTTTTGCACCCATATACAACTTCATTTCCTGATTATGTTTTAAAGGGCTGCTGGCATCTGCTAATAAACGGATGTGAGCATCAAACCGCCGCGTTCCCGCATATTTTCGCGGATGCGCCAGTAAGTTCCCGCGCAACACCTGGTCGTGATCGACGCCGCTCAGGTTAACGGCTGTTCGACTGCCCGGAAAGGCACGCTGCGCTTTATGCTTATGAGTTTGTAGGCCTCGAATTTTTGCTTTCAATCCCCCTGGTAGAATTTCAACTTCATCACCTATTTGGAAGACACCATCCAGCAAGGTACCCGTCACGACAGTGCCAAAGCCGGTAATCGTAAAAACACGGTCAATCGGCAAACGGGCGCGGTTTAAATCCACTTTTGGGTTTGTCACCAATAGCTTTTCTTGCAAGGTAGCAATTAAATCAGGAATACCAGCTTGGGTTACAGCCGATACCCGCACGACTGGCGCACTTTCAAAGATGGTGCCTTTGAGTACCTCATGAATATCCAATTCAACCAGATCGAGCCATTCCGGTTCAGAAATCAAGTCCACTTTGGTCATTACCACAATGCCGGATTTGACCTGTAAGAGATCTAAGATCGCCAAATGTTCCCGGGTTTGCGGCATCACCCCTTCATCTGCCGCAATCACCAAGAGGGCTGCATCAATCCCGCCCACGCCAGCCAGCATATTTTCAATAAAATCACGGTGGCCCGGCACGTCCACCACCCCTACCTCTTCTCCATTCGGTAACGTTAACCAGGCAAACCCCAGGTCAATCGTCATTTGCCGGTCTTTTTCTTCCTTTAACCGATCGGGATGGGTACCGGTGAGTGCCTTAATGAGGGTCGATTTTCCATGGTCAATATGACCTGCTGTACCAATTACAAACATATAATCTGCTTATTTAATATCAAAATTTTCGTCAAAATTTTCATTCATCGAGCGGGCAAAGGTTAATTGCGCTTGTAATCTGCGTTTTAATTCTTGCAAAATTTGCGAGATATGATCTTGCATATCCTGGGATAAATCTTCCACCACCACCAAGCGGTTTTCCAATTTATCAACCTGACGGTTTATTTCACGTGTGGTTTCATCGGATGATAATAAATAGTTCGACCAACGTTTTTGATCATCGGCCTTGAAAGAGACCCACTCCTGACGGGAGCGGTCTTCTACCAAACGCTGCATCTCTGTAATTTCATTAATTCGTCGTTCAAAACGCTGCGTAATCTCTTCAAAAGCTTCTTGGGCATGTTTAACCTGCCGTTGGGTGGCATCCAGCGACTGCAATTGTTCATCCAAAGAAAGCGATTGTTTATCAATCAGTTCAAAACGATTTTCCCACTCGCGCCAGGTACGATCGCGCTCAACCTGGGCCAAATTGTGTCGATCTATAAAGGCGGTCTGATTTTGTTTTCTCTCAACTTCTGCGCTTAGCAATTCATTCTGGCGCATTTCCAGTTTCTTTAACGTTTCATTGACGAGATCCACCTTGCTACGCTGTTCTTCAAATCGTTTGCGCACCGATGAAACTTCCCCCTGCATATCGACCACTTTTTTAGAATTTTGACGCTGGTTTTCTTCCATAATTTTTTGAGCGCGGACATATTCTTCATCTGAGCGTTGAATATCCAGCAATTTTTTATCGACTTCAGCAATCAAGCGACTTAAGCGATGTTCTTCAGCTTCTCGGGCCTTTAGGTCTTTCTTGATCATCGGAATCGGATCCAGGCCATCACGGACAACCTTAATCGATTGGTTAAGAGCTTCAATATCCGCCAGGCGACTCTTTTCCATCTCGCGGTCGCGCTCAATTTGGTTTTTCTCAGCCAAATCAATCATTCGGGTTAGGTCTACCCGAACTTTGGAAATCGAAGCCTCAATGGTTTCAAAACGATTTAGCATCGACTGAATCCGATTGATATCGTCGGCCATGGTACGAATTTCCTGCTTGACCGGGTTAATATCCCCCTCCAGCTTCATTAACCTTTCTTCCAAGGTTGAGATAATCAGCTTATCTTTGCGCCGCTCAGTATCCAACCATTCAAGTCGTTGTGCAATTTGTTCAAAATCCATAAATTATTTTCTCCACATTCATTCAAAGCGAGCATGCGATTCTACCGATTATACCATTCTGCCATTAAAACAAATTTACATAACCATTTAAAACATCCTTCATAATCGAAACAAAAACAGAAGGAAATAAACCTAAAATCAACAACAAGATTGACCCGACAGACAAAAACACCACCTGGACGACGGTTTCATGGATGGCTATTTTATAGTCCAATGCTTCTAAGGAAGGGGATACAAATACGGTTGACAATAACCGTCCGCCCATAAACAAACTCCCGGCCAACCCAACACCGAGCCAAATCGTATACAAAATCGAAACAGCGGATATTTCAGAAAGGATTGTCATTTTGATCGGAAAACTGCTTAATAAGGGCAAACCTGCCAAAGAAAACCAGGCTACGATCAGGGCGATACTAATAAACGGCGAGGTGTAAAACAACCCACGCATATCAGCAAGTTTATCTGTTTTTACATTATTCGTTAAAATAGCGGCGGCTAAAGAAAACACCATTAAAGAAAAAATCCGCGGAATGAACGAGAATATTAGGGTCTGCCAGCCAATTTCAGTGGTCAACCCTACAGAAACCAGCGAAAACCCGATCTCATAAATATAAGCATATCCGATCAACCGCGATATTTTTTTTTGAAAAGCACTAAACACACCGCCAAACACTACCATGATCAATCCGATAATTTGAATGGACTGTAACAAGATCTGCTCATTCCGCAGCCATGAATACGAATTGAAAAAGTCCATACTTAATACCAAAACCGAAGTCGAGATCATGCTGATCAAAAAAGCAAAAACGTAAGGCTGGCCTTCTTCGGCAATCATCGGGACCCAGGCATGAAATGGAAAAATAGCTAACCAAAATGCAAAACCCATTCCCAGAAATATGCCCGCCTGGAAAAATTGCAGCTGACTATTTGCGCTAAAGGGAGCTTGTTCAAAGGCCCAGCCCGCCAGCAGAATAAAAGGGACCGCCAGTGTTTGAAAAACCAAAAATCGCAGCACCCCATCCGTAATTTTTTCGCCCGTTTTCAATAACATGGGAATACTCAGCAGCACGGCCATCTCTACCAGCAAAGCAGCATATAAAAAAGGTTGCACGGTTAACGCGGCGATTAAAATGGATATAACCGCCAGGCCGTGCGGTAAGAAGAACTCATTACTGCCCGAAATTCTTGCGGCTGCAAACCAGAGCCCCCCCGAAAAATAGAGCAGCGCAACCACAAATCTTTCACTATTTTGTAAAATAAAACTACGCCCTAATACCGTCAGCGTTGAATTGATCTCTAACGTTAAGGGACCTAGCGAAAAGACTTTACCAAGTTGCACACTCATAGCAGCCACTGCTAACAAGATACACAAGCCAGAAGTCAGATAAATGATCAGCGGTCTCTTCTTTCGATAAAACCAAATGATTATGGAAAAACCAAAAGGAATCACGATCCATATTAAAGGTGCATTCACTCGGCCATTCCTCGATTTTCTACATTTAATAAATAAGCACCAATCAATGCGATGCCCAGGGTGATCAAAACCAAAAAACCTGCCACCATCACCGAGCGTTCAATAAAAGCATAGTACACTTCAAAACCAGACAAAAACGTTAATAAACCCAAAATTACGCGCAATGGTTCCCGCGTTAAACCAATTTGCAGCAGCCCCATCCCAATTAAAATACCGCCGCCAATCGAAAACGGGTCAGGAATTGGGATCAAACTATTAATCCGAGGCGAAATCAAGATCACGAATAAAATAATTAATAACCCTAACACAAAACGAAAGCGCAATTCCTGATCTCTTTCTTTAAATGAGATCTTTAATCCACCCTCATCTGAGATACTGGCTCCTAAAACCGCACCCGCCATCCAACCCGTAACCAATTTGACCGCGGCCAAACCTACCGGCCAAACGGAAAGCACCATCCAAAAAACGGCGATATATTGTAAGGATAAAGCAATAATACTCCATCGCCAATTAGCCTGTAACAACAACAAAAGGGAAGCAATCGAAACCAATACAATCGGTGCGTAACCAATCATTCTTATTGTATTCCTTGCGGTGTAACCATCGTAATCAATAAAGCAGCCAGCACCAAAACCCAAATAACACCGCCATGCCCTTCTAAAATTCCCGCTACATTGACCAGAATGGTCTGGGCTAACTGGAAGGCACCCCATAACAGACGATACAACCAATCAAACCGCAAAAAAACAAAAACCGAGCTGGACACCCTTTCAAAAAAAACACCAGCCCAGTCTGAATATTGATTTTCCGTTTTTACCCGCTGATTAAACAAGATAACCACAATACTCACCACAAACACTGGAATCGTGATCCAAACCGGCCCCATTCTCACCCAGTCTAACTCTGAAATGAAAAAAATAATCAGTTGGGTAAAGACCAAAAATAACAATCCCAGCGGGTATACAAGCCACACCCAACGCTCGTTGGACTCCAACGACCTAGCGGGTTTAAAAGAAAATTTTAAAAAACCAAACATGATGAGGAAACACGCCAAAAAGTTGACTCCATTAAAAAATAAGTCTTCACCAACCAAGCCAGACCAACCAACCGCATTCGGGGTATAGGGCAAGCCGGCCATACCCAGTAGAGCAATTGCCGGAATCAAGGTTAACCATTTGCTGCGATCAGAATATAAAAACAAAACCGAACCCGTCAACACCAAAACCAAACTCCAGGCAATCGCACCGGTTGGAGATCCATTGATCATCGATAAGATCACGAAGCCACTCAAGGCCACAATCCAAAATGGGCGACCATCCAATTCATTCTTAGAAATCACCCATAAAATCGAAGCTGCTGCGATCGCCAATGTTACCAGAATCCGAATAACCGTATAGTTTGTGTCGGCATCTGTTCCTAAGATGAACCGATTGAACACCACAATCGATGATACAACGGAGGTCATGCGGATAATATTTCCCAGTCCACGTCGCAATGGAATCTCACTGGTATACGGCAAATTGAAGGGTAATACCCCCAAGCGCAGCCCGACAGCGATGAGAATCATAACCCCAATTGGAAAGGAGACTGTGCCAAAACCAAATAAAGTGTTATTAAAGTTTGAAACCAGGGCCGCAAAGATGAGCAACGCTGTCCCCCCCAAATGAACCACAAAGGAGATAACAGCTTCTAAACTCTGCTGCTGTGTTTTCACAGTCCCTTGAATCACACCAAACTCCACCAGATCGATCACGGTCCACACCAAAATGATGGTTAAGATTTGATCACTGATCGAAATCAGCATACCAATCGCTGCAATCAAAAAGATTGCAACCCAATGGTTAGCCGTGTAATCTTCTGCGATGCGTGTGGATTCGGATAATAGAATCGCAAGCAAAACAGCAGATAATGAAAATACATACATCCAGGAATATGATTCCAAAGCAAAGGAAAATCCGGTTTGAAAAATGTTGGAAACTGGAAACCAATTTTCAATTGAAATGTTGAACGGCATAAACCAATACAAAACCAGCACCAGCCCCCAATTCAACAACGACAGAACCACAGAGACTAACCATAATCGACCAAGGTTAATCCGAAATTGATTTAAAACCCAGATAAGCAAAGCGGAAAAAATTAAGAATAAAAAGGGGACGAGTGCAATCATACGATTTCTTTAAAGGATATTTTTACAAAGGTCACGATGGATAAACTTTCCTTCTCCAGCTTTTCCCAACCATTCCTGCTGATCTACAATCAATTTTCCTCTTAAAAATACTTTTTCAGGATAGCCCGTTAAATGCCAGCCTTCATACAAATTATAATCAGTGCGCTGCTGCGATCGCTCGACCCCATACTCGACTTCCTGTTCAGGGTTCCAGATCACCAAATCCGCATCACTGCCCGGCAGTATGCTGCCTTTTTGGGGATACAGGCCAAATATCTTGGCCGGGTTGGTAGCCGTTAATTTCACGAACTGATTCGGGGTCATTTTACGTTTGACCACCGCTTCCGTCCAAAGAATGGGTAAGCGATCACCCACCCCAGGCAACCCATTAGGGATTTTTGTAAAATCGTGTTTCCCGAGTTCTTTTCCAGGAATGGCGATTGGTTTGCCCTCATAGATGATTGGCTGCGTGCCATCATAGAAAAATGGACAATGATCGGTTGCCAGGACTTGAATGGTTTGATCTTGAATGCCTCTCCAGATGCGCAAATTATCGTATTTGGTGCGCATCGGGGGCGAGCAAACCCATTTTGCACCGTCTGGGCGTTTGAGTTCTTCAATGGTAAAGAACAAATATTGGGGACAGGTTTCACCCATGACGGGTAAACCTTGCTCTCTGGCATATTTCAATTGGTCGACTTCACCGGCAGCATTGATATGTACAATATAAAGGGGTGCGCCGGTCTGAGCAGATAAAGCAGCCCCGCGCGCTACCGCCTCGACCGCCCCCCACGAAGGGCGGGTATAGGCATGCCATTCCGCTGAGGTTTTGCCCATCGCCAAAGCTTCCTCAACCAAAATATCAATAATATCGCCATTCTCAGCGTGCATCATGGTCAAAAAGCCATGTTCCGCGGCTACCCGCATCACTTTGAATATTTCCCCATCACTCAAACGCAACCGATTATTATATGCCGTAAAAACCTTTAGGCTACTAATCCCTTCATTTAACAAAGCAGGGATTTCGTTCTTGATGTCCTCGTTAAAGCGGGTGATGTTGATATGGAATCCATAGTCAATGGCAGCTTTAGGGGTTACTTTTTCATGCCACACATCTACACTTTTCAATAAGGATGGAAAATCCAGCGGAATAAAATCAATGACCGTTGTCGTTCCTCCAAAGGCAGCTGCTTTGTGGCCGCTGTAATGATCATCCGATGAAACGGTGTCAAACATGGGGAGATCAAAATGGGTATGCACATCCACCCCGCCCGGCAGGATTAATTTCCCAGTAGCGTCGACAACTTGACATTCGGCATGATCCGCTAAGGAAGACGCGATTTGAACGATCTTTCCATCTTCAATTAATAGGTCAGCCTGATAGGTTTCCTCGGCTGTGATGATTGTTCCACCAGAAATTATCGTTCGCATTGTCTACCTCCATCTCATTCCATCGCGTAGGCTATTACTGTGCCGAAGCATTTATTGACTGCCTTTGATTTTATCCCATTCTGCAAAAAAGGTTAGTATGTCAAATTCAAATTCAGGCGGCTGCGGTAGGAGCTTACCCGATAGATCGAATTGTGACGCTCTTTCCCGCAGTGTATTCCATAATACTTGTCGCTCTTCTCCATCCACAACCATGTCTCGAATGGTGGCTGCACGCAACAAGAGCCCACCGGTGGTATACAAAAAGGTGATTCGCCGCCAATGGTCCGCCAAAATCGGTGTCGGTAATTTGATTAAATTTCCGAGTTGGATTTTAAAATATTCTTCGTTCGCACGCGGATGATCGCGCTCATCTTTAAATAATGCACTGCGAGTTGTCAGTTCGTGCCCTTCCATCTTGGCAATATACTCAATTTTCCAGCGATGGTCTTCTCCAAAAGATGCCGGCTGATAAAAAGCCAGGTAGTCAACGGCAATCACTTTGGGTGCGTTTTTCAAGGGGATGCGATACCAGCCGAGCAATCTGGCAATTTCAAGATCTTTCGGTTTGGGCATGACTGCAATTAATATCAGATCAAGTTCTTGAGGAAATTGCATGGGTATCTTCACCTCCTGCGAGAAGTCATTCCCTTAATTATACAAAGGGTTCCAAAAAACAAGGAACCCTTTGTACTTTTATCGATCTCAAATTAACGATATTTCTGGATCAATCCAACTTCGTCATTAAATGCTTCAATGAGCTTATCAATCTCATCGGCTTGCGGTGGCAGCTCAGTCCAGTAGTCTTTTTCATACCACTGATCCATAATTTCTTCATAAGTTTTGCCTTGCTGCTCCACCCAGGTGTAATATTTCAAATTATGTACTCGTTTGCGATCCTGATAGTTTAATTCGAGCATATTATCCGTTGTTTCGCCCATTAGATCGGCTGCATAAGCTTCCGCAGCATCGCAGCGGGTAAAGGCTCCCATTTCCTCATTGTATTCTTCAATGCGGGTACCATAGAGTTCCATCGAATCGGTTAGTACACTCAATACCACATCATTTTCAGTTAGCTCATAATACTTGGCAAATTTAATCGCAGTTAATAAATTAGCAATACCGGAGAAACCAAATAAATCCAGTTTTTCGATCATTTCCGGCGCAACACCTTTATCCAATAAATATTGAATACCCTCAGGTTCGTTAAATAAGCGAGCAATGCGCACGACGGCGTTATCATCAATAGCGGTGATCAGGTCGGTATTCTTCACGTTGTGAATCCAGGGAACGTGTTTGTCGCCAATTCCTTCAATGCGATGGGCACCAAAACCATTATTCAATAATGTGGGGCATTGGAGCGCTTCGGAAGCAACCACTTTGGAGGTTGGGTATAAGGTTTTTAAATAATCTCCGACAGCAATTGTACCGGCGGAACCGGTGGTTAAACAAACGCCCGCATATTCATCATCTGGCCCCATTACCTTTTTCAGGGCCGCGACCATCGCTTCACCGGTCACATTATAATGCCACAGGTAATTACCAAACTCATCGAATTGATTGAAAATGGAAAGTGCTTCGCCCGATTCGCGCAATTCCCAACATTTATCGAATATTTCCTTGACGTTTGATTCGCTGCCGGGGGTAGCAATCACCTCTCCAGCCACATTCTTTAACCAATCAAAGCGTTCTTTGCTCATCCCTTCTGGCAAGATGGCAATTGATTCACAGGCAAGTAAGGCGGAATCATACGCACCACCGCGGCAGTAATTCCCGGTAGAAGGCCAGACGGCTTTTTGATGGGTCGGATCAAACTGTCCGGTAACTAATCTGGGCACCAAACAGCCAAAGGCTGCCCCCACTTTATGTGCCCCGGTCGGAAACCACTTCCCAACCAAAACAACGATCTTTGCATCCACCCCGGTTAAGGAGCTGGGTAATTCCAAATAATTGACATCCGAAAAATCGCCACCACTATCCTTGTCTTCATTTTTCCATGTAATTCGATAAAGATTGCGTGGATGAATATCCCATAAGCCAATATCTTTTAATTCGTCTTTGATCTTCTGGGGGATCAAATCCGGGTTGCGCATTTCCGCAAAAGTTGGAATGATGATATTTCGCTCTCTAGCCCGGTTGATGGCATGCTCACGCCCTTCTTTATGTACGGATAAATCGATTTTAGTCATGTACTTACTCCTCTTGAGATAATATTGGGTCTTCTGAAGGTGCTTCACTAACAATATATAAAGGTCTGCCTTTTACCTCATCATAAATTCTGCCAATGTATTCACCTAAAATTCCTAAAGAAATTAATTGCACACCCCCCAAGAACAATACCGCAATGAGTGTGGTTGCCTGGCCGAAAAAGGCTCCCCCGCCGGTGATGCGCAAAATCACAACAATTGGAATGGCAATCAAACTGATT
>JACDJC010002776.1_pt1 | contig 13349 bp, 11 predicted proteins | sample 7454191 | NCBI WGS metagenome assembly JACDJC01 (sample SAMN14253291, study PRJNA609438) | sludge metagenome | isolation source: sludge after 25d culture with pyrite and EDTA | collected 2018-12-20 | reverse complement strand
GAGGCTTTGAAATCGGATGAGAAGTTAATCCGCTTTTACACTAAGGCAGGGTTTAGTATCACAGATGAACTGCCGGACTACTATAAAAAAGGCGAACATGGCTTAAGAATGGTTTTGCAGGTTGATGAACCCGGCGACAAGCAAAGCATTACGAACATTATCATTGTGAGAAATCCAAAAAGCTGGGGTCTTGATATTGAGGGAGTCAGGGTTGCATCGTCTCGTCAATATATTACCGACCCGGAATTTCAGTCTTTAAAAAATGTGCGTATTTTTAATCTGAGCAATTCTTATCAATATCAGAAAATGGGATACTATGTATCTCTTTTAGCTTCTGCCCGCGACCATCGTGTGATTCCCAATGTAACAACATTGCGCGATTTCAGCCGCCAGTCGCTGGTGCGTTCCCTTTCCAGTTATATTGATGATGATATTCAGAAAACGTTGAAGCATGTTGATGGAAACAAGGTGAGTATTTCGGTTTATTTCGGCAAATCGGTGAATCCGAAGTATATGTATCTTGCTCAAAAGCTCTACCATTTGTTTGAAGCGCCCATGCTGCAAATTGATTTTGTGAAAACGGAAAAGTGGCTGATTCAGAAAGTTACTCCGCTAAGCCTCAAGAAGGTGATGCCGGAAGATTTGGAAAAAGTTCAGGAATTTGCAAGAGATTATTTTTCAAAAAAGAGATTCACAAGACCCCGGTTCAAAAATTACAAGTATGATCTGGCAATTTTGGTCAATCCAAAGGAGGAAAATCCGCCATCCTGCCCCGATGCTTTGCAGAATTTCAAAAAAGCAGCAGAAAAGATTGGTTTTTCCACAGAGTTTATCACAAAAGACGATTTCAGTCAGCTCTCCGAGTATGATGCTCTTTTTATTCGCGAAACCACAAGTGTCAACAATCACACCTATCACTTTTCGCGTGCAGCTTATGCCGATGGGCTGGTGGTAATTGATGATCCGTGGTCGATTTTGCGCTGCTCCAATAAAATTTTCCAAAATGAACGGCTGATGCAAAACAGGATTAAAACTCCCGAAACTGTTGTTTTATCCAAGTCCAACTACCGTAAACTTCAAACCTCACACCTCAATTTTCCAATGGTACTCAAGCAGCCCGACAGCGCTTTTTCTTTAGGTGTTGAAAAGGTGGACACTACTGAAGAGCTTGAAAGTTCGCTGGAGAAATTGTTCAAATTGTCTGATTTGGTGATTGTTCAGGAGTTTATGCCGTCACAATACGACTGGCGGATTGGTGTGCTTGATCAGGCTCCGCTTTTCGCATGCAAATATTTTATGGTCAAGGGGCATTGGCAGATTTACGACTGGAAAAGCGGCAACAGCAACAATTGGGGAAAAGTGGAAACCGTAGCATTAGATGAAGTTCCGCCGGCAGTAATAAAAACCGCAGTGAAAGCGGCTTCGCTCATTGGTGACGGGCTTTATGGCGTTGACCTGAAAATTGTGAATGGTGAGGTGTTTGTCATTGAAATCAATGACAATCCGAATATTGATGCCGGAGTTGAGGATCAGGTCTTAAAAGATGAACTTTACAACAAAGTTGTGCGCTCCCTGTTCAACAGGATAGAAATTAATCGTAATATTGCGCAGTTTGTAACAGTCTGACAGTTAGCTTAGAACAGATAGTTTAACCCAATATAAAGACCGGAGTCTCCATCGCGCTTGTCGGCTGCCATACCATAATCCACAGCTATCACAAAGTTCTGGTTCATGACAATCCGCAAGCCTGCCCCGTAGGAAATGTGCATTTTTTCTGCATTTTTTTCAAAAAAGTCTGTCCCGGGTGTGAACCCGCTATGCGGCTCAATGGCAATTTTTTTGGTAACCTGCCCAAAATCCATAAATCCATTTAAGCCGAGGTAAAAGTTATTGTTTATAAACTGAAAGCGTGCAAATTTCCAGCGTGCTTCAACGTTTCCGAAAAAAAATCCATCTCCCACAATCCGGTTCCGGAGAATGCCGCGCATGGTTTTGGCACCACCAAGTCCTTCGGATGCAGCTCCTTTCAGCTCGGAAACAATAACCTGAGTTTGATAATAGAATGGGGCATGACCGGATAAAGTTGTTTGGTATGCCAGTCTGTATGCTAAAGATAAGTCGTTGGGAATGAGCGTGAAATATTGGCGGTGGGTGAGGCTGAGTTTTGTAAAGCCGCTTTCGGCGCCCAAAAATGAGGGAGCACCAACCAGAACGGCTTCAGTCCAGATTCCCTTCATCGGATTGGGGCGGTTGTCACGCGTGTCAAAAACCAGCCCGGCTTTCAGTTCCGGAACAAAACCCCCGTCAGCTTCTTCGGCAGAAATAATTCCCCACTCCTGATACTTCTCAAAAAGTCCGTCCACAGCCGGTAAAATATCATCGCCTTTTTTCCCTTTGTTCAGCTTTTCCAGATTTACCGGGCTCAGCTTGAAGTTCAGCAGGTTTACTCCCGCAGCCCATTTGAGTTTTTCACCGGATAATTTTCCTTGTAAATCAACTTTAAACCGGAACATATTGCGGTCGTATTTATAGAACATCCGGGTGATATAATCATTGCTTGCATCATCAAACCAATTTTTGTTAACCACTGCATCAAAACCGTTGAAACCGTAAAAGTCATAAGCCTGATCAGAAAGATAACTGATATCGAGTGAAGTTTGCAATCCTTTAATCAACTGGTCTGAATCGTAGTAAAACCGGTTAATCCCGCTTCCTTTGGTAAAGCGTGACACTTCAAAATAAAGCGAGTGATTGTAATTCGGATAGCGGCTTCCATCGCCGTAGTTGTAGAGATTAACCAGTGCACCGTACTGAAAACCTAAGTCGGTATCAAAAGTAATTGTGGGCAATGCGCCGAAATTCCAGCCTGTTTTGGTAACTTCATCCTGTGCTGAAAGCAACAGAACAGAAAAAGAGATAAAAATAAATGAGAAAAGTTTTTTCATTGCTGTAAAGTTTAGCGGAACATTTTGGCTCCGGTTTTTGAGAACTAAGATAGATAAAAAAGTGAACACAAAAATTTTTTCCAAAAAAAATGGAGATTACCCGATTAATTTATATTTTTAAACTTTTCAACTTAAGATATAGTACTTCTTTAAAAAATTAAAATCATAATCCATATTTAAAATGAAAACAAACAGAAGGAGATTTTTTCAAATTGCCGGAGTTGCCGGAGCAGGTGTACTTTCCGGCGGCTTAACATCATGTGCCCGGCAGGGAGGAGTTAGTGAAGAATCAGCATTGGCTGTTATTAAGAAAGCTGCTTCAGCAAAGCATCCGCAGCAGTTTAATATGAGCGGCTATGCGGCTCCCAAAATTGAAACCGTGCGTGTTGGTTTTATCGGATTAGGAAGTCGTGGACCGGGAGCTGTTTCACGAATTTCAAATATTGATGGCGTAGAAATCGTAGCACTGTGTGATAAAAATCCGGCAGGAGTGGCACGCGGGCAAAAAATCCTTGAAAGACAAGGGTTGCCCAAAGCCAAAGAGTACAGCGGCAGCGAAGATGCATGGAAAGAGTTGTGTGAAAGCCCGGATATTGATCTGGTTTATATTTGCACGCCATGGAAATTGCACACACCAATGTGCGTTTATGCGATGGAAAACGGAAAGCATGCAGCCACAGAAGTTCCGGCAGCAGTTACCGTAGATGAAGCCTGGCAGCTGGTTGAAACATCAGAGCGGACAAAAAAGCACTGCATGATGCTTGAAAATTGCTGTTATGACTTTTTTGAACTGCTTACGCTAAATATGGCAAGGCAAGGCTTTTTTGGTGAAATAGTGCATGTGGAAGGAGCTTATATTCACGATCTGCTCAACAGTAATTTTGGAAAAGATTCCTATTCGGATATGTGGCGCCTTCGGGAAAACATGACCCGCAACGGAGACCTTTACCCTACTCACGGCTTAGGTCCGGTTTGTCAGATTCTGAATGTAAATCGCGGTGACAAAATGGATTACCTCACATCCATGTCAACCAATGACTTTCAAATGGGTAAAAGAGCAGCAGAACTGGCTGCCGAAGATGGATTTTTTGAGCAGTTTGCCACCGACAGTTACAGGGGAAACATGAATTCCACCCTGATTCGTACCCATAAAGGCAAAACTATTATGATTCAGCATGATGTGACCAGCCCGCGTCCCTATTCACGCATTCATCTGGTGAGCGGCACCGAAGGTTTTGCAAGAAAATATCCGCTGCCCGGGAAAATTGCTAAGGGACACAGCTTTTTCGATGCTGATGAGATGAAAGTTCTGGAAGAGCAATACACTCCGCCAATAGTGAAACTGGTGGGAGAGATGGCAAAAAAGATTGGCGGACATGGCGGCATGGATTTTATGATGGACTGGCGTCTGATTGACTGTTTGCGCAATGGTATTCCTCTGGACCAGGATGTTTACGATGCAGCACTGTGGAGTGTGATTGGTCCGCTTAGTGAATGGTCGGTGGCTAACCGTTCCAACTCAATTGATGTGCCCGACTTTACAAATGGCGCATGGCAGACCAATGCTCCGGTTGACGTTACCCTGTCGCAGGGCGGAACAACGGGCGTGAAGGTGAAAGCAGAATCTGAGAGCCAGCTAAGCGTTTCTTAGAGTAAAAAACATTTAACCAGAAATTACTAACTAATGAAGAAGCTGATTTTTAATTATACAATTTTTTTAGCGTTATTCTCAATTTCTCTTTTCTCCTGCGGACCGGGACAAAAAGCAAAGCAAAAAAGTGAGAAATCTGCTGTTGCAGATGTGGAAGAGATTTGGATTCAGTTGTTTAATGGTGAAGATTTAAACGATTGGCAGGTCAAATTTGCCGGTTATGAGCTGGGCTATAACCTGAATAATACTTTCAGGGTTGAAGAGGGATTGTTGCGTGTGAGCTATGACGAATGGGAAGATTGGGGTAACCAGTACGGTCATCTGTTCTATAATGGCGATTTTTCCCATTATCGCCTGCGGGCAGAATACCGCTTTGTGGGCAATCAGGTGAAAGGTGGCCCCGGCTGGGCATACCGCAACAACGGACTGATGATTCACGGGCAAAGCGCTGAGTCTATGGAGATTGACCAGGATTTTCCGGTTTCTGTTGAAGTGCAGTTATTAGGTGGAAATGGAAGAGATGAGCGTTCAACTGCAAACATGTGTTCGCCGGGAACCAACATTGTGATGGATGGCTTGCTGATTGAGCAGCATTGTGTGAACTCTCACTCCGAAACCTTTCATGGCGACCAGTGGGTTACGGTTGAGGTGGAGGTTCGCGGAGGTGAAACCATTCGTCATTTTGTTAACGGTGTTGAGGTGATGAGCTACGAAAAACCCCAGCTTGATCCGCGTGAACCCTACTATGAAAAGCTGCTTGAAGAGTACGGAGACATTATAATCACCGGTGGAACAATCTCCATTCAGGCAGAAAGCCATCCAACCGACTTTAGGAAAATCGAACTGCTGTTGCTTGATAATGAGAAGCCAGAGTAATATTTGAGATTTTTCTGTAGTTTTTTTTGAGTTGAGAATCACCTGATTGTCAGCGTTTTTTCCTGGAAATTTCCGGGTTCTTTACAGCTTTCCTGTTTGCAAAGTTTAGTGCAACCAGTGATATGGCAATCACTATCATTCCAATGATTGACGGAGCATCCGGATTTTCATTTTCGAGAATAATCCAGCTTAATATTGCTCCCGAAACTGGAATCAGAAATTTCCATACGTTGAGAAATGACACTTTCACTCCCGGGCGTTTCAGCAGCGTAAACCAAATTGAAATGGCAGCGGCAGATAAGAAGCTGAGCCAGCCCAATGCAGCATAATATTTCGCAGGAAAAGGTCCTGTGCTCAAACCTTCAAAAGGAATGGAAACGATAAAAAGTAAGAATCCGCCAAAAATCAGGGTGAAAGAGCTGAGCGCAAGTGGGGAAACATTATCCGGAGATTTGGAAACCAAAACATTGGCATAACCGGAGAAAATGTTATTTGCCAAAAGCAACAGAATTCCGATCCATTCTGCCTCGCCCCGCATTTCAACTTTGGTTCGACCCACAGTGATAATGGCAATTCCTGCCACGCCTATCGAAATGCTCAGTAGTTTGGGGAAAGTCATTTTGTCATTCTGAAGTGTAAAATGTGCTACAATGGCAATGAACAGGGGAGAGGAGCCGATAATCATAGCTCCAAGTGCACCGGGAATGAGGTTTAGACCACTGTAGAACAGGGCATATTGGAAAAATACCTGAACCAGTGCAACTGTAATAAACAGTTTTGAGTGGGTCTTTATTTCTGTGAAAAACCTACTGAACTTGCCAAACAGAAGTAGGATAATGATTCCGGAAATGAAAAAACGAATGCCTGCAAACTGAAGGGGGGTGTGAAACTCCAATCCAATTTTTACAGCAACAAAAGCGGTTGACCATAACCAGGAAGCGAAAATTGCCAAAAATGTTGTGCTTTTTAAAATGTTTTTCATTCTGAAAAATATGTTTGCAAAAATGATAAATTAATTGCGACTTCTTCATACTTTATAAAATTAGAACATCAAGTATTAATTTTCGGTGTGAAAATGAAAACTTATCTTTTTTTCTTCAGAAATAATCTTTTTTTACTTCAGTAGTAGCTTTAAATAGCGTTATTTGTTCTGCAAAACTTTAGCTTAATATGAACAAAAGAGTCATTTACAATTACGATGAGTTTGCCTCTCTTCTGGGAAAGGAAATCGGAACTTCAGATTTCATTCAGATAACTCAGGAAAAAATAAATCAATTTGCGGAAGCCACCTTAGATCACCAATGGATTCATACCGATCCGCAACGGGCTGAAAAGGAGTCTCCTTTTAAAAGTACTATAGCCCATGGTTATCATACCGTTTCGATGCTCACTTACCTCTGGTTTTCCATCACAGATTTCAGAAATGTGAAGATGGTGGTGAATTACGGCATTGAAAAATTGCGATTTCAGGAACCGGTGCTGGTGAACGATAAAATTAGGGCTAAAGTTTATTTAAATGATATCCGCAATCTGAGAGGAATTACAAAAGCACAGGTGAGAATTATTGTTGAAATTGAGGGAAAAGAAAAACCAGCCTATGAAGCGCTGGTTACTTTCCTCTATCATTTTGAGAATTGAAATTTCATAAAACCACCAAATTGCACAAAGAGCTGCTAATCAGCACTGTTCCCCAGTTAGTTTTCTCCCGACGGCATTGTGAATGACCCAAGATTGGTGAGCTGGTATTCTTTGAGATTAAAACGTGTATTGTGATTTCTTTCCACCCGTTTAACCTGCATCACAGATTTTTCGCCCGACTGTTTGTCAATGGTAGTTGCCTCCATCATGTATCCCCATGGAATACCATGTGAGTAAAGATTAACTTTAAACAGATTGCTGAAAAAGTCCTGAGAGTTCATTTTAACATCTTGTGTAATCCAGACTTCCGAAGACGAATTTTCATCGTCATATTTATATTCCTCGCATTTGAAACCGGCTATAGTCTTGGTGCGTCCTGTTTTTTTGACATTCGGATTGGCTAAATAAGCCTCCTGTGTTTCAGGAATATTCTCTTCTTCGATGTTTTTTCCCAATGAGGAGAAGAGCGCTCCCATCCCGTAAACAATTCCTGTTTTTTCTCCTTTTTCATCATTCAGAATAATGGCGGCGCCATTATTCGAATCAATAATGAACATCCCCTGACCGGGATTCCCCATATCGCCTGAGACCACCTGATAGGCTAAACTTTTTGAATCAGAGCTCAGATAAGTGATAAAATCGCCTTCGCTCTCTTTTTTCCCTTTTTTGTCAAAAGATTCCACATGCATTTCAATCAATTGATTGAAGCTGTAGTTGTCGGCAACAGAAACCGGTTCACCCGATACTCCTAATCCTTTCAGAAGATTCTGCACGCGTTGCTCACTGCTTCTTCCCTCTTGTCGTGAGTTTGCTTCAGAGCCGGGTTCGGCATCTTTTTCAAGAGAATCTTCAATTTCGTCTAACTTCTTGTCGAGGGTTTCATCTACTTTATTATCAACCCGCTCATTCACTTTTTGCTCTACTTTATTTTGCAATGTTTTTAAGAACCGTTGTCCGTTTGCAGTGTGAGCTGTTAGTGAAACAACAATAGTGAAAATCAAAAATTTAAATACTGTTTTCATTTGACTCAAATTGTTTTTTGTTAAATTTTAAATAAAGACTTTTCAGCATCTACCCTATAACACAACAGATAGTTAAATGTTTAGGGAATCCCGGCTTAATCTGAATAATACGAATCCTCACAATCCAATGTACCACGATGCTATTGTAAAATAGATCAATACACCGCAAATGTCGGATATGGATGTAATCAATGGTGCACTTGCAGTTGCCGGGTCAAGTTTAAATTTTGTGAACACGAAAGGCAGAAGAAGCCCGATTAGACTTCCCACCATAACATTTAACAACATTGATAATGCTACGACAACCATAATTTCCGGAGCTCTGTAGCTTGCAACAACAGATACTGCGGCTGCCATGGTGATTCCCAGCAATATGGAAACAACAAGTTCTCTCCCGATAAGCTTGTACCAGTCAGAAACTTTTACGTCGCCAATCGCAAGGGAGCGTATCATCAGTGTTGCCGATTGAGAACCGGCGTTGCCCCCGCTGTCAATCAGCAAGGGTAGAAAAAATACCAGTGAGACCATAGATTGAATTACAGCTTCAAAACTGGAAATTGCCGCACCGGAAAAGACATTTACAAATACCAGTATAACCAGCCAGACAATTCTGTTTTTATAAAGATTAAAGATTCCTTCCTTTAGGGGATTGAAAATTGCCGACTGAAACGATCCAAATTTATGAAAGTCTTCCGTAGCTTCCTCTTCCTGAACATCCATCACGTCGTCGAAGGTCACAATTCCCAGCAAAATTCCTTCTGTGTTGATAACCGGAAGCGCTACCCGGTCATAATCGTTAAAAACACTAATGACAGTCTCCTGATCATCAAGTACGTTGAGAGCAACAAACCGGTAGTCCATCAGGTCGCTTATGGTTTGATCGGGGTGGGCAAGCAAAATTTCACGAAGACGTATTTCATCTATTAATTTCCACGTTTTATCAACAACATACACCACATTCAGCGTTTCAGAATCCTTCCCAAAGTTTCTGATGTGGTCAAGTGCCTGTGCAATTGTCATTTCGGGTTTAACGGCTACATAGTCGGGTGTCATTAAACGTCCGATACTGTCTTCGGGGTAGCCTAACAACTGGATGGAAATTTTCCGTTCTTCAGGAGACAAAAGCTGGATGAGGCGCTGGGTTACCGGTCCGGGTAACTCTTCAAACAGCGCTGTCCGGTCGTCGGGCGCCAAATCATTGAGCAGTTCCGACAGGAAATGCTTCCGGTCGGCAAGTCCTTCTACAAGTTCTTCCTGATTGTGGTATTCAAGCCTGAAAAAAGTTTCACGGGCAGTTTCCCGTGGCAATAATCTGAAAATAATTACACTGTCACCCTCTCTGTCCAACTCTTCAATCAATTCCGCAATTTCTGCAGGGTCAAGCTTTTCAAGTTCCTCACGCAATTTTTTCCATTGGCGGAGATCAATCAGTTCCTCAAATTCCTGAACAAGGGTTGTTACTTCTTCCATAGCTATACCTCCTCTGTTATTACTTCGGGAGGCATTGGGGAGGCGCCTCCTAAAGCAGGTTTAAAATTTTTCTCTGTTTACAACACGGGCCATCGTCCATGACTTGTTCCTTTTTAAGTTTTGTTGCGCAAATGTACGACTTTCATTTTTATATCCATAACAATCTTCATTTCAAGTTTCATAAAATAATATTATAAACACTGCTGTTCGGAGATACATTAAAAATAATGGATGAAGTCTCTGAATACATTGAACTCAAAAATTATTTATGAACTCTTTCAGGTGAGATTGGTTGATGAAAATTTAAACAGTTCCATTGTTTTGCTAAATTTGTGTGTTGAAAAAAAGCCGAATGTCTGGAATTAAAAAAATATTCAATAAGAGGTATTTGCGAACCTGGCTGCAAAGGTTGGTTATCTGGCGGATTGACCGTCTCCCGGATCGCCAGTTTTTATATTTACTGAGTTTAATTGTGGGTATAGCAAGCGGTTTGGCGGCATTAATTCTGAAGAGCCTGGTGCATTTTGTTGCAGTTAAGCTTGTCAGTTGGTCCGGAGCAGATTTCGCTGGCTATACTTACCTTATTTATCCGTTAATTGGCATATTCGTAACCGTACTGTTTGTCCGGTATGTAGTAAAGGATAATATTGGGCATGGCGTTTCTAAAATTCTTCATTCAATTTCCCAAAAAAACAGCAGGCTCAAAACGCATAATACATGGTCGTCAATGGTTGCCAGTTCGCTCACAATTGGTTTTGGTGGTTCTGTGGGGGCAGAAGCGCCCATTGTGCTTACAGGAGCTTCAATCGGTTCAAATCTGGCAAGGCTGTTTCGGTTGAACGATAATTTTATTAATCTGATGCTCGGCTGCGGAGCGGCAGGCGCAATAGCGGGAATTTTTAATGCACCCATTGCAGGCATTGTTTTTACGCTTGAAGTGCTTATGCTGGACCTTTCCATGGTTTATCTCATCCCGCTGCTTATATCAACCGTCACTGCAACCCTAATTTCCTACTTTTTTATGGGAGAAGATGTGCTTTTGCATTTCACACAAGTGCACTCTTTTGAAGGCAACACATTTTGGCAATATATCTTGTTGGGAGTATTCACAGGACTGCTGGCAATTTATTTTACACGTATGTCAATATATGTTGAAGAAAAATTCAAAGCCATGAATTCCTGGGTTGTCAAAATAGCGATTGGCGGTTTAATAATGGGAGTGATGGTGCTCCTTTTTCCATCGCTTTGGGGTGAGGGGTATCGCGAGATAGCTATGATTTTTAAAGGACACGGTACAGATTTATTACACCATTCGCTGTTTTTTAAGTGGCGCGAGAATCCCTATCTGCTGCTGCTGTTTCTTGGCTTACTTTTGTTTTTAAAGGTGATTGCAATGGCATCCACAATGGGCGCCGGGGGTGTGGGTGGAATTTTTGCCCCCACTTTGTTTATGGGCGCTGTTGCCGGAGTTTTCTTTGCAACATTTATGAATACATTTGGAAATTTTGAATTGCATGAAGATCTTTTTGTATTGACCGGCATGGCAGGGATGATGGCTGCCGTGATGCATGCCCCGTTAACCGCTATTTTTCTGACAGCAGAAATGACAAGGGGCTATGAATTGATTGTTCCGTTAATTATTTCGTCCACAACAGCATACCTTACAATTATAAACTTTGAATCCTATTCGCTGTATGCCAGGCGATTGGCACATGACGGCTATTTGCTGACACATCATAAAGACCAAACCGTCCTAAGAATGATGAACGTCCGGCAGCTTGTGGAAACTGATTTTGAAATCTTGTCTCCCGATGCCTCACTTGGCGATCTGGTGAAGGCAATTTCCGTCTCCCACCGCAATCTCTATCCTGTTGTGGACGAAAACGGAATTCTGAAAGGGATGGTGAAGCTATCCGATGTGCGTTCGCAGATTTTCAAACATGAACTTTATGACAAAGTGATGGTGAAAGATTTGATGTATATGCCCGAATGGTTTATATCGCCCGAGGATAGCATGGAAAAAGTGGCTGAAAAATTTGAAACTTCCGGCAGGTATAACCTTGCGGTGATTGAGGATGGGAAGTATCTCGGTTTTTTATCCCGCGCAGTGGTTTTTTCCAAATACCGCAAAACGTTGCAGAAGTTTTCCAATGAATAGATTGAAACCTGTGAAATTATCTTTATAAATTTCAAAAAAATTAAAGGTTATGCAACCCGATAAAAAACAGTTGGAGATCTTGTTAATACAATATTTTAAGGATTGTTATCCCGATTTTCCCAAAGGGAAAATAATTCCTTCGGAATCTCCCGACTTTATTTTAACACTTAAAAGTAAAAACAGTCTGGGAATTGAACTTACAAGACTCAATCCGTTAAATGCCAGGGAACCTGATGAAGAAGAGGTTTTAAAAATTAAATTACGAAAGGAAATAATAGAATTGACTAAATCCCTTTTTGAAAGCACATCATCCTTGAAACTTTTTGTGAAATTTCTTTTTTCTGAACAAAGTCCTGTACAGCTGGAAAATAGTGTATCAGTAGCTGCACAACTTGCAAGTCTCATTCGTCAGATTGTGAAAGGCAAAAAAAATACCTCGTTTTTCAGACAGTCGCTCTCATCAGAAAATTTACCTGACGGAGTCGAGTCTCTTTTGGTTATTCATCACACAGAGCTGAAGAGTTCCATTTGGGAGCGTTCCAACAATCTTGGGATATCTGAAAATGTTGTCACCGATATAGAAAGAGCTATTTATAAAAAAGATGAAAAGCTGAGGCATTATCAGAGGCAACGCCTGAATTATTACTGGTTGCTGATTGTTACCGATCGGCTGAGGGGCGTGAAAAGCTATAACCTTTCTGAGAGAATTATGAATCATGCATTTCAATCGCGCTTTCAGCAAGTATTTCTCTTTGACTTGATAAGGTCCTCGATCTTCCAGCTTGTATGATTTTTTTCAGTGCGGACTCATATTTTATTTTGAAAAGGACTGAACGGAACAGTATAATATTTGTTCTTACTCTATGGTTTAAATTTTTTTAAAATAATTTATATGAGTTATTATTTCAATACGACAATAAAAGATAAAAGTTTTGAAGAAGTCATTGAGACGGTCAAAAACGAATTGGGTAAGGAAGGCTTTGGCATTCCGGCTGAAGTGGATATGCAGGGCACATTCAAAATGAAACTTGGGATTGATTTTAGGAAATACAAGATTCTGTGTGCCTGTAATCCGGTTTATGCAAAACAGGCAGTTGACAGTGAAAAAAATATTGGGGTGATGCTTCCATGCAGTGTGGCAGTTCAGGAACATGAAAACGGCGATGTGGAAGTTGCAGCAGTTGATTCGGTCGCTTCAATGCTTGCAGTTAAAAGCCCGGTTGTTCAGGAGGTGGCTGCCGAAGTTGCCCGCAGGCTCGAACGGGTGATTCAGCAAATCGGATGAAAATAAAAATAAAAGCCGCTCAAAAAACCCCTTGAGGTTTAGAGCGGCTTTGCCTGCAACTTAATCTTTAAACTGTTTAATTGTTTTTGTTGTAGTGATATACACCTTTGTGTTCAAAGGGTTTTCCCTCATAGTCCTTGCTGACAACTTTGTATTGAACTGAATCCAGCCCCGGAATCTGAATTTCATTCAGTCTGAAAGAAACGAAAGAGGCAAAAGGTATATCCCTTTGGTCGCCGTTGGCATTGTGGCGAAGCTCCAGCTCAATGGGCATATCCTCTTCGGTTAATTCTCCGGGATTTTT
>JACDJC010002774.1_pt1 | contig 13355 bp, 5 predicted proteins | sample 7454191 | NCBI WGS metagenome assembly JACDJC01 (sample SAMN14253291, study PRJNA609438) | sludge metagenome | isolation source: sludge after 25d culture with pyrite and EDTA | collected 2018-12-20 | reverse complement strand
GGGCTTTGATTATGAAGCCCACAGGATTATTACGACCACAACAGCTGATACAAGCGGATTATTAAGCGCAGATTATGGCGGTAGCTTAAATACGCCCACAGTAACGAACGTGGATGGGGATGGTGAAGATATTAAATTTGAATTTGGAACGCAAACCACGACAGCGGATAATAATCCTGACAATAACGCTTTCCTGATTGAATTGGATGTGCGCGTGTTGAATGTCTTCACCAGCGGTGATGCCAATACCAATTATGATGGACTGACTAAAACCAATACGGTTACGTTGGATCATGCCAATAATTCACCCGTTTCCGATTCGGTCAATGTGACCCTGGTGGAGCCGGAGATCACGACCACCAAACAAGTGGCCTTGCACGAGGGCTCTTCGGTTTGGCAGGCTGGTGCGGTGTTGGACTATACCGTCCGGTTTGAAAATACCGGGAACAGTACAGCTTATGACGTCACGGCTCGGGATGATCTGGCACAGGGGGTGAGTTACAATACAGGGTCTATGATGTGTCAGCTGTTGGCTGCTGATAATAGTACCATTAGATCATTGCCGGTGACCGTAGACAATCAAACAACGTATTTGTTGATTTCCGGTACAGATGGGGATTGGGATGTATCAGTCGGCCAAAAAATTGAGTGCGGATATGCAGCCACCGTGCTGGATACCGCTCATATCGATGGTGCCCATACCAATACGGTCGATGCGGATTGGAGTTCGTTAGATGGCACACCAACCATTGAACGTACCTATAATGATGGGCCAGCTTACCTGGTGGATGGCACCCAAGATACGAATACAGCTGCGTTTAACATTGCGGCACCCTCTATTACCAAAACGGTTTCCCCCGCTACCCCAACAATTGGGGATACCGTCACCTTTACGGTGGTGATTACCAGTCCGTATGGCACCTTGCGTGATCTTGAAATTGTGGATACCTTACCGGCTGGGATGGTGTTTGTTCCCGGGTCGGTTACAGTACTCAATGGTTTAACTTTTGGAGCCCCTTCTATTTCTGATCAGGATCTGACCTGGACCCTGGGCGACCCCGTGATTAACAGCGGTAATGCCACCAGCAGGTTCACTTTCCAGGCAATTGTTGAAAATGTAATTGGCAATCAAGCGGGACTCAACCTGGAAAACAGTGTCAATTTGAATTACACGGATGCCCAAGGTGTTGCCCGCGCGTTAACAGATACTGCGGATGTGGATTTGGTTGAGCCGCAAATGGCGGTGATCAAAACCAATAACGCAACCGCAACGATGGATGCCGGCGACACGGTAACGTATACGCTGACCGTCACCAATCCGTCAACCAATGCGAATAATACGACAGCCTACGATGTTTTGATTACCGATCAGGTTTACCCTGGCACGACCATCACGGTTGACAGCATTACTCCTGGCGGAGGGGTCGACATCAGTCATGTAACCGATAATTCCTCTGGAAACTCGTTAAGCATTACGGTAACTTCTTTCCCGGTGGATGGTCAATTGGTGGTTATTTACACCATAACCTTACCGGATAGCATCGTTCCAAATGAAGCTATCGATAACGCGGTCGATCTGACCTGGACTTCGACAGCCGGAGCCAATGTGAATGAACGAACTGGGGCAGGCGGTCCGCTGAATGATTATGCGGCGCAAGATGATACCAGTTTTAATATTAACACTGTGGCGATCAGCAAATCGATTTCAGCAAGTTCTGCGTCTCATACGTCTGGGGCCAATTTGACAATTGGCGAAGTCGCTACCTTTGAAATTTTGGTCACTTTCCCGGATGGTACCATCCCGGCACCTTTAGCCATTGTGGATACATTGCCGTTGGGTTTCTCTGTGCTGAGCGGAACGGTCATCGTGGATACGAGTGGATTGGATTCCACACTGGGCACAGGTACAACAACCGTGGATACTACTACATTTGATTATGAAGTGCTGCAAATTGATTATGCTGATCCATTTGTGGTTTCCAGCGCAGTTGGCAGCGGTAATGTCTTACGCATCACCTACGATGCTGTTGTCAAGAACGACACCATCAATAATTTGAATGGTAACCCCAAGCAGAATGCTGCTTCTGTGCAGTGGGGTGGCGGTACGCCCTTGGCGGCCACCCCAGTTGAGATGACAATCCTCGAACCGGATTTGCAAGTCAGCAAAACCGTTGATGATGTGCAGCCTGGCCTGGGGGATACGGTGAACTACACCATCACCCTTTCCCACACGGCTGCCAGCGCGACCAACGCGATGGATATTACCATCAGCGATGTCATTCCGGCCGGATTGACCTACGTGGATGGCACAATAGGCGTAAGTTGTCCCAGCGGTACATTAACGTCAAGTGATACGGCATCCCCAACCTTAACCTGGACGGTGGATAATCTACCGGTGGGGCAGAACTGTACCTTGAACTTCCAAGCTACAGTGGATGTAGCCACCCCTGGGACATTAATCACCAACTCCGTCACCGTCAATTATTCCACCCTTCCTGGTACGCCGGCCGAAGAGCGAAGCTATCAGACTGAGAATTCCGTTGATTTGACTGCTTTTACCCCCGATTTACGCATCGAGAAGACTGATAGTGATGCGGCGGGTGTGCCTGGCGGCAATATCACCTACACCATTACTTACCGCAACGATGGCAATATCCAAGCAACCGGGGTTGTACTCACGGAAACTGTGCCAGCTTACACCACCTTTAATGATGCGGAAACGACATCGGCCTGGGTGTGTGGGGGCATCACCGCCGGATCAACTTGTACGCTGACGGTAGGAACATTGGCAGTGGGTGCCAGCGGCAGCGCTGATTTTGTCGTGACCGTGAATGCCAGCATTCCAGCAGCTATCGCGCAAACGACCAACACGGTTTCGATTCAGGATGACGGCACGCAGGGTACAGATCCGACCCCCGCGAATAATGAGGATAGCGAAAATACTCCGCTTACGGCTGCCCCCGATCTAAACTTGCAGAAAACAGATTCGGACAGTACAGCTACCCCTGGGAATGCAATTGTATACACCCTCACCTATCAAAACGTGGGAAATCAGGATGCCACCGGTGTGGTCATCACGGAAACGGTGCCTCAACATACGACCTATACCACTACCGGCAGCACCCCAGGCTGGGTATGTACGCCCGATGCTTCGGCTGATTCGAGCTGTGCCCTTGAGATTTCAGGCGTGGTCGCAGCCGGTAGTTCGGCTTCTGTTACCTTTGCGGTCGTGGTCGATGCGCCCTTGGCAGCCGGTATCCGCGAGATTTATAACTTTGCAACGGTTGCCGATGATGGTGAAAACGGTGACGATCTGACCGAGGATAACTGGGCGGAGGAAACCACCCCGGTCACTGCCGAACCGATCCTGACCATTACCAAAGTGGATGATGTTGATCCCACTACACCTGGCAGTACGATTGTCTATACCATTACCTATGATAATGTGGGTGACCAAACTGCGACGGGTGTGGTCATTACAGAAACCGTGCCCACCTACACCACCTTTAACGCTGACCTAAGTGATGACCGCTGGAGTTGCAGCGACGGCGATCCGGCGGGTACGGTGTGTACGATTAGCCTTGCTTCGTTGGCGGTAGGCGGTGGTGTGGGGGATCCTATCGACTTCGCAGTCAACGTGGCTGCTACCGTTCCAGCATTGGTCACGCAGATTGATAACACCGTTATCATTGCGGATGATGGAGCCAACAGCGAAGATGATCTATCCAAAACCGATGACGATGATGAAGTCACCCTGTTAACCGCAGCCCCGGATTTAAGTGTCACTAAAGAGGATGGGGTCGATCTTGTTCAAGTGGGGAAGGTCTTGACTTATACCATCACCTATGCAAATGTTGGCAATCAGGATGCGACCGGTGTCGTCATTACGGAAAGCGTGCCGGATTACACGACATACTTTACCCGCCCAAGCGATCCAATTGCCTGGGTATGTACGGGTAGCGTGGCGGGATCGGATTGCACCTACACGGTTGGGGCTTTGGCAGCCGGGGTTTCCGGGACGGTTGAATTTGAATTACTCGTTAATAATCCTGTGCCAGCTGGCGTTCACACCATCGTGAATGCGGTCTTGATTGCAGATGATGGGGAGAACGGCGAAGAGGTTGATTACACCAATAACGAGGATGAGGAAACCACTCCGCTGGATGCCCTGCCCGACCTGTCGATTGACAAGGATGATCGCGGTGAGAGCGTACTCCCCGGAGAATCGATTGAATACGATTTGGCGTATGCCAATCTCGGCCAGCAGGATGCGACCGGTGTCGTCATCACGGAAACCGTGCCGGATTACACCAGCTTCGATGCGGCCCATAGCGACGCGGCCTGGGTGTGTGATGCGGTTACGGCTGGCTCCACCTGTACCTTTGCGATTGGCGATTTGGCGGCCGGGGATACGGGCAGTATTCGCTTTGCCGTCCTGGTCGAAAATCCGCTCACTGCTGGTGTCAATTCCATCCTGAATAATGTTTCCATCAAGGATGATGGCAACAATGGAGAGGATTCAAACCCAGACAATAATGCCGATGATGAAGATACCCCGGTGGAAGCGGGCTCTGACCTGACCATCACCAAAGAGGATGGTGTCGTGCAGGTCAGCCCTGGTGAGGCCTTAACCTATACCATCGTCGTCCGCAACGTCGGCAGCCAATCTGCCAGTGGGGTGGTGGTGACGGATACTCTGCCGGAGGGCGTGGTGTTTGTTTCCGCCAGCAATGGCGGCACGTTGGATGCAGCTACCCGAGAAATCACCTGGAACCTGGGCGTTGTGGCGGGCGAAAGTGAAGTGACCCTGACGGTTGAAGTTGCCGTCGAAGACCCCTTCACGGGCCTGGATTCGGAGATCGTCAACCAGGTCATTGTCGAGGATGATGGCAGCAATGGGGTTGACCCGACCCCGGAAAATAATGAAGATGACGACCGCGATTTGATCAGTGACAGCGCGAAAGTGATCCGCGATACCAATCAGGAACATACTACCGGCATCGATGCGGCGGTGGGTGAGGTGATCACGTATGCGGTCACACTCGATCTCGCGCCGGGCCTGGTGGAAGATTTGGTGTTTACGGATGTGGTTGATCAGGGCCTGGCCTTCATTGGCTGTAGCCAGATCACAACTGATCCGGCCGATGCGTTGACCTTGCAACCTGGGTACACCTTACCCGGCCTGTGTAGCATGGCGGCTGTGACGCGCTATCCGGCCACCAGCAGCGATCTGGTCGATGATGGCCGTCAGATGGTGATCAACTTTGGGGATGTGAACAACACTACCAATGCAGACATCACCCTGACCGTGCTGTATGATGTGGTCGTGCTAAACACGGAAGCCAACCAGGACGGGCAAAGCTTGGGCAACCAGGCCGCCTGGCGCTGGAAGGGTGGTTCGTTAGAAGCCGCTGCCAGCCCCTTGACGGTGGTCGAACCAGACCTGGTGATCTCCAAAACGGTGAGCCCGCAAACGGCTTTCAGCAATCAATACATCACCTACACCGTCACCATCCAGCATACCGCCGAAAGCCAGGCCGACGCTTTCAATTTGGTCCTATCGGATACCCTGCCGCCGGCCCTGACCTACGTGCCGGGTAGCCTGAAGTTCGTCAGCGGGCAGCTGCCAAGCCTGATCAACGATTTGAACCCGCCCTTCTTGCGCGTCAGCTGGGATGTGTTTACCCGCACCAGCGAGCCGACCGTTTTGACCTATCAGGCGCGTGTCACCGGTGGCAGCCCGGGGGCCAGAATCGAGAACCAGGTCAATTTGGATTGGAGTAGTTTGCCGGGGGTGGTGGCTGCGCCGCTTTCACCGTATAATGCAGCCTCTGTCGAACGCGCTTACACCCCGGGCTCGAACGTGAATGTGTATGGGGTTGCTGCCAACGCAGTGTTGAATATCCCCTACTTGCCGCAGACTGGCTTTGCACCTGGGGTGCGCACCGTGTTGCCGCCGCAGCCCGACTCTGCCGCCTATCAGGCTTTGGATGATTTACGCTTTGCGATTCCCAAACAAAATCTGGATCTACCGATTGTGGGTGTGCCGCTGGCTGCCGATGGTTGGGATCTGACCTGGTTAAGTTCGCAGGTGGGTTACTTGGAAGGCACCGCTTACCCGACCTGGGAGGGCAACACCGGTTTGACGGCGCATGTCTACAACGCCGATGGCACACCGGGTCCGTTTGTCAACCTGCACCTGCTGCGCTGGGGCGACCGGGTGCAAGTGACCGCCTTTGGGCAGGTCTTCACCTACGAGGTGCGCAGTGTCGAGCGGGTGGCCGCCTACGACCTTTCCGTCCTGCGGCATGAAGATCGCTCGTGGCTGACGCTGATCACCTGTCAGAGCTTTGACGAAAGCACCCAGCAGTACACCTGGCGCGTCGTCGTGCGGGCTGTGTTGGTCTCGGTGGAGGCAATCCCTTAAAAAATCATAATAGCCACTAAGGACACTAAGCACACGAAGGAAATTATCGTGTGCTTAGTGAACTTAATGTAGCTTAAATCTTAACGAGCCCGTAGGGTGGGTTGGTTTGCGGAGAATCGAGCGCGTAGAGATGGTCAATGCGATTCGACAATTCGTTAACTGCAAACAACCCACCACCAACCAATATGCTTAGCCGTACAAAAAATTTACCAAATCTTCCGCGCTGAGGGCGCCAAAATATTGCTGTAGATCTTTTCCATTTAAGGCGGCCAACAAACTGGCGCGATCATATTTCTGGCCGATCACCAACCGCTCCACATCATGCACATCCGCCAGGCCCAGAAAATCACCATAGATTTTGATATTCTCGATGACACCCTGCTTGACCGAAATGCGGGCATCCAATTCACCAATCGGGAAGCGTTGTTTCTTTTGGATGTTAAAGGCCGGTGAGCGGCCATAGTTCCAATCCCATTGGGCATAGCGTTCCTGGGTGAGTTGGTTGATGGATTGCCAATCTTGCGCGGTCAAAGGGTATGCTCGGTTTTCGGATTTGCTCAAGATGCCGTTTTTGACCCTCTCTCGAAAGGCGAAAATATCCGGCGGGTTTTCTAAAAATTCGGTAATGTTTGCCACGCGGGCGCGGACTGATTTAATGCCTTTTGATTCGATCTTGTCCATCTTAACGTTTAAGGCTTCGGACACTTGCGAAAGATCGGAGTTGTATAACAAGGTGCCGTGACTGACCATGCGCCCGCCGGCGCTGTATTGGGCGTTGCCGGATATTTTGCGGCCATCCACCGTGACGTCATTGCGCCCGCCCAGTTCTGCTGGAACACCCATCGCTTGCAGCACCTCGATCACTGGGGCAGTGAATTTCTTGAAGTTGTGGATATTCTCCACCCCGCTGTTGCTGATGAAGCTAAAATTCAGATTTCCCAGATCGTGATAGACCGCCCCGCCACCGGATAGGCGCCGCACGACATGAATGCCATGTTCCTCAACATAAGCATGGTTGATCTCTTCCAGGGTATTTTGGTTGCGCCCGATGATGATCGAAGGCCCGTTGATATAAAATAAGAGAATGTCTTCTTGCACTTTGTGGTTTCTTAATAAATGCTCTTCAATCGCCAAATTGACGCGCGGATCGGTATGGTTTTCGTTATCGACAAAGATCATATCAGCCTCCTGGAAAAAATTATTTCTTGATTATACATGCTTCCACAGAGAACATGTAGGGCAAGGCGGAAAAAGAATCATCCGGTGTTGCGTTATGGAGTAGGGGCGAGGCGGAAAGCAGGATCATTTTGATGAGAACCTGCCCATAGCCTCGCCCGCATACCGATGTGACAAAAGAATTGCCTGGTATTGCCGTTTCTCCCTTGCCTCGCCCCTACGATGGCGGGTGTGTGGTCGGGATTGGGCGAGGCACGCGGCGCTCTGCAGAATGGGGTATCATCTTCTTGCCTCGCCCCTACGATGGCGAGATGTGGGCGGGGTTGGGCGAGGCACGCGGCGATCTGCCGAATTGGGTATCCTCTTCTTGCCTCGCCCCTACGATAAAGAGGCTATAATTAAGCCATTCATCAGAAGGAGGAGGATCCATGCAACCGCTTTTTGTCAACGTTGACGGGGTAAACACGGCTTACCTTAAGGCCGGCAGCGGCCCGCAGGTGGTGGTATTGCTGCACGGTGGGGGACTGGATAACGCGGCCTTATCCTGGGAATTGCTGATCCCTGATTTGGCACAGACGCATGCGGTGTACGCGCTGGATTGGCCGGGCTACGGGCAAAGTGACTCGCCGGATGAGCAATTTGTGGTTTCCTATTATGTGAACTTTTTCGAGCGGTTTATTCAAACGCTGGGGTTAACCAGATTCAGCCTGGTGGGGGTCTCGATGGGCGGGGCGATCGCGCTGGGTTTCACCCTCAATCATCCGCAGTTGGTTAATCGCCTGGTGTTGGTGGATAGTTATGGCTTGCAGCGCAAGGCTCCGTTTCATAAGCTCAGTTATCTGTACGTTAATTTCCCAGGGGTGCGTGCCTTGACCTGGTGGCTGGTGCGCCAGCGATGGATGGTGCGCTACTCGCTGGGCTCGATTCTCAAGCGACCGGGGTCGATCACGCAGGAACTGGTCGAGCGCGTGCATCAGCAAGCCATGCAGCCTGGGTCGGGCAAGGCCTTTGGCGACCTGCAGGACGGTGATATTGGCTGGCAGGGCCTCAAGACCAATTACCTGGAACGTCTGCCCGAGATTCAACAACCGACCCTGATCATTCATGGTGGAAAGGATACACTGGTGCCGTTATCCGCCTCACAGGAAGCAGCGCGGTTGATGCCGCACGCGGACTTGTCGATCATGGATGGCTGCGGGCACTGGCCGCAGCGCGATCACCCCGAATGGTTTAATCGGCTGGTGGTGGGGTTTTTGAAGGGAAATGAACGATTGGGGCAGCTCCCTAAATGATAGACAAATCCTAGATAGGATGGAAATATGCTGGTATGATTAAAAAATAAGTAAGAAAAAACCAAACTATTTTAGAAAGGGAAATAAAATGGCTTTTACACACACAAATTCAAAAGGCGTTACCTATATACTGCACGGCAAAGACCGCGTAACCAGCACCGGCAAAAAAACTACCCTCTACTTCTTCTCGAAGGAAGAAAAAGAAGGTGCCTTAAATGCAGTTCCCGAAGGCTATCAGGTCTCTGAAACCGCGAACGGTCTGCCGGTCTTAAAGAAGAAATAACCTAGAATTGAACGATAAAAAACCGCCATTCTCCATGGCGGTTTTTTTATCGTGAGTGGATAGGGACGCTGATTAAGGGATGGGATTGAGAGACAATTCCCCGCTGTTCATGCGGTAAACCCGATCCATCTTGGGCAGGATGCTGGTATCGTGGGTGGCAATGATGACACAGTAGCCATCACTCCGTGCGAGTTTGACGAGGATATCGATAATATTGCGGCTGTTTTCGTCATCCAGGTTGCCGGTGGGTTCATCCGCCAGCAGCAGCTTGGTGTCCATGGAAAGCGCACGGGCAATACCGACGCGCTGTTGTTCCCCACCTGAAAGCATCCCCGGGAAGCGGTCGAGGACGGATTCGGGCAGGGAGACGCGGGCTGCCAGTTCTCGCGCCCGTAGGCGTGCTTTTTTACCTTTAAAACCGCGCAGCTCCATGGGATAGGTGATATTTTCTGACACGGTGAGGAGGGGAAAGAGGCGAAAATTCTGATAGATCATGGCTGCACATTCACGGCGATATTGGGCCAAATTCATCTGCCGAATAGACTTGCCTTTGAAGAAAACTTCACCGCTCGTGGGGAGCGTCAAGCCTGCCAGCAGTGAAAGTAAGGTACTCTTGCCGCTGCCAGATTTGCCCACCAGAGCATAGATCTGACCCTCTTCAAAAGCGCACTGGATGTTTTTTAAGGCATCTACGTTTTGGTAAGTATGCTGATAACGGTAAGAAACATTTCGTAATTCGAGTATCTTCAAAGCAACTCCTTAATCTCTGTCCGTCAATATGGTGAGTACGTTTGTATCATTCATGATGCGGATAGAGAGGATACAACCCAGAAAATAAGAAATCAGAAACCCGGCGCTAAGCAAACGGTGGGGCAGGGTGATGCCCTCAAAAATAATTCCCCACATCGTGAGGCCGAGAGCGGTTCCGAGCAGAGAAAGAATGGCTTGTTCAAAGAAAAAGCTCAGGAAGGAATTTGCGCGGGTGCTGCCCAGGCCGCGCATGGTTGCGAACTCTTTTTTCCGGCTGACCACCAGCAAATAGGATACCACCACAGCAATCACCCCAGCCAATCCATATAAAAATGGATAAAGGGTGCGAATATAGAGAATCTGTTGTTTGACGCTGGCAATCGCGGCGTTAAAGGCAGCATCTTTTAAAACGATAAATTGACGAACCGAGCTGACCTGATGCACCTGGGAATAGCCATATTGGGTCAGGTAGTCTTTGAATTCGATCAGGGAACGAGAATCGTTGAGTTTGAAATTCGCGCTCTGAAAGGTGGTGGCCTGAAGGATCGACTTTTCTTCTGGGGTAAGGGCTGGCCCTTTGTGCCAAAGTAAATCTGTGTCGGTAAATAGGGAGAGCGGCACATAAATGGTATCTTTCGCACCTTGTTTTTTGTAATGACCGACCACGCGCAGATCGTAATCAACAAAAACCCTGGCTCCGTAGGCGGGGTCTACGTGGACTTGATTGATCGCAACGCGAATGGTGTCGCCCAGAGAAATGCCGTGTTCCGCCATCAACGCGGCCGGCAGAATGCAGGGAAACCGGTTTTTGTCCTCTTCTTGATCAGCGATCGTCAAAATTGATTCGTCATAGCCTGCCAGGAAGGTAATGGTGGGGGGGTTGGCGTAAAAATACTCGGGTGAGGTGGCGATGTGATTGGTGGCAGTCAGGTTGGAACCGCGGCGAATGGTCTCTTGCAGTGACTCATATCCATAAAAATTTTCAGGGACAAAGAGGGGAGGCAGGTCTTGAGGGCCTTCGTCCTCTTGAGGGCCTTCGTCCTCTTGAGGGCGAAAGTCCGCTCGTTTGCTGATGCCAAGGAAGATATAGGGTTCATCGATCGAGAGGGAAAGATGGTTGATCAGGCCAGTTTGGGATAGGCGGTACATGTCATAGCCGTTTAACACCTGGTTTCCGATTTGTTTGCCGTTAATATCCGTAAAGTAACCCTGGATGGTGCTATTTTCATAGATGGTATCGAGTTGTTGTTGGTAGCGCAGGCTGGTATTGCTCAGTTGACCAAAAAACAAAACGGCACATACCGCCAGAATGGGGACGACGAATGTCCGCGCTCCGCCGCGGAGAATGGAGAGGATCGCATACTTTAGACTCCCGCCGGCCAGACGGGAAGTTTTGCCGATTTTTTGAGGGCTTTTGGCTTTTTGGGGCTTGGGGTGGTGAACTAAAAACGTGCGCATGGTGAACGCCAGGCATGCCACCAATGCCAGTACAAACACAAAGCCGCCCACCGCTAGAAATAAATCCCATTTAAGCTGTGGGGCGAATTCTAAGACCCGGCTGGTCGTCAGATTGCCATTGCTGAAACGGCCATCGATCAATGCGTATCGACCGGCCGCTTTCATCACCAGGTCTATGATCTGATCATGGAGGAAATAACCGGCTACGGCGCCGGCGGTGGTGCTGAAAAAGGCGATTATTCCTGCACTAAAGAGAAAGTGGATCATCACGCTGGCTTTGCCTGCACCGAGCAGCTGCATGGTTTCGCTGGTTTCGCGTTGCCGGTAAACGAACAAAAATCCAAATAGCATTAACACGGCTAGTTCTAACAGCAAACAGACCAGGGTCACAACCTGGGCAACCAGTAATATGGTTTGATAGGGGATGGCAACCATAGAATAGCCTTGATCGTACAGGGTAAGCTGGAAACGTTCCCCTAAGGTGGGGGCTACCCGGCGATAAAATTCAGCCGCTTGATCATTTTCCACAATCGCCTGGCCGACCGTGTAGCCAATGGGAAACTTGGAGGCGGGTAGGCCGGCGGCCTTGGGTACAAAGGCGTACCAACTCTTATCTTTAACGGTATTGGTGATGCCAACCAGTTTAAACGTTTCTGTGCGGTCAAAACCCTCCTTGACCCAATAGCTGTTATAGATGCCGGGGTAGGCAGAAGTAGCGATGGAGAGAGCGATGGAATCCCCAAGCCGCAGATCCAGCCGTTTGGCGGCTAAATCAGAGAGGATGACTACCGGACTGCCGTTTTGGTATTCTTCCTGCGTAAAGGCGCGGCCCTCGATAAGGTACAGTTCTTCCTGGTGGAAAGGCAGCAGAGAAAAGAGATCGTCCGTGGCGGATACCAACAAACTGTTGTTGACCACCCGCAGTGTTTCGGCGACCTGTAAGAAAACAGAATCGGGGGGGATGTGATAAGAGAGCCCCGAGTCTTTCTCAGCGGTAATATCCAGCATGCGTGGTACCTCGACGCCGTTGGCGGCTGCGATGGCATTATCGAAATGAGCTTGTCGCAGGTGCAGCAGCGGAGAAGAACCATAGAAAACTTCTCCAAAAACGAGGTAATAATGTTGCGGCTCGAAAGTGCCAAAGTCTTCATCGATCAGGATGATGGTATCATCTTCGCTTTTTAAGGAATAAAGGGTCTTCATCACGATGCCGCTATAGACCCCATTGTTCGCGCTGTAATCCACATTGCCGACCACCAGCACCGACAACATACGACCTGGCACTTCCTCGTCGGTGCGCCAGAAACCATCCACATAACCCAAGGAACGAGATGGCTGCTCCCATAATTGAACCGCTTCATCGTGTTGAATGAGGGAAGGATCAAAGTTGGAGAGAGCTGTTGCCATGGTCGGGTCGTACAATAGGTCATCCGGGTGGCTGGTGCCCATGAATTCTAGCAACCCGATTGTCGTGTAATAATGATCACATTCGTCGAGAAACTGAGCGACAGATGCCCAAACACTGCTGCCCAAGGAGAGTGCTAGCGTAAGCGCAAACAAAAGCAGGGTAAAGAGAACCGTTTTTGCTTTAGAACGGAGAACACTGAGGATGCTGTAACGAAATACCATCATAAGACTCGAAAAGAAGAGGATGTATTCAGAAATTTTATCATAAGGTATCCCTTCGCCAAGATTGAATTTTCCGTTTTAATCCAAAAAATCCACCAGTTGCAGGGGCGGGCTTTCGGCCTGTAGGGTCTGAGGCCGCCGCTGCAGAGGCTGCTATGCTTTCCAAAAAACAAAAAAGGCGGCGGTATCGCTCGGCTGGGGGTAACCGGCACGAGGTTTTTCCCCTTAACCACAATTATGTAAGATAATATTCATTAAATTACATAACTAACCGGATAAGACCAACAGCCTTGCGCCATTTCCGCTTTTTCCTGGCTTGTTTTATAATGAGAGGCAGGAT
>JACDJC010002773.1_pt1 | contig 13365 bp, 12 predicted proteins | sample 7454191 | NCBI WGS metagenome assembly JACDJC01 (sample SAMN14253291, study PRJNA609438) | sludge metagenome | isolation source: sludge after 25d culture with pyrite and EDTA | collected 2018-12-20 | reverse complement strand
CTATCCTCAACGAAAGCGGCTGCCCGAAACAGCTGGCCCGCAACTGCCCGCAGAAGACGCACTGGCACTGCCACTGGATGCAAATAAGGAGATCTGTTTGCGCGTATTTTGACTGCCACAGGTGGGGCAGGCCGGTTGCTGATCCATTTCGCTAAAGCGCATCATCTTATCAAAGGATTGGTCGCATTCGCTGCAAACATATTCGTACATTGGCATAACATTCACCTCAAACGTTTTATATACTATACCGGAGTATAGCATATCAGATTATAAATTCAGATACGACCTCTGTCAAGTACTTCTTCCGGTGCGCTGCGCAAAAACGGAGCTTCTCTCCCCCCACCCCGCCTACTTTCTCATCCTCTTAAAGTGTGGGTAAGGATAAGCCCTCTAGGAGCGAAGTTAATTGAATGCCGCCCTGCATCCAGCTGCGTAAGGTTTGCTCGTTAACCCCCAGCGCATAGAAAACCGAGGCGGCCGCTCGCAGGGCCAGTTCTTGATAGCGCGCTCGATCAATGGCTGCCGGGTTAGGCGGCTGAGGTAAGTCCCAGGCATGCACCCGCCCACCGCGCAGGTACAATAGCCGTACGCGCTGCCCGGGCCGAATCACTTTCCCGATCGCTGCCAATTGTTGTGCCGCTCTGGCTGCGGCCGTCTTTACTTTATAGTCCTCCGGCGGGCGGGTGATGCGAAAAGCGATTAATAAATCTTCCAACGGCACGCGCCCCTGGCGCAAATCCGATAACTGCTGTCTTAAAATGGCAACCGCCCCGGGCAGATAGGCCGGTAAATCAGCCGCATCTTCCGCCAAAGCCAGGTATTCCAACAAGGCCATTTGCAGCTGGGCTACCCAGGCCGCTGTATCGCGCCGGCGGGCTTCCAGGCCACGTACCTTCAAAGACCCATCCTGAAAAACACCAAAATAGCGGTTCGGAACGGGTACGCGCTCGTCCGCCCGCGATGGCAAAAAAACCACCCAGCGATAAACCCCATCCAAGGCAATCGACAAGCCGGTTCTATCGGCGATCGCCGATAGCAGCTCGCGAAAATCCTCGGGGCGGTTTTTGCCGGGCTGCTGCACCCATAAGCCATCCACATACAGATGCAATACCTCAAAACCGGCTTCTTCCGCGGCTTCTTTAGCCCGTAATACGGCCTCCCGCCCACTGGCTGTGACGGCTTCGTGCGCTTCAATGCGGCCAAAACGGGCGTTCTTGTATCCCAGATACCCAAAGCAAGTTACCAATAACCATTTATGCGCACTGGCCCGAGCTGTATCCAGTTTTCTGCCCGGGTGCCAGCCCGGCCGGCAAGCCAGCCGCTGCTTGAGGTTGACCCGTTTTTCCAGCAACGGGGCTAAGGTCTGTGGAATCAGGCCGGGCGGCTGGGACGAGCTTTCCAGTAAGCCGGGTTTGCCGGTTTCAGGAGAAATATTGCAGCGCACCATAATGGCCGGATACATAGAAATAAAATCAATCGCCCCAACATCACGGTGTAAGCCCAAGCGCGGCTGATAGATCAGCCCGCCCAAATCAGCCTGCAGCAGATCGAGCGCGCTTTTCGGCTGTTCAGCTTGCTGCTTGTGCCAGGGCACCAAAATATTACTGCGCAAGGCCGTGAGCAGCTGCATGGTGGAAATGCCGGTGCCCGGGGAGCAGCGTGCGGCTTGCTGTACCGGCTGCGCTGTGACACGCGCCGTTTCTAAAATGCCATCCACGCCGAAATCACGCCAAAACAAAGCATTTTGACGGTCAATATGCCAGCGACCCCATAAATGCACCTGCTGTCCACTGTATACGATCTGACCATACGAAAAATAAGACCGCTCGGGGCGCTGCACGGGCGGACGGTTGATTTCACGATTTAAGCACAACGGTAATTGCAGCTGCTGCGCGGCTGCCAATAACCAGGGTATCAGCCAGGTATCCCCCCAACGGGTTAAAAGCAGATCGGGATCATGTTTTTTTAACAAGGCCTGTAAAATGATCAGCAGCGGCCGCTTTTGAAACAAGCTCAGCCGGTATTGTTTTTCAGGGGTTTTTACCACTAAAAAGCGCGGCTCAGCGCGAAAGGGATCACAATCCGGTTCTAGTTCGATCAGGCGCAGTGCAGGCAGCACCGGATCCAAATCCCAGGGCGAGTTTTGCACGGTCAGCGTCTCTAAAAAACCATTTTCATCATACACGAGAGAACAAAAACATAACGGGAAGGTGTTGTAAGCGGCGGCATGCCGAATCGGCAGCTTAATATCCGTATCATAATAGCTCAGTTGCGGAAAACGCTCTGATACCCTCTTGAACACGCGCGGCAGATCGCCGGGGGCATGCAGCTGCACGGCTAAAACATCAATCTGTTTTGCTAAAAAAATATCTTTTTTCGATTGGCGGCTGAGCGTCGGGCGAGCGGGGTCTTCTTTTAGGAATTTCCAGGCCTCCCGCAATTCATGTGCTTTACCGGATAGATAAAATACTACCGGAAAAGGCTGCCTTAAGCGCAGACGTTCGCCGTGTGAGGTTAAGAACCACAGGATCAGGCCTGGCGTTTGAAGGTCCTCAAACACATCCAGCAGCCAGGCTTGGCTAGTCAGCATTTTGCGCTTGCTCCAGGCGCTCCAGCCGCTGGCGTAATCGCAGCACCGTCTTATGCTCCTCTAACAACATTGCCAAAAAGAATAACTCCATCGGCAGGGTATGGGTGGCATAGGTGGCCGCGGCCAGGTGCTGACGGGAATAGGTTAATAGCTCATCCAACACGAGTTGATCGGAACGGCGCAGCGCACGGCGGAATCGGTTTAAAGCCTGTTCTTCCTGGTAAAAGATCTGGGTAACAGAGGGAACGGTTCTGCCCATGTTTCATCCTCCTATGATAGGAAACTTAACTGTCTGGCCGCGGGGGCTACCTCACGGGGCAGCTCATAGCGCGTCTCTGCGGCTTGTTCTTTTAATAATTCGACCAACACCAGTCGTTCGGCACAAACGGCGGCTGGCAGGCTGGTGCTGATGACCACCGGTATCTTTTGGCTGAACTGGTTTAACCGGTCTATAACCAGGCGCAGCAAACGCTGGCTTTCTGCGAAGCACACGTTTTCATCATAAAAGGTTGCCAACAGATCGAACACCAATAAAATGGGATCGGCCTGCTGCCATTCTTTTAAGGCTGTATCCACCTGGTAACAGGTAAAGGCACGCGAAAGATGAATGCGTTCTAAGGCCGGATACGGATTATGCTGGTAACGGCGAATCCAGCGGGCAAGCGGATAGACATTGAAGCGATTGCCAGCATCCAAAACGCGCACGCGGCTCTGCAGGCTGAGGCGGGCCGTCAAGGCCAACATCCACGGGGCAGCCGCATGTTCACCGATTACCAATACGATTTGATTGGTTAGATTTGCAGGAAGGATGGTATGCATACCCCCATCTTACTGGGAACAGAAAGAATTTTCTATCCCTGTTAGGGGGGAGAAAAGGAGGATTTAGGGAGTACCCCCTGGGGGGATTTTTACGGCCACTGGCTAAAATCCCAGCCCTGCAAGCGGGTTCTTAGAATCTGGCGGTTTGCCACCCCGAATTTGGTTAACACCTTACGGGCATGCGTGCGCACGGTTTCATTGGCGATGTTTAACTTTTCTGCAATCTGGCGCGATGTATATCCCTGGCAGATATAGGCTGCCACTTCCTGTTCGCGGGGGGTTAAGGTTAACCAGCACTCCCAGGCTGCAGAATCGGCTTGGACAGTTTCCAAGGCCTGCTGCACCAGCTCGGCCGCCACGGCCTGGGGGGTGGTCTGGCGTTGGTCTGCCAGCATGGTTAAAGAAGCCAGCACTTCTTCGTCCAGATCAAAATGGCGGGAGGGAGTGGGGGTGGAAAAAAAATTACGAAACCAATCACGCAGGGACATACTTTTATTTTATAGAACATTCGTTCCTTCGTCAAGTGATCGGGAGGGTTGTGTTTTATCATCCCTTTTCCCCGGTTTTTGAAAATTGCCTATTGACAAAGGTTGCAAATTATTTATAATCATAATATCTTTATTCACTAAACAAAGAAAGTAATATGTCCCCCACCCCCAAAGCCAACCGAGATTTAATGCGAGCCATCAACCGCTCCGTCATCCTGAATAGTATCAAAGCCAACGGGCCGATTGCCCGGGCCGAAGTGGCGCGTTCCAGCGGGCTCAGCCCGGCCACGGTCACCGCCATCACCGCCGAACTGATTGAAGAAGGCTTCGTTTACGAAAAAGCAGCCGGTGATTCGAGCGGCGGACGGCCGCCGATTTTACTGGCAATCAACCCGCTCGGCGGTTATGTGGTCGGCATCAAACTCATGGAAGACCATGCCACCGGTGCCCTCACCGATCTGGAGGCGAACATCCTCCAGCGCCACCAGTTGCCCTTATCGGATCGCTCGGCCGAAGGCGCGATTCAAGTCATGGCCGCCCTGGTGGAAGTGCTGCTCGGGATGGGGGCCGTGCCGCGCAAAAAGTTGATCGGGGTCGGGGTTGGCCTGGCTGGCACAGTTGATTCTAACCAGGGGCTGCTGCGCCAATCCCCCTATTTTGGTTGGCGCGATATGCCGATCCGCGACTCATTACAGCAGCAGGTACAGGCACCGGTCTTTATTGATAACGATGTGAACACCTTCACCCTGGCCGAACGCTGGTTTGGCAGCGGGCAAGGCGTCACCGATTTTTTAACCGTCACCATCGGGCGCGGGGTAGGATTGGGCATCGTCACCAATGGGCAATTTTATCGTGGCGCGGGCGGTGGGGCCGGCGAGTTTGGGCATATCGTTGTCGATGCCCAAGGCCCCGTCTGTGATTGCGGCAAACGCGGCTGCCTGGAAGCCTTTGTTTCCGACCCGGCGCTGCTGGCGCAGGCCGGGGAGGCCGTATCAAAAAATCTACTCTCTCAACCTGTACACCATATAGAAGATTTAGCCCACCTGGCTCAACAAGATGAACCAGGCGCAGTTGCAATTTTGCATCGAGCCGGGGCAATTTTTGGTCAGTCGATTGCTAATCTGATCAATATTTTTAATCCAGGCCGGATTGTAATCAGTGGAGAAGGCGTGCGTAATGGCCCTGTTTTTTTTAATGCCATGCGAACTGCTATTGACGAGTATTCAATGCCCGATCAATACAGCGATCTTGATCTACGGGTGGAACCCTGGGGCGATGATATTTGGGCTCGTGGAGCGGCCAGCCTGGTATTGCAACAGTTGTTTGAATCCCCACTTCTTTAAACCTCATGCATTCAACCTTTTTTTAAAATAGTTTTTTTACTGACTAAACAAACTTAAAGGAGAAAACATTTGAAATAACATCACTTTTTGAAAATAACCCAATCGTCCAATTTTAGAAAAACCAAGAGGAAAGAGATGAAAACACGAACAACTATTTTATTAAGTTTATCAATTTTGTTGTCCCTCAGCATACTACTAAGTGCCTGTGCGCCCCAACCGGCTGCCCCGGTTAACCCCGAAGTGATCAAGGAAACTGTGGTTGTTGAAATCGAAAAACCAGTAGAAGTTTTAATAACCCCTGAACCCGAGCCGGAAGGGCCTGTCACCATTTCATTTTGGCATGGTTACAACGCTGATGTTGAAGCTAAATATTTAGATGATGTCCTCATTCCTGAATTTGAAGCTGCTAATCCCAATATTAAAGTTCAGGCGGTACTCATGCCTTACGATCAATTCCGCCGCAAATTATTGATTGCCCTATCCGGCGGCACCGCCCCCGATTTAGCGCGGGTAGATATTTTATGGGTACCAGAATTAGCCGACCAAGGTGCATTGGCGAATATGGAAGAAACCCTAGCAGATTTTGATACCTACAAAGATGAATTTCTGGCTGGTCCGCTTTCCACAAATTTATATCAAGGTCAACATTATGGTTTGCCCCTGGATACTAATACCCGAGTTTTGGTCTACAATAAAGCCATGTTTGCAGAAGCTGGTATTGAAAACGCCCCGGTTACAATGGATGATTTCTTAACGGCCTGTGAAAAGATCAAAGCCTTAGGTGACGATAAATACTGTTTTGCAGATGGCGGTACCTATGCCTGGGCTGTCAATCCCTGGATTTGGAGTTTTGGCGGGGATGTAACCGATGAAGCGGTGCAGACCTCATCCGGCGTATATAATGGCCCTGAAAGTGCCGCAGCCTACCAATTCCTAAAAGATGGTGTTGATAATGGATATATCCATCCCGGCATTTTGGGCGGCGGCGTGGACGCCTGGGGTGGTTTTGCCACCGATACGGTTGCTATGTTATTAGAAGGACCTTGGTTCCCGCCCTTATTCGGTTCACAATTTGCCGATAAAGAATATGGTATGGCATTAATGCCGGCGGGGGATGGCGGCTCCATTTCTGTTGTTGGTGGTGAAGATATTGTCATGTTCCAACAAAGCCAGAATAAAGCCGCAGCTGAAACATTTATGCGCTACTTGCTCTCGGAAGATGTCCAATTGAAATTGGCAACCACAGGCCAAATGCCAGTTCTGAAAAGCGCGATTGAATCTGATTTTGTGAAGGATCATGAGTTCTTCGGTATTTTCCTGGAACAATTAAAGACCGCTAAAGCACGTACACCGCACCCCAATTGGAGTCAGATCGAAGAAGTGATGACCAATACTGGGTCGAACATTCTAAATGATGTGGTAGGCGTACAAGCAGGTTTAGATCAAGCCGTGGAACAAATTGATCCACTCTTAGTCATTCCTGAATAAATTCAAAAGCGATTGAAATATGTTTGGGCGTTCCCGACCTTCCTTGGGAACGCCCAAACATTTAGCAAAATTGGAGCCTTGGTATGCGTATATCCTTACACCTACAAAGAAAGATCATACCTTATGCCTTTATCATTCCGGGTTTATTATTTTTCTTTATCTTCCAGCTATACCCTTTATTAAAAGGGCTCCAAATGAGTTTTTATAATTGGTCAATTATGCCGGGCAAGGAAAGTACCTTTATTGCATTAGATAACTACACACGCATGCTGCAAGATCCAATTGTCAAGCTGGCTTTTAAAAACACCTTCTTATATGCCATTGTGACCGTGCCGGGACAAATGATTTTAGCAATGGCCGCCGCCGTTCTGTTGCACAACTTATCGTATGGCAAAGGTTTTTTTCGAGTCCTGTATTACATTCCAGTGGTTACTTCTTGGGTAATTGTATCTTTATTGATCCGGTATTTATTTAACAGCCCGCAAGGGCTGATCAATTATTATCTGGTAGAAGTTTTTCATATCCTTGCTAAGCCAATTCCATGGTTGATTCAAGCCAAATACGCCATGATTCCAATTTGGGTATTGGGGATTTGGAAAGGGATTGGCTGGTCAATGGTCATTTATATGGCAGCTTTAAATGGAATTCCCCAGCACCTATACGAAGCTTCAGCGATTGATGGAGCGAATGGTTGGCATAATTTCTGGAAAATCACCCTACCCTTAATGCGGCCAACCGTTGTGTTTACCTTAGTGTTACTGTTGATTGGTGCCTTTAATGTGTTTATTTCTGTCTTCCTGATCACAGGTGGCGGACCCGCCCAACAAACCGAAGTTTTGTTGAGTTATGCCTATCACCAGGCATTTGATTTTCTAAAATTTGGGTATGGTTCAGCGATTTCGATGACAATGGCCGTCTTTTTGGTACTCGCTAGCTATTTACAGATGCGTTTCCTGCGCAACCCAGATGAAACCAATTAGGAGCAAAAACTTGAAAATAAATCAAAAAAAATGGATTGAATTTCTATTGTTTCTGCTTGCGGCTGCTGGGGCGGTGATCATGATTTTTCCGTTCGTATGGATGGTTTCCAACGCGCTTAAAGAAAATATATTTGTGATTGAGTATCCCCCAAAATTGATCCCTGATAATCCTTCCTTGGGCAATTTTGTGCGGGCCTGGACGAGTAACAATTTCCAACTTTATTTTGTAAATTCGGCAGTCACGGCTATCACGTCCACGGCTTTAACGGTTTTGTTTTCTGCGATGACTGCTTATTCATTTGCCCGGTTTAAATTTAAATTTAAAGAATTCTTATTTTTTACGATCTTATTGGTATTGATGGTGCCGGATATGATTACTATTATTCCGAAGTTTCAACTGGTGAAAAATCTGGGCCTGCGGGATAGTTTATGGGGGTTGATCGTGGTATATGTTGCGGGCGGGGTTTCTATGAACACATTTTTATTGCGCGGCTTTTTTGAATCACTGCCTAAAGAATTAGAAGAGGCGATGCTGATTGATGGCGGCAACTATCTGACCGTCTTTTTCCGCATGATTCTGCCGCTTTCCAAACCTGCTTTGGCGACTGTGACCATCTTTTCCTTTATGGGGAATTGGGATGAATTTACCTGGGCACTAACCGCGATTGACAACCCCTTAAAACGCACGCTACCAATTGCAATTTATTCTTTCCAAGGACAGCATGGTACAGAGTGGGGCCTGGTATTTGCAGCCATGTTAATTGCTCTGGTGCCAATTATGGCGGTGTTTCTTTCGATGCAGAAATATTTTATCAGCGGTTTAACAACCGGTGCCTTTAAGGGATAGAAATTTGAAAAAAAGGGTATCTATTTTTTTATGGCTGTGTATTTTCATCACTGCCTGCCGGTCAGAAAATCAAATTCAAGATAGAGAGAGTGTGCCAATGCGTCCCGAATTTAAAATTCAAAATTATTTATTTTCTCAGTCCATGTACAATCCTGGTGAACCCATCCAATTGGATGTTTCAATTACCAGCTCTTCCAAAAGCTTAACCGATGTGAGCCTAATCGTTCGTTATTCATTTTTGAATGAAGTAATTGAAGAACAAAACCAAGTATTACCACAGGGACAGCAAGTCTGGTGCGCTTCGTTTGTTTGGCTGCCCCCAAGGGCAGCACCCCGAGGCTATGGCGTTGATTTGACCGTTCAAACGGCGGATGGGACTGTTCTGGCGGTTGTGTCTGATGGAATCGATGTCCTTAATTCCTGGAAAGAAATGCCGCGTTATGGTTTTTTGGTGGATTACAGCGTCGGGCGCAATGATGCCACAGAAACAATGACCATTTTGAATCGCTACCATATCAACGGTTTGCAGTTCTACGATTGGATGTACCGCCATGAACAGTTTTTTAGTGATGAAGAACCCTACTTTGATATTTTAGATCGGCAACTTTCGTTGGAGTCGGTAAGAACTTTAATCGAGGCAGCCCATCAACGCAAGATGGCCGCCATGCCCTATACAGCCGTATATGGCGCTTCCAAAGCTTTTTATGAAAAACACCCCGATTGGGCTTTATTGGATGCAAAAGGTGAACCAGTGTGGTTTGGTGAAAATTTTATGGTAATCATGGATCCCCGCCCGGAATCCGCCTGGACAAAACATTTGATGGAAGAATTCTCGGGAATTTTGGAAAAGACCGATTTTGATGGCATCCATCTGGATCAGTATGGACATCCCAAAGTCGGTTATGACGCGGAAGGAAATTTATACCCCCTGGATAAAGCTTTGGCAGCCATGATCAACGAAACGAAAGCCTTGGTCAATCAAACTCATCCTGAAGGAACGGTGGTATTTAATGCGGTCACCAATTGGCCGATTGAAGAAGTTGCCCCTGCGCATCAAGATTTTGTTTATATTGAAGTGTGGGCACCCTATACCAGCTTTAATGAGTTAGGACAGATCATTATTCAGGCACAGCAGCTAGGCAGAGGGAAACCAGTTGTATTAGCAGCTTATATCGACCCTCAAAACCAAACCAATGCCCTCATTATGGATGCCCTCATTTTTGCGAATGGCGGTGGCAGAATTGAGCTGGGCGAAAAAGGTGGTTATCTAGCTGACCCTTATTTTCCCCTATACAAGATGCCCAGCCCCGAATTGGCAAATTGGTTACAACGTTATTACGGATTTTCTGTTCGTTACCAGGACCGGATTGGGGCCCGAACCATCCCCGCCAATGCCTTTACCTACCAAAACGTACATATAAAGGCTGTGGAAACCAACCCCAGTCTGACACATGATAAGGTAATGATCATTGGGCGGGAATCTGAGCAGGGCTTGGCTGTCAGCCTGGTAAACATGCTTGGTTTAAAACATGGGGAATGGAATGGAGAAGCGCAAACCATGCCCACCCCACAAGTCAATCTGACGGTACAAATTGAAACCGAGGAAAAGATAGCTGAACAGGTCTGGTTTGCTTCCCCCGATCAAGAATCGTATGCCTTACGATCATTGAATTTCACGCAAAAAGATGGACTATTAACCATCAAGATACCATCATTGATTGTGTGGGATTTATTATTGGTAGATTGGAGCGAGTAGGTTTTATGAATGACTTAAAGCAAGCCAGCATAGATTTAATTTTAAAGAACCAGGCCCCCAGCGGGGCCTATATCGCCTGTCCGAATTTCACCTCCTATCATTATTCCTGGTTTCGGGATGGTTCCTTCATCGCCTACGCCATGAACCTGGTCGGCGAACAGGCCAGTGCCGGACGATTCCACGACTGGGTGGCAGAAACCATCCTAAAAAGGGTGGGGATGATCGAGGCTATCCTGGAAAAGATCGAGAAGGGTGCCGAGATCGAGCCGCAGGATGTCCTCCACACGCGCTACACCCTGGAGGGGGAAGACGGTGTGAAGGAAGAGTGGCCGAATTTTCAACTAGATGGATTTGGCACCTGGTTGTGGGCTTTGCGCCAGCATCACTTGCTTTCGGGGCAGCCCCTACCGCATAAATGCCTGGAGGCGGCGGAGTGGGTCGGCTTGTACCTGCGCGCCCTCTGGTTACAACCGTGTTATGACTGCTGGGAAGAGTTTCCGCAGGATGTGCATACCCACACCCTGGCTGCCATTTATGGCGGTTTTCAAGCCCTGGCCGAGTTTGGTTTTGAAGCGTATCGCGCCGATGCAGAACAGGTGCAGGCCTATATCCTGGAAAATTGTGTTTACGATGGCTATTTTGTAAAATATGTCGGCTCGTATACAGTCGATGCCAGCCTGCTGGGTTTGGCCGTCCCCTACCAGGTGGTCGCGCTGAATGACGAACGCTTTCTTGCGACCGTAGAACGGATCGAATCTTCGCTCATAAAGGCCGGCGGTGTGCAGCGTTATCCGACCGACACTTATTTTGGCGGGGGTGAATGGATCTTGTTGACCGCCTGGCTGGCCTGGGTGTATGCCGAAAGCGGTGCGGTAGAAAAGGCGCACACCTGCCGCCAATGGATTGAAGAGCAAGCCAACGCTGCGCAGGAACTACCAGAACAGGTGCCCCTGGTGTTAAATGACCCCAATACCTATCTGCCCTGGGTACGGCAATGGGGGCCGATCGCCTCTCCACTGCTATGGTCTCATGCCAAATGGCTCATTTTGGAGCATATATTAAAAGCCAAGGATTGAGGGATTAAAGGCGGTTTTTAATGCAGATCATCATTGCCGGGGTTTCCCGTTCTGGCAAAACAACGGTTGGCAAACGGATCAGCCCTTTTTTGACACGGGCATCGATTTTGATCGGGGTGTCAACGCCGCCATACGCTATTTGTTAAGCAAAAGGCGGCGTTGGGCCGACGGAGAGACAAATAATGACCTCCCTAGCGACGCCGCCTGAAAAGCAGGTAAAGGACCAGGCAAAACAAAATCAGCAGGGCGGCAGCTTCAAAGACGATTAATTTCCAAAGAATGGCTGTCATGGCTTGGTTTTCTGTATATTGGCCGGGCGATGCCCCTTTTCTCGTTTCCGAACATTGCACTTCTTCAGCAGCTTCCTGGATACCCTGTTCAAGCGTCGCGGCAGCCAACGCCATTTCTAAATTTGCGGTCATCTCTTTTAGCGCTTTGATTTCTGCTAACAAGGCCTGGCAATCCGCAGCACACGCCGCGTCTTGTTGACCATCTTCACATCCCGAGGTTTGCGCTTCCCCAATCCCCACGCCGGGCGCAGATGCCTGGACTTCGATCTGAGCGGGTGGTTGCTCATCCTCTGCAGGCGAAGAAGGGGTTTCCTCCGGGGAGGGGGCCAGGTAGTCGTCCCCATCAAATAAACCCAAGCTCCACAAAACAACCAGCACAGTTACAATAAAAATGACAGAAAGCACAAGAACACCATTTAGGCCTTCATCGCGCGGAGATTCTGGAAACGAGACGCATACCGTTTGCTGACGCATTTCTCCACCTTCTTTCTACCCTCTTGAGGCAATCCACAATCATTTTTTTTATCTCGGCAGGAAATCTTGTGTGGCATCCTGGATATTATCGGATATAATCTTACAAAATAATAAGGCACTCCTCCTTTATTCTTACAAAATCTACCTGTATTATACTTTTCATACGATATTCTCTTAATTTCATACGATTTATTAATCATATTATACAGAAAAATACATTAAATACAACACTTTAATTCTTAAAATTTTAATATTTAACAATTTGTTAACATAAAAAATCGCTATTGCAAACCAGATAAAAATTTACTATAATCATAGTGAGGATTTGTTATCACGCAATAATCTCTTGTTGTAATAGGATTATTGTTTTTTACTCGAAGGTTAGGACGTATGAATCAAATTTTTTACGACGCTGCCGTCGCGAAAAAATCGTATCGTGATTTAAGAAGAGGGTCAAACGCAAACCTGTTCCTGGTGTTTGACCACCTTTTAGAAAATGCGACCGGCTGGAATTTACCGGCCACCAGCGTGATCGCGATTTATTTGTTACCGTCCGTCCTTTTCGGTGAAATTAACCTGCACGACATTCAAACCTCAGCTCCTCCTCAGATCCATAAAAACATGGTCGCCCTGTCTTACAACCTGGACCTGTATGAATCTGCGCTGGTTAATAAGGAAAATCTGTTAACCCTGAACAAACTGATCTGGCAAGCTTATATCGACCAGCCCAATTTTGAAACCATCTTGCTACTGCTCGCCCTGCACGATGCTTACTTAAGCACTATCCAGGCGGAAAACATTCTCCTGGCCCGCTATTCCCTATATGTATTTATTCCTTTTTTAGAAATGTTCGGCTTATGGGATTTAAGAATTAAATGGCTCAATCAGGCGTATGCAATTTTGATCGCAAATGATAGAAAAATCCAGGAAAAGTACCTGGAAATGAAGCGTGTGATCACCGATTTATTGAGTTCAAATCAACCAGATAAACAAGCTGAATTTGATGCCTTGAAAAATTTGCTCTATGAAAACTTTAAAAGCCGGGCGATCGAAGCAGCGCAAATTGAGATCAGAGAACATTCTCTCGGTGGCCTTTTGCATCGCTATATCGAAGGCTATACGATTGAAGAGTACCTCAATCATATCTGGATAAAGATTATCACCCCCTACGAAGAGGATTGCTACAACATTCTGGGGGCGGCGCATGCACTCGG
>JACDJC010002770.1_pt1 | contig 13372 bp, 13 predicted proteins | sample 7454191 | NCBI WGS metagenome assembly JACDJC01 (sample SAMN14253291, study PRJNA609438) | sludge metagenome | isolation source: sludge after 25d culture with pyrite and EDTA | collected 2018-12-20 | reverse complement strand
CGAAATAGCTGCGGAAGCGCTCAACCGGCTCGAACCCTTGTGCACCGGTCTCGGCTTCGGCCGCGGCCAGCGCCTCGCGGAACGGCAGGTGCTGAAAGCCGTGCAGGGTGTTGTGATGGACAAAATCCTTGATCGGCGCCTGCGCCGGCAGCACGTGCTCCAGCTGCTGCACCAGTTGGTGCAGCCAGGCGTTCGGGTCGTCAGCCGGGGGCGTCGAATGCGCGCTCATAGCGGAAACAGCGGCGCAAACGGTTGCGCCAGCTGGCCGACCGAGGCGGCGATCAGCTGCAGCAGCGGCGCCGGGTAGAGGCCGAGCGCGACGCTGCCGCCGGTCAGCGCCACGGCGGCGGTCAGTTCGCTGCGGCGCAGGTCGGGCAGGTTGTGCATCCGCGCCGAAACCGGTCCGGTGAACAGGCGGCCGATGGTGCGAAGCGCGTAGGCGGCGCTGACCAGCACGGTGATCGAGAGCAACACCATCCACGCGCCCCAGCGCTCGAAACCGCCGACCAGCACGTACAGTTCGGAGACGAAGCCGGTGGTGCCCGGCATCCCGACCGCGGCGATGAACGCCAGCACCGTGAAGAAGGCGAAGCGCGGCATCGTCTTGACCAGCGAACTGTAGTCGCCGAGATCACGGGTGTGGGTCCGCTCGTACAGCAGGCCGATCAACAGGAACAGCGCGCCGGCGACCAGGCCGTGCGCGACCATCTGCATCACCGCGCCGGTGAGTCCGGCGGTGTTCAGCGCCGCCAGCCCCAACAGCACCACGCCCATGTGCGAGACCGAGGAGTAGGCGATCATCGCCTTCAGATCGCGCTGCTTCCACGCCAGCACCCCGCCGTAGACGATGCTTACCAGTGCCAGCGCCATCAGAAAGCTCTGCAGCGCTTCGGCTGCCGACGGCAGCGTCCATACCGCGCGCAACAGGCCGTAGGAACCCATTTTCAGCAGGATCCCGGAGAGCAGGATCGACACCGGGCTCGGCGCTTCGACGTGCGCCAGCGGCAGCCAGCCGTGCAGCGGGAAGATCGGCATCTTCACGCCGAAGCCGATCAGCAAGCCGACGAACAGCCAGACCTGGACATTTTGCGGCAGGGTTTTTGCGCCTTCGCGGATCGCGTCCATGTCGAAGCTGTGCAGCGGCGAGGCGTCGTACAGCATCAGCAATGCGATCAGCATGAACACCGAGCCGCCCATGGTGTAGAGAACAAAATTCAGCGCCGCGCGGCTGCGGTTCTTGCCGCCCCAGCGGTCGATCAGGAAGAACAGCGGCAGCAGGGTCAGTTCCCAGAAGACGTAGAACAGCGACCAGTCGCGTGCGGTAAACACCCCCAGCATCGCCGCCTCAAGCAGCAGTAGCAGCAGGTAATAGCCCTTGGGTTTTTCGTGGATGCTGCCCGACGCGAGCACCGCCACCAGCGCGAGCAGCGCCGCCAGCCATACCAGCGGCAGCGAAATTCCGTCCACCCCCAGGGTGAAGGCACTGCCGAGACGCGGGTTCCAGAGGTGGGTCTCGACCAGTTGCGCCGCGTCAATCGAAGGGTCAAACGCGCTCGCCAGCCACATCGCCCAGCCCAGCGTCAGCAGCGTCACCGCCATCGCCACCCGGCGGATCAGCACCCCGGCCGACCCGGGCAACAGGGCAATCAGCAGCGCCCCGCAAAAGGGGATGAGCAGGAGCGTGTTCAGCATGACTTAGGCGGCGGTCGCAGGTCGAACCGGGCAGAACAGGTCGTCTCGGGCTTCGTCGCCCAGGCGTTCGTAGATCGCCGCCAGGGCCATGTCCTGGTTGGGGAAGATGTTTTCCTGGCTGATCACGTCGAACAGGCCGGTGGCACGCATCACGTCCAGCACCTGCTTCTTCAGCCCGGAAAACACCAGCGTGACGCCGCCGGCATTCAGTCGCTCGACCAGATGGTGGACGATCTCCTCGCCCGAGGCGTCGAGCTGGTTGATGCCGTCGCCCACCACCAACAGATATTTGGCGTTCGGCCGTGCCGCCATGGTTTCCAGAATCGTGTCCTCGAAATACGACACGTTGGCGAAATACAGCTGGCCGTCGAAACGCACCGCCACCACGTGCTCGCTGGTCGGCAGGTCGGGATAGGTCTTGATGTCGCGCAGGGTGCCGTCGTTGAAGCGTCCGAGAACGGCGACCCGCGGCGACATGGTGCGGTACAGATACAGGCCCAGCGCCAGCCCTGCACCAACGATGATGCCGTTGTCCAGATGCGGAGCGAAGGCGAGCGTGGCGACAAAGGTGACGATCGCCGCGGCGCCGTCGTGACGGCTGGCCTGCCAGGCATGCTTGACCGCCTGGACGTTGAGCAGTCCGACCACTGCCATGATGATGATCGCGCCCAGCACCGCCTGCGGCAGGTGATACAGCAACGGCGTCAGGAACAGCAGCGCCACCAGCACGATCAGCGCGGTAAACACCGAAGACATGCCGGTTTGTGCGCCGGCGTTGAGGTTGACCGCAGAACGGGAAAACGACCCGGACACCGGGTAGGACTGGCTGAAGCTGCCGACAATGTTGGCCAGGCCCTGGCCCACCAGTTCCTGGTTGGGGTCGAGCCGTTCCTTGGTCTTGGCCGCGATCGCCTTGGCGATCGAAATGGCCTCCATGAAGCCGACCAGTGAAATCACGATCGCCGCGGACAGCACCGACATGAAACCGTCCCAGCTCAGTTTCGGGATCTTGAATTCGGGCAGGCCCTGCGGCACCTCGCCGACCACTTCACCGCCGCCCTGCAGCTTGAACGCACCCTTACCGACGCTGCGGATACGGTATTCGGCGCCATCCAGGCTGATGCCGGCCGGCGCGAGCGCTTTGGGGTACAGGGCGAGGGTATCGCCCTCGGCATCGATCTGGCGCACCACCGGGGTTTTGCGCAGGATGTTCTTCAGCTGGGCGCTCTCTTCGGTGTGGCCCTTGATCCGTGCCGTCACCAGTTCGATCTCGGCGTGGGCACGAATCGCGGTTGAGCTGTCGGCGCCTTCGGCCTTGTCGATCGCCTGCACCCGCTCGTCGAGCGCGGCCTTCTGTTTGCCGAGGAGCTCGATCTGCCGGGCCGACTCATTGATCTGGACGACCAGCGCCTTGAGTTCGGGGTCGGCGAGCTGCTCGATCGTACCGGCGCCATTTTTCTCGAAACCGATTCCCCACGATACGAGCGTGGTGACCACCACCGCGATCAGCACGCCGGGCAGCTTGGGCGCCTTCTTCTTGATTCCCAGCATGATCGCGATCGCCAGCAGGCCCAGCGCCAGCGTGGGCCAATGGGTGTCGCCCGCCTGCTTCAACACGCCGATGAAATCATTGAGGAAGTGTTCGCTCCTGGGCATCGGCACCCCCAGCAGCTTGTTGAACTGCGACATCGCGATGATGAGTGCCGCGGCATTGGTGAAACCGACAATGACCGGATGCGACAGGAAATTGACGATCACCCCCAGCTTGAGCAGGCCCAGCGTCAGTTGCACGATGCCGACGGTCAGCGCCAGCAGAATCGCCAGCGCAATGAAGGTGTCGGAACCGGGCGGAGCCAGCGTGGCGAGCGACGAGGCCGTCAGCAGCGATACCACCGCCACCGGGCCGGTACCGAGCTGATTGGAGCTGCCCCACATGGCGGCGACGGCTACCGGCAGGAACGCGGCGTACAGTCCGAAATAGGCGGGCAGGCCGGCCAGCTGCGCATACGCCATCGATTGCGGGATCAGTACCAGCGCCACGGTCAGCCCGGCCAGAAAGTCCAGCTTGAGGCTGGTGCTGGTCATCGGGAACCAGCGTAAGAACGGCAGAAAACGTTTATAGGCTTGCATGGAGGGCTTCCCGGCTGGGTTTGTTGTGTTTGCTGCAGACGCGCGAGTACGCCGCAAAGCCCCGTATTTTAGCGTTTTAAGCCCGCAACGGCAAAATCCTATCCGGCACCCATGCCCGATTAGCGGCGAACCAGCGGCAAAATCTGCGCCTCGTGCGCGGGCAGGCTGCGCTCGGCGAGCAGCTTGAGTGCCTGGTAAAACTCACCCGGCAGCCGTTTCATCGTTTCGGCAGCGGTTGGCGTGTAATGCACGACTTCGAACGCAACCGGCGCGTCAAGCGCATTGCGTGCCTGTGGACGAAACTGTTGCCAGGCCAGTTCGACCCAGGCCTTGTTCTGGCTGTCGACGAAAATGAACTCTTCCGCATCCAGCACCGCCATGTACTGCAGACTGCGGAGCGGCACAAACAGGCATTGACCCGCGCGTGCCAACAGGACGTGGGCAAGATTGTAGGTTGCAGCGGGAAGAACTGCCGGTATCCGCGCAATCTCCTGATCACGATAAAAACGCTCTTCCATGGCCTAACGGTAGCAGCCATCCTCCGCGTTTGGAAAGTGGCTGCGCTGATCGGGTGGATGAGCCGGCTCCGGGCAGATGCTCGGGGCACGGTGGGTTGCTCCTGGCCCGGATCGCGTCAGGCCGCCCGCACGCTGCGGCCGGCCGGGGCGGATTCCTGCGCCTGGCTTTGCAGATTGTCTTCGTGCGCGGCGACCAGCACCACCGGCACCGGCAGCGTGTCTTGCCGCTGCGCGCCACTCAGGAAACTGCGACCGAGATAGCCGGTTTCGTTGCATGCCAGAAAGGCGACTTCAGGATGGCGGCGCAAATACCGGGTCAGTCCCGACACCGGGTCACCGGATAAAGTGACCACCTGCATCGTGATCCCTTCGGCTTCGAGCGCGTCCGCATAAGGATCAAGCAGGCCGCGTGCGGTGTTATCCGGCTGAAAAGTCAGGACGGTGAGACCGTGCTTGAGCCGGGAACAGGTTTGAATCACGTAGTTCATCATGTCGGCGGGTAGCTCGCTGCCCATGTAAAGCGCCACCTGCTGCCGCGTGATCGCCGGCTTCGCGGTGTTGGCGGCGGCAACGGTGGGTGCGCGCACCGCGATGCCACCCTGTTTCAGAACACGGTCTTTCTGCGGGAGGGTGAGATATTCGCCGGCGTCGGCAAAGGCCAGTGCGCTCAGCATGCGTTTGATGTCTTCGGTCAGTTTGTTCATGTTGCGCTCCGCAAATAAGAGAGGATGAGCAAACTTAAGCATTCTCTGTGCCAATTATTTTAAATTCATTAAAACCAAGTACTTGCTGTGATCTTTGTCGGCGGGAGGCGAGTGGAATGCAACACTTGGGGCAACGCTGTTGTAAACGATCTGCAACACCGTTGTAATATGCAACACTTATGTTCGTCCCTGCCGGCTTGCACCCATGTCCAGTCTTCGCGCCAAAATTCTGACGACCTACGGTTTTTCCAAAGCCGTCCTGCTGGTGTTCGGCGTGGTGGTGCTGGCCGACCTGTATTACCTGCAAACCCAGATCGTCGCGGGTGAATCGGTCCACGTCTTTCGGGAAGCCAGCCAGGAAATGCGGCGGGATGAAAAAAACCTGTTTCTGTACGACGACATGGCCAGCCTTGACCAGCTGATGCGTCGGCTCGACGCTGCCGAGGCCGCGCTCGGCAGCGGCCAGCGTGCATTCGCCAAGATCGCCAGCGCAGCAGAGCTGCGCCGCCTCGAAACTTTGCTCGGACAGTATCGTGAACAGATGGAACGCTATCCATCGCTGTTGCCCGCCGCCCGTGCCACGCAGCAGCAGTTGGTGCGGGTCTCGGGGCATGAATTGTCTGCGCTGGCAGAAAAATTCAGCCGCCGCGAACGCGCGGTGCTGGCCTATGCGGTGCGGGTGACCGGCTGGATTCTGCTGGCGGCTTTCCTGACGGTCCTGCTGCTGGGGGCGGCCAGCGCACTGTTTCTCGTGCGCCAGGTGGTGCGACCGCTGCGCGAGCTGGAGGAGCAGGTGGAAACCCTGGCCGAAGGCCGCACCCAGCAATTGGCGCTGCCGTCGCAGGATCAGGAAATCCGCTCCTTCGTCAACGCTTTCAATACCATGCTGGAGCGCCTGCGCGACAAGCAGAATCAGCTGCGGCACCATGAAAAAGCCGCAGCGCTGGGGGTGCTGGTATCGGGGGTGGCGCATGAACTGAATAATCCGCTGTCCAATATTTCGACTTCGACCCAGTTGCTGATGGAAGACGGCGACACCGTCGAACCGGGCCTGCGCCACGAGTGGCTCACGCAAATCGACGGCGAAACCGAACGCGCGCGGCGGATCGTGCGGCGCTTGCTCGACAGCGTGCGCCAGCCCAAGCTGCAGCTGCAGGCGCACAGCGTGGCCGAACTGATCCAGGCCTCGCTGGCGCTGGTCAACCGGCAATTGCCGCGCGGCGTCGAGGTGTGCGTCGGCACCGCTCCGGAGCGCGCGTTGTGGGCCGATCGCGAACGGATGCACCAGGTGTTGATCAATCTGTTCAAGAATGCGGCTGATGCCGGCGCCACGCATATCGTGGTCAATGCGCGGGAAACGACCTGGAACGCCTCGAAGCCGGCCGACACCGACTATCTGGTCGGCGACATCATCCCGGTGAGCCAGGCGGCGCGGGTGTTGCAGATTCAGATCGACGACAACGGCCCGGGGATTGCGCCGAATCATCTGGCGCAGATTTTCCATCCTTTTTTTACCACCCACTCGGCGGGCGACGGAACCGGTCTCGGCCTGTATCTGGTGGAGGAAATCATCAGCGAACACCACGGCTGCATCGCCGCGGAGAATCGCGCCGAAGGCGGCACCCGCTTTTCGATCTGGTTGCCACTGATGCACGAACAGGAGTCAGCATGACCGCCGCGCCGCAACAACAGATCCTGCTGATCGACGACGAGGCGATCGCCTTGTCCAACCTGAAACACGTGTTCGAGCGCGAAGGCTACGCCGTCACCGCGTGCAAGAGCGGCGAGGCCGGACTCGCGGCGATGCAGACCACCGCATTCGATCTGGTGCTGAGCGATCTTCGGATGCCCGGAATCGATGGCATGGAGGTGCTGCGGCATATTCGCGCCACCACCCCGGACGTGCCGGTAATCATGATCACCGGCCACGCCACGCTCGACTCGGCGGTCGACGCGATGAAGGCCGGCGCCTATCACTACATCGCCAAGCCGTTCCGTCTGGCCGAGGCGCGCGAGGTGGTGCGCGGCGCGCTGGAAATGCGCCGGGTCAAGCGCGAAAACAGCGAACTCAAGCTGCGTATCGAGCAGTTGTCGGCCCAGTCCAGGATCATCACCCAGGATCTCGGGATGCAGCGGCTGCTGGAAACCGCGCGGCAGATTGCCGGGACCGACTGCAGCGTGGTGATCCACGGTGAATCCGGCACCGGCAAGGAACTTCTGGCGCGCTTCATCCACCAGAACAGCCTGCGCGCGCAGGGCCCGTTCGTCGCCTTCAACTGTGGTGCGCTGCATGAAGAGCTCGCCGCGAGCGAGTTGTTTGGTCACGAGAAAGGCGCATTCACCGGCGCCCAAGCGAGGAAAATCGGCCTGTTCGAAGCGGCCGAGGGCGGCACCCTGTTTCTCGACGAAGTCGCCGAGTTGCCGCTGTCGATGCAGATCAAGTTGCTGCGGGTGCTGCAGGAGCGCGAGTTGCTGCGGGTGGGATCGGTCACCCCGGTCAGTATCGACGTGCGGGTGATCGCTGCCAGCAATCGCGACCTGAAGGCCGCGGTCGCGGACGGGCAGGTCCGCAACGACCTGTATTTCCGCTTGAACGTGGTGACGCTGACTCTGCCGCCGTTGCGCGAACGGCGTGACGACATCCCGCTGCTGGCGTATTACCTGCTGCGCAAGTACGCGGCGATGATGGACCGCGAGGTGCAGGAAATCACCCCCGAGGCGATGCAGCGGCTGGTCGATTATGATTACCCCGGCAACGTGCGCGAACTGTCCAATTTCATCGAGCGTGGGGTGGCCTTGGCGCAGGGCGACAGCCTTGGCGTCGAGCATCTGCCGCAAAGTCTCGGCGCGTTGACGGTGCGCGTGTTCAAGCCGCAGATGGCCGCCACTCCAGCGACCCTCGAATCGCAGGAGGCCGAGCATATCCGCCATGTGCTGAAACTGGCCGAGGGCAATCGCACCCAGGCGGCGCGGATGCTCGGAATCGACCGCGTATCCCTGTGGCGCAAGCTGAAAAAACTGGGCATCGATTCAAAGTAAACCGATTCGAAGTAAACCTTTTCCCTTGTCTCCAACCTGATCTTCAATCCCATGACCGATTTATCTGCCACCCAAGCGCCGGGCCTGATTTTCGACGCCCATCTGGAACACTTCGACCGCGACGTCATCGAAGCCTCGCATACGCTCCCCATCCTGGTCGACTTCTGGGCCGACTGGTGCCCCCCCTGCCGCGCGCTGACGCCAGTGCTGGAGCGCGTCATCGCACATCATGACGGCAAGATCCGGATGGCCAAGGTCGAGGTCGACGAAGGTGACAACATGAAGCTTGCCGGGCGTTACAGCCTGCGTGGTTTTCCTACCGTACTGCTGTTCGTCAGGGGCGAAATCAGCGGGCGTTTTTCCAGCGCCAAGCCGGAATCCTGGGTGCGTGAGTTCATCGCCGAGCACACCGATATTGAGTAAGCCGCTGCTGGTGCTCGACACCAACGTGGTATTCGACCTGCTGCATTTCGACGACGCGACCGCGCGGCCGTTGCGGCTGGCATTGGAGGCGGGGCGCCTGCGCTGCGTGGTGACGGAGGCGACACGGGACGAATGGCGACGGGTACTAGACTATCCCGAATTTGGTCTCGACCCGGCTCAGCGGGCGGCGCTGGTCAGGCGCTATCAATCGCTGTCGGAACTCGTTCCGGCGGTTGCAGCGGGCGCCAGCCCACCCGTCCGGGGGACCCCGATTCACGATGGGCTCTTGTACCCGGCAAGGCAAAAACCCATGGGGGGCCGTATGCCCCTTCCCCGCTGCAGCGATCCGGACGACCAGATGTTCATCGAGCTCGCCGCAGCGGTCCCGGCGCAGGGACTGGTCAGCAAGGATCGCGCGCTGCTCAGGTTGCGCCGCCGCTGTGCGGCCCTGTTCCGGATCATGACCCCGGCCGAGGCGGTACACTGGCTCGACGCTGCCGCCTGAGCGTCGGCGTCCGGTTTCACCCGGTCTCCTGCGACTGAAACCGGCGCCGCGCCGCTTCGCTCACCGCCAGCACCGCCGGGTGGCTCAGCCGGCGCTCCACCGATATGGCAAAGAAACGCTCGCGGATCTCCAGCGTCTGCCCGAGTTCGACCACGTCGTACTGCCGCATCACGTCGGGCGCGGTGGTCAGCGGTACCGGAAACACCCCCGTGCCCGCCTGGCCGAACGCGCTCATCAGCGCGCTGTCGTCGAATTCGCCGACGACCGCGGACTGAATCCCGCGGCGTTCGAGCCAGCGCAGCAGCGGCACGCGCAAGGCGCTGTCTTCTCCGGGGAGCAGCAGCGGGGCGTGGTGCAGACAGGCGGGAAACTCCGGGCTCAACTGGGCGGCAAGCGCGGGTCCGGCCAGAAACGCGATCCCGCATTCCGCCAGCGGGTGACTGTAGCCCTTGATGTCCATGCTCGACGGCAGCGGCCGGTCGGCCAGCACCATTTCGAGCCGATGGATCGAAAGCTCGGCCGCCAGCTGTTCCAGCCGGCCTTCCTTGCACACCAGCTTGACCGGTTCTGCCAGGGTCAGCGCCGGCGCCAGCAGCTGGTAGGCGATGGTCTTCGGCACGACGTCGGCGATGCCGACACGGAACGGATGAACCCGTGCGGCGGAGCGATTTTGCAGGGCTTCCTCGAGTTCGGCGCCGACCTGGAAGATCTCGTCGGCGTAGGTGAGGGCGGTGCGGCCGGCGTCGGTCAGCTCCAGCCGGCGGCCGCTGCGGCGAAACAGCGCCACCCCCAGCCGGGCCTCGAAGGCGCTGATCTGCCCGGACAGGGTCTGCGGGGTCAGGTGCAGCTTCTCGGCGGCCTTGTTGACCGCCCCCGCCTTGGCGACCGCGCGGAAGTAATACAGGTGCTTGTAGTTCAGCATGGCGTCGATTCGATTCGATAAACTCGAACAATAGCACTATAAAAATCGGATTTTATTGTTGGTTGCATGGCGATAATATTGTGCCGCTGTCGATTCAAGCGCCGTCAACCGGCGAGACGAATCGGGCTTTCAAGGAGAATTTCATGAAACGTATTGCTTTATTCCTCGCCACCAACCTGGCGATCGTGCTGGTGTTGTCGTTCACCATGCGGATCCTGGGGGTCGAACCGTATCTGACCGCTAACGGGCTGAACCTGGGTTCGCTGCTGATTTTTGCTGCGCTGATGGGCTTCGGCGGGTCGCTGATTTCGCTGGCGATCTCGAAATGGATGGCGAAGAAATCGATGGGCGTGCGGGTGATCGAGACGCCGTCGAGCTCGACCGAGTTCTGGCTGGTCGAGACGGTGAAGAAGTACGCCGCCGACGCCGGCATCGGCATGCCCGAAGTCGGGATTTTCGATTCGCCGCAGGTCAACGCCTTCGCCACCGGAATGAACAAGAACAATGCGCTGGTCGCGGTGTCGTCCGGTCTTTTGACCGCGATGACGCGGCAGGAGGCCGAAGCGGTGATCGGTCACGAAGTCGCCCACGTCGCCAACGGCGACATGGTGACGCTGGCGCTGATCCAGGGCGTGGTCAATACCTTCGTCATGTTCCTGTCGCGAGTCATCGGCCACACCGTCGACAAGGTGGTGTTCAAGAGCGAACGGAGCGGCGGCCCGGCTTTTTTCATCACCATGATCGTCGCCGAACTGGTGCTCGGGATCTTCGCCTCGATCATCGTGATGTGGTTTTCGCGCCGGCGTGAATTCCGTGCCGACCGCGGCGGCGCCAGCCTCGCCGGCAAGCAGAACATGATCGCCGCGCTGGAGCGTCTGGCGAGCCTGCATCCAGCCCCGCTGCCCGAGAAAATGGCGGCCTTCGGCATCGCCGGCGGCGGCGCATCCGGGCTCAAGCGCCTGTTCATGACCCACCCGCCGCTGGAAGAACGCATTGCGGCGTTGCGTGCGGCGCAATAGACCTGCCGAGCCGATTAATCGGGGCCGCCATGATGACCGTCATTGGCGGCCCGCGTTGTACGCAGGGGCTTCCTTTTGATCTTGGGAGGGAGGGCGCGATTTTGAGTATTTTTGAGCATGGACACTTCAATGAATAGCACGATTTCTATTGGCGAGCCCTGGATGTGGGGTGCTTTCATTGCCTTCGTGCTGGTCATGTTAGCGTTGGACCTGTATGTCTTTGGCGGCCGCAAGGCGCACAAGGTCAGCGTCAGGGAAGCCGCCACTTGGTCGCTGGTGTGGGTGAGTCTCGCACTCGCGTTCAATGCCGGTCTGTGGTGGTATCTGAATGGCGCGGTGGGGCCTGAAATTGCCGATCGCAAGGCGCTGGAATTCCTCACCGGCTACCTGATCGAGAAATCGCTGTCGGTCGACAACGTGTTCGTCTTCCTGCTGATCTTCGCCTCCTTCCATGTTGCGCCGGAGTTCCAGCGCCGGGTGCTGATCTACGGCGTACTGGGCGCGATCGTCATGCGCGCCATCATGATCCTGGCGGGTGCCTGGGTGGTGCGGGAATTCAGCTGGGTGCTCTATATTTTCGGCATCTTCCTGGTGGTCACCGGTATCCGCATGCTGGTCATGGCAGAAAAAACCCCCGATCTGGAGAAGAATCCGGTGCTCAGGTTTGCGCGTAAGCATCTGCGCATCGCTGAGGGCGATCATGGCGAAAAGTTCGTGGTGACGAAGAGCGGCGTGCGTTATTTCACGCCATTGTTCCTGGTGCTGATCCTGATCGAGGTCACCGACCTGGTGTTTGCCGTAGATTCGATTCCGGCCATTTTCGCCATCACCACCGATCCGTTCATTGTCTTCACCTCCAACATCTTCGCCATCATGGGTCTGCGGGCGCTGTATTTCCTACTGGCCGACGTGGCGGATCGCTTCCATTTGCTGAAGTATGGCCTGGCCATGGTGTTGACCTTCATCGGTACCAAGATGCTGATCATGCCGTGGGTTCACGTGCCGGTGGGGGCTTCGCTGGCCATCGTCGCGGTGTTGATCGGATCGAGTGTCGTCGCCAGCTTGATTGCTACGCGCAAGGGGACGAAATGATGTTGCCGCGGCTGCTCGGCGTCATGCTGCTCGCGTTCGGTCTCGGCGGGTGTGCCGAGCCGCCCTATACCAACGTCGACAATGCCGAGTTGAAAGCGCTGCTGGCGAAAGATGTACCGCTCTACGATATTCGCCGGCCAGAAGAGTGGCGCCAGACTGGCGTAGTGGAAGGTAGCCGCAAACTGACCTTTGTCGATGCGAGCGGACGCATGAATCCGGAGTTTCTGTCCAGCTTTGGCACCGAGGTGGGCAAGAATGACCCGGTTGTCCTGATTTGCCGTACCGGTAATCGAACCGACACTCTGGCCCGCGAGTTGACCGCGATGGGCTATACGCAGGTTTACAACGTGCGTAACGGCATCACACGCTGGATCGGTGACAACGAGCCGGTCGTCCGGAACTAAGCGAAACGCTGTCGTGACCCATCCGACCCGCTTGCGCGCCTTCATCGAGCACCGACGCGTACAGGGCATCATCATCGCCCTGATTCTGATCAACGCCGTGCTCTTGGGACTGGAAACCTGGCCTGTCGTGATGGGGGTGGCGGGCGGACTGATACTGGCATTGGATAAGGCCATCCTGGGCGTGTTCGTAGCCGAGATTGCCCTGCGTCTTTTTGTCTATCGTCGAGACTTCTGGCGCGACCCTTGGAGCGTGTTCGATTTTGCCGTCGTGGCGGTCGCCCTGCTGCCAGCCACCGGTCAGCTTGCCGTATTGCGTGCACTGCGGGTATTGCGTGTGCTGCGGCTGTTGACCATGGTGCCGTCCATGCGGCGCGTGGTGGGCGCGCTGCTGGCGGCGATTCCGGGGCTGGGGTCTATCGCCCTGATGTTGCTGGTGATCTATTACGTATTCGCGGTCATTGCCACCAATCTGTTTGGCGCTGATTATCCCGAATGGTTTGGCCACATCGGCCGTTCGCTCTACACCCTGTTCCAGATCATGACGCTGGAAAGCTGGTCGATGGGCATCGCCCGTCCCGTGATGGAAAACTTTCCGTATGCCTGGGCTTTTTTCATTCCCTTCATCCTGGTGGCAACCTTCACCATGCTGAACTTGTTCATTGCCATCATCGTCAACGCCATGCAGACCTTCACCGAGCAGGAGCAACGCGAGACGGTGGCTGCGGTCGAGCATGCCCGTGAACACATCGAGGCAGACCTGCATACCGAAGTGCGGGCCATGCGCGAAGAAATCCGGGAACTGAAGATGCTGCTATTGAGGCGGCCAGGTGATGTTTGAACCCGTAAAATGTTTCTTGCGTTGCCTTGAGTCGGTCAGTTCGTGGGGCCGCCTCAATAGAACGCTGTTTTTAATGCTTATTGATT
>JACDJC010002762.1_pt1 | contig 13397 bp, 17 predicted proteins | sample 7454191 | NCBI WGS metagenome assembly JACDJC01 (sample SAMN14253291, study PRJNA609438) | sludge metagenome | isolation source: sludge after 25d culture with pyrite and EDTA | collected 2018-12-20 | reverse complement strand
TGCTCTCGAGCACGATCCATCCTCGATGGTTGACCCGTCTACCCATCGCCCAGACGGTACCTCGACCACGGACCTCACAGAACCTATCGATGCCTCCGCCGGACAGACCGGGAGCCCTGTCCGCCCCGCGCGTCGCTGGGCTGTCCCGAACCCTGAAATGGGGCGAGCTGCTTCAGCCTTCCCAGAACGACGAACCCGGCTGGGGCTTGATGCCTTCTCCGTCTATCTCGAGCGAGATACGAAACTTCGGGGACATCAAACCGGTCGGCTCGGTCGTCACAACGCAGTGGGAACCTTCAAGTTCGAACACCTGGGACGATCGCCAGCGCATCGGAATGATGCTCTCGTGGCGTTGTTGTCCGTCGACGAACACTTCACGGCGTCCACCCCAGTACGTCCAGTCAAGACGGACGATGTGGTCCTCACCCTTGAGCTGAAACTTCCACGTTTTGTGCTCCACGTGTCGCAGTGTGCCCAGGCCGGAGTACGACCAAACTTCGCCTACTACCAGGCGACGGAAGATCGCTCAGCCCAGCTGGGTCAGAGATCAGCGCTCCTCGATGGCGCTCGCTAGCCACTCGGCAGGACAGGCAGCGATGCATTCGACCGTCTCGAATACGGCCGTATTTGAGGCCGATTCGGGCCGGTGAGCGTCATGAGGCGCCCCTCACTTGACCGGCGGCGTCCGACTTCGCCGGTTGCCGAGTGGGTGGTGGCGCGCTTCGAGCGCGATCATCGAGCGGGTGCCGGCCGTTCGGGGAAGTTGCCCAGTTCCGGACAACGGGCGGCCGATGTCGGCAGCAAGTTGAACATGCATCGAGGCGATCGGTTCGCGCTCCGAATGGGCGCCACCCGGGATGCCACTGGCTACCTCCGCTGAGGACGCTGATCAGGAGCCTGGAAGTCGTTCAAAGCGTTGGCGAGCGCCTTGGCGGGTAATGCCAAGCTGCGCTCCGATGACCCTCCACGATGCTCCTTCGCGCCGGGCGAGCAGGGCGGCTGAGTTGATTCGGTCGACGGCATCCTGGCGTGCCGCTGCCGCCGCGCGGAGCTCCGCGAGTGCACCTCCGCCACCGACGACGTAGCCATCCTCGGGTGCGTCGTCGAACGCTTCGACGATTGACGCTGCTTCTTCATCGGTGAGGTTTCTTGGGTGCTTGGATGTCTTCATCGAGGGTCACCTCCTGGAGGGCCAATCAGTTTCAGATACTTACGTCGGGCCGGCATGGCGTGGATCACGTAGTCACGTTCTCCTGCTTGGAGCACGCCGACCTCGAGGAGCGCAGCCTGGCGATCCGGGCGGACCAACATGGTGAAGTCAGGCTGATCTGGATGGCTGATCCACCCAAGAGCGTGGTCGATTGCATGGTCGATGTCGTCGTCGGAGATGCCGTGCTTGCGAGCACTTGCCAGTATCTCCACAGCGACAACCCTAGTTGCCACCAGCCCGGCTGACAATAGAAGTTGTCAGCTCGGGAACGTCCGCCGGACAACCTGACCGCACACAGCCCATCTGACCGCCCAGAATCACCTGGCGGGCGCCGCCTTGTCCACTCAGGAACGGCCCTGGTGCGGCGCCGCATAATCCCGGACGAGCCCGTCGAATACGGGGCGCATGTTGTCGTGCGCCAGTTGAAAGGGACCGGGCTGCGCCAGCTGCAGGGGACCAGCTCAGCGGGACCGCACACATTCAGGTAGCCGAGCTGACTCTCGGGATCGCTCCACCCATCCTGGCCGTTGAGAGTGCCATGCCCTACGCCGATTTCCGTCGAAGCACCGCCACCCATGCCGCAACTACCAGCGCAGCGGCGACGGCGCCGAGCCAGGGAGCAACCGTTCTCGACTCTTCTGCGTTTGGCTGGTCTTGGACGGCCGTCGTTGACCCCGGTGGCGGCGAAGCCGGTTTGGGCTCGGTGGTGGATGGGGGCGTGATTGCCGGTGCGTCGCTGATCCGAAGCGTCGGTTCAACGTAGGGAATGTACGGAGCGGCCCCGGTATGCCGTGCGTTCAGTTGGGCCTCGCCCGGCGATGCGTCCGCTGGGACCACCATCTGCTTTTCAAATCCGTACTGGTTGTCGGCGTCAACGGTCCCCAGCACCCATTCTGTGTCGCCCTGGGTGAGGACGATCTCGATATCGGTCGCTGGGCGACCTAGCACCCCTTCGCCGTTTGGTGGCGGTCCGGTGTCGTAGCAGTTGTCACCCCACGCTTCGCCGGTCACCGTCACTTCGCCACCTCGATCCACATCCTGAGGGCTGAACGACATTGACGGGCCCGGACAGTCGGCGGATGCCGGGGGTGCGGAAACCAGACCGGCAGCCATCATCCCGACAAAGAAGGCGAACACGCCAAGACGGCGTTTGCTAGGTACGGCGCTACTGGTCATCGCAGGCATCCTTTCCTGGAAGCAGCGTCCGGACCACCAATACTCGCTGCTCGTCCCGTACGCCCTGGTCGATCAGCCCGAGCGGGGTGGGCCAGGTTCCAGCTACAGCCGAGTGGGTCATGGGCTGGTCGGCGGTGGCGGAGCACCCGCCGAGCACCCCCGCCGCCACGACAGCGGCGGTCACCCGCCCCGACAGCACAGGTACGCGGGCGTGACGGTCTCCGACTCGTTGCAGCGATCCCATACTTACTCCGACGCCCGCCGAGCCGTTCGAGTTCCCCAGAACCTGTTCGATTCCAGACTTGGAGCCCAGCTGACGCCGACGAAGCGAAGCAAGTGAAGAGCCCACGCATAACGACAGCGCATAGTCACGCCGTGGAGTGCCAACGAGCCACTCGGTATCGGCCCCAGTCGCACGCTGCATAATCCCGGTCAAAGGCGGCCGAAAGCGCCGACACTGCAGCGCGGTGTTCTCGTGCCGCGATCTCGCTCGAGGCCCTGGTTGTGGGGAGCATCCGCTCTCAAGTTGTTGATCGCTAGCGGGGCGTAGACTGGTTGCCGGGCTCCGGCGCCCGAGCCGGAGCCGCAGAGATGACAAAGAAGAATCGGGACAAGCGGGCTTTGCTCTTCGACTTCTTCGGAACGCTGGTCGAGTATGAGCCCGACCGGACCCGGCTCGGATACCCCGACACCCACGAACTGGCGGTGTCGCTCGGGTTCCAGTCCGATCACGACTCACTTCTTCAGACCTGGGACGAGGCGTCGATGGCTCTCGAACGAGCCGCTCGACTGACCTTGCGTGAGTTCTCGATGTCGGATGCCGCAGCTGCGTTCGCGGACGCAGCCGACCTAGAACCGGCACCTGAGGACGTCGATCGGCTGGGCGTGTCCTTCGTCAACGAGTGGGCCAGACACATCCAACCCGTCCCGGGCGCAAGCGAGATGATCCGGCGGTTGGCGGCGACGTGGTCGATCGCGGTCGTGTCGAATACTCATGACGTCGGGATGGTTCCGAGGATGCTGGGGGAGATGGCGATCGACGTTGAGGTGTCGGCGGTGGTGCTGTCGGTCCAGCACGGGTGGATGAAGCCACACCAATCGATTTACCGGGCGGCGCTCGAACGCGTCGGCTGCCGTGCCGATGAAGCGGTGTTCATTGGTGACAGCCACCAGGCCGACTACCTCGGCCCAACCACGGCTGGGATGGGTGCGTTCCTGATCGACCCAGGACGTGCGCACTCAGTGCCCGAAGAGCACCGGCTGTCAACCGTCTGCGACGTCGAGAAGATTCTCGACGTGAAAATTCGCTAGCCAGTTGCCTCGAAGGTCTCGATGTTGGTGCGCCCGGTCGCAGCCGGTCACCCCATTGGGCCTCAAGGTGGACGGGTCTGTCAGCCAGCGATCCACGCCTGCGCATATCTACACCACATAATCTCTGATTCTGCATGTGCCGAGCCCGCACTACTGCCGCCCTCTTGGGGCACCCGATAACGCCGCCACCGGTCGCCGGGTGGGCGTTTCTGGGTGTTGGTGCCGGTTGGTGGTGGGAGGGTTGATCCCGCCTCTTTGGGAGGCTGGATCACCAAGGAGGCCATCATGGCCGATACCAACTACACCCACGCGCTACCCGCCGAGATCGTCCAACCTGAGGACCCGCTCCTGGTGTCCGGACGAGTCGCCGTCGCGGCTTTCCTGGCTGGCTACTCCAGTGGCACACGTGTCAGCTACACCACCGACCTGCGGATCTTCGCCGGGTGGTGCCACGACCACGATCTCAACCTCTTCAACCTCAAACGCGCACACCTTGAGCTGTTCGGCCGGTGGATGGAACAGGAAGGCCGGATGGCCTCCACGATCGCCCGACGCCTGTCGACGTTGTCGTCGTTCTACAAGTACTGCCAGATCGAAGACACCATCACGAAGAACCCAGCAGCCAACATCCGTCGACCAAGGTTGACTGCGAGTCCCGCACCCTTGGCCTCGACCGCAACGAACTCAGTGCCCTGCTGGTCCAGGCAGGTCTCGGGGACCTCCGAGACGGTGCCCTCATAACCTTGCCTTGTTGGCGCTCAACGGGCTGAGAATCTCCGAAGCGCCCAACGCCGACATCGAGGACCTGTCGACCGAACGCGGCCACCGAACCCTCGCAATCGTGCGCAAAGGCTCCAAGCACGTCACCATCCCCATCGCACCACGCACCGGCAGGGCACTCGACCTCTACATCGGTGACCGGACGATGGGGCCGATCTTTCTCGACGTCCAGGAAGCAGCCAGTCACGCCGACCCGAGAACCACGATGCGCTACGACCGGGCCAGGCGCAGCCTCGACCGGCACGCCACCTACATCGTGTCCACCTTCGTCGCCGGAGCCACCCGCCAAAGCTGACGAACCGAACGATCCGCAAGCAGTACCGAACGAGATCGCTGGGACCGAAGCTGCGCCTGGCCGGGTGAGGCTACGCGGAGAGCTTGGCGGCGTATTTGCGTTGCGCCGCCTGCTTAGAGACACCCAGCATCGCTCCGATTTCGGACCAGGAACGATCGGCTTCTCGAGCGCTGCGAATCGCGTCCAGCAGTGCGGTGTCGACACCGTCTCGCTGTTCAACCAACTCCGCGATCGCCCGAAGAGCCGCAGTCCGGGCCTCGACCAGATCGTTGACGTCCACCTTCTCGGCCCATCGCTCGAGGGCGTCGGCTCGGTGTGCTCGTGTCGTCGTCATGGCGTCCACCAGCCTTTCAGGAACTTGGACCGTGCTCGCATTGCGTGAATGATCGCAACTCCATCTGTATCGTCGACGACCCCGACTTCAAGTGGCTCAGCGTTCGAGGATGGCCCGATGAACATCGTGACATCAGGATCATCGGTCTCGAATCCTCGCCAGTGGTGTCGAAGTGCGTGGAGCATGTCGTCATCGGAGACACCGTGCTTGCGAGCGCCCGCCTCGATGTCCACCCGTTCACACTAGGCACTCGAATGACCGTCGTCAACATCTGTTGACCCGCAGATGCTCAGTCGAATGCCCGGCTTCGACCAGCAATCCGACCAGGACCGGTGAGACGTTCTGGTCGAGCAGAAACCTCACGCCAAGAGGAGAGGCAACTGGCGTTCCTGCACGGCGAGCCCTGCGAACTTGAGCGCTTCGACGATGTCTTCGGGCTCAAGATCAGGGTGCTCAGCGAGGATCTCGTCGTTGGCCATGCCATCGGCAACCATCGCGATGACCGTGGCCACGGGAAATCGCATCCCTCGTATGCAAGGCACGCCAGCCATGACGGCCGGGTCTGAAGTGATCCTGGTGAAGACCATCCTCTCAGGCTACTCCGACCTTCGCGCCCAGGGCCCCGCGCCAGGACGAAAGGCTCGATGCCCAGATCAGAGACAGTCACTCTGGCGACGGTGCCGCCCCTCTTCCGGCAAAAGCGCGCTGGCGTAGCGGCGACGGCGTCCACGGGGGGTGCTCGTCAACGCTCAACGGGATGTCCGCCAGCAGGAACGAAGGGTGCCACAGTTCGGCCCTTATGCCGTGCCGCAGTTTCACTGGCAAACGCCCGTCAGGACCTGACACCGCACAGTTTCCGGTACGCATTGATCGACGTGGCGTCAGACTTTCCCAGTCAGTGCCGAGCACGACCGACCGCCGTCAGGCCGGACGAGGTTCCCAGGTCATGGCGTCGTCAACGCGACGGAGATTCCGATCGCCTGAGCGGCCGCTCCGAGTTTGCGATCGCCCGTCACGAGGGCTAGTTCTCCATCGTTGGCGAGCGCCGCCGAGGCAAGGTGTACTGCGTCGTAGCCTCGGAGCCCGTGGGCCTGTGCGAGATCGCCTGCGGATGCCGCTAGCTCGGCTGATAGCTCGATGTAGCCGATCTCTAGGGCGATCGAGTCCAGGTCGTCTACAGCTTGTTCCAACCCCGCGACGGTCAATCGACTCATTCGTCGAGCCTGGGCCAGCGCTGCTCGCGCTTCGGGATAGATCAGGCGCGTGCTGATGACGCGCGTCGCTTCGTTCCACAATCGGCCACACGTCGATGATGCAGGTTCGCTGACCACAAGCGGAACGAGCGCTGACGTGTCGAAGTATGCAATCACCGACGCTGCTCAGCGACTAGGTCGCTCACGGTTCCGCTGCCGCGCACGGGCGGAGCGGTGCGTGGGCGCTTTTCGTGAACTGGCGGCGAAATCAGACCTTCGCTGATGAGGCGGTCGATCGGGCGCTGCTCGTCGAGCGGCACGAGACGGGCTACGGCCTTGCCGTGGTCAGTCACGGTCACATCGTGGCCGTCCCGCACGATGCTGAGATAGCGACTGAGGTTGTCTCTGAGTTCTCTCACGCCGGCTTCCACCCCGCGATTATGGCGCTTTTCAGAGAGCAAATCTAGCCACATGTGGTGAAGGGCCACGGGCCGCTGTTCCGAGTTGCCGAGCCTGCCCAGCGGCCGCAGGCAAAGCGATTGCTGCTGCGTCGGTGATCCGCTCGACAACGCTCTGCACAGCCCAACGGGCGAGTGGGAAGCCGTGCTGGAGAACCCCGCCCCCCGCCAGGATCGGCGGAGCAGGGATGGTTGCAACCCAGCGAACCTTGTCATCGTTGCGGCCGGCCCTCAGTGACGGGAGGCAAAGGTCCTTGGCGAGCGCCCCCGCCGAACCAGATCGGCTCATCCCGTTGGGCGATGGCCACCGAATAGCCGACCACCTGGTTCTTGGCCGCCCTTGGCGAACCTCGGCCGTCGTATCGCCGCTCACCCGGCTTGAACCACGTCGTAACGGCTGAAGCGCAGCTCGGTGGTCCAGCGACAGCAGCGGTAGGAGGCCGCTCCCAAGCGGCCGGGAGAAGATCTCGCCCGTCCGGACACAGGCGGCGCTACGCTGCGCCGTAGCCCATTTAGGTGACCGATGACACGGACCCGTCACCGGCACCGGGCCCACCAGGGGAACCACATGAACTCGACCACGCAGGCCCAGACCAGTCGACCGCTGGCCCGACGAATCGCCATCGCAGCTGCCGCCGCCGTACTGGCGCTGCTCGGCATCACGACGCTCGAACACGCACGAGCGGGCGCGCAGGACGTCGACCCGCTGGTCATCCTGGTCAGCAACGACGACGGCATCGGCGCCGACGGCATCGACGCGTTGGTCGAGGCGCTGCGCGCCCGGCCCGACACCACGCTGGTGGTGTCCGCCCCGGCGACCAACCAGAGCGGCAAGGGCGACTCGACCACACCGGGTGGAGCGCCGGGCGCACCGGGCACAACCGAGAGCGGCTTCGCCGGCACTGCGGTGGCCGGCACCCCGGCTGACTCGGTGCAGTACGCCCTCGACAACCCAGGCCCGGCGGGGACGCCCGACCTGGTGATGACCGGCAGTAACGACGGTCAGAACATCGGCTTCCTGGCCCCGATCTCCGGCACGGTCGGCGCCGCCCAGACCGGCGCACGTGCAGGCATTCCCGCCCTCGCCGTCTCGCAGGGTCTCGGGGACCCGCCGGACTTCCCGGCGTCGGTCGGCGCCGCCATCGACTGGCTGGACGCCCACGAGGCCGCGCTGCGCGACGGCACCGAGCCGGTGCAGGTCTCCAGCATCAACGCCCCGACCTGCACCGACGGCAACGTCCGAGGCGTCGTCGAGGTGACCAACGACCTCAACCCGGACGCCAACGTCGGCCTCCAGGACTGCACCTCCACCCTGGAGAACCCCACGACCGACGTCGAGGCGTTCAACAACGGCTTCATCTCGCTGACGATCCTGCCCAACGACTTCCCCGACGCCGAGGAGCCGACGACGACCACGACGGTGCCGCCGTCGGCCGACGAGGCCCCCTCGTCCGCCAACGAGGCTCCGTCCGCTGCGGCAACTCCCCTGGCACCGGCCTTTACCGGCTGAGCCGCTCGGCCGAGACGCCGGCGACGTGGATCCAGCCCTCGCGACGGGCGGCTGGTAGGTCGGCCTCCGGAGGCGGCGTTCCCCGTCCGGTGGCCACGGCCCGGGCCACCAGCGCACAGATCAGCGCATCCAGGCGATCGTCGGAGCCCACCATCGCCTCACGCACCTCGGTGCTGAACGACAGCGTCGGCAGTGCTGCGACCAGCCTGGCGACCAGGTCCACCCTCAGCTCCCGTCCCGGCGCGCCCTTGTAGCCCCGGGAAGGCCAGCCCCAGGCGGCCAGGGCCCCGGCCGGGTACGTCTCGGCGACTGCGCCGTCTCCGCCGGAGCGGTCGACGACCAGCCCCTCGTCGACCAACCGGCGTTGCAACGCTGCGGCCCGCAGAGCCGGAACGCCGATCATGTCGGTCGACACCGACAGCGGCCATCGCGCCGGGTCGGAGCCTTCGGCGAAGCGCCGGTCGGTCAGCCGGTAGCGCATCAGTCGCCGCTCCTCGGGGCCGGCGGCGGCCACTCCTCTCCCCCGGCCTGGACCGCTGTGATGCTTCGCGATCGCCGCCACAAACGCGTCGGGCCAGCCGAGGGGCACGTCCCAGCCGCTCAGCGGCGCCCGGTGAGCGAGGGCGACGATGGCGTCGTCGTCCACCGGGCCGTCGGACAGCTCAATCGAGCCGCTCGACCAGTCGATGGCGCACAGCGCCGTCCGCTTCGGATCGGCGGCCAGGTCCACCCCGCCGGTGATCACGGGGCGTCTCGCCGGGCGAGGAAACTCAGGCCGGAACCGGTTGGGAGGCCGACTCGACCAGCGCCTCCATCAGCACCCGTCCGTCGGTCGAGCCCAGCAACTCGTGGGCGGCACGCTCGGGGTGGGGCATCAGGCCGACCACGTTGCGGCCCTCGTTGCACACGCCGGCGATGTCGTCGGCCGACCCGTTGGGGTTGTCGACGTAGCGAAACACGATCCGGTTCTCGGCCCGAAGCATGGCCAGCGTCTCGGGGGCGGCCGTGTAGTTGCCCTCGAAGTGGTTGACCGGGATCGACAGGTGACGACCCACCTCGAGGCCCTGCGTGAGCGCAGTGTCCACAGAAGCCACCTCCAGTGTGCTGGGTCCGCACACGAACTTCAGTTGGGCGTTCTTCTGGAGCGCACCGGGCAGCAGGCCGGCCTCGCACAACACCTGGAACCCGTTGCAGATGCCGACGACGGGCCGACCGGCCTCGGCCAGCGCGATCACTGCGGGCATGATGGGCGAGAAGCGAGCGATGGCGCCGGGCCGCAGGTAGTCGCCGTGGGCGAACCCACCGGGCAGCACCACAGCATCGACCCCGTCGAGATGATCCTCGGCGTGGAACACCAGCCGTGGCTCGGCACCGGCGTCGGCCAGAACCTCGGCCGCATCGAACTCGCAGTTGGTTCCGGGGAAGCGGATGACCGCCACCACGGGAGCCATCAGGCCGCCCCGGCCGTGGCCGCTGTGCTCTCCAACCGGGTCAGGCGAATCTCCGCCTCTTCGATCACCGGGTTGGTCAGGAACTTGTCGCACAGCTCCTCCACCTCGGTGCGTGCTGCTGCCTCGTCGGCGGCGTCGAGGCGGAAGCGGACGGTCTTGCCGACCGCCACCCCGCTGATGCCGTCGAAGCCGAGGGCTCCGCAGGATCGTTCGATGGTCGCACCCTCGGGATCGGAGATTCCGGGGCGCAACGAGATGTCAACGACGACGTCGAAGGTCATGGCCCCATGATCCCACACCGTCCGGCACAGAAGGATTCCTGTAGTGTGGCATCCCGTGGCGGGCGGGAACGCAACAAACCCGGCGGCGGGCCAACTGGTCGGTGTTGTCGGGCTGATCTGCTCCGCCGCTGCTCTCGCACTGGTGCCGCTGGTGCTCCCGGCGTCCTACTCGTGGGTGGAGCACACCACCAGCGAAGCCGGCGCCCAGGGTGTTCACGGTGCCTGGCTGGCCCGAGCAGGCTTCGTCCTGTTCGGGCTGGCGGTGCTCTGGATCGGCCGCCGACGTGGCTCCGCGTGGGGCCGCCTCGCCACCGGGTTCCACCTCGTCTTTGGGGTCTGCATGATCGCGGTCGCCGCATTCTCACTACGGTCATGGCTGCCCGGCGTCCCCTTCGACCCGACCGAGGATGCACTGCACTCGGTCGCTGCGACCGTCATGGGGTTCGCCTTTGCGTTCGGAGTGCTCTCGGTCGTCTTTCGTCGACGAACCAACGGGGAACCGTGGCGCACGTTGGATTTGATCGCCATTGCGACATCGGTGGCTGTTCCGCTCGGGATGACTGCGCTCGGCTCGATCGACGGCGTGCTACAGCGGCTGATGTTTGTGGTTGCGTACCTCTGGTACGGCGGCGAGGCCTGGGCCGACTTCGCCGATGCGGCCGGTCAGAAGTTGATGATCGAGGGGAGGTAGTCGTCGGGGGCTTCGTAGCCGAGCAGGTTGAACACCGTGGCGGCGACGTTGGCCAGGCCGTGGGCCGGCCCGGGGGCGGCGCCAGTCACGTGGTACTCGCCGTCGTAGTTGGGGTCGTGGATCGCAAACGGCACGGGCGACAGGGTGTGGCTGGTCTTGGGTGAGCGCACGCCGTCCGACTCGGTGAACATGATGTCCGCGTTGCCGTGGTCGGCGGTGTAGATCAACACGCCGTCGAGCTCATCGATCACCTCAACCAGCTTGGCCATCGACTCGTCGATGATCTCCATGGCCTCGACGGTGGCAGGCAGGTGGCCGGTGTGGCCGACCATGTCGCCCGATGGGAAGTTGAGACGTCCAAACCGGTACTCGCCCGAGCGCAACAGGTCGATCGTCTCGTCGGTGATCTCCCGAACCTTCATCGCCGGCGTCGTGTCGAACTCGACGTTGTCGGACGGGATCTCGATGTAGGTCTCCAACGCCTCTTCGATGTAGCCCGACTTGTTGCCGTTCCAGAAGTAGGTGACGTGCCCGAACTTCTGCGTCTCGGAGATCGCAAAGCTGGTGACGCCCTCGGCGCAGAGGAACTCCCCCATCGTCCGGTCGATCGCCGGCGGATTGACCAGGTACTGCGTCGGCACCTCCAGGTCGCCGTCGTACTGCAACATGCCGGCGTAGAACACGTTGGGTCGCGACTCGCCGTCCGGGCCAGTGCGATCGAAGTGATCGAAGTGGTCGTCCTCGAACGCCTGGGAGATCTCGATCGCCCGGTCCCCCCGGAAGTTGAAGAAGATCACGGCGTCGCCGTCGACGATCGTTCCCGCCGGCTCGCCGCCGTCGCCAAGGTTGCGTTCGACGACGAACTCGCCGAGGTACTGATCGCCCCTGTCGGTCTCGCCGTACATTGTTTCCACCGCTTCGGTCGCCGACGCCACGCGCCGCCCCTCGCCGAACACGTGAGTGCGGTAGCCCCGCTCGACCATCGGCCAATCGGCGCCGTAGCGGTCCATCGTGATGCGCATGCGGCCGCCACCCGATGCGATCCGGAAGTCGCGGCCGTCGCCGGCGCCGTTGATCTCGGCGAGCACCGCTTCGGTGGCCTCGATGTACCCGAGGGCCGACCGGGCGGGCACGTCACGGCCGTCATGGAGGAGGTGCACGGCGCAGCTGGTGACACCGTCGTCCGCCGCCCGATGCAGCAACTGGTAGAGCTGCTCGTTGGTGGAGTGGACCCCGCCGTCGGAGTGCAGCCCGATCAGGTGGAGCGTTCCGATGCGGCCATGGTCGACAGCTTCCCTCCACACATCGGTCTGAAAGATCGAGCCGTCCGCCATCGCCTTGTTGACCAGCTTGGCGCCCTGCTCGAAAATTCGGCCCGCTCCGAGCGCGTTGTGGCCGACCTCGGAGTTGCCCATGTCGTCATCTGTCGGCAGGCCGACCGCCGGGCCGTGCGCGGCGAGCTCGGTGTACAACTCGCCCGAGGTGAGCAGGTCCAACGTCGGGGTGACGGCCTCGGTCACCGCGTTGCTCGCCCCGGGAGGTGCCACCCCCACCCCATCGGCCACGACCACGAGCACCGGGCCCGGACGGCCGGAGAACGACGGATGCTTTGACAGGCTCAGCGACATGCGCTCAGGGTAGGCGGACATCGACCGCCCCCAACCCGCCGCGGCGAGCGTCAGGTAGTTGCGCCGGGCCAATCGGCCAGGGACCTGCCGGTGAGTCGGGCGTACGCCTCCCGGTAGCGGGCGGCGGTCTCGGTGACTACGTCGGGCGACAGGGTGGGCGGCGGCGGCGTCTTGTCCCACGGCTGCTCGGACAACCAGGCCCGCAGCGGCTCCTTGTCGAAGGCGGGCTGGGGTTGTCCGGGGGTGTACCCCTCGGAGGGCCACACCCGGGACGAGTCCGGGGTGAGCACCTCGTCGCACAGCACCAGTTGGCCGTCGATCAGCCCGAACTCAAACTTGGTGTCCGCCAGGATCAGCCCCCGCTCGGCCGCTGCCGCCGAACCGGCGGCGAACAGCGCCATCGCTGCCGTCTCGACCCGCTGGGCCAGCTCGCCGCCGAGAATGTCGGCGGCTGCGTCGACCGAGATGTTCTCGTCATGGTCCCCCACCGCCGCCTTGGTCGACGGGGTGTACATCGGCTGGGGCAGCTGGGCCGACTCGACCAGACCATCGGGGGCTGGCATGCCGTGGATCGTTCCGGAGGCCGAGTACTCACGCCAGGCCGATCCCGACACGTAGCCGCGCACGATCGCCTCGACCGGCAACATCTCCGCCCGTCGGGTGAGCATCACCCGACCGGCCCAGTCGGGATGCTCGGCGCCGTCGGGCACGTCGGCCAGGTCGCAGCTGATCAGGTGCGACCCGATCGAACCGTCGCCGACCGAGGCGAGGTGATCGAACCAGTACGCCGACGTGGCGGTGAGCACCCGGCCCTTGTCGGGGATCACCTCGTCCATCACCACATCGAAGGCCGAGATGCGGTCGGAGGTGACCATCACCAGCCGGTCGTTCCCGGCGTCGTAGATGTCGCGCACCTTGCCCGAATAGATCAGCTCCATGTGAGGTTCCTTTCGAACGCCGGGTCCCCCATTACAGGACCAGCGCAGGGGTGTAGGCCGCCGCCTCGGGGTGGGCCTTCAGGGTTCGCTCGATGCGCTCGACCACCGTCGCAACCTGCTGGGGAGCGGTGCCGACAAAGT
>JACDJC010002761.1_pt1 | contig 13400 bp, 9 predicted proteins | sample 7454191 | NCBI WGS metagenome assembly JACDJC01 (sample SAMN14253291, study PRJNA609438) | sludge metagenome | isolation source: sludge after 25d culture with pyrite and EDTA | collected 2018-12-20 | reverse complement strand
CCTTGTCGCCGGAACGGGCGTGCGCCAGGTACCGGAGCTGGAGCGGGACGGTCTTGGCGGTGGCCATCATGCCTCCAGGATCTCGACCCGCACGCCGGGCTCGACGGCGGTCCGGTCGATCAGCGCGGGCCAGTAGGCCACGATCTCCTCGACTTGCGGGCGGCCGCCGGCAAACCCCGTCACGCTGGGTGGTCCGGTGAGCACCAGCGGCGCGATTTCCCTCGTGAACCGCTCGACGGCGGCCTTGTCGGTCGAGCGGACGCCGACGCGGAGCTGCACCTCGGGGAGGTCGGGACTCGCGGGACCGGCCAGCCTGCCGTGCGTGGCATCCACGCCGACGTATTCCGTGAGGACCTGCTCGAATTCGAGGCCGAGGTCCTTGAGCCGTTGACGGAGGATGGCGTCGGCGGCGCGCGCCTTGTCATGCGCGTCGGGCCAGCCGTACACCAACGTCCCGACCGCCTTGTAACCGTAGAAGTAGGCGATGGACACCTTGAGCATCGGCGTCCGGGGGCCGCCGCGGATGCCGCTGACCTGGACGCGGTCCTTCCCCGCCTTCTTCAGCTGGATGGTGGTGAAGTCGGCCACGCCGTCCGGGGTGATGTACTGGTGGGGGTCGCCCATCTCGTACACCAGTTGCTCCGTGACGGAGGGGATCGAGACGACGCCCCCGGTGCCGGGGTGCTTGGTGATGACGAACGACCCGTCCTCGTGCGCCTCGACGATCGGGAAGCCGGGATTGGCCAGCCCTTTCACCGACCGCCAGTCCTTGAGCAGGTTGCCGCCGGAGCTCTGGGCGCCGCACTCGATGATGTGCCCGGCCACCGTGCCCGCGGCCACCTTGTCCCAGTCGTCGAAGTCCCAGCCGAACTCGTGGAACATGGGCGCCAGGGTGAGACCGGTGTCGGTGACGCGCCCGGTGATGACCACCTGCGCCCCGCGGCGGAGCGCCTCGACCATCGGCTTCATGCCGAGATAGGCGTTGGCCGACAGCACACGGTCGCGGATGTCCGACAGGGGGCGGCCGGTTTCCATGTCCCGCATCTCGTGCCCGGCGGCGATGAGTTCGTCGAGGTCGGGCAGAAGGTCGTCGCCGGTCACGAGACCGACCTTGAGCTTACCGCCGAGCCCGAGCTTCCGTGCGGAGTCGAGGACCGCCTCCGCGCAGCCACGCGGGTTGACGCCGCCGGCGTTGGAGGTGACGCGGATGCCCTTCCTCACGATGTCCGGGAGGATCCGCTCCATTAGCGGCACGAAGTCGCGCGCGTAGCCCGCGTGCGGGTTGCGGGACCGCTGCTTCTGCATGATGGACATCGTGACTTCCGCCAGGTAGTCCATCATCAAATAATCGATTGGGCCACCCTGCACCTGGCGGACCGGCGCCTCGAGCCAGTCACCCCAGAAGCCCTGCCCGCCTGCAATGCGCACCACCCTGCCGCCGCTCATCGCATCACCGGGCCGATCGGTGCCGGAAGGCCGGCCGTCCGCGTCCAGCGCTGGTCACCGGTCATCACGACTCCCTGCCCCAGCGGAAAGAACCCCTCCGGCAGCGGCCAGGGCGATGCCGGCATCTGGAACATCACGGACCCCGACTTTCCAGGCGCGAGCTCCACCGTCCGGCTCTCTTCGCTCTCCAGCACGTCCAGCACCAACGGTTCCGCGGCCAGGAGGCGGATCCGCACCTTCATGGTCCACGCGCCGGTTTCGGTGCTGTCGGCGAAGGCAGGGGTGAGACGGAGCGTGAACACCTGGCGAATCGGCGATTCTGGCAACTCCGTCCGGAGCCGGACATCCGCGTAGTTCATCGGCTCCTCGGCGACGATCCTGCCCGCCGCGTCGTAGAGCGTGACGGCGAAGTCGGTGAAGCGCGACCAGTCACCCGCCGGCATCTCGGCGTCCACGACGAGCTCGGTCGCCCAGGCGGGCGCCGCGAACGACACCGATTCTTCCCGGCTTCCGGAGCCCGGCACCAGGGCGCCCCGCTCGGCGCCGACCAGTGCGGCGCCCACCTGCATGGTGGCCACGGCCCCCGAGAGGTTATCGAGCGAGAGTGCCACCCCCTTGGGGTTCCGGCCCAGGCCGATTCGGACTGGCGAGGACCGCACCGCCACTCCCGCTGCGCCGGGCGTTACCGGCGAGGAGAGGGCGTCCGCCTCCCAGAGGCCCGGCCGGGCGTCGGCGGCGTCCACTACGAAATCAGCGGGCGCGGCGGGGCCGGACCCCAGCACGTTCTCGTCGGGGCCGGGGCGACCCTTCGGGGCGTGGAGTGCGCCCAGAAGGGTGGGACTGTCGGGACCCGACGTGACCCGGACCGAGAACGGCCGCCCGGAATCCACGGCAAAGAACACCCGCTCGGTGGCGCCGGCCTCGAGCGCCTTCAGCCCAAGCGTGGTGTCCGACGGGACCGGCACCACCACGGTGTTCACCAGGCGGAAGAGCGGGCCGACGAGAGTGTCGGGGCCCCAACCGGTGATGACACCGACGTGCATGCCCGGGGAACGGAGGTCGGCAGCGCGGTACCGGAGGTCGACGTTCGTCACGCCCGGGCCGAGTTGCAGGCGCGCAGGCGCAATCAGCCAGGGCGAGTCGCTCCGCAGCGTCACGGCAATGGGGGAGACGCCGGCCGGCCGCTCGACCTGGAAGCGCTGGATGGTGTCAAACGACGGGGCCATTCGGCGGAACGCCGCGCTCCCTCCTCCCGCCCCGACGGATCGGGTGCGAACCTCCGGCACCTCGCGGCGCTCGCTCAACCAGGTCCAGGCCGACCCGACGTTCGGGGTGCCTGTCCCCTGGTCGACAAAGGTGGCGCTGGCGAGCGGGCGGGCCGTCACCATCAAGGCCTGCTTCAGCTGGAGCGCGCTTGCCGGCTTCTTCTCCGCCGCGGCCGCCGAGCGCAGCAATGCGAGGAGCCCGGCGGCGTGGGGCGAGGCCATGCTGGTGCCGCCCTTCCGCTCGTCGCCGGTGTTGAACCGCGGGACGGTCGAATAGGCCACGCCGGGGGTGACGATATCGGGCTTGGCGAGCTCGCCGCCGCGCGAGGAGAAGTAGGCGACGGGATCGGGCCGGCCATCCTCCGGATCCCCCGCCAGGAACGCGAGGGGGAAGGTGGCGCCCACCGTGACGGCGCGGTCTGCCGAGCCCGGGAAACCGAGAGTGGAGAGGCCGGGGCCGTCGTTGCCGGCGCTGATGGCCATGGCCACGTCGGGATTGGCGGCGAGCACCGAGTCCACGATTTCGTCCATCCGTGCGGTGCCCTCGACCTCGTTCCCCACCCCGAAGCTCATGTTGAGCACCAGGGGAAGGTTCCGCGACTTGGCGAAACGGATGGCGTAGTCCATCGCGCGGAGCATGCTGCCGGTGACGGTGACACCACCGTGCGCGTTGTTCGCGATCTTGAGCCCGAGCAGCTGGGCGCCGGGCGCCACGCCGTCGAAACCGCCGACGCCGTACATGTCGTTGCCCGCCGCGATCCCCGCGACGTGCGTCCCGTGGCCGCTGGTGTCGAAGAAGAGGTCGAGCGAGGGCACGCCGCCGGCGACCGCGATATTCACCGCCACGGTGAGGGGCGACGGCTTGCCCGGTTCTGCCCAGCCGAAGGTGTCGCGCCCGTGCAGGTAATCCCGCACCGGGCGCTCCCCCGCCAGCGACCCGTCGCCGTCGGAGTCCACCAGGACGACCCATCCGTCGCTGGCCTGCGTCACCAGCACCGCCAGCGAGTCGGCGTCGTCGCCGTCGCCGTTCACGTCGGCCGCCGGCATTTCACCGAGGGGGCGCTCGTGGAGGAGACCTCCATACCAGGGGCCCGCGGCGTTGAGCGTCCGGACCCGGCTCATCCCGCCGAGCGCAACGCCGCCGATTCGCACGGAGTCGCCGGCCGGGTCTACGCGCGTGAGCGGCACCGCGCCCTCGTGGGAAAAGTCCCGGAGGTCGAGGAGCTTCGGGCTGCCGTTCGGCGTCCGCTGCAGGCCAGGGACCCCGGCGTCGATGCCGCTGTCGAGGATGCCGATCAGCACACCGCGCCCGTCCCATTCCGGATGCAGGGCGAGGAAATTGGTCACGCCGGTGGCCGCGAGCGGCATCCATCCCCTGGCGTACGCGGCGTCCGCCGGTGCCACCGGCACCGCGGCCGCGGCGCTGTCGGCGGGAAGGGCGACCACTGGGGCTTCGGTGCGGCCGGGATCAATGTTGGGCGTGGGCTGCTGGACCGCGGGCGCACAACCGAGCGCGAGCGCGCCCGCGAGGAGGATCGAGCGAGTGTTCATCAGCGTTGCGTGACCGAATCGAGCGGGGGGAGCACGAAGGGGCCGAGGTGCGGCCCGGCGTAGTTGGCGACGGTGCGGAGGAGGAACGCGAGCTGGTCGCGGGTTTCCTCGGGGGTGACGATGGCATCCACGTACCCGCGTGCGGCGGCGAACTTGGCGTCGAGCTGGTGTTCGTAGTCCTCGCGCATGGACTCGACGGAGGCCTGCACCGCGGCCGAGGGCTCGGCGCCGGCCTGGCGGGCCTTTTCGAGCTCGGGCCCGTGCACCGCCGTCACCGCCGACTCTCCCTCCATGACCGCCATGCGCCCCGTGGGCCAGGAGAGGATGAAGTCGGGATCGAACCCCTGCCCCGCCATGGCGTAGTAGCCGGCGCCGGAGGCGTGGTTGACGGTGAGCACGATCTTGGGCACCACGGCGGTGGCCATCGCCTCGACGAACCGCGCCCCGGCCCGGATGATGCCCGAATGCTCCGCCTCGGGCCCCACCATGAAGCCGCTGACGTCCTGGATGAAGAGGAGGGGGATCCGCTCCCGGCTGGCCGTCTCGATGAAGTACGCCACCTTCTCCGCGCTCTCGGTATAGACAATGCCGCCGAACTTGGGCCGGCTGCCCGGGGCGCCCTTCACGAGGCCGCGCCGGTTGACGATGACCGCCACCGGCCACCCCTCGAGATGCGCGTGCCCGCAAATCATCTCCTTCGCCACCTCGGGCTGGAACTCGTCCAGCACCCCTCCGTCGAGCAGGCACTCCAGCAGGTGCGGCACGTCGTAGGACATCCGGTGGTCCTGCGGGAGGATGTCGTACAGCTCCTTGGGCGAGCGCTTCGGCTCCCGGACCGGGCGGAGGCTGTGCTTCACGCCGTCGAGCCGCGGCAGCCGGCCCACGTATTCGCGGATCCGCACCAGGCACTCGGCGTCGGTGGCCGCGCGGTAGTGCGCGACGGCGCTGATTTCGGTGTGGGTACGCGCGCCGCCGAGGAATTCGCCATCCACCGTCTGGCCGGTGGCGCCCTTCACGAGGTTGGGACCGCCGAGTCCCATGAAGCTGGTGCCGTCCACCATGAAGATCACGTCCGACAGCGCCGGCAGGTACGCCCCGCCCGCCACGCAACTGCCCATGACCGCGCTGACCTGCGGCACGTGCAGGTAGCGGCGCATGATCGAGTTGTAGTAGAAGATCCGCGCGGCGCCGTACTGGCCGGGGAACACCCCGCCCTGGTACGGCAGGTTGACGCCGGCGCTGTCCACCAGGTAGATGATCGGGATCCGCTGCCGCATGGCGACTTCCTGCGCGCGGAGGATCTTCCGGATCGTCTCCGGCCACCACGAGCCCGCCTTGACGGTGGCGTCGTTCGACACAACGACCACCTCGCGGCCCTCGACGCTTCCGACCCCGGTGATGACGCCAGCCCCGGGAGCCTGCCCGTCGTACTGGTCGTAGGCCATGAGGAGGCCGAGCTCGACCCAGGTGCTCTTCGGGTCGAGGAGCTGCTCGACGCGCTCGCGCGGGGAGAGCTGCCCCTTCTCGTGCATCTTGGCCACGCGCTTGGCGCCGCCGCCGAGCTGGAGGCGGCGGGCGAGCGCGAGGTACTCGTCGGTCAGGGTGCGGAGCCGGCCGGCGTGTGCGGCGTCGCGGGGAGGAGTCACGTCAGTCCTTCAGGTGCTTGGCGGCCCATGCCTGGATGTACTCGACGAGATCCGACGTCGGGGTGCCCGGCCCGAAGAGCCGGCCAGTGCCGAGCTTCTCGAGCGCCGCCACGTCGTCGGTGGGGAGGATGCCGCCGCCGGTCAGGAGGACGTCCTTCCGGCCCTGCGCGTCGAGCAGCTGGCGGACGCGCGGGAAGAGGGTCATGTGGGCGCCGGAAAGGATCGAGAGGCCCACCACGTCCACATCTTCCTGCACCGCCGCGGCGGCGATCATCTCCGGCGTCTGGTGCAGGCCGGTGTAGATGACCTCCATCCCGGCGTCACGCAGCGCGGCGGCGACCACCTTGGCGCCGCGGTCGTGCCCGTCGAGACCGGGCTTGGCCACCAGCACCCGGATGGGCCGGGAGAGCGACTTGGTGCGTGTCATGCGCGCGAGCTCCTGTCTGGAATGTCGCGGCGGCTACCGAAACCGGAGCAGCGCCGCCATGCCGTGAATCGCCTTCTTCGCCGCCGGCTCGAACACCACGTTGACCGCGACCCGCTGCCGCAGCGCTTCCTCGATGGCGTCGTCCACGACGTCGAGGACGGCGACGACCTCACCCTCGCCCCGGAGATCGGCCTCCATCAGCCCGAGCCGGCCCGTTGCCACGCCCCGGAACCCCGGCTCGGCCACGTCGGGATCCACCAGCAGGGTGCGCACCTGCCCCCGGCCGAGCGCCTTGAGTGTGTCGTGGACGCCGTCCACCGCCCACCCGGTGCCGAGGCCTTCCTCGAGGTCGTGCATCAGGAGAAGCTCCGAGGTGCGCTCCCAGCTTTCACGCACCTGCAGCGTGGCGGCGAGCACTTCCGCCGGGCTCACCGACTTGGCGTTCAGGCGGACCGACCCCATGACCCGGTCGAGCAGGTAGGGATGGAGGAAGGGCTGCAGCGCCGCGGCGTCGGTGCCGATGCCCGCCAGCACGATGCCATGCACCGGCGAGGCCTTGTCGAGCGCGAGCAGTTGCTGCGCCGCCGCCTCCAGGTGACGCTGGCGCTCGGTGCGGATCCGGTTGTTGTAGCTGTGCTCCCCCCAGCCGGGGCCGTCCTGGTCGCCGTGGTAGCGGCCGCCGCGCGTGGCGTCGGCGGTGAGGCCGGGCATCTCGGTGGCACCGAAGGCCGTCACCTGGAAGAAGCGCGCCGCGGTGCGGTCGAGCACCGCCGTCAGGATGCGGCCGAACTCGTCCTCGGCGGCCGCGAGCTCGCGGACCAGCGGTGTGCGTTCCACGGCGAGCCGGGACCGGTGCACCCACGGCAGGGGCACCACTTCCCAAAGCTTGGCCGGGCCGCAGGCGAAGATGGCGATCCCCTGCGAGGAGGGGAGGTTGCCGGGCTGCTTGAGGAAGTCGAGCACCCGGTCCATATCGGCGCGGATTGCCTCGAGAGTGGCCCGCTCCAGCCCCAGTTCCGGTAGCGCCGCGTCCAGCGCGCGCACCCGGTTCTTCACCTTGATCAGGTACTTGCCGCGTGCGCGGTCCCGCGGCTCGACCTTCAGGTAGCAGGTGACGACGCGATGCTTCCCTGGGCGAAACTGGTTGAGACGGGCGAGCTGCGCCGCGATGCTGCCCGCGGCGGGCGTGGGGGTGCTGCGTGCCATGACTTCCTCCTGGCCGACGGCCCAGGCGTCAGAAGAACACCGGTTCCCGGTAGGTCCCGAAGACGCCCTCGAGCACGTGGCGGATTTCATAGAGAGTGCAATAGGCCCGCGCGCAGTCGAGCATCGCGGGTATCACGTTCCGGTCCTCGGCGGCGGCCTGGCGCAGCGCTTCCAGCCGCCGGTCCACGAGCGCCTGGTCGCGGGTGGCGCGCAACTTCGCGAGCCGCTCCCGCTGCGACGATTCCGCCTCGTCGCCGATCTTCAGGATCTCCACCGGCGCCTCGGCGTCCTCCACGAACTCGTTCACGCCGACCACCGTGCGCTGGTGCTGCTCGACCTCGTGCTGGAACCGCGCCGCGGAGCGCGCGATCTGCCGCTGCGACCACCCCGCCTCGATCGCCTTGACCACGCCACCCTGGGCCTCGATCTCGGCGAAGATGGCCTCCGCCTCCTGCTCCAGCCGGTCGGTCAGCGCCTCCACGTAATAGCTGCCGCCCAGCGGGTCGGTGACGTTCGGCACGCCCGTCTCGTAGGCCAGGATCTGCTGGGTGCGGAGGGCGATGCGCACCGAGTCCTCGGTGGGGAGCGCCAGGGTCTCGTCGAAGGCGTTGGTGTGCAGCGACTGGGTCCCGCCGAGGGCGGCGGCCATCGCCTGGTACGCGACGCGGACCACGTTGATCAGCGGCTGCTGGGCGGCCAGCGTGACGCCGGCGGTCTGGCAGTGGAACCGCATGATCCAGCTGCGGGGGTCGCGCGCATTGTAGCGCTCGCGCAGGTGGCGGGCCCAGATCCGTCGGGCCGCCCGCATCTTGGCGATTTCCTCGAAGAAATCGTTGTGGACGTCCCAGAAGAAGGAGAGCCGCGGGGCGAAACTGTCCACGTCGAGGCCGCGCGCCACGCCGTGTTCCACGTAGCAGAAGCCGTTGGCCAGCGTGAACGCCAGCTCCTGCACGGCGGTGGCTCCGGCCTCCCGAATGTGGTATCCCGAGATGGAGATCGTGTTCCACTTCGGGGTGTGCTCGGCGGCCCACTCAAAGAGGTCCACGATCACCTTGAGCGCCGGTTCCGCCGGGAAGATCCAGGCGTGCTGCGCCATGTACTCCTTGAGGATGTCGTTCTGGATCGTCCCCTGGAGCTTGTCGATCGAGACGCCCTGCTTCTCGGCGGCGGCCACGTAGAAGCAGAAGATGATGGCGGCCGGGCCGTTGATCGTCATCGACGTGGACACCTGGTCCAGCGGGATCCCGTCGAAGAGCGTCTCCATGTCGGCCAGCGAGGAGATCGCGACGCCGCACTTGCCGACCTCCCCCTCGGAGCGGGGGTGGTCCCCGTCATAGCCCATGAGGGTCGGGAAGTCGAAGGCGACCGAGAGGCCGGTCTGCCCGCGGGAGAGCAGGAACTTGTACCGCTCGTTGGTGTCCTGCGCAGTGCCGAAGCCGGCGAACTGCCGCATCGTCCAGAGCTTCCCGCGGTATCCGCTGGGGTGGATCCCGCGGGTGTAGGGGAACTGCCCCGGGAGGATTCCCTGCGCGAGGAGGTCAGGCGAGAGATCCAGCGGGGTGTACACCGGCTCGACGGAGCGGCCGGACACGGAGGTGAAGTCGGTGTCGTCCCGCATGGGCAGCTTGCCGAACCGGGCGCGCCAGGCGGCCACCTCGGAGCGCAGCGCGGCGAGCTCGCGCTCCTTCGCGGCGAGCTGCTCGTGGTCGGTCGGCTTGTCGGTCGAGCTCATGGGCGTGCTCCCTGCTTGAGGGCGTCCAGAATGCCGCCAGCCAATTCGTACGGACTCACCCGGCCCGCCTCGAGGTCGTCGAGCCGGTCACGGATGGCCTGCTCGGCGCCGGTCTCGTCCCAGACCCAGCGGACCAGCGCGCGGTCCACCACCTCGCGGGTGCGCTCCTCGAGCCGGCGTCGGCGGCGCTCCCGCATCGTGCCGGACGCGGCGAGCCAGGCCCGGTGGGCGTCCAGCGCCGCGACCACCTCCCCAATCCCCTCCCCCTTGGCCGCGATGGTGGCGAGCACCGGGTGCTTCCATTCGGCGTCCGACTCCGCGGCCAGCGCCTCCGTCTCCGCCTTGGTGCGCGCCTTGAAGCCGTGGTGCGCCGGCACGTGGCGGAAGGCGTTCCCCCGCCGGATGCCGAGGGTGATCTCGATCTCCTGGCGGAGCTTGTCGGCGCCGGGGCGGTCCGCCTTGTTGACCACGAAGAGGTCCGCCACCTCCATCACGCCCGACTTGAGCGTCTGGATGCCGTCGCCCGACTCCGGCACGAGGAGCAGCAGGCTGCTGTCGGCCATGCGCGACACGGCGAGCTCCGACTGGCCCACGCCGACCGTCTCCACCAGGATCCGGTCAAACCCGGCCGCGTCGAGGACGTCGCAGACCTCGCGGGTGGAGGTGGCGAGCCCGCCGAGGGAGCCGCGGGTGGCCATCGAGCGGATGAACACCCCGGGATCGAGGGCGACGCTCTCCATCCGGATCCGGTCGCCGAGCAGCGCACCGCCGGAGAAGGGGCTGGTCGGGTCCACGGCCACCACCGCCACCGTGTGCCCCTGCGCGCGGAACGCGGTGACGAGGCGCTCCGTCAGCGTGGACTTGCCGGCGCCCGGGGGGCCGGTGATGCCGATCCGGTGCGCGCGGCCGAGGCCGGGATGCAGCGCGCTCAGAAGCGGCTCGAACCCCTCCCGCCCGTTCTCGACCACCGAAATGGCCCTCGCCAGCGCGGCGGGTGTGCGCTCCCGGAGGCCGGCAAGCAACGCGTCACGATCCATGCTGGAAAGTCACCCGGAACAGGGACCGGGGCAAGCTAGACCAGGAACCGTGTGGCGAGCCCCAGCAGCAGGAAGAAGCCGCACATGTCGGTGAAGGTGGTCACGAAGATCGAGCTCGCGATCGCGGGGTCGATCTTGAGCCGCTCCAGCAGCAGCGGCACGAAGGCGCCGGCGAAGCCCGCCACCGCCAGGTTCGCCGTCATGGCCAGCGCGACCACCGCGCCGAACTGGGGTCCGGCGGCGAGCCAGCCGATCGCGCCGGCCACCAAGGCGTTGGAAAAGCCGTTGACCAGCCCTACCAGCATCTCCTTGCCGACAATGCGCCCCTCGCTGCCGGCCGGCACCTGCCCCAGCGCGATCCGGCGGACCGACACCGCCAGCGCCTGCGTGCCGGCGTTGCCGCCCATCCCGGCGATGACCGGCATGAACACGGCGAGCCACTTCAGCTCCTGGATGGCGTCCGAGAAGACCAGCACCACCGAGGCGGCCGCGAAGGCGGTGAGCAAGTTGACGTACAGCCACGGCAGCCGGCTCCGGACGGCACCGCGCCACGGCGCGCCGAGCTCCTCGCTGGCCGAGACGCCACCGAACTGCAGGAGGTCCTCGGTCGTCTCGGCCTCGACGACGTCGATCACGTCGTCGAAGGTGACGCGGCCCAGGAGCACGCCGTTCCCGTCCACCACGGGGATGCTCGGCACGTTGTACCGCGCCATGAGGCGGGCCACTTCCTCCTGGTCCCGGTCGGGGGTGACGGTGATCTCCGCCGGCTCCATGAATTCGCGCACGCTGCGGCCGGGCGGGCTCGTCACGAGCTGGTTCAAGGGGAGCAGCCCGACCAGGCGGTTGGCGGGGTCCACCACGAAGACCTGGTAGAACCCCTCCATCTCCTCCGCCTGCCGCCGGATCTCCTCGATCGCCTCGCCCGCCGTGACGGTGTCGAAGACCGTCACGACGTGGGTGGTCATCAGCCCGCCCGCCGACTCCTCGTCGTAGGCCAGGAGACGGTCCACGTCGGACCGGTCCTCGACCTCGGAGAGGATCCGCTCCTGCTCCTCCGGCTCGAGCTCCTGCAGGATGTCGGCGGCGTCGTCGTCGGCCAGCTCGTCCACGATGTCGGCGGCCTGCTCGGGCTCGAGGGCCGCGAGGGTGTCCTCGGCGTGTTCCTCCTCCGGCATCTCGATCAGCGCCTCGCCCGACACCTCGGGTGGGAGGGCGCGGACGGCGGTCAGCCGCTCGTCCTCGTCCAGCGACGAGAGCACGTCGGCGAGGTCGGCCGGCTCCAGCTCGAGCGCCCGCCGGACGAATTCGTCGATGCGGCCGGCGCGGAGCAGTTCGGGCAGGCCCGGTTTCGACTTGGCGGCACGCGGGCTCATGCGGACTCCCTCACCAGGGGTACGAGCGCGACAGGACCCGGCCGGACGAGCACCCGTTCCACGCGCGTGGCGGTGGCGGTCACCACGTCAATTTCCAGCCCGCCGATCACGAAGCGCTCCCCCGCCGCCGGAATCCGGCCCGCCAGTTCGGCGAGGAGGCCGCCGATGGTGGAGGCGCCCCGCGCCGGGAGCGCCGCCGCGAACCGCGCCGCCACGTCGGCAGTGGAGGTGGCGCCGTCCAGCTCGGCGAGGGTCGCAACGCCCGGCGCCGGGACGGTCGAGGGCCGCTGGTCGTGTTCGTCGTAGATCTCCCCGACGAGCTCCTCGAGCAGGTCCTCGAGCGACACCAGCCCGAGCGTCCCGCCGAACTCGTCGAGGACGATCGCGAGATGGCGCCGCTCCCGCTGCATGTCGAGGAAGAGTTCCCCCGCCGCCCGCCCAGGCGCGGCCACCGCGACGGGCCGCACCGGGAGCGGATCGCCGGGGCGCAGCTTGAAGAGGTCGAAGGCGTGCAGCATCCCCACGATCTCATCGAGGGTGCCGCGGTACACCGGGATGCGGCTGTATCCGCTCTGCGTGAACACCTGGACGATGTCCTGCAGCGTGGCGTCTTCCGGGATGGCGATCAGGTCGGTGCGGGGCGTCATGATCTCGCGCACGGGCCGGCTGGCGAAGGCCATCACGCCGCCCACGGTGCGGAGGTCTTCGTCGGCGCGGAGGCCGACCGCCGCGCCCTCACGCCAGAGGGTGCGAAACTCGGTGGCGCGGGAGGGCCGCCGGTCGGGCAGGAGCACGCCGAGCAGGCGGGCCCACGGCTCGAGGAGGGGCATCGCCACGCTGGTGACGCGATCGGCGCGGCTGGCGGTGAGCCAGCGCGGGGCCAGGTATCCGCTGAACAGGACGAAGGGCACGGCCACCAGCGCGACGATCGGCGCGAGGAGGAGCATCCCTGACCGGGCGAAGATGGCCGGGAACGCCGCACCGATCAGGATGACGCCGAAGGCGGAGGTGGCCGCCGCCGCGGTCAGGATGGACTCGATCCGCGAGAGCCAGGTGAGCGCGGAAGATCCGCCGCGCAGCTGCCGGGACACCGCCCGGGCCAGCTCCGCCCGGCTCACGTACACCAGCGCCGCCCCGGCCATCGATCCGAGCAGGGTGAGCGCCAGGCCGAGAAGGAAGGCTCCCCAGATCATGCGGCCTCCCCCGAACTGGCGCTTTCCTCCGCCGGCACCCGTCGTGCGACAACCCGGCGCACCCGCCGGCGCGCCACCTGCTCCACCTCGAGCTCGACGCCACCGATCCGCACCCGGTCGCCGGCGCGGGGGACGCGGCCGAGTTGCGCGAGGACCAGTCCGCCCACCGTGCTGACCTCTTCGTGGCCGAGGTCCTCGTGGAACAGCGACTCCAGTTCGGTCAGGGCGACGCCGCCAAGGACGCGGAAGGTGTCGGGATCCACCGCCACCACCGGTTCGACTTCGTCCACGTCGTACTCGTCGTGGATCTCCCCGACCACCTGCTCCAGGATGTCCTCGAGGGTGATGAGCCCGGCGGTGCCGCCGAACTCGTCCACCACCACGGACAGGTGGCTCGGCCCCCGCTGGAAGTCGCGCAGCTGGCGGTCGAGCGTCTTGGCTTCGGGCACAAAGGGCACCGGGCGGATCAGGGTGGTCCAGCGCGCCGCGTTCGGGGCGTCGTCGAGGTGGGCCAGCATGTCCTT
>JACDJC010002757.1_pt1 | contig 13414 bp, 13 predicted proteins | sample 7454191 | NCBI WGS metagenome assembly JACDJC01 (sample SAMN14253291, study PRJNA609438) | sludge metagenome | isolation source: sludge after 25d culture with pyrite and EDTA | collected 2018-12-20 | reverse complement strand
CGATGCCCCAGCCGCGGAACAGCGCATTCCTCTGGCGGATTCACCGAAAGTTGCAGAAGTTTCCGGGGCCGAACCGGTGCCGGTTGCGGGTTTGTGCTTCATTGCCGCAAACGGTGCCGAATTCTCAAAACTGGTTTCGGCCATCTCGCGTTGTCTTCCCTCGGGGAAGACGGCGATACATCAATCTGCATCGGAAGAACAGCCACCCTCGGTTCATTGCAACGGGCTGACCTGGTCGCTTGCAGAGCTCAGGCGGAGCGGACAGGCCAAGCGTGCTCTGTGGCGTTTGCTGGTAGGTTCGAACGCATGAATGGGCAAATCGATCAGAGCCCTGTAGTTTCACCTGTGCCCCCTCCCATTGCACACATACTCTCCCTGGATGAAGAAGATTTGCCCGCCGTGCAACGGATTGAGCAGGCGGCGCATATCTTTCCGTGGTCCGAGCGCGTTTTCAAGGACTGCATTCGATCGGGTTATTACCTTGATGGCGCGTATGATGGGTCAACATTACTTGGTTTCAGTGTGGTGATGCCCATTCTCAATGAATGGCATCTGTTGAATCTGTGCGTCGACCCGAAAAGGCAGCGCCGAGGCATTGGTCGATTGCTGTTGGAATACATGATCGAACAAGCGAAAAAAGCCGAGGTGGATAGCCTCTGGCTTGAGGTTCGAGAGGGGAACGCAGCAGCGAGGCAGTTGTACTCGGCCCACGGATTTGAGCAGGTCGGTCTCAGAAAAGCCTATTACCCGGCCAAAGACGGGCGCGAGGATGCACTTGTGCTGACGCGGACACTGGATTAGCCCCCATTTTTTCCCACGGATTTTCGGCGCTACATCTTTCATCAGCCGCTTCATGGTGATGTCATCTCATCGCCTCTGCGTGGACTCAGGGGTTACAACAGCAGGAGTCGTCATGCGAATCATTTTTGGAATATTGAGCCTGTATTTTTTATTGGCTGCGCCCGTGCAGGCGGCGGGGCAAGCCATGCTGCAGACCGAGCAAAATGGTCGAGTCGAGCAAACAACACTGGTCTGGCTGAATGACCGCGCCCTGCGCATGGACCTGACCCATCCACCCGCGGAAATTCTGCTGCATCAGGGGTCACTGTATGCGATCTCTCAGATCGGCGGCCTGTCGGTCGTCGCCTCGGTTGCGAGTGCTGACCAACTCGCCCAGGCCTTGGGGCAGGGGGCTGGCGTTCTTGACCAGATCAATCATGAAATGGCCAGTTCGGTCAGCCGTTTCGAGGCCACCGGGCATCAGGAAACCATCGCCGGTATTCGAGGCGAGCAATATCGGGTGGTATGGGTCGATCAGCAGGGAAAGTCACATACTGATGTCGCTGTGCTATCCCATGCGCCGGTAGTGGTTGAGTTGACACGAGCTTTGCAAAATATGGCCGTGGCTGCGAACAAGGGGCGCGATGCCCGAATGATCGAATTTCTGCGCAAGGGATGGGGTGTGTTGCGCTACGGTCAGGCTTATCGGCTTGAATCCATCAGCGAGAAATCTCCGGAACCAAGCCTGCTTGCATTGCCCACGCAATCGATCGATGTTCAGGGTATTCTGCAGGGATTGAGTCGTTAAATTTCAATCCGTTGTTCTCCTCTGTTTGACCTGAAACGACAAGTAATGCCTGTTAATGGCGTGACCCGTGGTATTGGTGATTGACCTCCGTTGTCATATTCGTACACTGTCACCAGTTTTTAATGACGATGGTGTAACCGGTTGCCGTAGGGTTCGGGGCACGTTGGAGGAGCGATACTGTGCGGATTCACGCAATTCCCGTCCTGTCCGATAACTATGTCTGGCTGATCGAAGGTGATCAAGGGCATTGTGCCGTGGTCGATCCGGGTGAAGCCGCACCGGTTCTGGCAGAAATCGAGCAGCGCAATCTTAGCCTCTCGGCCATCATGCTGACACATCATCATGCCGATCATTGCCAGGGTGTCGCCGGGTTGAAAGCCCGCTATCCCGTGCCGGTATATGGCCCCTCTCTTGAAGCCAAAACCTGGGTGACAAACCCATTGGCCGATCTTGAAACCTTTGATTTGCCACACATTGGTCGATTTCAGGCTTGGCATACACCCGGTCATACCCTGGGGCATATCAGCCTGATCTCTGACGGGGCCGCCTTTGTGGGCGATACCCTTTTTTCAGCGGGCTGCGGGCGTTTGTTCGAGGGTTCTCCCGAACAGATGTTGGCGAGTCTGGATCGTCTTTCGAGCTTGCCGGACGCTACGATGATCTATTGTGGACACGAATATACCGCTGATAGCCTGCGATTTGCGCATTACGCCGAACCGAACAATGAATCGATCGTCCAACGAATTCGCGAAGTGAAAGAAGCGCGCGCGGCGGGCTTGCCGAGCGTGCCAACTTCGATGTCTATGGAGAAACAAATCAACCCGTTCCTGCGGATTCGTGAACCATCCTTACGTGCTGCGATTCTGAAACATGCCGGAAGCGAATCGCTCAGCGATGCAGATGCCTTTTGGACGCTACGTTGCTGGAAGGATGAGTTTGATGATTTGCCGCTTCTCCCCCGTCACGCACAGAATCACTGAATAATGATCCATCCCGCTACGATTTTCATGGGCAAAAGATTGGCGTATCGTCGCGCCGAACGGCCGCAGCGAAGCGTCTTGCTACGTTTTCTCACCATTCTCGTCCTGCCTGCTTTGCTTGCTTTGAGCGGTTGCGCCAATCTACCGCAAACAGCAGGTAATGCGCCGATGGCGTCCAGTGCCGTAGATGATGGTTCTTCTGCCAACAACGTGGATTACAGCATACTGCCCGCCATTAACACGCCAGAGCAAAGTGCGCGGAAGGCGGCCTGGATGAATGATGGCAACCTCTGGCACTACATCGCGGCTCGATTCACCCTGCCGATTCCCAATAACCCTCGGGTTCAGCAACAACTGGCATTTTATTCCAGCCATATTGATTACCTTGAGCGTGTTACTGAACGTGCAAAGCCTTATCTGCATATGATCGTGGCTGATTTGCAGGCCAATAATCTCCCGCTGGAACTGGCCTTGTTGCCGATTGTTGAGAGTGCTTATCGTCCTGGCGCCGTCTCATCCAGTAACGCAGCGGGTATCTGGCAGTTTGTTCGGAGCACGGGGGACCATTTCGGGTTGCGGCGAACGGTCTGGTATGACGGCAGGCGAGATATCAAGGCATCCACCGATGCCGCAATGCAGTATTTTACGCGTCTGCGGATCATGTTCAACGACGATTGGCCCGTTGTTATCGCCTCCTATAATGGTGGTGAGGGCACGTTACAGAATGCTATTGCCTACAACCAATCCAAAGGGCTGCCAACCGATTTCTGGGATTTGACCCGAATCAGTAAGGAGACGGCTGATTACCCCGCGCGACTTTATGCGTTGGTGATTATTTTCAGTAATCCGGAGAAATACGGCTTCCACCCTTATCCGATCCCGAATCAGTCTGTGGTGACCGAAATCGCGCTGAATAAGTCGGTCAATCTGAACAAACTGGCTTCGCTGACGGGCGTGTCGCATGACGAGCTCTTTCACCTGAATCCCGGTTTCGATAAATTGATTACCGGGCCGGAAACGACCAGCCTCCTGGTGCCCAAGAGTTTGGCGTCACAGTTCACGCCGACCGCTCTGGAAGAAGCCGAGAAATCGGCCATGAACTGGGGTCGCTATACTCTTCGCCGGGGCGATAATTTTCATAAGCTGGCCTACCGTTATGGTTGTGATGTGGATGAGCTGCTCAAGGTTAATCGTTTGAGTTCGGCCTATGCCCACCCTGGAGAAACGATCATTGTTCCTTTGGGCCGCGGCAAGAAACTGTTGGCCAGTGGCGCAGACCAGCTTTATACGGTGCAAAGCGGGGATTCGTTATGGGGATTGGCCCACCGTTTCGATATGGACCTTGCGGACTTGAAGCGTATCAATGGCCTCAAGGCCAAGGATCCAATTCATCCGGGCCAGAAATTGATCGTGGCTGCGAAACAAGAACATCTGCGTGCGGACAACAAGCCAGTGAAAAGTAGTGGCGAGTCATCGGGACACTATGTCGTTCAGAAGGGTGATACCTTGTGGAATGTGGCCCGGCGGTTTTCGACGACAGTTCAGCATTTGGTCGCTTCCAACCGACTTGATTCTTCGGCTCCACTCAAACCGGGTCAGGTTTTGATGATTGCTGGAAACTGAAATGTCATGCGTTCGGCCAATCTGCGCCGTTTAGACAGACCCGCTTCAATAAAATGAAGACAATAAAAAACCCCGCTCAATGGCGGGGTTTTTGTTGGTTCATTCAGAGTTACTGGATGGTGCCGCAGGAAACGACTTTGTCGCCTGATTTCAGCGTGTATGAGAGAACATCGCCTTCGAAGATCGAAGCGGTTTTCACGTCAACCACGGTCTCGGACTTGCCGTTAACCACGTTGGTCAGTGGGTATTTAACCTTGTTGGTTGCTGCATCGCGGCAACGGCCTTGGTTGATGGAGAAAGTCAGAGGGCCTGCAATGTTTTTACCCTTGAAGGTCGCGATGAATTTGGTTTTGTCGACGGCAACCGGAATGATGTTGATTTTGCCGAAAATGTCAGAACCGTTCATCGGTACAGTGTGTCCCAAAAACTGAACGTTCGGGTTGACGATCACTTCTGCCTTGGGTTTGTCTTCTGCTTGCGCGATGCCTGTCATCATGCTCGCCACAGCGGCTACAAGGATAATTTTTTTCATGAATGCCCCTAAATTGTTTTTTTCACACGAACTGAACGCCAGATTGTTTCTAAGCGTTTGGCGATTTTAGATGATTCTGACCCCAAACGGTTCCCTTTTATCACCCTGTTTCAGAATGAAATTATTGATTGGAGGATAAGAAAACTCTAATTCTCCTGCTTGGTGTTGCCAAAATACCGCTCGTGATTGTAGCAAAGTGACTCTGTTTTAGGTACCTATTGCCCAAATGTGCGGGTACCTGCTCTACGGCGACAACAAACATAAAGCGACTGCATTGACGCTTGCTACCGTTGCGGCCTACATTGATCGCCCCGGTTCATGAGCTATTAGGTGCTTTGCATGAGTGAGACGATTTTCTCAAAAATTATTCGCCGCGAAATTCCAGCCGACATCGTGTTCGAAAATGATCGCGTCCTGGCTTTCCGGGATATCAATCCCCAGGCACCGGTACATATTCTGATTATTCCCAAAAAGCCCATTCCTACCGTGAATGATATACAGGCGGAAGACGCCCCTTTGATCGGTGAGTTGTTTGTCGTTGCGGCGCAACTGGCCGCCGAGGAAGGGATCGCAGAAGCAGGTTATCGCACGGTATTCAATTGCCGGGATCATGGCGGGCAGGAGGTCTATCACCTGCACCTGCATCTGTTGGGCGGGCGACAAATGACCTGGCCGCCGGGTTGATCGCTTGCTGATTACTGGGGGCACTCGCGCTTGAGCGATTGGTAATTCTCAAACCGCCGGCTGTCCAGTTGGCCATGCGCAACTGCCGCCCGAACGGCACAGCTGGGTTCTTGACTGTGGGTGCAGTTGTAAAACCGGCAGCCTTCGGCAAGTTTCAGAATATCCGGAAAGGCGCGGTCGATGGCTTGGGCGTCTTGCGCTGCCACGGCGAAATCTCGCACGCCGGGTGCGTCAATCAGGCCGCCTTGCATGTGATCGAGCCGAAACAGTGTGCTGTGTCGCGTGGTGTGCTGACCTTCCTGACTGTGGCTGGATAATTCGTTGACGGCAGCGGCGGCAGCCTGAGAGGTGATGCTGCGGGCCAGGGATGTTTTACCCACGCCGGATAAGCCGATCATCATGGAGATCTTGTCGTGCAGCACGCCGAGCAGGTCGTCTATCCCTTCGCCGGTTTTCGTGCTGATGCGCAATATATCGATGTCTTGCGCCGCCCAAAGGGCTAATGTCTGCTCGATGAGCTTTCGGTGTTCGGTTTGCGTTGTTGCCAGAAGATCGACCTTGTTCAATACGATAATGGGGGTGGCGGGCAGGTCGAGGGCGGCTACCAGGGTGCGTTCAACCACGTTCGGGTTCATCCAGGGTGTCGGGGCCAGGATGATCAGCACCTGATCAATATTCGCCGCCATCAATCGCACTTTGCCGTGCGTGTCCGGTCGAATCAGTGTGTTGCTGCGTGGATAGACGAATTCGATGATTTCCCTGGCATCTTCCCCTGTGCGCCACCCCACGCGGTCGCCCGTTGTGAGCACGCCCAGCGTGCGGCGTGCGGTAGCGCGTAGCAGTTTGCCTTCCGCATTTTCGATGATGAGCTCGGTGCCGTGATGAGTGATCACGGTGGCTTGTTCCAGCGATTGGTCCGGTGCGGACTGGCGGCTGGCGATCTGGTTCTTTTGGCGGTCGGTCAGTCTGATTTTCATTTGAGCAGGAACAACGTGGCCAATCCCAGAAAGATAAAAAACCCGCCGGAGTCGGTGATGGCCGTGATCAATACCGAGCTGCCCAGAGCGGGATCACGGCCAAGTCTCATCCGAGTGACGGGGATGGTGACACCGAAAAAGGCGGCGGTCAGGAAGTTCAGGCTGACGGCCGCTGTCATGACGGCCGAGAGCGCAGAGTCTCGATAAAGTGCGAAGGTAATCAGGCCCAGAATGCCGCCCCAAACGATCCCGTTGATCAGGGCGACACGTAGTTCCTTGCTATACAGGGTGCGGATGTCCCTGTTATCCAGTTTGCGGAAGGCCAATTCACGGACGATCATGGTGATGGTTTGATTCCCCACATTTCCCCCCATCCCTGCGACGATCGGCATCAGCGCGGCCAGTGCAACCAACTGTTCGATGGCACCATCGAACAGGCCGATCACCCGCGAGGCAATCATGGCCGTGACCAGGTTGATGGCCAGCCACGGCGCGCGGTTTTTCACGCTTTTGAGGATGGGAGCGAAAATATCCTCCTCTTCACGCAGACCGACCTGAGCCAAGCGCTCTTCATCGCTGGCTTCCCGAATGAAATCGACCACGGCATCGACGGTTACGCGGCCAATCAGCCGGTCTTGTTCATCAATGACCGGTGCGCTGATCAGATCGTAGCGTTCGAACGCATCCGCGGTTTCCCGTGCCTTGTCTTCGGGGTGAAAACGCACCACATCGCGTGCCATGACCTCTGAAACCTCCTGTTCAGGATCGCTCAGAAGCAAGGTCTTGAGGAAAAGCACGCCCTGAAATTTGCCCAGGCGATCGACCACGAAAAGTTTGTCGGTATGGTCGGGCAGGTCTTCCATGCGCCGCAGGTAGCGCAGGATCACTTCGATGCGTACATCGGCGCGCACGGTTACAAGGTCGAAATCCATCAATGCGCCGACGGTATCCTCGGCGTAGGACAGGGCGAACTTGAGCTGTTCCCGCTCCTCCAGCGGCAGGGCGGTGAACACATCCTGCAGGACGTGATCGGGCAGATCGGGGGCGAGGTCAGCCAGTTCATCGGCTTCCAGCGAATTGGCCGCATTGATCAGCTCGTCCCGGTCCATGGTCGCCAGCAGACTGGCGCGCACTGAGTCCGAGACTTCGAGCAGTACATCGCCGTCCTGGTCGGGACGGACGAGTTCCCAGATCGCGAGTCGATCCTCGTTGGGCAAAGCCTCCAGAATCAGAGCGATATCGGCCGGATGGAGTTTTTCCAGCTTCTGGGCCAGCCGCGTCAGGTTCTGCTTGTGCACGATGCGCTCGACCAGCGCGTGATTCGGTTCATCCGAACGATCGACCAGGCTTTCAACCAACCGGTTGCGCGCCATGATTTCGCGGATATCGCGAATCAGCGTGGCAATTTCGGCAGGTTTTTCCTGATCGAGCACATCCGTCATCAAGGGCTTCCTGGGTGTTGATTGGAAATTTTGGCCCCGCTCAAAACAAGGCGAGGGCGCCATTGTGCGCGTGGTGAAAAGAAACGTGACAAGCGACCGCCGCGATTATAAAGGAACACCCCTCTTGGCGCAGAGAAACCTTGGTTTCGTGTTAGGCTGTTGCGGTTCCACGAAGTCACGAGTACGCCCATGAATACGCCTGAACCGACCGAAAACCTGATCTGGATCGACCTTGAAATGACCGGGCTTGATCCGATGACGGATACCATTATTGAAATGGCGACGCTGGTCACGGACAAGCACCTGAATATTCTGGCGGAGGGGCCCGTGATCGCCATCCACCATCCGAAAAGCACGCTCGACAGAATGGACGAGTGGAATCGCCGCACCCACGGCGAAAGCGGCCTGATCGCACGCGTACTGGCGAGCACGACTTCGATGCGCCAGGCGGAATTACAAACCTTGGAATTTTTGCAGGCATGGGTCGTGCCGGGTAAATCGCCGATGGCCGGGAACAGCATCTGTCAGGATCGGCGTTTCATGGTGCGCTTGATGCCGCAACTGGAACAATTTTTCCACTACCGGAATCTGGACGTGTCAACCGTCAAGGAGCTGGCCCGACGTTGGAATCCGGAAATGATGCAGGGTTTCAGGAAGAACGCCAGCCACCAGGCGCTGGACGACATTCGCGGTTCAATCGCCGAGTTGCTGTACTACCGCTCGCATTTTTTCAGGCTTTGAGTCTATCGCTTGCCTTATAACAATGTTCTGTTTTACCTGAAGACCCTCTCTAGGAATGCTTCGCGATACTGAGGTATAATGCTCCTTAACTGATGTCTGATCATTAAACATTGAAGTTATTAACATGATTACAGCCGCTCAAATTCGCGCCGCCCGTGCCCTGATCGGCATCGATCAGCGTACTCTGGCCGAGGCATCCGGTCTGTCGTTGCCGACCATCCAGCGCATGGAAGCCAGCAACGGGCAAGTGCGTGGTCATGTGGATTCGCTGACCCGTGTTGTCGATGCCTTGGAACGCGCGGGCGTGGTGTTGATCAACGAAAACGCCACGAGCACCGCAGGCGGTCGTGGTGTGCGCCTGAAACAGGTCGAAGGAGCGATGCCATGAGCATCACGCTTGCTTTGCAGTTGGCAGAGGGCGCTATTGGTCTGTCGCTCTTGTCCGCGTTGGTGTCTTTTTTCCCCGCCACCATCCGCCGGCGTGTGGCCATGCCACTATTTACCCTTTCGGGTCTGGTTGCACTGGCAGCGGGTTTGGTCGCCCTGATCAATGGCGGGGTGGCAACCGCCCAACTGCCGCTTGGCCTGCCGTGGTTACCCTGGCAGGTTCGCATGGATGTCCTGTCCGGCTTCTTCCTCAGCATTATCGGTGTGGTGAGTTTTGCCGTCGGCATTTACGCACCCGGTTATGTGCGCGGTTTTGAGGGAGGGAAGGACTCACTGCGCGTGCTGGGCGGGTTTACCGGGCTGTTCCTCGCGGGCATGATGCTGGTGGTTCTGGCCGATGACGCCTTCATGTTCATGGTGGCCTGGGAACTGATGTCGCTGTCGAGCTATTTTCTCGTCGCCTGGCATCATGATTCCGCCGCCAACCGGCGCGCGGCATTTCTTTATCTGCTCATGGCTCATATAGGTGGTCTGAGCATCCTGCTGGGTTTCGGGGTGCTGGCTTCCTTCGGTGGCGGTTTCACTTTTGAAGCAATGCGCGGCGCGCCTCTTTCCTTCGGTTGGGCCAGCGTCGCTTTCGTGCTGGCCTTTATCGGTTTCGGCATGAAAGCCGGATTGGTACCGTTACACGCCTGGTTGCCAGAGGCCCATCCGGTTGCGCCATCCCATATTTCAGCGCTCATGTCCGGCGTGATGCTCAAGGTGGCGGTTTATGGTTTTATCCGGTTTGTCTTCGATCTGATCGGTACTGTTCACTGGCAGTGGGGTGTCGCGGTGCTGATCGTCGGCAGCCTGTCTGCGATCATCGGTGTGTTGCTGGCGCTGATGCAGAATGATCTCAAGCGCCTGCTGGCCTACAGTTCCGTGGAAAATCTCGGCATTATCTTTATCGGCCTGGGTTTGGCGCTGTTGTTTCTCGCCGAAGGTCATCCTCTTATCGCTACCTTGGCTTTTGTCGCGGCGCTTTATCACTGCATCAATCATGCCCTGTTCAAGGGGCTGCTGTTTCTCGGGGCGGGCGCCATTTTGCACAGCGCGAATGAACGCGATCTGGAGAAAATGGGGGGGCTGCTGCGCCGCATGCCCTGGACGGGCTTCTTCTTTCTCGTGGGCAGTATTTCCATTGCGGCACTGCCGCCGTTCAATGGTTTTGTTTCAGAGTGGCTGAGTTTTCAGGCCGCGCTGCAGGCCTGGCAACTGGAAGGGGGGGTGTTGCGCAGCATCGTGCCGATCGTAGCCTCATTGCTGGCACTTACCGGCGCGTTGGTAGCCGCGACCTTCGTCAAGGTTTATGGCGTGGCTTTTCTGGGGCAGGCACGCAGTCGCGCCGTGCGCCGTGCGCGCAGGGTGCCGCTCAGTATGCGGGCCGGTCAAGGTATTCTGGCGTTCTTATGCCTGTTGCTCGGGGTTCTGCCGACTTTCTTTATCGATTTGATCAATGCCGTGCCGCGTGAAATGCTGGGGCAGGGTCTGTCACAGGTATCGGCACATGGCTGGCTATGGCTGACGCCCATTTCTCAGCAGACAGCGAGTTATGGCGCGCCTTTGGTGGCCATGATCCTGTTTGTCGCCCTTGTGCTTGGCTTATGGCTGGTCGGGCGGGGCGCTCGTCGGGTGCGTTTAGGCGATGCCTGGGATTGCGGCTATGCTCCGCCCACGCCATCGATGCAGTACACCGGCACGGCCTTTGTGCAGCCGATTCGACGGATATTTGGGCTGTTGTTCCAGATCAGTGACGGGGTTGAAACGCAGCAGGACGGCCGACGGCGTTATTATTTGCAAGTGGTTGACCGGGCCTGGGGCTTGTTGTACGCGCCGATCGCGCGCTGGGTCGAATGGTCGTCGCGACAGGTGGTGCGTCTGCAATCCGGCAGTATCCGTACCTATCTCGGCTGGACCTTGGCTACTTTACTGCTGTTGTTATGGCTGGTGGTGTGACGATGGCTGCCTGGGGATTCGCATTGATTCAGTCCTTATTGTATCTGGCGCTGGCACCGTTGCTGGTTGGTTGGGTACACAAGGTCAAGGCCCGTTTGCAGAACCGTCGTGGGGCGCCGATCTGGCAGCCCTACCGGGATCTGTACAAGCTGTTTGCCAAAGAGGCGCGCATGGCGCACACGGCATCGCTGTTGTTTCGTGCCGCTCCTTATATCGTGTTTGTCGCCACCTGGCTGGCGGCAGCGGCGATTCCGCTGCTCAGCACGGACCTGCCGACCGCAGCCATGGCCGATGTTATCGTGATCGCCGGTCTGCTGGGTCTGGCCCGTTTTTTTCTGGCCTTGGCGGGTATGGATGTTGGCACGGCGTTCGGTGGCATGGGGGCTTCGCGTGAGATGTTTGTCTCGGCGCTCGCCGAGCCTGCCATGCTGATGGCGGTATTTACCCTGGCCATGACCGCGCACAGTACCAATCTGGCCAGCGTGGTGGAATATCAACTACTCGGTGAGCCTTTCCTGCGCCCCTCGTATCTATTTGCTCTGGCCGCGCTGGTCTTGGTGGCGATCGCCGAAACCGGTCGTATCCCGGTGGATAATCCCTCCACTCACCTCGAACTCACCATGATTCACGAAGCGATGATTCTGGAGTATTCAGGCCGTCATCTGGCGTTGATGGAGTGGGCGGCACAACTCAAGTTGCTGCTGTATGCGGCGCTGCTGGTCAATGTGTTCCTGCCCTGGGGGATTGCTCAGAGCATCCGCCCCGATATGCTTGGCATGGCCTTTGTGCTGCTTGTGGTCAAGCTCGCCTTGTTGGGGGTGGCGCTGGCGGTGAGTGAGACGGTGCTGGCAAAAATGCGCTTATTCCGGGTTCCGGCTTTTCTCAATCTGGCCTTGCTGCTGGCTTTGCTGGGTCTGATGAGTCATGTGATTCTGGAGGTGGGTTCATGAACATGGCGCTGTTGTCGCTACTGCAACAACTGATTATCGTCCTCGCGGCGGCGGTGATGTTCAGCTCCTTCGTGCTGTTGGGGCAAGTGCGGCTGGTGGCGGCCATTCATGCCTTTGCGTGGCAAGGTTTTCTCGTGGCCATGGTGACAGCACTCGTTGCCGCCAGCGATGGTCATGGTCATCTTTATTTCTCCGCCATACTCACACTGGGCTTGAAGGCGCTCTTGATTCCCTGGATGCTGCACCGTCAGGTGCACCGGCTCGAACTGGATCGTCATCGGGAATCCTTATCTCATCCGGCCCTGGTGATCATGGCCGCATTGGGGTTGGTCATCTTCAGCTATTGGCTTGTATTGCCTCTGGTGCAAGCGGAAATGCAGTTCACCCGTAATATCGTAGCCGTGAGTCTGGCGGTCGTGCTCATCGGCCTGTTGATGATGGTGGTTCGTACCCAGGCGGTGGCGCAGGTGCTGGGTTTCATGTCCATGGAGAACGGTTTGTTCTTGGCCGCGGTATCGGCTACGGCGGGTATGCCGCTGGTGGTCGAATTGGGCGTGGCCTTCGATGTGCTGGTGGCCATGGTGCTGTTTGGTGTGTTCTTCTTCCAGATCCGCGAGAGCATCGATTCGCTCGATGTGGACCGCATGAATCGGCTCACCGAACGCACGGGGGACGAGCCATGAGCCCGCTGATATTGACCGTGCTCACGCCTTTGGTCGGCGCCCTGCTTCTGCCCTGGTTCAGCCGTCTATCCTGGGCCGGTTGGCTGAATGTGCTGCTGAGTGCCGCTGCACTGATCGCTTCGATTGTTCTGGCATTCGATGTGGCCAAAGCGGGCGTGGTGGCCAATTCTTTATTTCGCGTGGACGCGTTCAATATTTTTCTCATTGTATTGACCGCTTTTGTCGGCTTTACCGCCTCCATTTTTTCCCGCCCCTATATGCGGCATGTCTGTGACAGCGGGCGGATCAGTCCACGCGGGATGCGGCTGTACCATGCAATGTTTCAGGCATTCATGTTCACCATGTTGCTGGCCTTGTCCACCGATAACCTGGGCGTTTTGTGGGTGTCCGTGGAGGGCGCCACTCTGGCCACGGTGTTGCTGGTGTCTTTATACCGCACACCCGAGGCCATTGAGGCCGCCTGGAAGTATTTCATTCTTTGCGGGGTTGGCATTGCGCTGGCGCTGTTCGGCACCGTGCTGCTGTATTTTGCCGCACAGCATGTCATCCCCGATCCGGCGGCGGGATTGAACTGGAGTGTGTTGCATTCGGTGGCGCCGCAATTGCAACCGGACATCATGTCTCTGGCTTTCGTATTCCTGCTGGTGGGCTATGGCACGAAGGTAGGACTGGTACCGATGCATCAATGGCTGCCCGACGCGCATTCGGAGGGCCCGACACCCATGTCCGCGATGCTCTCCGGCTTGCTGCTCAATGTGGCCTTGTATGCCATTGTCCGGCTGAAGATGCTGGTGGATGGCTCATTGTCGACGACACAAACACCACATCT
>JACDJC010002756.1_pt1 | contig 13421 bp, 11 predicted proteins | sample 7454191 | NCBI WGS metagenome assembly JACDJC01 (sample SAMN14253291, study PRJNA609438) | sludge metagenome | isolation source: sludge after 25d culture with pyrite and EDTA | collected 2018-12-20 | reverse complement strand
GACGGTAAATTTTTTTATGAATAGTAAATGAAGGCTTTCCGGTGTATGTCATCAATACTTTGGCTGCCCTGCCTGTTGGAGCCAAAAGGACTGACCCTATTCTAAAAACATCCAATGTCTTAACCAACTGGTTGATCATGGTTGTCTTTCCGGTACCGGCATAACCCTTCAAAATATAAACACTGTCTTCGGGCTTCTGGACTATAAATTCGGAAAGGTCATTCAACATATTTATTTGACTATCTGTCAGTTGGAAACTCATCCCTGAAGTCATGACCGATAAAATATGATTTTTGAGCATGCCAGATAAAAAACTATAACCAAGGGAAGGTAAATGATTTTTTTTTATAATTTTGCCTCAACCGAAAATAACTTACTAAAAATATAGAAATGAGAACTGTTATTCAAGTTGCGCTTTTTATTGCTGCTTTGGTTTTGGCATATTTTGTTTACAACAGTATCCAAACCCCAATCACATTTAAAAAAGAACAAGACGCCCGCTACAACCAAACCATCGAAAGACTTAAAGATATTAGGAAGGCACAACTTGCCTTTAAAGATGTTCATGGTCGTTTTACCGGTAGCTGGGATACCCTTATCAACTTCGTAAAATACGATTCTGTCAGGATTGTAAGGAAAATAGGAAACATTACTGACAGTATGGTTGAACAGGGAATTAATGAAAAGAAGGCACTGCAACTGGGATTGATTGTGCGCGATACACTTCGCGAAAGTGTTCTGGAATCTGTTTTCGGTGAAGGCTTTAATCCTGATCAGCTGAAAGTAGTTCCAATAAAGGATACTACCGCCTATTTTACGCTTGGTGCAACAGTGATTACCACTGGATCAGGTATAAAAGTTCCGGTTTTTGAGGCAAGGGTTCACAACAATGTCATTTTGCGTGGTCTCGAACGTCAATTGGTTATTAACCTGAATGACCAGAGAAGGGTTCAGAACAGATATCCCGGTCTTAAGGTGGGGTCTCTTACCGAAACGAACAATAATGCTGGAAACTGGGAGTAATTTCGATGCAGAATTTTGTATTCAGGGATAGTAACTTTGACCTGAACAACAGTCAACAATATAGTTTATCCATTCAGGCTGACCTGAATGGATTTTCTTTTGTAATACGGCGAACAGATAACGGGCAAATAGAAAATATACATTCGCAAACCTATACGCTTAGCAATCCCGGAGTTCTGGCACGAAAAACAAGCGAGCTTCTTGATGACAATCAACTGAGCGGTGTCAACTTTGGAAAAGTGCAATTATTTCTTCCAGGATATTTCCCGGCTCTTTTTGCGGAAGAATACGCCCACGAAAAAGAATTCAGAAGTTATCTGCTGGAGAAAAAGTCCGTAAAATCGAAAAACAGGACCGTATGTCATACGCCAGTCCTATCAGGGTATCAGCTTGGCTGGCTTATCGATTCTATCGTAAAGGAGACTTTCACGGATCTATTTCCTGAAGCTGAAATCGGCTATTGGGCCGTGCCAGCGTTTCGGTATTTCCAGGAACTTCATGTTCCGGATCGATTTGACTGGTTCTGCCATTTAACTGACAAAGAGGTTTTTTTCACCGGGTTCAACAATGGACAAATAGCCTTTTTCAATAGTTTTGTTTGCCCGGAGGATTCGGATATACTCTATTATTTTCTGGCCATCACAAAGATTTCGGGCCTGAATAATGTCCATTTCAGCGTATCAGGACATAAGAGCAGATCTGAAACGCTTTTGAAGCAATTTACCGATCTTGGATTTTGGGGCGATCATCTCCAAATTTCACCCATTCTTCCCGAAAACATTATGATCCCATCCGAAATTATTCAACGAATATTTCCATTGCTAATATAAACTGATGAGAATAGTAGGCGGAAAATACAAGGGAAGAATTTTCCATCCCGGGAAAAGCTTTACAGCCAGACCAACAACTGATTTTGCGAAGGAGAATCTTTTCAATATTCTCGAGAACCGGCTGGATTGGGAAGAAATCAACGCACTTGATTTGTTTGCCGGCACAGGTAGCATCAGTTATGAACTGATTAGCCGCGGATGTTCCAAAGTTACATCCATCGAAATGAATTTCAGGCACTATCGGTTTATTGAGGATATCAAGTCTCAACTTAACATTCCAAATTTATTGGTTCGTCGTGATGATGCACTAAGGTTTATTCATAAGACGAAGGAAAAATACGACCTGATTTTTGCAGATCCACCTTTTGATCTTAAAGGATTTGAAAATATTGCCGCAAACGTTATGAATGCAGGCATTCTCAATCCCGGAGGCATATTTATCCTCGAACACAATAAAACTCACGATTTTAGGAAAATGCCAGATTTTCTGGAAATGAGAAACTATGGAAGCGTCCACTTTAGCTTCTTCAAAAGTACGGTAAACCTGGTGTTACCAGACTGAAAGAAAATAAAGGAACCTGTCCATATATTTTCAGGCATCTATTGTAAAAAACAAAAGAAAACCTATCTTTGCAACGCTTTTGAAAAAGCGCGATAAACAAACAAAGTTCTTAAATATTATTGGTGCGGTAGTTCAGTTGGTTAGAATATCGGCCTGTCACGCCGAGGGTCGCGGGTTCGAGTCCCGTCCGCACCGCTACTTGTTTGTCACCATTTTTTGGTGCGGTAGTTCAGTTTGGTTAGAATATCGGCCTGTCACGCCGAGGGTCGCGGGTTCGAGTCCCGTCCGCACCGCAAGTATTAAAGAGCCTGTCTCAATTTTGAGTCAGGCTCTTTTTTTTGTGAATTTCATAAAAAACATCACCATTACTTCCAATAATCCATCCAGCCCCTCATGGCCAAGTTCATGGCAACTTATTGGTTTCTCCATATCTTCTGCATATATTCTGCATTAATCATGCATACCCAAATACAGAATGATTGCAAATTGCATGTAAAAAACATGTAGATGGTACGATGTTGCCAGTAAGTTGCCAGTAATTTGCAAGGAAACAGTGAAAACCCGAATTGTGAATTCGATGCAAGCTGTCAGGCAATAGTTACATCAAAAAGCTATTGCTGGCTTTTGAACAAGCCAGTTCAATGACAAATAAACAAGGAATGAAGAATCTTAATGCAATTGAAAATCGCAAATTGTATAATTCGAAGCCATTAGATTGGTCCCGCCACAACAATTTGTCCGGGATCCAGGACACTCTCACCATTCCAACGATAGGCAGAAAGCGTTTTGTGAGTAGTGATGGATGAATCGATACAACACAGGTTTTTCAGAATAACATGAGGCCCCCGGCCCCGGCAATAATGCCCGAAGAAAAAAGGTGGTGCATCTTCGGGATAAAGCTCAAATCGCGGATAAATCTCAGGTGGTATGGTATAGTGCGGCAACCTAAATTTGCTTTCAAAAGACCAATCGTGAAAACTCTTTCCTTCAGGTGATTCCCACCACCGGATCCTGAAAAAGCGATGGCTCCGTTTCCTGTGGTCCATGATTTTCAGGTCAGGGGGTAGAATCAGATGAACGCCCCTTGTTGTCTGAAGAATGGCCTGTGACAATTCAGAATGTGGATCGAGTATGAGATTCCTGAAAATTTGTTTACTGATCTTCCCTTCGGGAACATTCTCCCTTATTATTCGGATATGCTTATCACTCCAGTAGGCATGGGCTACCCTGATCCCTTCAAGATCAAGATAAAATGGAAGGGACCGAAGCCATTTACGATGTTCCTTCCACTCCTGTGGATAGGGCTTAAACTCCTGTATTGTTTGTGTCACAGATTGATATCGCTTCCCTTTGACATTTAACAAGGGAGCATCGTTTTCAGGTCGCAAATGATAAAGAATATTGCTGATTTCATGATTCCCGAGAACGGCAAGGGCATTTCCAGATTCAACCATTTGCCGAATTATACGGATGGTACTGCGGATCTCTGGTCCTCTATTGGTAAAATCCCCTACAAAAACGGCTTTTCGTTCAGGATGATAATATCCGTTAACACCCTTTTTGTAATCAAGCAATACAAACAGTTTTTTTAAAACGGTTGCATGTCCATGAATATCCCCAATGATATCGTACATTTTTGACTAATTTTAAAAAGGCTGTTACACTATTTGGCGTTTAGAGTGAACTACGTTGCACAATCCTTGACCGAACCCTGACAGGACCTCTTTTGCCATTGAACGTCAGATCAGCAATTCGCTGCCCCATTTCTGAATAATCCACCGAAATTGTGGTCAGTCCTCCTGCCATGATTTCTTTTAAAACCGATTCACCAAATGAAACCAAACCAACATCTCCTCCTGGCTGTAATTTATTCATTTCGATTTGGCGGACTATTTCCACTACTGCCCTGTCGTCGGGTGCAAAATAGGCTTCAAACTGCCTGATGCGCAAATCTTCATATCTTTCCAGAATTAAATAATCCGCATTTTCTTCCCGACAATAACGCAGAAAACCGTCAATTCTGCCTTCCGGTTCCCTTTTCCCATTGTGAATATATACCAAACGGCAATACTTTCTGAGGCTCTTCCGAACAATTTTCATCGTGTCGTACATATCCCCCTCGAAATCCTGGTAAACACAGGATATTGACTTTGGCAAGCTCTTATAACGTCCCAAAACAATTAATTTCGATTGAAATTCCTTTCCAATTAGATGCGCCACAAATTCATATACACCTGACGAAATCACATAATGCGTATATTTCCCTAACTTTCCGGCTACCAAGTTTCTTATTTTCAGAAGATTGTGATTCAGAAAAAAAATATCAGCCGAAACATCAGGGCCAAATGATTTGACAAATGAGTTATATATCTCACTGGTTCTTTCATTCAACTCATCGAATAAAACAAATATCTTTTCTTCTATCCTGACTTCAACGCTGCTGACATAGTATCCCTTACCCTGGTGGCTGCTGACAATCCCTTTTGACTTCAGTTGATTGAGAGCAATCATCACGGTATCCCGATGCACATCATTATCCAAACAAATCTGGTTGATGGATGGAAGCTTATCTCCAACCCGCACTTGTTTCCTGTCGATAGCCTGAATGATTGCATCCATCACCTGCCTGTATTTCGGAGCTGATCCATGAAAATTGATATGAATGCCAGGTTTGGACATCAGGCAGGTACGTATTTTTTGGATTGCTAATTTAACAATTAAAAAATGAGATATTTGGAAATTCCGATTCCAAAAATTTCCTAAATTTGATGATTCACGAACAAGAACAGCAATAATTTACCGGAACAGTTCCCAAGGTACCGGTAATTTTGCTTTTAATACCCATAAAGAACCTTGCGGTTCCATGACAGAAAAAAAGCCACTCACAAAAAACCATATAAATGAAAACCATTATTGAACTTTTCGAAACCAGTGTTGCCAAATATCCCGACAACATTTATTTATGGGAAAAGAGGGATGGGAAATACCAGGGTATAACCTATCGTCAAACCCATAATGAAGTAATGCGTTTTGCCGCCGGTTTATTAAAGCTTGGGCTTCAAAAAGGCGAACGTGTAGGTTTGATCTCTGAAGGGAGAAACGCCTGGATCATTGGAGAATTGGGTATTTTGTATGCAGGTGGAATAAATGTTCCACTCTCCGTAAAACTGGATGCGGCCAATGAATTGATGTTCAGGCTTAAACACTCAGGAGCAAAAATGTTGCTGGTTTCAGCGAACCATGCAGGCAAGGCTGAGGAAATCCGGGATCAGCTTCCCTCCCTGGAACGTATCATTTATTTTGATGGCAAATCCGATAAATCAGCAGGTGATGTTGATTATACTGAAGTACTGTCAATGGGTGATCAGTTGCTGAAAGAGACTCCTGAACAGTTAAGTCAAATTTGGCAAAACATACAACCCAATGACCTTGCCAATATCAGCTATACCTCAGGCACGACAGCCGATCCCAAGGGCATAATGTTGAGCCACCTCAATTATGCAGCCAATACTGTACAGGCAAACACCCTGACAACCATCGATTCATCATGGAGAACACTTGCCCTATTGCCATGGGACCATTCTTTTGCCCATACCGCATGCCTTTACTGTTTCATGTTCAACGGTGCTTCCGTTGCTTCGGTTGAACAAGGCAAAACCCCACTGGAAACCCTGAGAAATGTACCAAAAAACATAAAGGAGTTCAAGCCACATGTCATGATGAGCGTCCCGGCGCTGGCTAAAAATTTCAGAAAAAACATTGAAAGTGGCATTCGGGCCAAGGGCAACACAACATGGAAGTTATTCACTTTTGCATTGAGTGTGGCTTACAAATACAATGGCAATGGCTGGAATCGCGGGAAAGGTTCACGGATATTGCTGAAACCTCTGGTTTCACTCTTCGATAAAATCCTGTTTACCAAAATCAGGGAGGGCTTTGGAGGAGAGATGAAGTACTTCATAGGTGGTGGGGCACTTCTGGATATTGAACTCCAAAGGTTCTTCTATGCCATTGGCATCCCAATGTGTCAAGGTTATGGATTATCGGAAGCCTCCCCTGTGATCTCCAGTAACTCATTGGATAACATCAAATTTGGTTCTTCAGGGAAGCTGGTGAAATCTATGGAACTTAAAATTGTTGATGACAAAGGCAATGAACTTCCGCTTGGAGAGAAAGGTGAGATCTGCATCAAGGGAGACAATGTCATGGTTGGATATTGGGGTAATCCGATCGCTACGGCTGAAACAATACGGAACGGTTGGCTTCATACCGGTGACATGGGCTACATGGATGCCGATGGATTCCTTTATGTCTTGGGGCGGTTTAAAAGCCTTTTGATTTCATCTGATGGCGAGAAATTCAGTCCTGAAGGCATTGAAGAGGCAATGGTTGACCAATCCCCCTATATTGATCAGGCAATGTTACACAATAACCAAAACCCATATACTGTCGCGCTCATCGTTCCTAACGTATCGGCTCTCATGCGGGATGCCGAAAAGAATGGTCACAAAAAAGGCAGCGATGAAGCTATTGAGTATGCTCTGAAAACGATTCAAAAAGAAGTTGATGCTTATAAAAAGGGTGGAAAATTCGAGGGTCAGTTTCCTGAAAGATGGCTTCCCACTACCATCGCCGTATTGCCTGAAGCATTTACAGAGGATAATACCCTGCTCAATGCATCCTTAAAGATGGTAAGAGGTAAAATTAACACGTATTTTAGCAAAGAACTTCAATTTCTTTATACTCCTGAGGCAAAAAACATATTGAATGACCTAAACAAGAAAGCAATGAAGAATTGGACCTAGGATCAATTCTTGCATCATTGATCAGCGATCTATAACGATACGATGCCTCTATACTGATTTATTTTAAATTTGCGCAAGTTTAATGGAACCAGCCCCGATTGTGGCAGTAATCTTGTCACTTCAGGCGACAGTTTTATGTATTTCAGAGTATAATGATCATAGAGACATATTCATATCCAAGGGCAGCGGTTATTGGAAATCCTTCCGACGGATATTACGGAAAAACCATTGCGTTTGTATTTTCCAATTTTTTGGCAAAAGTGCAGCTTTGGGAAACGCCTGAGCTTGAAGTAAAACCTGAAAAGCATGATGGAGCATGGTTTAAAAGTATCGATGAGCTGGTAAGCGACGTTAGTTTTGCCGGATACTATGGAGGGTTGCGGCTACTCAAGGCCTCCATTAAGGTATTCCATGATTATTGCATGAAAAATGGAATTTCACTGGATAATCGAAATTTCACCATCCGTTACAGTTCGGATATTCCTCTAAGGCTTGGACTGGCAGGTTCAAGCGCGATCATCACAGCTTGCTTCAAGGCATTGACAAGGTTTTACCAGGTTGAAATTCAACAGCAGTTTCTTGCGAATCTCGTGCTCTCGGTTGAGACCCAGGAGCTTGGAATTGCAGCAGGGCTTCAGGATCGGGTAGCTCAAGCCTATGAACATCCCATTTACATGGATTTCAATAAAGATCACATGGACAAATTCGGATATGGGAAATATGAACCCATACCCGGAAATTGCCTTCCATCGTTTTATATAGCTTACCGCCGGAACCTGTCTGAAGGCACCGAGGTTGTCCACAACAATTTAAAGGCAAGATATGAAATTGGAGATCCAACTGTCTTGGCCGCGATGAAACGATGGGGTGAAATCACCAGTGAATTCATGCTGGCCATGCAAAAAGGTGATTATGACAGCATGCATGACCTGATGAATGAAAATTTTGACCTTCGCAAAAGGACCATACCAATCACCCAGGGTAATATCAACATGGTTGAATTGGCAAGATCAACAGGGGCAAGCGCAAAATTCACCGGATCAGGAGGTGCCATCATCGGCACATTTCGCAATGAATCAATGTATGCTGACTTAAAACAAATCATGGATCGCCATGAAATAGATGTCATCAAACCCAATATTGTAATTCATCCATGATAAAAAAAGCAGTTATTCCGGCAGCGGGATATGGAACGAGGTTTCTTCCTATCACCAAGTCGCAGCCTAAAGAAATGATTCCAATAGTAGACACTCCCGTAATCCAGTATGTCGTGGAGGAAGCTGTTGCCTCGGGAATAACCGATATTCTCATGATTATTGGAAAAGGGAAAAGGGCCATTGAGGAGCATTTCGACAGAAGTCCTATCCTAGAAGAATCCCTGATCGAGAAAAAGAATTTCGAAATGCTTGATAAGATCAGGGGCATATCAAAAATGGCCAATATTCATTTTGTGTGGCAGAAAGAAATGAACGGCTTAGGCGATGCCGTAAGATATGCAAGGTACCACGTTAACAATGAACCATTTGCAGTTCTACTTGGCGACACCCTGGTTCAAAGTGACGGTGAACCTGTTACACGCCAACTGATGAATGTATATGAACGATATCGGGGTTCAGTGGTGGCACTGGAACAGGTAAAACCTGAGCTGGTCCATAAATATGGAGTGATTGATGGGCATTCGCTGGAAGGAAACGTTTATGTTGCTTCCGACTGGATCGAAAAACCTTCGCCTGAAGATGCACCCTCTAATCTGGCTGTCGCAAGCAGATACATTTTTACGCCCGAAATCTTCGATTACCTTGACCAGACCTTGCCTGGAAAAAACAACGAAATCCAACTTACAGATGCCATGCGAAAGATGGTCAGGGACCAGGCGATGTACGGATTAATATTTGACGGAAAGAGATTTGACATCGGGAATAAAATGGGATTTTTGAAAACGAACCTCATCTACGGTTTAAAGGATGATGAAATTGGAGAGGATTTAAGAATATGGCTGCGATCCTTTGTCGACCAGATGGGATCATAATCCTTTAGAAAAGTCTTCCCTGGGGATTGGGCTCAGCATTCACCGTAGATTCTTTCAGCATATTCTCAATGACTGGTCGGCAACGACCACAGCTTTCACCTGCACCTGTCATTTGCGTTATATCTTGTAGGGTAACTGCACCATCGGAAATCGCGGAAAGAATCTCTTTTTCCGTGACGAAATTACACATGCATACCAGCTTCCTTCCCATAACAAGAAACAGAACACTTTTAAACGCAGAAAGTTTTAATGTCAGTTTAAAAACTGGTTTTCAACGTAGATTCTTACATTGCGATAAATATCAAAAACGATATCACGTTTGGGTAGTGCGCTATAGATGATATCGACATAACGACCGCGGGAAAGAATACGGAACGAAGCCTTGAAGTTCAGGTCATATACCCATGAAAGCTGCATAACCTTGATATCGTCCTGTGTTTTAAGCTCTTCGCGTGTTACTGACTTACCACTCTTCACAGTAAGTGCCACATCTTCCGAAATACCTTTTCCACGAGGTAAATCCCAAGACATGGTATGATTCGGTTCCCCAAATGGATTTGCATAGTATTCGGTAAGTGATTGCAAAATATCCAGCTTGTCAGCATCCCTGAGAATATTACAGAACAGCATTTCTCTTTCGTTCAGGTTCTCAGGCAATGCCGGCTTATTGTGCTGATATATGGCAACTTTAATCAATGATGCCGTTTCCTTATCAATATCCAGTAAAAGTTTCCCTCTCTCAAGCTCATCAATTGCCAACGATGCATGATCGGCCGACACTGAATCATCATAGGTATTGAATTTCAACAATTGTGGGAACCGACCCAGATCATGCAGTAGTCCAATGATTCGGGCCAGGGCCACCTCTTCCTTGTCGAGCTGTAATGAAACGGCAATCTGCCCTGACAATTCGGAAACCCGATAACAATGTTGTTTCTTGAGTTCCACTTTACGTGACTGCCCCTTATTCCAACCGGAATAAAACAAAAGAAATGACTCAAAAAACTGTTTACACTTACCGTCAAAGTCCACAATTGTCATCACCGCTATGTTTTAGTTCCATGTAAAAATAACGGGTGCCTTGTGATTTCTATCAGACACTTTGGATCATTTATTAACGGATTAATCAACAAACAGGAATTGGAGATTCTGCCACGATCCCTTTCTGTTAAGTTGTTAACAATCGGGCACGACTTGAAGGAATTTGAACAGTAACTGCCAAAAATATTTCAGGAAAGTGTTTTTCAGTATGAGCGAATTACATTTTAGGAACCAATTCGAAATAATACCACCCCGAATTTTATAGAACAACAAAGTTTTCTATTTTTGCAGCCTGATACGGAATTTTCATATCCCGGCCCTATAGTTCAATGGATAGAATATCAGATTCCGGTTCTGACGATTTGGGTTCGAGTCCCGATAGGGTCACTTCTTATAGCGTACAAAAGAGGCTGTTTCAAAAGATTGATTCAGCCTCTTTTTCTTCGTAAACCAATCTACAAGAAGTTATAAATATTCAACTTTCCATGAAACAAATTGACGTGTAAACTACCTCCTTTCAAATTTATACATGGTCATAGGTAGGGTATGAAATCTGTTACACAATTTTAACAGTACTTCCTATCGTATTGGTTAATGAATCGGGGAAAATTAAATCGGAAAATACAACTGTTTGATCCAATAAAAATCATTCCATTTCAACGTAAAGTGGCTACATAAGCAACCATTACGGTACCCCTGATCGTAAATTCATGGTTTAAAACTAACACATATAGGTAATTCCCTTGCGGAACCAGACTTGCTCCTCCGATATCTCCACGCCACCACGCGTCTCGCGGCTGACCCCAATAAGATAGGTTACCATACTTCTCCTTATAAAAGATCAGCTGCCCTTTCCTATTGTATATTTTCAGGCAGGCATCAGGATAAGCCTCCAACCCAATGATCCTAAATTCATCATGGATCCCATCATTATCTGGCGAGAAGGCTTCAGGAATAAAGAACTGCCCTTCGGTTAGGCTTTTCACATCAATCCTTCCAATTTTTACATTTATACATCCACTTTGGTCAATGACCGTCGCTTTATAATAATAGGTACCCGGAATCTTCCATAACACCTGGATTTCAGATGTTCCCTGACCGTCCAGAATCTCTGCCCTTGAAATTGGACAATTTCCCTCAAAAAACAGGAAGTCACTAACCCACATGGAGTAAAGCTCCCAAAAACAATAGGTCCCCGGATCTATCCAGATCCTTATTCCAGAAATTTGACCAGGCAGATTATCTTTTCCCAAGTTTATATTCGATCTCACATTTATCGCTTGGAGCATTATAAAAAGAATAAGCCAGACCTTCATATTTCTGTAAGGGCAACTCACGTTAAAATGGTTTTATCACAATCATCCATCAATTGGTTAATTTCCGTTGATGGCAGGATCCTTTAACTGACAATTTCAGTCTTTGATTATAAATGAAGCAGGATCCTCATTCGCAATGGAAGGTCGTGGTAAAAGATTTTGGGTTGACTGATCAGCAAAATTTCCTTCCACGATGCATGATTCATTCACATCGTCAAGGTTCCCATTGCTAAAGCCATCAACCTTCAAGGTTATCGTATTGCCTGTCAATCCTTCATACTTATTCTGATGTATCTCCAATTTTACAAAAATTGAGACACCATTTGAAGTATTGGATTCATTGGTAGAAGCCACAATTGCATCATTTCTTTCCATTGACCAGTTGTCGGTAACTCCGGTTGCGATAGCATTGTTGGCAGCTTCAGGAGAATATCCCCAATATATATCAGCGGTCTGACCCTCAGACAAACCTTCGAGCGAAAAGTATGAATTGAATGAACCCGTGAAATTTGCAGCTATTACCTCATACATCAGGGTATTGGTTCCATAATTCATCACGATCCGGTCTGATCCATAGTCATACTCCGAACCCATTGGATCAGCCGGGCACAATTGCAAATTCTCTCCGTAACCCAATGATTTATACCCATTTTCTATCTTAGACACATTTGTTATGTCAAGGGTAAATGCTATCACGGGACTGATCTTGAAAGCCTGAATATTTTTACCGCATCCATCTTCAGGCCCATCATAAAAAACACCGACGAAAAGAGGACTTTTAGTGTCGCTTGAATAATCAACCCTTGATAAGCCAATTGAATTCCATACAATTTCAATGGTGGAAGGATTATTGTCAACGGAGTTCAATCCCAAACCGGTGGCTGATTCAAGATAATCACCACCTACTATCTCCAAATCATTCGTTAGTACACCACTTTCAATGAAAACAGGATTCGTGGTTACGAACCAGGTGGCCTTGCCTCTTTCAGGGTTAACATCTGCTTTATACACATACGGAATTCCGGGAACTGGATGTAAACCATCCGGACTGGCGGAGCAATTAATGGGGCGAGCCAGTGAATGGGTAATTGCCTGTCCCAAAACACAACATGTCAGACATGAAAATACGGTCGCAATAAATAATTTCTTTCTCATAATTTTGATTTATTATATAGATTTTCTAATGATCAATACCATTTCAAGTGGAATTGACATAAATGGCAAATCCCTGATAGTTAATTCAATATAATATTGGATATATTTCTTCAATGAGTTTTAATACCATTCAAATGGCACTTTTTCACAGGAATAATTCATTTCATGGATATCCGGTCGATAACACTATTCCTGGTCGTGAATAAACAAGGATGCTTACACTTTTAATATCCGACTTCATACCATGGCAATCCACCAGCCAATAGTTAATCGTATGTTCTGTCCATCCATTTCCCGGGGCACTTCCCGGAATACATATTTCAAGGCTTGATGCGCTTGGCTGTCCTAATCCGAATATAGATTCCGCTTGTTTAACCTGCCCGGGATTCAATGGATCGGCAACTGCCGAAAATTCTATACTCCAGTGGAGGATCAAATCATCCTGTGGACACAAATCATCCTCCCAGAAATAAGTATCTGGATCAAGATCAAATAAGGCAAGTTCCGTCCCTTTAAGAATAACCTGATCATGTTCCGGATCAATCTTGATTCCAAACTCATCATAGACAACATGTTCCGGAAAAGATTGACAAAACCTGAAAGGTTGATCAGGAACAATAAATGTGGGAGGCTGAGGATCACCGACAACTACTTCATATT
>JACDJC010002753.1_pt1 | contig 13427 bp, 14 predicted proteins | sample 7454191 | NCBI WGS metagenome assembly JACDJC01 (sample SAMN14253291, study PRJNA609438) | sludge metagenome | isolation source: sludge after 25d culture with pyrite and EDTA | collected 2018-12-20 | reverse complement strand
GGAGCTCATGCCGTGGCGATAGGTTCCTATCTTAACCTGTCGGCCCTGGTAGAGTGGCTCACGCTGCAGAAACGAGATGTGGTGGTATTGTGTGCCGGATGGAAAAATAAATTCAGCCTGGAGGATGCACTCTTTGCCGGGGCATTGTCACACGAACTGATGAAAACCAGTCGATTTCTCACCATCTGCGACTCGGTAACCGGTGTGTCTGACCTTTGGGAAATGGCCCGCTCCAATCCCTACCATTACATTTTAAAGGCTGCCCAAAAACAGCGCCTGGCTAAACACGGACTGGACGATGTGATCGAGTTTTGTCACACCATCGACCAAACCAATATAGTGCCCGTGCTCGAAAATGACAGGTTGGTAGGTAAAATCTTCCCCCGGGCCATTGTCGGGATAGAAAAATCGAATTTTCCACTTAAATCTGATATCTCATGAAGAAACACAACTTTTATGCAGGCCCCTCTATTTTGTCTGAATATACTGTTAAGAAGACCGCAGAGGCCGTTATCGACTTTGCCGGCACCGGCCTTTCGGTGATGGAGGTGTCGCATCGCGGCAAAGAGTTCCTGGCTGTGATGGAACAGGCACAAGCGCTTTTTAAGGAGTTACTCGATATTCCCTCCGGGTACGAGGTGCTTTTCCTGGGCGGGGGAGCCAGCATGCAGTTTTGCATGGTGCCCTATAACCTGATGAGCAAAAAATCGGCCTATCTCAATACCGGTGCCTGGGCTTCCAAGGCATTAAAAGAGGCCCAATTTTTTGGTGAAGTGGTGGAGGTGGCCTCTTCCAAAGATGCCAACTTCACTTACATACCTAAGAATTATGAGGTGCCTGCTGATGCCGATTATTTTCACATCACCACCAACAATACCATCTATGGTACCGAAATAAAAAAAGACCTGGATGTGAAGATTCCTCTGGTGGCCGATATGTCATCCGATATATTTTCGCGGCCTGTGGATGTATCTAAATATGCCCTCATCTATGGCGGGGCACAAAAAAATCTGGCCCCTGCCGGCGTGGCGTTCGTAGTGGTTAAAACCGACGTGCTTGGTAAGGTTGACCGCGCCATCCCCTCCATGCTCAACTATCAAACACATGTGAGCAAGGGGTCGATGTTCAATACCCCTCCGGTACTCCCGGTTTTTGCTGCGTTAAAAACCCTCGAATGGCTCAGAGACCAGGGAGGCGTGGCAGCAATGCAAAAGCGCAATCAGGAGAAGGCCGGATGGTTGTACGACGAGATTGACCGCAACAAGCTTTTCAAGGCCACCGTGCAGGAGCATGAGGACCGCTCGCTGATGAACATATGCTTCGTAATGGAAGAAAAATACATCGATTTGGAGAAGGATTTTCTCGATTTTGCCACGCAAAAGGGGATGATCGGCATTAAAGGTCACCGCGATGTGGGCGGATTCAGGGCATCTACCTACAATGCACTGGCTCCCGAAAGCGTGAAGGCACTGGTGGAAACGATGAAGGAGTTCGAGAGAAAAAATTAGGGCGCCCTAACCTGGATAAACCCCCGATTAAAATACGGGGCAGGCAGAAATAACAAATGACAAATAACAAATAACTGATAAGAATACTTATGCCCGAAGGGCAATTAATCTGTGAAAATCTGTGCAATCTGTGGATAAAAACCAGTCGCGAAGCGACCGCGCCCGACGGGCGCAAAAAAAAGTTATCCACAGATTGCTCAGATTTTCACAGATTTATCCTGCCTGCCGCCTGCCTGCGGGTATATTTTAATCTCTCGGCCGCCATAGGAAGGCGCTGCGGGAGTTTTTTGGGTGGATGGCCCCGGGTCACGACAACCTTATGATAATCGTTAAGAATAGAAACATAACCCATAATTAGCTTTATATGAAAAGAATTTTAATTGCAACCGAAAAACCATTTGCTCCCGCTGCTTTAGACCAAATAAGGCCCATAATTGAAGAGGCGGGTCATGAATTGGTTCTTCTTGAGAATTACACCTCTGATGCTCAGTTACTTTCGGCCGCAGCCGATGCCGATGCCCTGATCGTACGCTCCGACAAGGTGACCTGCAACGTAATAGAGGCGGCTTCCAAACTCCGCATCGTGGTGCGGGCAGGCGCAGGTTACGATAATCTCGATCTGGAGGCTTGTACCCGAAAAGGCATAGTAGCTATGAATACGCCCGGCCAAAACTCCAACGCCGTCGCCGAGCTGGTTTTTGGGATGATGATTTATCAGTTACGCAATCGCTTTAATGGTTCGGTGGGAACCGAGTTGAGAGGGAAAATGCTGGGTATTCATGGCTATGGAAACGTGGGTTTTTATGTAGCTAAAATTGCCCAGGGCTTTGGGATGGAAGTGTATGCTTTCGACCCTTATGTGGAAGACGAAAAGATGCTGGCCGAAGGGGTGAAACCGCTGCCTGATGTGCAGACGCTCTATTCCACTTGTCAGTATGTCTCCCTGCATATCCCTGCCAATGCCAAAACGCACAGAGCGATTAACTACAATCTCCTCTCTAAAATGCCTAAAGAAGCTTTACTGATTAACACCGCCCGCAAGGAGGAGATAGATGAGGAGGGAATCATACAACTGATGGAGGAGAGAGACGACTTCAGGTATCTTTCCGACATCACACCCGACAACAAGATGGTGTTTGAAGAAAAATTCCCGGGCCGTTTCCTCTTTACCGCAAAAAAGATGGGTGCCCAGACCTCGGAGGCCAATATCAATGCCGGAGTGGCGGCTGCCAAACAAATTATACGTTTCTTCAAGGATGGAGACGAGAGCTACCGGGTTAATAATTAGAGATTTAGGAATCTGGTTAAATCTCTAATTGCAAAATTAAATGATTTGCGATTTCAGATTTGCGACGTGCGATTTCAGATTTTAATTAGATTTGATGGGTCCAATTAAATCTTAAATCGCCAATTGCACATCTCAAATTGCAAATTATAAGATGAGAGGATTTGCGATATCAGATTTATTCTAATAACCAATAACACCATATAATTCAATGGCAATAGTAAAACCCTTTACCGGCCTTCGCCCTCCGCGGGAGATCGCTGCCGGCCTTTCCTGCCTGCCCTACGATGTGATGAACAGCGAAGAGGCTGCTCAGATGGCAAAGGGCAAAGAATTTTCGCTGCTTCGCATCACCAAAGCAGAGATTGATTGTGAGCCCGGTGTGGATATTCACTCCCCGGCTGTGTATCAAAAGTCTGCCGAAAATTTTAAACTTTTCAAGGACAAGGGATGGCTGATTCCCGATGAGGAACCGCACTTTTACATCTATGCCCAAACCATGAACAACCGCACCCAGTATGGAATTGTGGGTTGTGCGGCCTGCTCCGATTATGAGCAGGGTATCATCAGGAAGCATGAGCTCACGCGCCCCGACAAAGAAGAGGATCGCATGATTAACATCCGCACCAACAATGCCAATATTGAGCCGGTATTTTTTAGTTATAAAGCGGTGCCGGCCATTGATGCCATTGTTGAAAAGATAGTGAAAAATCAGGAGCCGGTGTACGATTTTGTGGCCGAAGATGGCTTTGGACACCATTTTTGGGTGATAAAAGATGCTGAGATCAACCGCAACCTGGAATCGCTCTTTACCACCGAGGTGCCATTTACCTATGTGGCCGACGGGCACCACCGCACCGCAGCCGCCGCTCGGGTGGGGCTGGAACGGAAAAAAGCCAATCCCAATCACCGGGGCGATGAAGCCTATAACTTTTTTATGGCGGTGCATTTTCCCGACGATCAATTGAAGATAATCGACTATAACCGGGTGGTGAAAGATTTGAACGGATTGGCCCCCTCCCAATTTATTGAGCGGTTGAAAGATGCCTTTGAAGTGACCTGGATGGGAGCGGAGATTTACAAGCCTCAACGCTTACACGAATTCAGCCTGTACATGGGGGATAAGTGGTACCGGCTCAGAGCTAAAGGGCACACCTACAACGACGACGACCCCATTGGCGTACTCGATGTGACCATCCTGTCGCAATATGTGTTGGATGAGATTCTCGATATCAAGGATTTGCGTACCTCTACCCGCATCGACTTTGTGGGTGGCATACGGGGCCTGGGAGAACTTAAGCGGCGGGTTGATTCGGGTGAGATGAAAGCGGCCTTTGCCCTTTACCCGGTATCCATGCAGCAGCTCATCACCATTGCCGATACCGGTAATATTATGCCGCCCAAAACCACCTGGTTTGAGCCTAAATTGCGATCGGGATTGGTGATTCATGAAATATAAATGCGATTGCTACAGACAATAGACGGCAGTAATCCTTTCCCGATAGCTATCGGGACTAATCCCTAATCCCTTCAAACATCTATTCAATCCCAATGAACATCTCTGTTTCAGAAAATCTTAATAAACTACGGCAGGAATTGCCTTCCGGGATAACTTTGGTGGCGGTGACTAAAACCCATGCTCCCGAAGTGATATTGGAAGCCTACAATCAGGGGCAGCGGGTTTTTGGAGAGAATAAAGTGCAGGAGTTGGTGGAGAAGGCGGAGGTGCTTCCCCGCGACATTGAGTGGCACATGATTGGTCATCTGCAGCGCAACAAGGTGAAATTCATCGCCCCTTTTGTGTCGCTTATTCATGGCGTGGATACTCTTAAGCTGTTGCGGGCCATAAACAAAGAGGGTGCTAAATGTGAACGCATTATCTCCTGCCTGTTGCAGGTACATATTGCAGATGAGGACTCAAAGTTTGGACTTGCACCCGGTGAGGTGCCGGAACTTTTAGGGAGTGAGGCGTACCGCTCTTTGGAAAATGTGCGCATCAGGGGCCTTATGGGAATGGCTACCTTCACCGACGATGAAGAGCAGGTGGCAGCGGAATTCGCGGGATTGAAGCGGCTCTTTGATGAGATAAAGGCGCAATTTTTTAGCCACGATACCGGGTTCGATACCCTGAGCATGGGCATGTCGGGCGATTATCACCTCGCCATTGCACAGGGTAGTAACATGGTGCGGATAGGCAGCGCTATTTTCGGGGAAAGACATTACGAACTTTAAATTCGGATAAAGTTGGCAAAAGTCAATTAAGTACTTATATTCGTACTTGAAGAGTAACTTAACAACCGAAGATATGATTGCTGCAAATTACACAGAATTCCGAACCCAATTGAAACACTTTTTGGATAGTGTTGAAAATGAAAATGAAACCCTGATTATCAAAAGGGGGGCCGGGAGAGGAGCCGTAATGATTTCTGTGGATGAATACAACTCGTTGATGGAGACGGTTCATCTTCTGAGTTCTAAGGCTAACGCCGATCGGCTCTACGAATCCATAAAACAGATGAAACAAGGCCGGGGCATATCGCAAGATTTAATTGAAGAGTAATGAGAATAATCTTTACAAAGAATTCTTGGGAAGATTACATCAGTTGGCGAAGGGAAGATAAGAAAGTTCTTAAAAAGATAAATGAGTTTATAAAGGATATACAGCGTACACCATTTGTGGGAAAAGGAAAGCCGGAATCTTTAAAGTACGATTTAGCAGGTTTTTGGTCAAGACGTATCATCCGGGAACACAGATTAGTATATCAGGTTGAAAACCACGATGTTTTAATTTACAGTTGCAGATTTCATTACGACTATCTAACTAAATAAAATCATATGGCAAATCTCGAAACAACTTATTTAGGACTAAAGCTTAAAAATCCGCTGATAGTAAGCAGCTCGGGCCTCACCAACAGCGTGGAGAAGATTAAAAAGTTGCGCGATGCAGGCGCCGGGGCAGTGGTTCTAAAATCGCTCTTCGAAGAGCAGATCAATCAGGAGATAAGTCATTCCATACATACCGGGCATGGATTTCACTATCCCGAAGCAGAGGATTATATGCGCGAATATTCGCGCCACAATTCAGTGTCTGAATATCTTACTCTGATTAGCGAAGCCAAAGCAGCCGTTGATATCCCGGTAATTGCCAGCATAAACTGTTATTCGGCCGATGAGTGGGTCAACTTTGCCCAAAACATTGAGGAGGCGGGTGCCGATGCCATTGAGCTCAATATTTTTATTGTGAATACCGATAAAAACAGCGATGCGGCGGAATATGAACAGGCCTATTACCGGGTGGCCGAAATGGTGAGTCAGGTGGTTTCCATCCCGGTTTCCATGAAGCTGGGGATGTATTTCTCCAATCTGTTAAGCGTGGTGAATAAACTTTCGGTATCGGGAGCAAAGGGAGTTGTGCTTTTCAACCGGTTTTATGAGCCCGATATCGATATTTACAAGATGCATCTCACCGCAGCCGAAGTATTCAGTTCTCCTGCCGATATCCGGCGTTCGCTGCGCTGGGTATCTTTGGTAAGTTCAAAAATTCATAATATCGATGTGGCTGCCTCAACAGGCGTGCATGACGGAACGGCACTTATCAAGCAGTTACTGGCAGGGGCTAAAGCCGTGCAGGTGTGCTCGGCCATTTATAAAAACGGCCCGGTGGTAGTTACCCGCATGATCGAACAGTTGGGACAGTGGATGAAGGATAAAAAATATAAAACCATTGATGATTTTAGAGGCAAAATGAGCTACAGCAGGATTAAAGACCCCATGCTGTACGAGCGTGCCCAGTTTATGAAGTATTTTTCAAATTTCGATTGATCCTAAGGGTCGGTTTTTGCTTTGGTTTCCCGGAATTGTTTCTTACCGGACAAAATAAAGCAACTTTTTAAATTATTCTCGTATAAGGAGAACATGGGCAGGGTTTTATTATAATAAAAATTGTAATTTCAGCCCTCATATTTTGAAAATAGTAAACCTGATAGTATGAAAGATATTTACACTTACCTGTTTCTGTTCATTTTTGGCCTTTTTTCCCTGGTTTCATTTAGTTCGTGTAATTCATGCAACCGGCAATCGGATTCAGAAATGTCGGAACTCGGGATTATAGAGTCTGTGCCCTTAAATGAGCAGTTGATGGAGGATTTTAATAAGTCAAAACTGATTTTTTACTCCCTGCCTTCTCCTCTCGAAACAGCTATGCTTATAAAACGCTCCGGAGCAAGGTTCGATCGTTCTATATTAAATCCCATTGAGAGCATCTCCCGGTACAATACCAATCTTAAGATGGCACTTAATCTGGGAGTTTACAGTGCCGATTTGAGTTATTCCAGCTTGTTCGACCAAACACAAACGACCATTGAATATATGGGGAACGCCAAGAAACTGGCCGAAAATCTGGGCATAATGGGCTCTATTGATGAGACTACCATCCGTAAACTGGAAGAGAATATGAACAACCGGGATGCCGTGATGGACATTATCTCGGAGACTTTTATGAACTCCAATGCCTATCTCTCCGAGAATAACCGGGTCTCCATTTCACTTATGGTGCTGGCCGGGGGCTGGATTGAAGGCCTTTATCTGGCCACCCAGCTTTCGCGCGATAATATGGAGAACAATCAGAGGCTCATCGACCGGATTATTTATCAAAAGTTGTCGCTCTATACGCTGCTCAATATGATGGAGTCATACGACCAGGACCCGCACATCAGTCAGCTTATCGATAAGTTTAAACAACTGCGGGTCATCTTTGATGACATAAAAATAGTAAATACCTCCGATGTAGAAGCCACAACCGATGTGGAGCGCCGGGTGACAACCATTAAAGCCCAAAGCGAGACCTATATGGAACCTGCCGTTTTTAAAGATTTGTGCGAAAAGGTGGAGGAACTTCGTACCGATTTTGTCTCTTAAATATATGCCCTTAAACAACCCTTCAACCACTGCGAAGACATCTGTCTTCACCTGCCGAACCCTGCCAATGACTCAACATTCAGCAGGCATCTGCTCTCTTTTTGTACTGTTTTTTTTGCTGTTATCTTCCATGCAGGGTCATGCACAGTGCATTGGTTTTGCTAAAAATATAGCCAGGCCACTGTTAGGAGACTTTGTACACGATGGCAACTACAGTGCCACCATATTGGGCGAAGGAGAATCGGCGGAGCTTTACAAGACTTTTTTTGAGGGGGTAGAATACCGTTTGGTGGTAGCAGGTGTAAACACTTTGCCCCAAATTCGTATCACCGTGACGGATATGCACAAGATGGTTCTCTTTGATAACGCGCATCACAATTTCTCTCAAAAGTGGGACTTCTATATGCAAACCACTCAGAAGCTGGTGGTCAAGATAAAAGTGCTCGAAAACGACGATGCCGAAACAAATACAGGGGGGTGCGTGGCCATTTTGTTTGGGGTTAAGGAATAAGAGCTCCCCCATCCCTCCCGAGGAGGCCCCCAATATGTTTCCCCAAAAATTGACTCGTATATCCCCCTTCCGCCTTCACCAGCGCTTCGGGTGTTCCGGCAAACACGATGTGGCCGCCATCCTCACCGCCTTCGGGCCCCAGGTCGATGATCCAGTCGGCCGATTTTATTACTTCCATGTTGTGTTCAACAATCAGTAGCGAGTGGCCCTTATCAATGAGCGCGTTAAAGGCTTTGAGGAGTTTTTGTATGTCGTGAAAATGGAGCCCGGTGGTGGGTTCATCGAAGATGAAGAGTGTAGGCTCGCTTTTTTCAAGTGCCAGAAACGACGCCAGCTTAACCCGCTGACTCTCACCCCCGCTGAGGGTGCTCGATGACTGCCCCAGACGCACGTATCCCAAACCCACATCGGACAGAGGCTGAAGACGGTTCACGATGCGTTTTTCGGTAGTGCCATTGGTCCCACGGAAAAATTCAATACTTTGGTTAACAGTCATTTCCAGTATGTCGTGGATGGTTTTGCCGCGATAGGTTACCTCTAATATTTCGGGTTTAAAGCGCTTTCCCTGGCAACTCTCACAGGTAAGTACAATGTCGGCCATAAATTGCATCTCTATCTTTAGGGTGCCTTCGCCCTGGCACTCGTCGCACCGGCCGCCATCGATGTTAAAGGAGAAGTGCGACGGTTTAAAGCCATTGATTTGAGACAGTTTCTGTGCGGCCATCAGTTTTCTGATCTCATCATAGGCCTTCAGGTAGGTGGCAGGGTTGGAGCGTGACGACTTACCTATGGGGTTTTGGTCGATGAACTCAACCTCTGAGATGTATTCCAAATCTCCACGTAAAAGATCAAAGGAACCTGTTTTATCCGCGTAGCCTCCTTTTATTTTTTTCAATGCCGGGTAGAGCACTTTTTTAACCAGCGATGATTTGCCCGATCCGCTGACGCCGGTGATCACGTTTATTACATTAAGGGGTATCTTTACGGTAAGGTTTTTTAGGTTGTTCTCTCTGGCTCCCACTATTTCGAGGGCATGGTTGAAGCTGCGGCGGGAGGCGGGGACTTCGATTTTCCGGGTTCCATTCAAATATTGTGTGGTAAGACTTTCCGGGCTGGCTGTTAAAGTCCTGAAATCGCCCTTAAAGACCACTTCGCCTCCATGTTGTCCGGCCCCCGGGCCTATGTCGATAATCTGGTCGCAGGCCCTGATGATCTCTTCGTCGTGTTCGACCACAACCACGGTGTTTCCCAATTGTTGCAGATTTCGCAGAACATCTATCAACAGGTGGGTGTCGCGCGGATGAAGCCCGATGCTGGGTTCATCCAAAATGTAGAGAGAGCCCACCAGGCTGCTGCCCAGGGAGGTGGCCAGGTTAATGCGCTGGCTTTCACCGCCCGACAGGGTGGAGGAGAGACGGTTGAGTGTGAGATAACCCAGGCCCACGTTGTTGAGAAATTTCAACCGGGCATTGATCTCCGTCAGCAGCCGCTTGCCCACCTTTAAATCATGAGCCGGTAAAGAGATGGTATTAAAGAAATTAGAAAGCTCTGATACGGGCATTTGTACCAGCTCGTGGATACTTTTACCCGCCACCTTCACATACATGGCCTCTTTTTTCAGGCGGGTACCTTCGCAATCGGGACAAATGGTTTTTCCACGGTATCGTGCCAGCATCACACGGTATTGAATCTTGTATTGCTTGGATTCCAAATAGCGGAAAAAGGTATCCAATCCTTTAAAATGGCGGTTGCCGGTCCAAAGCAGGCGCCGCTCCGAAGGCGTGAGCTCAAAGTAGGGTTTGTGTATGGGGAAATCGAATTTATACGAATTGCGCACGAGGTGTTTTTTCCATTCCCCCATTACCTCCCCGCGCCAGCAGGCAATAGCATCATCGAAGATGGAGAGGTTTTTATTGGGAATAACCAGGTCCTCATCGATGCCAATTACATTGCCAAAACCCTCGCAACGGGGACATGCGCCCAGCGGATTGTTGAAGGAGAACATGTGTTCGGTGGGCTCTTCAAAGATGATGCCGTCGGCTTCAAAACGATTGGAAAAGCTATAGGTACGCGGACCCTCGCCGTTAAAAACCTTTATCAGACACTCGCCTTTACCTTCATAGAAAGCCGTCTGTATGGAGTCGGCCAGCCGCGACTGGTTGTCCTCGTTTTTGGGGTTGACAGTCACCCGGTCTATTACCAGATTGAGTTCCGTGCACTCTTCCAGCTTGCCGGGGTTGTTGAGCAGCTCCTCGATGCGGGTGAACTCTCCCTCCGACTCTGCCCGGCTAAAGCCCTGTTGTGCCAGGATGTTGAGATGTTCGGCACAGGTGCGATCAGCCGCTGTGATGATGGGGGCTAAAACGGCGACCCGGGTGTCGGTGGGATGGCTGTTCACAAAATCCACCACATCTCCCACGTGGTTACGTTTTACCTCTTCTCCCGAAACAGGGGAGAAGGTTTTACCCGTTCGGGCGTACAACAACTTAATGTAATCGTATATTTCGGTGGAAGTGCCTACCGTGGAGCGCGGATTCCGGGTGTTCACCTTTTGTTCGATGGCGATGGCCGGTGGAATGCCTTTGATGTAATCCACCTCCGGCTTGTCGATGCGTCCCAAAAACTGGCGGGCATAGGAGCTCAAACTCTCCACGTAGCGGCGCTGACCTTCGGCGTAGAGCGTGTCGAAGGCCAGTGAGCTTTTCCCCGAGCCCGAAACACCGGTAATCACCACAAATTGATTGTGGGGGATATCCAGATCGATGTTTTTCAGATTGTGTACCCGTGCTCCTTTTATGATGATGGAATGGATGGCCTGACTTTTGTTAGTTTCCATTTTTATAAAAAAATTGACCTGCAAAGGTACCAAAATCATCGCTAAATGAGGAGATATGCTGTGATTTTTATGGCAACAGGGTTCGTTTTATCTTCCCGCTTTGGGTGCGCGGCAGGGGATTAATCACAACTATTTTGCGGGGTGCATGGTAGGGTGGCAACAGGTTTTTCATTTGTGCAATCAACTCTTTGGGGTTGGCAACCGGTTGTTCGGTAATCAATACCGGCTGCTGCCCCAGGGTATGATGTTTTGCAGGCACAATGGCGAATGGATGGGGCAGGAGCCGGGCAATTTGCTGTTCCACCTCCTCGGGGCATATTTTTACGCCACCGGAGTTGATCACATGGTCTATCCTTCCTTTTATCCTGAACCGGCCATCTGCCCGGAGTTCCACCAGGTCGTTGGTAATGACGGGGCCGGGCGTAACACCTTTTGCCTCAATTGTCAGGCATCCTCTGTGATCGGCAGAAAGAATCACCCCGGGCAGAGGTGTAAACCACCGGGTGGCTTCTGCTCCGTTTAAGGGTTTAAGGGCAATGTGGGAGAGGGTCTCTGTCATGCCGTAGGTCTCCCAGGCTTTAAAGTTATAATTATTGAGTTTTTGTTGTAGTTCGCGGCTTACGGGTGCACCTCCCAGTATTACTTTTCTAAGCCATTGCAGTCCGGAGGGTTGGGCATTCAACTCGTTGCTCATCTGGAGCGGTGTCATGGCTGCAAAGTCAACGGGTGCGTTAATCGTCTCCAGCGGGTGACCCGTAACAGGAACAGGAATTAGATTTAAGCCGCCCGCCAACGCTCTCACTACCATCATCTTGCCTGCAATGTAGTTACATGGCAGGCAAAGCAGTGCCGACTGACCCTCTCCGAGTTTGAAAAATTCGAGGGTTTGAAAGGCCGACTGCAGCATGGCATCTTTGCCGGCCCTGATAGGTTTTGGGGTGCCCGTCGACCCGGAGGTGTGGATGGTTACAAAATCTTCATCGTTTAACCATTCACGCAGAAAGCTGTATAGTGTTATTTCCCAGTCCGGTAGCTTTTTTTGTGCCAATTTATCTGAAATAAGAGTTTGCAGCCCGGGAGTTGCATAGTGCTGTCCTGAAATGGTGAGTTGTTGGTATTTTTTAAAATTTTGCATAAGATAAAATCTACTTTGTCCCGAAAATTACTCAAAAAAGGATTCATCACAATAAAAATAAATATCCCATTTTGGGAAATGATTGAATTTTTGTAGATTTGTAGGATGAGGGTAATTGCATTCAGGGCATTAAGGGAGTTTTATGAAAAGCAAAAGTATGCAGATTCTGAAGTTTCGCTGCGTGCATGGTATCATGACGCAAAAGCAGCTGATTGGAAAAACTCAAATGAGCTTAAAAAGCAGTTTAAAAATGCCGGTATTGTTGGAGGAGGAAGGGTTGTTTTTAATATTAAAGGCAATGCTTACAGATTAGTAGTGTCAATTGATTATGAGTTTCAGGTGATTTTTATAAGATTTATTGGAACGCATGATGAATATGACCATATTGATGTAAAAACCATTTGATTATGAATATAAAACCGATAAAAACAGAGAAGGATTATATGAATTCTATCCGCCGGGTAGAAGCATTGTGGGGAGCCAAAAGGGATTCGTCCGAAGGTGACGAGCTCGATTTATTGATAACATTAGTTGAGGCGTATGAGATGAAGCATTATCCAATTGCTCCTCCTGACCCCATAGATGCCATTAAATTCAGGATGGAGCAATTGGAAATGACCAGGGCAGATATGGTTAAGTATCTGGGGAGCCAGAGTAGAGTTAGTGAGATACTTAATCGAAAAAGGGGCTTGACGCTTAAGATGGTAAAATCGTTGCACAAGGGACTAAAAATACCGGCAGAAATACTGTTGGCATAGAAGATGAGTTGTAAAATTGAAATTACTTAAACCACAGGGCTCCGTGACGGATATTTAACGAAGCATCCGCATTATTGGTAAACAACTCACCCGTGCCCAATCCCTGTGGCATGGGGTTATCGAGGGTGTAAGTCCATTGGGCAATTGCGCTCAGGCCAATGTTGCTCTCCAGAGCCGAGGTAATCCACCAACCAGTCTTTTGCTTAAGAGCCAGGTCGATCCACTGCCGGGAGGCGAAGAAACCGCCGGTGAGGCTGGGCTTCAGTATGATGTATTGTGGTTGGATGGTTTCGAGTAATCGTGCTTTTTCCGAAACCTCATTGATGCCAATCAGCTCTTCATCAAGTGCTATGGGCAGAGGAGAACTTTCACACAATTTAGCCATTGCTTCCCATTGTCCCGCTTTTACAGGTTGCTCTATGGAGTGGATATCTAACGCAGCCAGTCTTTCTAACAGAGCGGGTGCTTCTGCCGGTG
>JACDJC010002751.1_pt1 | contig 13431 bp, 13 predicted proteins | sample 7454191 | NCBI WGS metagenome assembly JACDJC01 (sample SAMN14253291, study PRJNA609438) | sludge metagenome | isolation source: sludge after 25d culture with pyrite and EDTA | collected 2018-12-20 | reverse complement strand
CTCGAACGTGCTTGGCCTGCGGCCTCTGGCGCGTCCATCGGCGCGCTCGCCGGTGCGCTGACTGCCCATGCTGCAGTGCCACCGGGCCGCCGACGCCGGGAGCGAAAGCGACAGGTAAAGGCGGAAGGCAAGACAAAAGGGGTCGGCACTCAGCCGCCCGCAAAGCCAGTCTGCACATGGGGGTGGTGCGGCACGATGCAGCGTTGCCGTCGTGCCGCTGGGGGCGCGATTCCCGCGCCAAGACGGAACTGGCCGCGTGCTTCGCACGACCGACTACGCCACAACTTCAGACAGAACTTCCAGGGAGCGCAGCTATGACCAATCATCGTGACGATGATTTCCGGGTGCGCCCCAGCGCCCCGAAGAACCGTGGGAAGGGCCAAGGTTTTATTTCCAAGGTGCTCAAGCAGACCGGCAAGGCCAGCGGTGGTAAGTCCTCAATGCGCCATTCTGCAGCCAGTGGCCGCAGCGCACGCGCCGGTCAGCGTCCCGGCGCACGCCTGGGGCGCGGCCATACGGCGGCGCGCTTCGCAGGGGCGAATCTCACACCCATGTCGCGGCGCGTGACCATCAAGACCCTGCTGATTAATCATCGTAACGCCAGTCCGCAATCGCTCGCCAAGCATCTACGCTACATCGAGCGTGACGGAGCAGGTCGTGATGGCAAGCCAGGCCAAGCCTATGGGCCGCAGACGGACGTTGCCGATCTGGATGCCTTCAAGGAACGATGCGCGGACGACCGGCACCATTTCCGCTTCATCGTTTCCCCGGAGGACGGCGCTGAACTGGATGACCTGAGGACCTATACCCGGCATCTGCTGAACCGCATGGAAGCCGACCTGGGTACTGGCGTGGATTGGGTCGCGGTGGATCACTGGAATACCGATAATCCCCACACCCACCTGATCGTGCGCGGGCGCGACGATACCGGCCAAGACCTCATCATTGCGGGCGATTATATCGCCCGGGGCTTGCGTCATCGAGCTTCTGAGCTGGCGACCGAATGGCTGGGGCCGCGCACCGAGCTAGAAATCCAGCAAACCATGCAGCGCGAAGTGCAACAGGAGCGGTGGACGAGCCTGGACCGCACTCTGCAACGTCAGATCGGCGAAGATGGCCAGGTGCATATCCAGCGCTTCAATGAACCGACATTGCAACGCCAGCGCCTGCTTCTGATCAGTCGTCTGCAACACTTGCAGCGCCTGGGGCTCGCCGACGAAATACAACCCGGCACTTGGGGCATCCACATCGATGCTGAAAAAACCTTGCGCGCCCTGGGCGAGCGTGGCGACATCATCCGCACCATGCAGCGGGCTATGAGCGGGCAGCAGCGAGAACTTGTGGTGTTCGAGCCGGGCCATGGTGACGGTGAAGGTGGCCGCGCCATCGTTGGGCGTGTGGCGGCCAAGGGGCTGGATGATGAGTTGCGCGACCGGGGCTATCTGGTGATCGACAGCGTGGATGGCAAGGCGCACTACGTTGCGCTCAATGCGCGTGACGAACCGGCCAACTATCCGACCGGCGCGGTGGTGGAAGTGAAGGGTTCCGCCGAGATCCGGGTCGCCGACCGCAACATTGGGGAACTGGCCAGCGACGGTCTGTATCGTACCGATCATCACCTTGCCATTGAGCAAGGTCGCGTCACGGCAGGACGTGACCCGCAGGAAGTGGTCGCGTCTCACGTTCGTCGGCTGGAAGCCTTGCGCCGCGCCGGCATTGTGGAGCGCGTGTCTGAAGGGCTATGGAAAGTGCCGGGCGACTTGCTTGAGCAAGGCCGCCAGTACGACGTGCAACGATTGGGCGGTGTGGCGGTAGAACTGAAATCGCACCTGCCGATTGAACGGCAAACCCGCGTGATCGGGGCCACCTGGCTTGACCAGCAACTGATCGGTGGCGGAAAGGGGTTAGGGGATGTGGGTTTTGGTGGCGAGGCCAAGCAAGCCATGCGGCAAAGGGCTGACTTTCTTGAAGAAGAGGGGCTGGCCCAGCGGCGCGGGCAACGTGTGATCCTCGCCCGGGACCTGCTGGGGACGCTACGTAATCGGGAGCTGGCGCAGGCGGCCAAGGACATCGCCGCTGACACTGGCTTGGAGCACCGACCGACGGCAGACGGGCAGCGCGTGGCGGGGATCTACCGGCGCAGCGTCATGCTCGCCAGTGGACGTTACGCCATGCTCGCCGACGGTATGGGGTTCAGCCTAGTGCCGTGGAACCCGGTACTCAAGCAGCGGCTGGAGCAGCAAATCGCTGTGACTGTGCGTGGTGGCCGAACGTCTTGGGAACTCGGAGTGCGTCGGGGTCTTTCTGTCTGATGGCTTTTAAGCCAGATTGCTAAAAATGGGTACCCGTGTCCTGCACGGCCAATGCCTCTATGCATTTGGGTTGTGTTCTTAACGCTCCCCGTAAAATCGCTTAACGAACGGCTGACGGAAATTTTGGTGGCAAGCTAAACAGCTTTGTTGTGTTTTTGAGAACGCTTCGATAACTCTTTGACCGTCCGCTTGCTTTGCCGCTTCGCCCATTTCTGTAGCCGCCGCCTGAACCTGCATATCAAAGCTTCGAAATTTTCCCGCATCAGATCCAAGCCAAGTGAGAATCTGCACCTTTTCCGACATCGGCGGTTCGGCATGGTTGGCAATTTTCGGTGCTAGCTCCGTAATTAGTGCCCAGTCTTCCTTAGAAATTGCGCCAGTCACTGCTTCCATATCATGGCCAAGTTTCTCCATTACGGTACGAAGACTCATGGGTTCTTCGGCTTGTGCGGTCTGCGCATTAAGACTCGTGGTATACGCAGCCAGAATTACCGAACAGAAAATTCTAAGCAAAGTGTGAATTTTCAAGAAGTTGTTCATGGAGTTCTCAATGTTTGTCATGAAGGCATGGATTTTATAGAGATGGAAATTTCGGATGGCTGCTAAGGGCGTTAAACGTGTTTTTTTGGGGCAGATAGAAAATTCGGCCAAAGTACCTCATGGCCATGTTTGGGTACAGTCACTTGCCAATCGAGAATTTTGCTTAAGGTATCTGCCAGTGTTTGCGACGCCTTGGGTTCTCCATGTACGACAAATGTTTGCACAGGTGGTCTCTCGAAAGCCGTTGCCCAAGCCAATAGAGCGTCTTGGTCGGCGTGCGCTGAAAGACTATCAACAGAGAAAATGGAAGCCCTTACCGGGATGTCTTCGTCGAGTATGCGTACTTTTTTTTCGCCGTCTACCAAACGTCTACCGAGCGTGCCCTTGGCCTGGAACCCAGGGATGATCACGCTGCATTCTTGCCGCGGCAAGTTATGGCGTAAGTGGTGACGGATGCGCCCAGCATCGCACATGCCGCTTGCAGAGATAATAATGGCGCCGGATCGGACTCGGTTCAGTGCTTTGGATTCGTTAACATTGGCAGTGAAGTGTAAATAGGGTAAGTCGTGCTCCAGAGCGTGCCATTCTGCGAGATGTTTGGCCTCTTCGTTAAATAGTTCGATATGCTCGCGTGTAATGCTCGTCGCCGCTGTCGCCATCGGTGAGTCAACAAATATCTTGGGGGGCCGAAGTCGTCCCTCGCGAGTAAGTCGGTGTAATTGATAGATAATCTGTTGGGCGCGGCCGACCGCGAACGCTGGGATGATGACGTTTCCGCCTCGTTCAAAAAGGGTTTTTTTAACAATGGCAACCATGTCGTTTTCGGTCGCAGTCAAGCTCTGATGTCGACGGTTTCCGTATGTCGACTCTATAACTAGGATGTCAGCATTTTTTATTGAAGTGGGGTTTTGTAAGATCGGACGTCCAGGTTGGCCAAGGTCGCCGCTGAACACAAGCTTTGTCGGGTAACTGTATTCGGTGACCCAGAGTTCGATAATGGCTGATCCGAGAATATGTCCGGCGTTGCGGAACCGACACTGTACTGTTGCATGTGGGGAAAACTTTTGATCGTAGTCCACCCACTTGGTTTGACGAAGGCATTTTCGAGCATCGTCCAATGTATAAATTGGTGACGCTGTTGTCTTGTGTACAGGTCGTACAGTATTGCGCCTGGCGTCGCTTTCTTGAATGTGAGCGCTATCAGGGAGCATCACGCTGAGTAAATCTGTTGTTGCCTTTGTGGTGTAAATTGGTCCTTTGAAGCCAGAGCTGGTGAGCTTGGGCAGCAAGCCGCAGTGGTCGATATGGGCGTGGGTAAGCAACACGAAATCAATGGAAGTTGGGTCGAATTTGAATGGCTTGCTATTACGTTCGGCTGCCTCCTGCCCTCCTTGCACCATGCCGCAGTCGACCAGGAAACGAGTGTTGTTCGTCTCCACCAAAAAACATGAGCCAGTAACTTCCCCCGCTGCACCCAGAAAACTCAATTTCATTGAACACTCACTCTGGCTTGTGTCGTGAGCAGGTGCTACGGCCCAACAAACGGTACCCTGGGCAGCGGCCGATCAAACCGGTGGCCAAGGGCATGACCCCTATCAGTCCCAGCCAGCGCCATGGTGTGTCGAGCCAGAATGGCAGGCTCAGCAGCACTAGGCCGATGACGATACGGATCAGGCGGTCGATATTTCCGACATTAGTTCCCATGGCTAATCTCCTTTTGTGTTTGAGCTAGGGTTTTGTAGATGCGGTAATGCTCTTCGGTCGATGGAGGTGTCAACGCCGGCTTCTCGGGTGCATTCCAACCTCCACCCAATGCTTTGTACAAAGCAACCATTTGTACGGCTGCGTTCAGCTGGGCGTGCGCCACTGCTTTTTCTGCGTCGTGGTAGTTGCGCTGGACAACCAGCAGTTCGATCAGCGTTATGTCGCCCGCAGCGTAGCGTGTTCTGCTGCGTTCGTAACTGGTACGAGATGCGTGTAACGCGGCAGTACGGCGTTCCAGGCTCGCAAGCCCTGCGTGGTAGTCGCTTATTGTGCGTTCGGCATCCCCCAAGGCAATTAGTACGGCCTGCTCATAGGCCAATGCAGCTTGATGTGCAGCCGCCTCGCTGGCCCGGATTTCTGCGCGCACCCGACCACCGTCGAACAGTCTCCAGGACACCAATGGCAGGATGGAAAAGCGGGAGCTGGATGCATCAAACCAGCTTCCTGTGCTAAGCGCCTGAAAGCCGCCGCCTATGCCGATCGAGAGTTTGGGGAACAACTCGGCGGTGGCAACGCCTATATCGGCTGAGCTTGCAGCCAGGCGCCGCTCTGCGGCCAGAACGTCGGGACGTCGACGCAGTATATCGGCGCGTTCCCCGATGGGTAAGGTTCGTAACGTGAGTGAGCCCATTTGATCGTCAAGCAGTGAAAGCTCACGTTCCGGTGGTGAACCCAGCAATACGCCCAGACTAAGCATTGCAGCGCGCTGACGCGCTTGGATATCGGGTAGGGCTGCGTTGGCACTGGCCCATTGTGCATAGGCAACATCGACATCGGCAACCGAAACATCCCCTTGTGTATGCCGTAGGCGGGTCAGTTCGAGTGTTTGTTTCAGCGCGTCCAGTGTTGATGCCTGGGCTCGTAGTTCGTGCTCAGCGCCGACAGCCGTGAACCATGCCCTTGCCACTTCGGCAATTATGCGAATACGCATGCCCTGGGCTTCTGCCTCGGTGGCCTGAAGCCGTGCGTACGCGCCCTCTAGGGCGCGTTGCTTGGCACCAAACAGATCCACTTCCCACGCTGCGTCAAAGCCCGCATCGTAAATAGTTTGAATGGCGTCCAGACCGGGCATCGAGTTGATCGGCAAAGGGCCGTTTTCACTTTGTCGCCGCCGGTTGACGCTGGCACCAACTTCGGCAACTGGCAATCGCTCACCAGCAACCCGATCACGTATGGCGCGTGCCTCGTCGATCTTGCCTGCAGCTTGTCTCAGATCCAGGTTTTGCGTCAGGGCGGTGGCAATCAAACGATCCAGCACCGGATCGTTTAACTCAGACCACCAATTGCTTAGGTTCGCTTGACCGGATGCGTTGGCCAGTGGTAGCGACCACCCCTCACCGCTATCAACCGGCGGCTCCTGATAATCGGGGCCGACAGTGGCGCAGGCAGTCAGTAACAGACAAGCTGCGGTCAGCGTGGCAAGGCGCAGGCGGCTGCGAGTTCGATACAGGGCGCTGTTAGGCGAATGGCTGGTTATCATGAATGTCATTGCAAGCGTCCTCGGACGAATACGGTGGCCATCGTCAGAGTGACCGAGGCAATAAGCGCTAGTGGCCAAAGGCTTGCGAAGATGTCAGCAGGCGGCATGGCCTTAAGAAAACTGCCCTCGACGATTATCAGGAAGTGAGTCAGGGGAATAGCCTGTGCCAGCCATTGCAGAAACAACGGCATGTTTTCCACCGGCGTGGCGAACCCTGACATCAGTACCGCTGGTACACCTATAGCAAATGCGCCCAGGATGGCTTGCTGCTGGGTCATGCTGACGGCGGAAATCATCAGGCCGATGCCCACCACTGACAGGATGAACAGCACAAGGCTGGTCAGCAGCAGGACAAAGGAGCCTGTAAAGGGAATCCCGAACAGGAACACGCCTGCGCTGATCATGAACAGGCCCAGCAGGGTGCCGATGGCCAGGGCTGGCAGCGATTTTGAGATGATGATTTCCGGCGTCGAGGTCGGCGATACGAGCAATTGGTCGAATGTGCCCAATTCGCGTTCGCGGGCAATCGACAGCGAGGTGATCAAGAGTGCGCTGAACAGGGCCAGGATGCCGCTAAGGCCGGGCACGATGAACCAGCGGTAAATCAGGTTCGGGTTGAACCAGTGGCGGGTCACCACCGGGATTGGTATTTGCGCCTCGGGCACGACCGTGGCGCCGACGTCAGCCGCGATGGTAGACAGGTAGCTGACCGTAATCTGTCCTGAGTTGCTGCGCCGACCGTCAACCAATACTTGTGCCATACCGCTGCCGCCAGCCGCAATCGTGCGGGAAAAGTCTGCGGGTATGGAAAGGGCGGCAATGACTTCGCCTCGGTCGATCAAGGTATGCAATTGTTGCCGGTTGTCGATACGGTGCAGATGGGTGATGAAGTCGGCATTGCCCAGACGCTGGATCAGTTCGTACGACCATCTTCCGGAATCCTGGTTGTAGACGGCGACGTCGATGTTGCGTACTTCCAGTGTGGCGGCAAAGGCGAACACCAGCAGTTGCAAGATGGGCGGCACGAACACCACCATGCGGCTGCGTGGATCACGCAGCACGCTAAGCACCTCTTTGATGAACTGGGCGCGCAGGCGGGTGAATGAAAATGCGGAGGTGAACACGGCGTTACTCCAGGTTCTTGCGCGTGGCACGCTTGGCAATCATGAAGAACAGCACCCCGATTGCCGCCATGGCTGCCAGGTTAGGAACGAACACCGCCCAGACGTCTCCGGCCAGGAATACGGTTTTCAACGAGTCAACGAAGTAGCGTGCCGGAACCAGCAGTGTGATGGCCCGGATCCATGCGGGCATGGCGTCGATTTCGTACAGAAAACCCGACAGCATGAAGGCCGGTAAGAAACCTGTGAAGAGCGCGATCTGCGCCGCGAGGAATTGATTGCGCGCCAGCGATGAGATGAGCAAACCCTGTCCCAGGGCCGGCACCATGAACACCGCAGACAACAGCATCAATGCAGCGAGAGAGCCCCGCAACGGAACGTTGAAGACAAACACCGCAAGCGCTGCTGCACCAAGCGTGGACAGCATGCCAAGCACGAAATACGGCAGCAGCTTGCCGATCAGGATTTCGGCCACTGACGCCGGTGTGGACAGCACCGCCTCCATAGTGCCGCGTTCCCACTCGCGCGCAACCACCAGCGCGGTGAGCATGGTGCCGATAATGGTCATTACGATGGCGATCGCGCCGGGAACCAGAGCACGCCGGCTTTCAAGCTCGGCATTGAACCAGTAGCGTGGTTCGAGCACGATGGCTTGAGGCGATGCTCCGATATCGAGTCCAGTGCGCCAGGTCTGTACGACGCCTCGCGAGTAGTTCTCGACATAATTGGCGGTGTTGGGATATGAGCCGTCGGTGATGATCTGTACGAGCGGTTCGCTGCCCATTAGCGCCATGCGCTGCTCAAAATCTTGCGGGATGACGACATAACCGCGCAGTTCACCGGACACTAGCATGTTGGCGATTTCCCGGCGGTCATGGACGAAGTGCGCATCCAGATAGTCGGTAGCCGCGAACGCGGCTGCCAGTGCCTGGGCCGAAGCCCCTTCTGATTCCATCACGACACCGATGCGTACCTGCTTGGCGTCCAACGACACAGCGTAGGCAAACAGAAGGAGCAAGATCACGGGCAACACAAAAGCGATCAGCAGTGTTGACGGATCGCGCAGCGCTTGAAGACTTTCTTTGTAGATCAAGGCCCGTAAGCGTTGTAGATCGAAGCGACGCATGTTTGCGACCTGTGCGGAAGCGCCGTGGGGGTCAGGCGTCGAGGTGCTCATGCGGATGCCTCGTCGTTTTGTGAGTCGGATTCCACCATATGGATAAAGGCGTCTTCCATCGTTGGGTCTGGTGTTTCTGCGGTGGCGGCCCCTTGCTTGAGCGCATCTGGTGTGTCCAGTGCAATCAGGCGCGCGCGCGAAAGCAAGGCGACGCGATCACAGTATTCAGCTTCGTCCATGAAGTGGGTGGTGACCATGATGGTCACTTCCTTGCGTGCCAGGCCGTTGATGTGGGTCCAGAACTCGCGGCGGGTGATCGGGTCAACTCCGGATGTCGGTTCGTCAAGAAAGAGTACGGGTGGGCGATGCATCAAGGAACAAGCCAGCGCCAGCCGTTGCTTGAGCCCCAGGGGCAGAGAGTCGGGCGTGGCCGATAGCCAATTACCCAAATCGAAGGTGTCGATCATTTCTTCGATGCGCTCGCGCCGTGTCTGCCCCTCCAGCCCGTACACACCTGCCGAGAACTCCAGGTTCTGGCGTACAGAGAGCAGGCCGTAGAGAGAGAACTTTTGCGCCATATAACCCAGCTTGCTTTTGGCGGCACCGGTAGCCTGCCGCAGATCGTGCCCGACCACCTGGGCCTCGCCATCGGTGGGCTTGAGCAGGCCGCACAGCATCTTGAAAGTGGTGGATTTTCCCGCCCCGTTAGGGCCAAGCAAGCCGAATATTTCGCCTTTTTGCACATCGAAACTGACGTTATCAGTGGCGGTGAAATTGCCGAAGCGCTTAGTGAGATTACGGCACGAAACGGCAATATCAGAACCGAGTTCGACGACGGGCAGGCGTTCGGCCAGAGCTGACGTGCCGCCGGGTCCGCCACCCAGCAGATCAATGAAGGCATCTTCGAACCGTGCGGGTACCGGCGTTAATGCCACTTGCACCTGATCGGCCAGTGTCTGGATCGATTCCGGTTGGGCGCCAGCGCGCAGTACGATGCGTACGCCCGCCCCTTGGATGACACCGTCGCTTACGGCATCGAGATTCAGTGCCTGGGTCAACACCGCCCGACGCTGAGAACCTACGTTTTGCAAACGAAAGCTGCGTCCCTCAAGCTGTGCCGTCAGAGTTTGCGGCGGGCCATCGAACAGTAACTGTCCTTGATTGAGCAACAAAACGCTTTCACAGCGCTCGGCCTCGTCCAGATAGGCGGTGGACCAGACCACGGCCATGCCTTCATCGGTCAGAGCCTGCACCATGCGCCATAAGTCTTGCCGGCTGACCGGATCGACGCCTACGCCCGGTTCGTCCAGCAGCAACACCTTGGGTCGAGCCATCAGCGCACAGGCCAGGCCTAGTTTCTGTTTCATGCCGCCGGAAAGTTTGCCGGCCAGACGCTCGGTGAACGGCCCGAGCCTCGTAAAATTCAGCAGTTCGGCAAACAGTTCAGTATGACGGTCGGCATCCATACCACGAAGCTGCGCGTACAGACGCATGTTCTCCATCACTGACAAATCTTCGTAGAGCCCGAAGCGCTGCGGCATGTAGCCGGTGATCACGTGGATCGCTTCGTTATCTTGCACGACATCGTATCCCGCCACAGTGGCCCGACCAGTATTGGGTTCGAGCAGACCGGTCAGGATACGCATGAGTGTCGTTTTTCCCGCACCATCAGGACCTACCAGCCCGGTCAGCCGTCCGTAATGGATTGACGCGTTCAAATCCTGCAAGGCCTGGACATTGCTGAAATTTTTGTTCAGCGCTTCGATCACGACGGCAGCGTTCTCATGTTGTGAGGTGCCAGCCAGGGTGGAACGGGCGTGCATCTCAATTTTTCCTGTCTTGGATGCTGGAAGCGGTATGGGTGTCAACGTCTATCGTCACGGGCATGCCTTGGCGCAATCCCTTGTCGCTGTCGGCTTCATCAATAACGATACGCAGGCGGTACACCAGATCGGTGCGCAAGTCCGTGGTTTCTACCGTCTTGGGGGTGAACTCCGCGCGTGGCGAGATAAAACCGATCTGGCCATAATAAATTTTGTTGGACGAGTCGTTTGTAACCCTCACCCTGGTACCGGGCGCGATGCGCCCGAGGTCTGGTTCCGCGACGTAGGCTCGGACATATACAGGCTGATCCAGACTCAGGCTGTAGACGGTGCTTTGGCTTGCCACCATGCTGCCCGGCTCACGAACCCGTGCAATCACAGTGCCGTTGCTGGGTGCCAGCAGTTCGGTATCGGTCAGAGCCGTGGCGGTCTGGGCACGAGTTGCTTGTGTGGCTGCCAAGTGGGCCTGGGCGGCGGCGATGTCTTCTTGACGGAAACCTTCCATGGCGAGCGACAGGGCGGCCTCGGCAGACGCTACTGCAGCAGCGGCCTGGTCACGTGCTGCTCGCGCGGCATCGACGGTACGCCGGCTACTGGCCCCGGAAGCCACTAAGCTGCTTTGACGCTGGTAGTCGCGCTCTGTGTTAACGGCGACGGCTCGTGCCTGCTTGAGTGCTTCCTGTGCCTGAGTGATTTCCTGGGGCCGCAAGCCACTGCGCAATTTGGTCAGCTCCGCCTGCGCCACCTGCACTGAGGCATCAGCCGACGCCAATGCATCACGATAAGGTTGGTCGTCGAGAACCGCCATACGAGTTCCGGCGAGGACCGTGTCGCCTTCGTCGAATGTCATTTCAGCAATGCGTCCTGGTTGGCGAAAAGCCAGTTGCACTTCTCGGATATCGACGTTGCCATATAAACGTAGCTGGCTTTCGTCTGTATCGGTGCGCTGTATCCATATAAAACCTGCCCCAAGTGTGATGGCTACGATGGCGAGCGCTGCAACGGAAAGCTTTCCGGCCTTCTTCATTTGGTGTTTTCCATGCGGCTGATGCCACGACGATAGATCGCGAACACATTGGGCGCATCATGGCGGATGCGTGCGACATCGTCAGCCATCAACGACTGCATCACCAATCCCTGAATGGTGCCAATGAACAGAAGGGCGGCTGCTTTGACGTCCAAGTCAGGATCCAATTCACCTTGCGCCTTGCCGGCTTCGAGTAGACGGCATAGGCGCTCTCCATAGCGTTGGGTTAGCGTTTGCACCATCCGTTTGGGCAGCGTTTCTTCCGCGCGTTGCAGCTCTCCAAAAAGCATTCGAGGCACCCCTGGGTGTTCGGATACGAAACCGATGTGTGTCATGAAAACGGCTTCCAGGGCTTCGATTGGCGATGCAGCACTGTTTGCAGCTTTGTCCACGCGCGCCAACAAGCGTTCCGAAACCCAGGACATGACCGCCTGAAGAATGGCATCTTTGTTTGGAAAATGCCGAAATAGCGCACCTTGAGTCAGGCCCATACGCTGTGCAATTGCCGTGGTGGTGATATCACTGGGGTTCTGTTCGCCGGCCAGATCAACCACCGCCTCGACCGTTGCTGCACGCCGCTCTTCGGCAGGAAGGTGCTTGGGACGTTGATTCATTGCTTATCCATTTGAGAGTAAGTAATCTATTACTATCTTATCATGATGACGCTACCTGGGATAGAGATTTAATAGAGGAGATTGTGATGGTAGAAAAAATCGTCACTGGACATAGGCTGCTACTCCTGGAGGGCGGTGCACGTGCCCCCGGATATTCTGCAGAAGATTGTCTGCTGAACGAGGCATAAATGGAGCTTCGTCATCTTCGAGGCTTCCTCGCCGTTGCTGAAGAACTGCATTTTGGTCGAGCCGCAGAACGTCTGCATATAGAGCAGTCGCCGCTGTCACGGACGATCAAAGAGTTGGAGGAAGATCTTGGGGCGCAACTGTTTGTGCGTACTACACGCAGTACGCGCCTGACCCGTGCCGGTCATGAGTTTCTAGTGCATGCACGCCGCATTTTGCCGATGGTGCAGCAGGCCAGAGACAGTACCCAGGCGGTCGCGAACGGCTATCAGCGTCAGTTGCGTATTGCCTTGTCGGACGCCTTGCCGTCCCCGTGCCTGCCGGCATTGCTGGCCCGATGCCGGGAGCAGGAACCGGAGGTTGAGGTACGCATGTTTGAGATGCCATTCTCGGAACAATTCCGAGGTTTGCACGATGGCCTTTATGACGTGGGCCTTAATCAAGTGGGCGACGTTGGTGATGCATTGGTAGCGCGCCCCGTCTGGCATGATCCGCTTCGAGTCGTCCTGCCTGAGCGCCACCCTCTGTTGAACCATAGCCAAGTGCCTTTGGGGGAAATATTGCGTTATCCCCTGGTTTTAGGACACACGACAATATTCGAGGGTTTTACGCGACAGATAGATCGCATTTTGCGCCAGGCCGATCAGGAGCCGTTGATACTCGAACGGGTAGGTTCGTTCGACATGATGGTGACGCTGGTAGCTGCCGGGTATGCCCTGGGATTGGCTGGCGCTTCGCATATGCTTGTATGCGGTGACCGCGGCGTCGTGGCACGACCCCTGGCCGGCAAAGCGGCCACGCTTACAACCTATCTGGTGCATCGCAATGAAAATCTGTCCGCAGCTATGGAACGATTCATCGACCGAGTGGAAACACTGGAGTGGTCGGGTACAGACTCACCCGATTACCGTCAACCCGATATCTAGGAGGTATGATGCGCAAACTATCACTGTTATTGGTTTTGATCGTCGGGCTGACCGGTTGCGGCCCGTCTGAAACGCCCATACCTGAACCCGACATACCAACTGTCGAGGAACTGGCTGCCGACCCCGTTCGGCTGAAGGCGTTGCGCGAGCAGTGCAAAACCCATCGCTCTAACCTGGGCGACGTGTTGTGCGACCGGGTCGCCGAAGCTACGCGCATACGCTTCTACGGTGACGGTACCGTGCCTTACACCCCGTCGGATACGCCACCCAAGTTCTGATTCGTCGGCATTTCCCTACAAATCCTGTTTTTCTTTACTGACACGCCGCAACGCGCCCGAGCCTGCGGCGTTTTCTTCGTGTGCGCCCCTCCATGAATTGATGCTTTTTTCATCAGCATTGTCCTGATAACGGTCTTTGACCGGCACTGACCTGGCACCGATGCTCATAGGCAGGCACATCCGTGTGCCGCTATTGAACGAGGAAATCAGGCAGAAGAAGTCGGAGGCTGGGCCATGCAAGGG
>JACDJC010002748.1_pt1 | contig 13439 bp, 12 predicted proteins | sample 7454191 | NCBI WGS metagenome assembly JACDJC01 (sample SAMN14253291, study PRJNA609438) | sludge metagenome | isolation source: sludge after 25d culture with pyrite and EDTA | collected 2018-12-20 | reverse complement strand
GACGCCCCGGTCACGGTCGCGCAGGTCGCGTCCAGCATCGGCGCCGGGCTCGCCAAGGCGGCGCTTGCGGGGCGGGTGAATGGCAAGCTGGTCGACACCAGTCACCTGATCGACGCGGACGCGCAGCTTGCCATCGTCACGGCCAAGGATGCCGAGGCGCTCGATCTGATCCGCCACGACGCCGCGCACGTGATGGCGCAGGCGGTGCAGGAGCTCTACCCGGGGACCCAGGTGACGATCGGCCCGGCGATCGAGGACGGATTTTACTATGACTTCGCGCGCGCGGAGCCGTTTACCCCCGACGACCTGGTGGCGATCGAAAAGCGCATGGACGAGATCGTCAAGCGTGACCTGCCGATTCAGCGTGAGGTGTGGTCGCGCGAGGACGCGATGCGTACGTTTGCCGAACTCGGCGAGACCTACAAGGTGCAGATCATCGACGAGGTGATTCCGCCGGGCGAGGAACTCTCGATCTACCGCCAGGGCGACTGGTTCGACGTCTGCCGCGGCCCGCACCTGCCGTCCACCGGCAAGCTGCCGCGCGCGTTCAAGCTGATGAAGCTCGCCGGCGCCTACTGGCGCGGCGATTCGAAAAATCCGATGCTGCAGCGCATCTACGGCACCGCGTGGTTGAAGAAGGAAGACCTCGATGCCTACCTGCACCGTCTGGAAGAAGCCGAGAAGCGCGACCACCGGCGGCTGGCGAAGCAACTCGATCTGTTGCACATGCAGGACGAGGCGCCGGGCATGGTGTTCTGGCACCCCAAGGGCTGGATCGTGTGGCAGCAGATCGAGCAGTACATGCGGCAGAAATTCGTCGACTACGGCTATCAGGAAGTGCGCACGCCGGCGATGATGGACCGCGGGATGTGGGAGAAGTCCGGCCACTGGGAAAACTATCACGAGAACATGTTCACCACCGCATCGGAAAACCGCGACTACGCGGTGAAGCCGATGAACTGCCCGGGCCATGTGCAGATTTTCAACAGCGGCCTGCATTCCTACCGCGACCTGCCGCTGCGTCTGGCCGAATTCGGCTCGTGTCACCGCAACGAGCCGTCGGGCGCGCTGCACGGCATCATGCGGGTGCGCGGCTTCACCCAGGACGACGCGCATATCTTCTGTACCGAGGATCAGGTCGAAGCGGAAGTCGCCGACTTTATCGTCATGCTGCAGAAGTGCTATGCGGACTTTGGTTTCGAGGATGTGCTGGTCAAACTGTCGACCCGGCCGGACAAGCGGGTCGGGTCCGATGAAAGCTGGGACAAGGCCGAGGCCGCGCTGGCGGCGGCACTCGACAAGAATGGCCTGGCCTACGACCTGCAGGCGGGCGAGGGCGCGTTCTACGGCCCCAAGGTCGAGTTCACGCTGAAGGATTCGATCGGCCGGCTGTGGCAGTGCGGCACCATTCAGCTCGACTTCAACCTGCCGGTGCGCCTCGGCGCCGAATTCGTCGACGAAGACAACAGCCGCAAGCCGCCGGTGATGCTGCACCGTGCGATCCTCGGTTCGATGGAGCGCTTCATCGGCATCCTGATCGAGCATCACGCGGGCAATTTTCCGCTGTGGCTGGCGCCGGTGCAGGTGATGGTGATGAATATCAGCGAACGCCAGGCCGAGTATGCGCAAAAAGTCACACAGTCACTGCGCGAGGCTGGCATCCGTGCGGTATCGGACTTGAGTAATAACAAAATTACTTATAAAATCCGCGAACATAGCTTGCAGAAGCTGCCGTATCAGCTGATTGTCGGTGACAAGGAGATGGAGGCCGGACAGGTCGCCGTCCGTGTCCGCGGCAACCAGGACCTGGGGCAGCTTGGTTTGGATGACTTGATTGCGCGCCTGAAACACGAGATCATGGCGCGCCAGTAAACTGGGTCAAACAAGGCGCAGGGGATCGTTCCCGCGCCTTGTTTGCATTTTTACCCCGGAAACGGGGGATATTTTGGAGAACAGCTCATCGCGACAGATAAAAAGCAGACACGCATCAATGGTGAAATTACCGCTCCTGAGGTGCGTTTGGTCGGTGTGGAGGGCGAGCAGCTTGGCATCGTAAAAATTTACGATGCGCTGCGCCAGGCAGAGGATGCCGAACTGGATCTGGTTGAAATTGCCCCGACTGCACAACCCCCCGTAGCCAAGATCATGGACTACGGCAAGTTCAAGTATCAGGAAAGCAAGAAGCAGCACGACGCCAAGCTGAAGCAGAAGCAGGTGCAGATCAAGGAAATCAAGTTTCGTCCGGGTACCGACGAAGGCGATTACCAGATCAAGCTACGTAACCTGATCAAGTTTCTTGAAGATGGGGACAAGACCAAGATTACATTACGCTTTCGCGGTCGCGAGATGGCTCATCAAGAAATCGGCATGGCGCAGTTGCGGCGGGTTTCGAACGACCTGGCCGAACTCGCGGTCGTCGAGCAGTTCCCCAAGATGGAAGGCCGCCAGCTGGTGATGATGCTGGCGCCGAAAAAGAAGGTTTGAGCCAGTCGGCTCAGAGCATGACGAGATCGGTGTTGCTCGGGTCTGCAGCTTAAGCGGCAGGCTGAAAACGTCACACAATACGTGCAGTCGGGTAGGTGAAGCATTCCGCGCCGCGGGATCACCTGGCCGCATGAGATAAAAGGAAGCATCATGCCCAAGATGAAGACCAAGAGCGGCGCCGCCAAGCGGTTCCGGGCGCTCGGCGGCGGCAAGTTCAAGCGCTCGCACGCGTTCATGCGCCACATTCTCACCAAGAAAAGCACCAAACGTAAGCGCCAGTTGCGCGGCATGGAAACGGTCGGTGCCAGCGACCACAAGTCCATCGCACGTATGTTGCCCTACGCATAAAGGAGAGAAAGCATGCCACGCGCCAAACGGGGTGTAGTCGCCCGCGCCAGTCACAAGAAAATCCTCGATGCCGCCAAAGGCTATCGGGGTCGTCGGAAGAACGTATTCCGCGTCGCCAACGAAGCGGTGATGAAGGCCGGTCAGTACCAGTACCGCGACCGTCGTCAACGCAAGCGCCAGTTCCGCAGGCTGTGGATTGCCCGTATCAACGCCGCCTCGCGGCAGCACGGCCTGACCTACAGCGTGTTCATGAACGGGCTGTCGCGTGCCGAGATCGGCGTCGACCGCAAGGTGCTGTCCGACATCGCGATTTTCGACAAGGATGCCTTTGCCAAGATCGTCGAACAGGTCAAGGCCAAGCTCGCTGCGTAAGCAGCACCGAAGCAACAAGAAAAGGCCGCAAGGCCTTTTTTTGTTGGTTGTTGTCTGAACGAGTTGATCCGCGAAGGACGCGCGGCAACGCGAAGATCGAATGGCTTGTCCTTCGTCAGCTTCGCGCCCTTCGCGGGTCGATTCCCGAACTGAAAATCTGCCATGCGCACTCCCAACGAAATCGTTGCCGACGCCCTCAATGCAATTCATGCTTCTCCTGACCTGCCCGCGCTGGAGCAGGTGAAGGCGGCGTATCTGGGTAAAAGCGGCCAGCTGACCGAACTGCTGAAAAGCCTGGGCGCGATGCCCGCCGACGCGCGCAAGACTGCCGGCGCGCGGATCAACGAAGCCAAGCAGGCGCTCGAGGTGGCGCTCAAGGACCGTCGCGACGCCTTGCAGCGGGCCGAGCTCGAGCGTCAACTGGCGGCCGAAACGCTCGATGTGACGCTGCCCGGCCGGGGACTGGGGTGCGGCGGCCTGCATCCGGTTTCACGCACGCTGTCGCGCATCCAGGCGCTGTTCCGCTCGATCGGCTTCGAGGTGGCGACCGGGCCGGAGATCGAGACCGATTTCTACAATTTCACCGCGCTCAACATTCCGGAAGACCACCCGGCGCGGGCGATGCACGACACTTTTTATCTGCAGAGCGGCGAACTGCTGCGGACCCATACCTCGCCGGTGCAGGTGCGCTACATGCAGAGCCACCAGCCGCCGCTGCGGATCATTGCACCGGGGCGGGTCTATCGTTGCGATTCCGACGTCACGCACACGCCGATGTTCCATCAGGTCGAAGGCCTGTGGGTCGACGAGTCGGTGTCGTTCGCCGACCTCAAAGGGGTGCTGGCCGACTTCATGCGCAATTTCTTCGAGCGCGACGACCTGTCGGTGCGTTTCCGGCCGTCGTTCTTTCCCTTCACCGAGCCGTCGGCCGAAATGGACATCGGCTGCGTGATCTGCGGCGGCGACGGTTGCCGGGTGTGTTCGCACACCGGCTGGCTGGAAGTGCTGGGCTGCGGCATGGTGCATCCCAACGTGTTCAGCCACGTTGACATCGATACCGAGCGCTTTGTCGGCTTCGCCTTTGGTCTTGGTGTGGAACGTCTTGCGATGCTGCGCTACGGGGTCGACGATTTGCGGATGTTCTTCGAGAATGACCTTCGTTTTCTTAAGCAATTCAATTAAGTAGAGCGCATTTATCATGCAATTTCCTGAATCATGGCTGCGTAATCTCGTCAATCCGGCGCTCGATACGGCGCAGCTCGCCCACGCCGTCACCATGGCCGGGCTGGAAGTGGAGGCGATGACGCCGGCGGCGCCGCCGTTCAGCAACGTGCTGGTCGCCGAGATCCTGTCGGCCGAGAAGCATCCCGACGCCGACCGCCTGCGGGTGTGCCAGGTCGACGTCGGCGACGTGGCGCCGATCACGATCGTCTGCGGCGCGCCGAATGCGGCGGCCGGCCTCAAGGTGCCGTGCGCGCGTCCGGGGGCGCAACTGCCGGGAATCGAGATCAAGGTTGCCAAGGTGCGCGGGGTTGAATCCTTCGGCATGCTGTGCTCGAGCAAGGAGCTGGGACTCGAAGGCACTGAGGACGGCCTGATGGTGCTGCCCGACGATGCGCCGGTGGGCGAGGATTTCCGCACCTGGCTCAATCTGGACGACACCCTCATCATCCTGAAGCTGACCCCCAACCGCGCCGACTGCCTGTCGATGCAGGGACTGGCACGCGAAGTGGGGGCGATTACCGGTACCGAAGTGCGCTTCCCGCAGATTCGCGAGGTCGCCATCCGGATCGAGGACTCGTTGCCGGTAGAGGTGCAGGCGGGCGAGGCGTGTCCGCGCTATCTGGGCCGCGTGGTGCGCGGCATCAACGCGCAGGCGGAAACGCCACGCTGGATGGCCGAGCGGCTGGAGCGCAGCGGCATCCGCCCATTGCTGGCGCCGGTCGACATCACCAATTACGTGCTGCTCGAACTCGGCCAGCCGATGCACGCCTTTGCGCTGTCGCGCCTCAAGGGTGGCATCGAGGTCCGGCTGGCGCGTGCGGGTGAAACACTCGAGCTCCTGAACGGCCAGACCGTCGAGCTCGCGCCCGACATGCTGGTAATCGCCGATGCCGGCGGGCCGGTCGCGCTGGCCGGCATCATGGGTGGGCTGCCGACCAGCGTCGAGCGGGTCACGGTCGATGTGTTTCTCGAGGCCGCGTTTTTCTCACCGACGGCGATCGCCGGCCGCGCGCGGCGGCTGGGGCTGTCGACCGATTCGTCGCACCGTTACGAACGCGGCGTCGATTTCGGCGCCACCCACCGGGCGATGGAACGGGCGACCGAGTTGTTGCTCGATATTTGCGGTGGCCAGGCCGGACCGATCACCGAAGCGGTCGCCGACTTGCCCCGACGCGACGCGATCACGCTACGGCTCGCCCGGCTTGAGCGTGTGGCCGGAATCCGGATCGAGGCAGACCAGGTGGCGCGCGACCTCGCCGCGCTGGGGGCAAGCGTTGAGCGGCACGACGACAGCCTCGTCGTCACCCCGCCGAGCTTCCGCTTTGACCTTGCGATCGAGGAAGACCTGATCGAAGAGGCGGTGCGCCTGTTCGGCTACGACAACATTCCCGCCCAGCCGCCGGCCGCGCCCTCGCGCATGCTGCCACAGGACGAAACGCTGCTGGCCGACGACACCCTGCGCCAGATGCTGGTCGACCTGGATTACCAGGAAGTTATCACCTACAGCTTCGTCGACCCGGCGTGGGAGGCGGCGCTCGACGCATCTGCCCGGCCGTTGCCGCTCGCCAACCCGCTCGCCAGCCAGCTGTCGGTAATGCGTACTACCTTGTGGGGGGGGCTGATCGAGACCCTGCGCCACAACCTCAACCGCCAGCAGGAGCGGGTGCGGATTTTCGAGTTGGGGCGGGTGTATGCGTCGCAGCTCAGGCAACCGATGAAAATCGGCGGCCTTGCGTATGGCGAGGTGCAGCCCGAACAATGGGGCGCGGCCGCGCGGCCGGTCGACTTCTTCGATCTCAAGGGCGATCTGGAGCGGCTGTTCGGCCATCCGCTCGATACCCGCCGCGGCGCCCATCCCGCGCTGCATCCGGGGCAAAGCGCAGAAGTGTGGGCCGACGGTAAAGCCATCGGCTGGATTGGTACGCTGCACCCGCGCCTGGTCCAGGTGTTCGACCTGGCGGCCGCGCCGGTGGTGTTCGAACTCGACAGCGAGGTACTGGCCGAACGCAGCCTGCCGCGGCATGCGGGCTTGTCGCGTTTTCCGCTGGTGCGACGCGACCTGGCGTTCGTGCTCGATACCCATACCCCGGCAGGCGAACTGCTGGTCGCGTTGCGCGAAGCTGCACCCGCGCAGGTGCGTTCGATCGATGTGTTCGACGATTACCGCGGCAAAGGCGTAAGTGAAAACCAAAAAAGCCTTGCTATTCGGGTAGTTATGCAAGATACTGAACGGACATTGACGGATCAGGAAGTCGAAGATGCAGTGCAGGAATTGGTCAGCGCCGCGCTTCGTCAGTGCAATGCCGCATTGCGTGCTTGATGCAACCAGGCAGTTGATGCGTTCCTGATACCAGCCATTTCGCTAGCGCCTACGTGACGCTTTTTCTCACGAGCCATCCCTCAAGACGACCATGACCACCCTTACCAAAGCTGATCTGGCCGAGCTATTGTTCGAAAAAGTGGGTTTGAACAAACGCGAGGCCAAGGATGTCGTCGAGTCATTTTTCGACGAGATCCGTCTGGCGCTCGAAAAGGGCGACATCGTCAAACTTTCCGGCTTCGGCAACTTCCAGTGCCGCGAGAAACCGCAGCGCCCGGGCCGCAACCCCAAAACCGGCGAAGAAATGCCGATTTCCGCGCGTCGCGTGGTGACCTTCCACGCCAGCCAGAAGCTCAAATCGCAAGTCGAAGGCGCCCAGCTTGCAACGCCCGGCACGGAGTGAACTCCCGCCGATTCCGGCTAAACGCTATTTCACCATCGGTGAAGTATCCGAGCTGTGTGCGGTCAAAGCGCATGTGCTGCGTTACTGGGAACAGGAATTCACCCAGTTGCGTCCGGTCAAGCGGCGCGGCAACCGACGCTACTATCAGCACCACGAGGTGCTGCTGATTCGCCGCATCCGCGAACTGCTGTACGAAGACGGCTTTACCATCAGCGGCGCCCGGCAGCGCCTGGAGCATGATGCCGATACCACCGCCGAATCTGCCTCGGCTGCTTTGGCGGGACCGTCGCTGGACGTCGGCAGGCTGCGCGCCGAAATCGGCGAGATTCTGAAAATATTGGGGTGACGGGCTTCCGCGTCGCGTCGGTCATCTGTTAGAATCCGGGGCTTCGTCGGGGCGTAGCGCAGCCTGGTAGCGCACCTGCATGGGGTGCAGGGGGTCGGAAGTTCGAATCTTCTCGCCCCGACCATAAAAATTAGAGAATCGGGGTCGGCCATGCCGGCCCTTTTTCTTTACGGCGGCAGAAACCTTGTCGTCGTTGCGGCATCTGCAATGCTCGGTATAAGGCACTATATTTATTTATCGTTTGTTCAATATCAGGAGAGAGTTATGGAACACACCTTGCCCGCACTGCCTTTCGCCATGGATGCGCTCGCACCGCACATGTCCAAGGAAACTTTTGAATACCACTACGCCAAGCACCACCAGGCCTACGTGACCAACCTCAACAACCTGATCAAGGGTACCGACTTCGAGAACAAGTCGCTCGAGGAGATCGTCAAGGCCGCGCCTGCTGGCGGCGTCTACAACAACGCCGCCCAGGTGTGGAACCACAGCTTCTTCTGGAACTGCCTGTCGCCCAACGGCGGCGGCGCGCCCGCGGGCGCCCTGGCTGACGCCATCAACAAGAAGTGGGGTTCGCTGGACGAGTTCAAGAAGGCCTTCCAGACCAGCGCCGTGGGCAACTTTGGTTCCGGCTGGACCTGGCTGGTGAAGAAGGCCGACGGCTCGGTCGACATCGTCAACATGGGCGCCGCCGGCACCCCGCTGACCACCGGCGACAAGGCCTTGCTGTGCGTTGACGTGTGGGAGCACGCCTATTACATCGACTACCGTAATGCACGCCCCAAGTTTGTCGAGACCTTCCTCGATAATCTGGCGAACTGGAAGTTCGCCGAAGCCAACTTCGCCTGAGCGTAGTTAGCATCAGGAGGACATGGACCGGGGCGCAATGCCCCGGTTTTTCATTCTGCGGCGTCGAGCCGCAGCATCTCCAGATAGCCACCGTTCACCATGGCGTGGGCTTCGTCGAATAAAACGGCATCGCACACGTTGAGCGGAATTCCCGCAGCTTCAGCATCGAGCAGATCCAGCATCTGCGCCCAGCGCGCACGCTGATTGCGAACGCTGAGCGGTGCGGGGTGGCCCACACGTCGCAGTTCTGCGGCGCGGCCGATCAGCCGAAACCGTGCCGCTTCGAGTTGCGGCGGCAACGGCAGCGATAAATCAAAGCCGATATCCAGCCGATAGCGGTCTTCGGCGGCGCGCGGTGCGGGGGCGGGTGGCGGGCGCCAGGACAGTTCGGCCGGGTCGGGCGGCGTGGGGCACGCGGGGTCGAGCGGGAATTTGTAAAAGCCCCATTTCGTCCCCATCCAGCATTCGAGCAGAACGCGGTCGTCGTCGACCGTGCACAGTTCACCGTGGCTGCCGTCGAGTACGGGTTCACCTGGCAAGGGGCCGTAGGCGCGCGGGTCCCGCTTCCAGCGCTGGAAATCGCGCTGCGGCGGGGCACCGTAATCGGCTTCGAGCGCATGCCAGATCGTGATGAAAGCCCGGTAATCGCGCTGGTAGTGGGGGTTGCGGCGGAGAAACTCCCACGCCCACTGGTCGCGCGTCAAGACCGCGTTGCTGGCATCGGCGTCCGAGCTCATCAGATCGGCAGGAACACCATGGTGGCGACGTTGACCACGCCGAAGCGGATTGCCCGGTTGCTTTTGTCCTCGATGATCTTCGCCAGCGTGTCCTGGATGCCGATGAGCTTGCCGAACTCGCGCTCGAAGCTGAGGTTGACGACACCCTTGCCGTCAAAGCCGTTGGAAAGCAGCACCAACTCGCCACGTATATTTCTGGCGGTGGCAAGCTTCCACACCACGGCCTCGGTATTGCGCGCGGCGTTGTAGAGTTTCTGGGCGTCGACCTCGGTCAGCAGATAAAACTCGGTCTGGTGATTGAACGCGGCCATGTGCATGACCAGCAGGCCGTCGATCAGCGCCTTCACCCGGTCGCCCCGGTAATCCTCGAGCCACAGCTCGCGCAGCGTGGTCTCCCAGTTCAGTTGCTGCTGCGCCGACAAATGCCAGTGGGCGAGCGGTTTGAACAGCGCGGCGGTCGCTTGGTCGGCGCTGGCAAAGCCGGATTTGCGCCATTCATTGGGATTGCGGCGATAGAGCTTGAGCGTCAGCGTCCGGAGTATGCCGATGAGCTCCTGCTGGTGGATTTCGATCACCGTATCGACATCGCCCTTGGCCAGATCCTTGATGCTGAAAGTGCGCACGCTGCTGCTGCCGTCCTTGCGCTGGATCGACTGGCCGCCACAGGCGACGAGCAGAACAGCGGTCAGCAGGGAAACCAGCAGCGGTGCGGGACGGTTCACGAAGAGCAGCTTACCTCAATCTGCCGGGCCCAGTCAGGGGGTTCGGCGGCGTAGGCTTCGGCTTCCGGCTGCTCGTCAAAAGGCCGCGACAGCAGTGTGTACAGGCGGGTGACTTCACTGTAATCGCGGTGATCCGCGGCGCGGCGGATGGCGATTTCAGCCAGGTGGTTGCGCAGGATGTATTTCGGGTTGGCCGCGCGCATCGCCTTGCCGCGTTCGGCGTCGGCGGAGCCCGCGGCCCGCAGCGCTATGGCATAGCGCGCGGCCCACGCGTCGAAGGCGGCGCGATCGAGGAACAGGTCGCGCACTGGCGTGTTCAATGCGCCGGGCTGGCTGTCGAAGCCGCACAGCCGACGCAGAAAGATCGTGTAGTCGACATGGTTCTGCGCCAGCAGTTGCAGCATGTCGGTGACCAGCAGAGCCGTTTCTCCACCCGGCGGCAACCCGGATTTGTGGGCCATGCGCGTCAGATACGCGTGGCCGAAGTGCTGCGGGTAGTCGGCGATCGCGGCCGAGGCGGTTTCCACCGATAGCAGCGGGACGAAGGTCTGCGCCAGCTTGGTGAGGTTCCAGGCGGCCACGTCGGGTTGCTGGTCGAAGGCGTAGCGTCCGCTGGTATCGGAATGGTTGCAGATGTAGCCGGGATCGAACGCGTCGAGAAAGCCGAACGGGCCGTAATCGAGTGTGAGGCCGAGGATCGACATGTTGTCGGTGTTCATCACCCCGTGCGAGAACCCCACCGCCTGCCACTGCGCCATCAGTTCGGCGGTGCGGCGACTCACTTCGCGCAGCAGTTCGGCGTAGGGTTCGGCCCGCGCCGCCAGCTCCGGGTAATAGCGCGCGATGACGTAGTCGGCCAATTGGCGGATCGGCTCGATCTGGTTGCGATAGTAGAACACCTCGAACGAGCCGAAGCGGACGAAGCTCGGTGCCAGCCGGGTCACCAGCGCCGCGGTTTCCTCGTCTTCGCGGTAGACCGGGCGGTCGCTGCCGACGATGGCGAGCGCGCGGGTGGTGGGAATGCCGAGTGCGTGCATCGCCTCGGAGCAGAGGAACTCGCGGATGCTCGACCGCAGCACCGCGCGGCCGTCGCCGCCGCGCGAATACGGGGTGCGCCCGGCACCCTTGAGTTGCACTTCCCAGCCTTCGCCGGCGGCGTTTTTCACTTCGCCGAGCAGGATCGCGCGGCCGTCACCCAACTGCGGCACGTAATGGCCGAACTGGTGCCCGGCATACAGCGCGGCGATCGCGTCCATCCCCGGCAGTAAGCGGTTGCCGGCCAGGGTTTCGATCAATTCCGGGCGTCGGATTTCGCTTTCGTCCAGATCGAGCAGGCGCAGCGCGTCCGGGCTGTAGCACACCAGATAGGGATCTGGAACCGGGGTCGGGCAGACGCGTGCGTAATATGATTCGGGCAAGCGGGCAAAGCCGTTGTCGAAGCTCAGCGATTCAAGTTTGGCCATGTCTGGATTCTAAGACCAGCGCGGGAAACCGCGACCCCGCCGGATGCAGGGATAATCGCCGGCTCAGCGCCCGGTTATCGCAGCCCGGGCCTGCACCAGCTTGCCGTCACGGTAGTCGGCCAGCGCCTGTTCGATCTCCGCGCGGCTGTTCATCACGAAGGGACCGTACTGCACCACCGGTTCGCCGATCGGGCGGCCGGCCACCAGGATGAGGCGTGCGCCTTCGGCGCCGGCGGTGATCTCCAGCGTGTCGCCCGATCCGAGTACCGCTAGAGTATGCCTGGGCAGCGTGTCATCCGCCAGGCGGGCGCTGCCTTCGAAGACGTAGACAAAAGCATTGCGTGACGCGTCCAGTGGCAGCGAGAAAGTTGCACCGGCCGGCAGGGCAACGTCGAGGTAGAGTACGTCGGTGGCCGGATCGTCGATGACACCGCGGGTGCCTTTGAATTCACCGGCGAGCACCCGTACCCGGACGCCATGGTGTTCAACTTCCGGGATGGTCGCAGACGAAAACTCCTGATAGGCCGGATCGGACATTTTTTCGCTCGCCGGCAGGTTGATCCACAACTGGAAGCCACGCAGCAGCCCATTGGCCTGGCGCGGCATCTCGGAGTGAATCACCCCGCTGGCCGCCTTCATCCATTGCACCCCGCCCGATTCGAGATCGCCCTGGTTGCCCATGCTGTCGCGGTGTTGCATGTGGCCGTCGAGCATATAGGTGAAGGTGATGAAACCGCGATGCGGATGGTCCGGGAACCCGGCGATGTACTCGTCCGGGTTGTCGCTGCCGAAATGATCCAGCATCAGGAACGGGTCGAGGTTGCGCAGTGCCGGCGTGCCGATGCTGCGATGGACCGTGACGCCCGCACCTTCGCTCACTTCGAGGGCGGGGACGCGTTGGTGGATCTTGCGTGTGCTCATGACTGACTCCTTACAAACAGGTATGTCAGGGTATGGGCCCGATTCGACCGGCGCGATTACCCTGACGTGGCGCACCCCCGGAAATTCCGGCACGAATTTCATTTGGGGTTGGCGAAGTTGATGGCGCGGCCCACTTTGATGCCGCCGGTGGCCAAAATATAGACCTTCTTGCGGGACAGCAGGACTTGCCGACCGTTCTCGGCAAAGCGTGGCCGGTCCCCCGACTACAACTAAAGTTGTATATCGATCTTGCAATTCCTGACCTAAGGTTTTTTTAGAGGCTCCGCACCGGAGTCCGAATACGAATCCCGTTCCGGATTTCTGTGCGCGCGTCCAAGGCGCAGGCACGTTTGCGGAAATGATCGGATGGCGGCGGCCCCAGCATGGGGCGGGTACCAGACCGGAATTAGTCCGGCGAGCCGTCGACCTTAATTGTTGCCCGGCACCAAGTGATTGTATTCGTTCAACTGGTGGCTAGGTTGTGTGCGTGTCGTTCGCACGCTGGAGTTAGCAGATCGCGATTTGATGCTGCGCCGGTGTGAACGCAAGAACGAATTTCGATTGATGAGGAGACAGCATGATCCAGGTCAGCTACCCAGGTGTCTATATCGAGGAAATCCCGAGCGGCGTGCGCACCATCACCGGTGTTGCCACATCGATCACCGCCTTTGTCGGGCGCGCCAGACGCGGCGAAACGAACAAGGCGACGACGATCAACAGCTTCGGCGATTTCGAGCGGATTTTCGGCGGCCTCTGGCTGCAGAGCCAGCTCGGTTTTGCGGTGCGGGATTTCTATCTCAACGGCGGCAGTCAGGCGATCATCGTCCGCCTGTATCACGCAGAAGAGGGAGACGGTGCCAAAGCTGCCAAATCGAAGCTGACCGCAGGCGGGGTCAAGCTCGAGGCGGCCTACGAAGGCTCCTGGGGCGCCAATCTACGGGCCAGCGTGGATATGGACGGCGTCTCGGACGAAGTGGCCATGGCCCTCGGCGTGACCAAGGCCGATCTGTTCAATCTGACGGTGCGCGACGCAGGCCCGGGCGGTGCGATCGAGCGGTTTCTCAATCTGACCGTCAAGGAGAGTGCGCGGCGTATCGACCGCGTCCTGAAAGCGCAGTCCGCCCTCGTCCGATGGGATGGCGCACTCGACCCTTCGTCGCCACCTGCGATATCCAAGGCCAGCGACACCGTGACCACTGCGGAGGCCGACCTGGCCACGGCGAAAAAAACGTTGGCCGACAAGCTGATCG
>JACDJC010002746.1_pt1 | contig 13441 bp, 9 predicted proteins | sample 7454191 | NCBI WGS metagenome assembly JACDJC01 (sample SAMN14253291, study PRJNA609438) | sludge metagenome | isolation source: sludge after 25d culture with pyrite and EDTA | collected 2018-12-20 | reverse complement strand
CAGACAACAATCCCGAACTTGAATCAACACCTTGTTACCCTGATGAAGTCATAGCGCAACTTCCAGATTTATTACGACTTGGAGCGGAATATTTTGGAACCAACAAGCGGGAAAGGGATGTGTTTCTGACAGGAGCAATCGGGCTTTTGAGTGGGTGTTTTACAACAGTAAGCGGAATTTATAGAAGAAGAAAGATGCATCCTAACCTGAATGTATTTATTGCTGCGCCTGCAGCAAGTGGAAAAGGAGCCTTGGTTGCCGCTGGCATACTTGGAGATTTCATCCATATGGAAAGACTAGGCATGACACAGAAGATCTTGGATGATTTGAAATCGAAACAGAAATCCAAAGGGTCCGAAGGTTATGTGTCATTTGATGATGTTCCTCAATATTTGCTTATAGCCCCAGGGAATTCTAGTTCTGCAGCCTTTTTAACACATTTAAAGGATAATCAAGGAAGTCTCATAATATTTGAAACTGAAGCTGATAGCCTTAATAATGTATTTAAAACCGAATTTGGTAATTTCTCAGACATATTCAGGAAATCGGTCCATCACGAAAGAATAAGTCAATCTAGAAAATCTAGTGGTTATATTGAAGTATTGAGACCCAAAATTTCTGCTATTCTTACTGGGACACCTGGACAGCTTGTTTCCTTTATTCCCTCAACGGAGGATGGATTGTTCAGTAGGTTTTTATACTATGTATACTCGTCTACAACTAAATGGGATGATCCCTCTCCCAAAGATGAGGATGTTTCAGTAGAAGAATACTTTGAAGAACTTGCACATCAAACTTATGATGCCTACCAATTATTTATCGAACAAGAATGGCAATTCAAATTACAAAGTAACCACTGGAAAATATTAAATCAACGGTTTGACCATTGGCTGAAGACAATACAAATGTATGTTAGTGGTGATCTTGAAAGCGTAATATTACGTTTGGGATTATTTCAATTCAGGTTAGCTATGGTTCTTTCAATACTAAGAAGGTATATGCATTTCTCGACTGATCCTACAATTATTTGTAGTGATGAGGATTTTATCATTTCCGATAAAGTGGTTGATGTTCTTTTTACGCACGCAATGAACACATACAAATTGGTTCCATCAAAATCCAACCATCGAGGTGTGGCCGAAAATAATAGTATGAAGTTTCTTGAAATCTTACCTCAGGGTTGCCTTTTTTCAAGAGACGAAGCGGTTAACCTTGGTGGGGGAATTGGGATAAAACCACGAACGGTAGATAAGTATCTATTTATTCTTAAGGGAAATGATTATTTAAATTCTGATGGTAATGGTACATATTCAAGAATTGAAAAAGACTAGGCTGTGCAAAGTGTACAAATTGTAGAAAAGCCGTTTGGCTTATCTGTGCACAAGAGAAAGTTATTTTTAGACATTTTTGACTTCATTGAATTTTATAGGTGATAGAGGGAATGTCCTCTTGATAAGAGGTTGCAATAAAATGGCAGCCTCTTTTTTTTGCAATTTACTAATAAAGACTTTGGAAACGGACATTATCGTGCTTGCTTAAATGGATCCTGAGAGCTTCAAGCAGGAGCTTTTCGTGGAGATAAGGAAATTGATTGGATCAACCCAGCCTAGTCTTAACTGGATTAGTTCTTCTGATGTAAAGAAGATGCTAAAATTTACAGAATCAATCTAGTAAGCTATTTTGAACAAAGGCGCCATTCCTGCCTATGAAACAGATTCAACCTGGTTTAATATCTGCCTTAAAATCACAGCTTTACTAGAAAGTAGTAGGTTAAGGATTAGGTAAAAGAGAAGGAACACTTTGGTTCGAAGTTGAGTTGAATGCGCACACTTGCGTTTTTACCATCATTTCAACTATGAATTTAGTATTAGCTGATGGATACCATTTAATAATATGACTATATTATGACTTAACCTTTTTCTAGATACATTTATACTCCATTCAAAAGAACTTATCATTTACTAAAGGGTAGTTGATCACGTTTTCACAAGCTTTTATTTGCCTTATGAGTATCTGGTATAAGGACATACCCCCTTGCTTCCGGTTTGGTGAATAGCCCCCCCTCATATTTATTCTGACTCAGAAGGGTCATAAAAAAATGGGGTATTTCTGAGAGCGACCACCACTTCTCTCTCTACGGCCACGCCTTCGAATTTTTGGGCTCCCGCCCCCCAGGGGACTTAGGGCCCTGCAAGTGTTTAACTAAAATTATTAAAAACATGGAAAAGATTTATGTAGCCAGGGTGTTTGCCTACAACACTCCCGGAGAGAAAGCCAAAGGAAAGGCAAGTGTAGGCATGTCATTGGCATCCAAGCTGAATGGTAATGCCCATTGGGTAGGAACCTTCGTTGAGAATGCCGACGACGACCGCAAGACTGGATTTATTACCTCACCCCAGAAGTTTCCCTCTCTGGAGGCAGCGCATGAGCATGTGGCTAAAATGGAGAAGCTTTACCCCAGGGGAGCAGTCCTGAATTCCAAAGAATGGGAATGGGGCGAAAGGGACGAAGATTCATCCATGGAATTTGGAATCAACATTCATATTGTCAGATTCCGGGGTCACGACATTGAAGTGGACCGTAGCGCCATCCATGAAGGGAATAGCCAGATGGTTTACCAAGGTAAAGTTGCTGAGCCACTTCTCGACTAGTGACCAAGCGGATGACTGTTGCCTTAAAATCTTAACACTAGTGCAAAAAGGGGACTGAAGGGTTCCCTTTTGCCTTAATTGGAATTTTAACTATTGACTTCTAATCAATTCGTTTGGCCAGTCTTATGAGCCATTAGCGAATCTCTGGGAAATCTGGTTCCGGCATAAGTCTGGGATGCTTTAAGGATTTCTGGAAAGGGTTACCCAAAGGTTAGCCCTTTTCTTTTTGTGATCTCTGATTTGATCAGATCTGATAATTAAAATCATATTTTATGGAATTAAGACAAGCGACACGCAAGCAGGCCAAAATAAAACTGGCCCTTCAGGGACCCTCGGGTTCAGGGAAAACCTATTCAGCATTGCTGTTGGCTTTTGGTATCACCGGCAACTGGAACAAGGTTGCCATTATTGATACGGAAAACCACTCGGCAGATCTCTATGCCCATTTGGGCAACTACAATGTGCTGTCACTCACAAAACCATTTTCTCCCGAAAGGTACATCTCGGCCATCGAGGTATGCGAACAGGAAGGCATGGAGGTGATCATCCTGGATTCCATCACCCATGAGTGGGATGGATCAGGTGGCATATTGGATATTCATCAGGCAATGACAGGCAACAGCTTTACCAATTGGAGCAAGTTAACGCCAAGGCATAATGCCTTTGTCCAGAAATTTCTTCAATCAGGCTGCCACATCATTTCCACGGTCAGAACAAAGCAGGATTATGTCCTGTCTGAGAAGAACGGCAAAATGGTTCCTGAGAAGGTAGGGCTGAAAGGGATTACCCGGGAAGGGATGGATTTCGAATTCACCCTGGTATTTGACCTGGATATCAAGCATATGGCAACAGCCTCCAAGGACCGAACCGGATTGTTCATGGACAAGCCTGAAATGAAGATCACTCCTGAAGTTGGCCAAAAGATTTTGGAATGGTGTGACAAGGGCAAAACCCTGAATGAAATCATCTCAGACATCCATTCGGCCCAGACCCTGGATACACTCCGGGAAATACTTCGTGCCTATCCTGAATTCCGCAAGGAACTGGAACCACTGGCTATTTCGAGAAAGCAACAAATCATCAAAACACCACCAATTCAAAATCCCGTATCACATGGAATTAGTTAGAGTAATGCCCAGGGAGGTTTCTCCTGCCCTGGTAGTGGAGAATCCAATCCCAAGCGATCTGGAAACCTCAGACGCCTCGTTTATGGCTGCCAATACAGATTTGGTTACTCTTGAAGAGTTAAAGTCTGATTGCATAATCCCCGTTTTTGCCAAAGACAATGAGACTACCATATCGCACCAGGAATTCATTGAATCCGTAATGTTCGTTGCGGAAAAGATTTTCAGGGGCGAAACCATCCTGAGGCCGGCTGTAAGGGTATCCCACCCTATTAAAGGCAGGATTCCTGAGGCTATGGGCAAACCCGCAAAGGATCTCCTGGATCACGAGAAGACGCTTTATTACGAGCGCATGGCATTTGCCATTGAAATCTCATCCCTTCGGGGAAGGGTTAACGGTAATGAATTATGCCTGACCATTGGTGGCGTAAGGGCGTACAATCAGGAAAACCTTTACTCCAAAAAGAGTGAGGAGCGATTTAAAATCTTTATAGGATTCCAGAACAAGGTATGTACCAACCTTTGTGTGTCCACAGATGGTTTGCTGGGTGAAGCAAAAGCGCGTACCATTGCTGAGCTTGCCAAATCAGCGTATGACCTGTTTGGAAACTTCAACGCCTATTCGGAAATTGAAGTACTCAACCGTCTTCCGGAGATCATGGTGACAGAGCACCAATTCGCACAATTGATGGGAAGGGCAAAAATGTACCAACAGATGCCAATCAGGGATAAGGTCATATTGCCCCAATTCCCATTGTCAGACTCTCAGGTCACCCAGGTTGTCAAGGATTATTACAATGATGTGAACTTCTCACGCAATGATGTGGGGAACATCAATCTTTGGAAGCTTTTGAACCTTTTTACAGAGGCCACCAAGAGCAGCTACATTGACAGCTTTCTTGACAGGACAGCCCTTAGCACTACCTTTATAAAAGGACTGCACAACGCCTTAAGCCAGCAAAATAACCATTGGTTTTTAAGCTGAACTGCTGCAAGGGGAGTAATTCTGCTCTCCTTGCTTTTTAAATGATTTCCAATACAAACCTATTTCCTCACAATATCTAATACAACAAAATCATGAATGACATTGAATACCTGAATGAATTTTACCGGCATGTGGGCAATGACAGTATTCTGGTAGTCACCTGCAAGGGAGAAATTGTCCGTTTGTACTGCCCATTCCGAGTCGCTTCCAAAGTGAACTTTGCCCAAATTGCTGCCGGTGAAATTGTTTGGGTACAAGAGGTTAGAATCACTTCAGAAAAGCAGGATGTATTTATCATTGACGGCAGCGCATATTTCGTTTGGTACTTCGTCATCCTGACAGATCCCCCATGATCAAATAATCCATTAAAAACAATAAACCATGAAACAACAACCAATACCACAGGTGGCAGAGATTGCCATTACCTACAAGCCTAAACTATCGGCAAGTGAAAGGCCCAGGGTTTGCACATCCCAAGAAGCGGAATCCATATTCAGGAGCGTTTGGCAACAACCCATCAACCACAGGGAGAGTTTTTACGCCCTTTTCCTTGACCGGGGAAATAAAGCCCTGGGGTACTTTCTGGTTTCAATAGGAGGCATTTCAGGAACGGTAATCGATCCTCGACTAATATTCCAGGTAGCTCTCAAGGCTAACGCCTCGGCGATCATAGTGGCCCACAATCACCCTTCAGGAAATCGCGAGCCTAGCGAAACCGATATTATAATCACAGGGAAATTGATGGAAGCAGGCGGTTTACTGAATATACAGCTGCTGGATCATCTTATTCTGGTGCCGGAAGGATACTACTCAATGGCTGATGAAGGGAAAATGCTTAGAAGTAATGAACACTAGAAATAATTTATCGACTGACATTTTCTCATCAAAAAATGCATGAAACAACACATTTGTTGACCTGGAGGAGAAAGTGGCCCAGAAGGGCTGTAAATGCATCCTGGAGGCCATTTGGGGTGCATTGTAAACATAAAATATTGGCGATTGCAATGGTCATTAAGAATATAGATTAATTGCACCGGAATTACCCAAATGAGGCCAATCTTAAGGGAATGCATCATCGCAAGTTATTGGAGATAGAGGAGAATAGCTAAAAAATTGCAATGCTTTATAATTGATTATATTAAATAATATTCATAGATTTGGCAAAGCCAAATTATGAAAAAAATTTTCATAATTCTACTCGAGACCTTTGAATACTAGTATGAAATTGCCATATTTTTAAGCGAATAATCGGTGAATATAACAACGGATAAATATTAAAAATGGAAGAACGACCGAAGAGAAATATTTGGAATTTTATTAATCTATTTGGGGTAATTGCAACTTTTGTTTTTGGTTTATATGGAATATTTTTTGTGCCTTTATATGTAAAGAACGCCTATAAGGAAAGACAAGATGTTGCTAACATAGAAATTGTAAATGACATAAAAGAAATAATCTACTCGAACTTATCTACGGACAGTATGCTTATTCCGACGCTAAAAAAAGGTAAGGAATTAAAATATGACATTATATTTCCGAGAACTAATAATGAGATAATTGTGGAAGTACAAGAAGACTTTATGAGTGATAAGTTCTTGCCCTTGGACGAAAGAATTAAGCTTTACAAGAAAGCTGACAGTTTGATGTTAATCCTCCCTGTAGTTGACCAAATTCAAATATCAAAACCAAAAAGAAAGTCAAGTATTTTTCTATTACTAAATTATTCTCTTTCGATTTTATCAATAATTACAAGCTTAGTTATTTTCTTCAGGCTGTATACAAGGAAAAGAAAAGAAATCGAGGAGGATGTAGAACAGCGATTTGAAGAAATGCAAGAAACAAGTCCTAAATTTATTTATGAATATAGAAACTTTGAAAGTTTAGTTGGGCAAGCATTACACGAATTGAAACTAGAATTTGAAGATTATACCAAAAATCCAAAAGACTCATCCTTTGACTTTGTAATAAAACTTGGGAGTAAGAAAATAGGACTTGAAGTTAAATCATATGTAAAATCAGATTATTTAATTAAACTTAAAAATCTGTTTGATACTTCAGGTTTAAATGCTTTAATAATTGTAACAAACAAAGTGGCTGATTTTAAATCTTTTTCAATGTTTTCAGAATTTCAGAGAGATTCTAAGCTTGCAGGACGAAAAATTTATTTTATCTCAGCATACAACATTGAGATGCTAAAAAGCGAATTGACTTTACTATTAAGGACAGAAAAGGAATAGCCATGGTTAAATTGGTATTTGCCCCTCGAATAGATTTTGCAGACTTGGAGCTTATGGATGTGAAGCCAAAATTCTTAGAGAATCTCATTTCCATATCGGGTGGTGATTATGGATTATTTTTTTGAGTTCAAATTCATAGTCATTTTGGACTCATGACGCAGCAAATGTATCCTAAACAAAACAGATTGAAGTACTTATAAAACTAACTTGCGATATTTCAATGAGAACAGGTATAGACATATTAGAAAATGAAATTATAGAGCAATATCCGGATGTTCTTGAAATTTTACTATTTGATCATACCACTCAAAAAAATATATTTTGGGCAACGAATAACTACGAAGAACGCGGTAAAACATATAGCTATCATGCACAAATCGTTCCAGAATTAATAACAGGGCAAAATGGGAATATCATTATGCCAAGAATTCAGAAAGACAAGGTTCTTCGGCAAGAAAGATCAAAGTTAATGGCAGAAGTGTTTACGCCATCCTGGATTTGCAATGCACAAAATAATATGATTGACAATGTTTGGTTTGGAAGGGAAAATGTTTTCAATTATGAAGAAAATTGTGGATGGAGGATAAACTATGAAAAAATCTATTTCCCCAAAGATAAGGATTGGAAAAATTATATTCGCGACACTCGGCTTGAAATAGCCTGTGGAGAAGCCCCTTATATAACTAGTAGGTATGATAGCACGTCAGGTGAATTTATTCCTATTGAATCTAGAATAGGTATTTTGGATAGAAAGTTACGGGTAATAAATGAAAATGTTGACAATTCACTTCATTGGTTAAAGGCAGTTCAAACAGCATATAAGAACACCTATGCTTATGAATGGCAAGGCGATAGTTTGTTGCTTGCTCGTGAAGCAATGCTTGTTACTTTTATAGAAAATTACATCCATAAGTTCCATAAAGAACCATTGTTAAAATCCATTCTGTCTATTGCAAAGATTATTTCATGGAATGTATGGCAAATGGATGGTTTAAAAGGTGTTGTACCCAACAGTTGTGGAGCGACAATAAGAAAAACATTTAATTTATTTGGAGAGGATACAGAAGCTTCCTTTTGTGAAGGATGTTTAAATAATAATCTGAATAAGCACACTGGTATATATTGCTATATAAAAGATTGGTCTAGTAAAGATACTAAAACTGGGAAAATCGGTAGAGTAATTAAGTTTATTGACCTTTTAAACAATCGTGTAAAATGAAATTTACTTCATCATTAAAACTAAAGTTAATCTATGTGTTCCGCATAAATGATTTAGATCACAAAGGATGTTTAAAAATAGGTGAAGCAACTTCGGATTATCAAGACATTTGGGAATTGGAGCCAAATAGCCGCATACTTAATAATGCAGCAAAAAAACGTATAAATCAATATACTCAGACAGCCGGAGTTAATTATGACTTATTGTACACTGAAGTTGCAATATTTATTGAGCAGGGTGTCATTAAAGGCTTTTCAGACTCGGAGGTTCATAAAGTCTTATTAAGGTCAGGAATAAAAAAGAAAGTATTTGATATTAAGAATAAAGCAAACGAATGGTTTATTACGGATTTGGAAACTGTAAAGAAAGCAATTAGTGCAGTTAAGTCCGGAAAAGATTCACTCCAGGCTAGTGAAGTCACACAGGAAAATAGTCCAATCATCTTTCGACCAGAGCAGAAGGAAGCTATTGATAAAACCCTTAAGCAATTTAAAAGAGGGAGTGAAATGCTTTGGTTTGCAAAAATGCGTTTTGGAAAAACACTTTCGGCACTTCAAGTAACCAAGGAACTTAATTTTAAAAGAACTCTAATCTTGACACATAGACCAGTAGTCGATAAAGGTTGGTTTGAAGACTTTGGAAATATTTTTAATGATTCACCACATTATTTTTATGGCTCAAAGAAGCAAGGCAATCAATTTTCTGTTTTGGAAGAACTTAGTAGAAGGAAAGAAACAAGGTATGTATATTTTGCCTCTATTCAGGACCTTAGAGGCGCTGAGGTGGTCGGTGGAAATTATGATAAAAATGTTGATGTCTTTAATACTTCATGGGATTTTATTATTGTTGATGAAGCACATGAAGGTACTCAAACAGAATTAGGTAAAAATGTTCTTGAGGAATTAAAAAAGAAGAATACAAAAGTACTTCACCTTTCAGGAACCCCATTCAATTTGCTAGATAATTATCACGAGGATGAAATATATACATGGGATTATGTGATGGAGCAAAAAGCTAAGGCTGAATGGGATAAAATCCACTTTGGTGACCCAAATCCATATGCATTGCTTCCAAAGCTTAATATTTTTACATATGATCTTGGCAGACTTCTTAAAGGATATATTGATGAAGAAGTGGCGTTTAATTTTCGTGAGTTTTTCAGAGTGGACAGATCTATGAATTTTGTGCACGTGAAAGATGTTCTTTCATTCTTAAACTTACTTTGCAAACATGATCCTGATAGCAATTATCCATATTCTACTAATGAGTATCGTAATAATTTCCGACACTCGCTTTGGATGGTTCCGGGAGTTAAGGAAGCAAAAGCATTAAGTAAATTACTAAAGGGGCACTCTGTTTTTAGTCAGTTTGAAGTAGTAAACGTGGCTGGTGATGGAGATGAAGAAGAATCAAAGGACGAAGCGTTAAGTAAGGTCGAAAAAGCTATAAGTGATAATCCTGATGAGACATATACCATTACTTTGTCTTGTGGGAGGTTAACAACTGGTGTATCAGTAAAAGCTTGGTCTGCTGTTTTTATGCTTTCAGGCACGCATAACACTTCTGCATCTGGATATATGCAAACCATTTTCCGAGTTCAAACACCAGCAATAATAAATGGGAAAATTAAAGAAGAATGTTTTGTCTTTGATTTTGCTCCTGACCGTACTTTAAAAGTAATAGCTGAAACTGCCAAAGTATCTGCAAAGGCAGGAAAAACTACTGGAGCGGACCGACAAGTTATGGGAGAGTTTTTAAACTTCTGCCCCATAATTGCAATTCATGGTTCTCAAATGATGAACTACGATGTAAATAATATGCTTGAGCAGCTTAAAAAGGTCTATGTAGATCGAGTTGTTCGCAATGGATTTGAAGATGGTTACCTATATAACAATGACACATTGATGAAATTGGAGGCTATTGATTTAGAAGAATTTGATGGCCTCAAAAAGATAATTGGTAGTACAAAAGCTATACCTAAAAGTGGTGAAATTGATATTAACAAGCAAGGCTTTACTGAAGAAGAATATGAGCAGTTAGAGGCTACTAAGAGTAAGAAAAAGGATCAACTTACTGCAGAAGAAAGACAACTTATTCTAGAAAAATCTGAAAAGAAAAAAAATCGAGATAGTGCCATTTCAATTCTTCGAGGTATATCTATACGTATGCCATTACTAATTTACGGAGCAGATGTTATTGATGAAGAAAAGGAAATCACAATCGATAATTTCACTGAATTGGTTGATAGCCAATCTTGGAAAGAGTTTATGCCTAAGGATGTTACTAAGGATATATTTTTGAAGTTTAAGAAATATTATGAGCCTGATGTATTTAGAGCCGCGGGGAAACGCATTAGGGCCTTGGCACGTGCTGCAGACAATCTGACAATCGAAGATAGGATTGAAAGAATTACTTTCATTTTTAACACCTTTCGAAATCCAGATAAAGAAACAGTTTTGACCCCTTGGCGTGTAGTGAACATGCATCTGGGAGATTGTTTAGGAGGATTTGTTTTTTTTGATGTGAAGCAAGGAAAATCAATTGCTACTCCAACCTATTTTTCAAATGGGGATGTAACAGAGAATGTTTTTTCTACCGAATCTCGAATTCTTGAGATAAACTCAAAATCTGGATTATATCCACTTTATATAGCTTACAGCATTTACAGAAATCGTGTAATGCAAGTGTATCCGGAGAAAGATCCCAGAAGTTTATCTATAAAGCAACAACAAGAGTTATGGGACAAAACAATATCTGAAAACATTTTTGTCATTTGTAAAACTCCTATGGCGAAAAGTATTACTAAACGAACTTTGTTAGGTTTTAGAGAGGCAATTGTGAATACACACTATTTTGAGGAATTGGTGAACCAAATAAAGAATAAATCCGATAAATTTATTAAGAAAATCAAAAAGGGTGAAACCTATTGGGGATTAACAAAACATAATACTATGAAGTTTAACGCTATAGTTGGCAATCCACCATATATGGAAATGGATGGTGGTGCACAAGCCAGTGCAAAACCTATTTACAATCTATTTGTGGATATTGCAAAAAAAATAGGACCTCAGTATATTTCCATGATAATTCCAACACGGTGGTATACTGGAGGTAAGGGTCTTGATGATTTTAGGCATTCAATGCTAAACGATATAAGAATTTCTCTATTACATGATTTTCTAAATCCTGACCAAGTTTTCCCAAAAACGAATATTCGAGGGGGTATTTGTTACTTTTTGTGGGACGAGAACTATGACAATAGTATTAATTTAACAAGGGTTGTTACGCATAAAGAAAATGGGGAACTTGTTTCGGTTATGAGATCTTTAAGGAGTGAGGAGGGTGACATTTTTATTAGACATGAAATGGCACTTCAGATTTTAAGCAAAATTAGAAATTACAAAAATTTCACTTCGTTTAGAGATCATGTTTCTGCTAGAAAACCCTTTGGATTAGATGGGGCTTTTTCAAATACTCAGGACTTTCATTCAACTTTCGATAGGATGGATAGCCCTTTGACATGTTATGCCAAAGGAAGAAAAATAGGATATGTTGAAAGAAGGCTGTACAATTTTGACAATGATTTGGTGGATTGTTACAAGGTTTTCACCCCTTATGCAAACAATATTGGTACAGAATTGAATGATGATAACCTAAATACTTTTGTTGGAAATCCCGGATCAATCTGTACGGAAACTTTCATATTATTGGGGCATAATCTCAATTTGAATGAAATATCTGCAAGCAATCTTTCTAAATATCTCTCAACGAGATTTACAAGGTTTCTTCATGGACTTGCGAAATCAAGTCAACATGGGACCTCTAAAACTTATAGATTTGTTCCTTTACAAGATTTCACAACTAATTCTGACATAGATTGGAATCGGTCTGTCCAAGAAATTGATAAACAACTTTTCTTAAAATACAACTTGTCAGAAGAGGAAATTAACTTTATAGAAAGCATTATAAAACCAATGGGTGTGCTTTAACTACAGATAATTGACACCTTTTCCAAGAATGTTTAGATTTCAGTCTGACTTATTGTGCTTTGTAAAATGGAATAACAATTTTGGGCATACTCTCAATTATGAACTATGCTAATGCTCATTCTAAATGCGTTCTTTCTAGCCCATTACAATAAGATTATCATGTGTATTAAAGGTTTGTGGTATATGGATTATTGTAAAGATGAAATGATTAATTGGATTGATTATGAAGAATTTATTAGTGCTTTTTGTGTTACTGCCCATACTTTCTGTTTCTCAAGAATCAGATTTATTTGGCTTACCGTACCAGGGTATTGTTTTAGATGAGGTGCAATATGAATATTTCTCTAAAGGATTAAAGTATCTTGATGAAGGAAGTTATGAAGAGTCAGTTGTATTTTTTAATAAGCTTAATGATGCTGGTGTTGCAAATGATTATGTGAATTTATTACGAGCTGAAATCTATTACAGCCTTAAAGACTTTAAGAAGGTTGTTTATATTACATCAAGTATCCTAAATGATCCAGATTTGGACCTAAAAAGTACAATAGATGGTATTTATAGATACCGTGATACTTCTGGCCGAATTTCGACAACTAATCTGTTAGGAGGTCCACCCTTATATAAGTCTGACTTCTTATTGATGCGTGGGTATGCGAAATATGCTCTAGATGATTTTTTAGGAGCTAAAAATGATTCTGAAAAATATATGGCAATTTGGAGCAATAAAGATGAAAATTTTCTACTTAGAGGTTTGATTGAGTATGAGTTTCACAATTATGAAATTTCGATGTCATTCTTAAAAAAGGCGATCGTATCTAACGGCAGCTCTTCTGATGTATTACTTGCAGAAGCTTATTATTATATAGGTCATTGTTATTTAAATCTTGGAAATAAAATAGATGCATTGAAAAATTTCAGTAAGGCTGGGGAGTATGGAAAATCAAATGCTTATGATTTAATTAAAAAGATAAACTCTAATATGTGATGATGGAATCCAAATTGCAAATCATTAGGTTGATAATGGCGACAACATAAGTGTTGATAAATTTCAACCATATTTCAACCGTAACAAAAAAAAGAGCCGGATTTTCATCCAACTCTCTCATTTTCATTGAGCGGGAAACGGGGGTCGAACCCGCGACCCTCAGCTTGGGAAGCTGATGCTCTACCACTGAGCTACTCCCGCTTATGACCCTTTTGGGCAGCCCAAAAATAATCAAATTCGATTTCGGATTT
>JACDJC010002743.1_pt1 | contig 13444 bp, 13 predicted proteins | sample 7454191 | NCBI WGS metagenome assembly JACDJC01 (sample SAMN14253291, study PRJNA609438) | sludge metagenome | isolation source: sludge after 25d culture with pyrite and EDTA | collected 2018-12-20 | reverse complement strand
GTACTCTAAATTTGCCAAAAACCGTCAACAGGCTACCGGTTTATTGGTGACGACTTTTCAATTCGGCAGCCAGATCTTCGATCCGGTAACCCTTATGGGTCAACAAAACCATCAGGTGATAAAGCAAATCTGCCCCTTCATACAGGAAATTCTGGTCATCATTGGCCATCGCCCCAATGATTGTTTCAACCGCTTCCTCTCCCACTTTCTGGGCAATTTTGCGTGTTCCTTCCTTAAATAGTCGTGTAGTGTAGGAACCTTCCGGCATTTCAGCCTTGCGCTGTTCAATCAGGTCCTGCAAATACTCCAGGAAACTGAGTTCATTTTCAGAATTGGATTCGTCCCAGCAGGTGTCGGCACCGGTATGGCAGGTCGGGCCATCAGGATTCACCTTGATCAGCAAGGTATCGTTGTCGCAGTCGGCCGATATGCTGACCACATTCAGGTAGTTGCCACTTTCCTCACCTTTTGTCCACAACCGGTTTTTGGTGCGGCTAAAGAAGGTCACCTTCCCCGACTCTTCGGTAATCCGCACCGCTTCCTCGTTCATGAAGCCCAGCATCAACACCACCTGTGTTGTGTTGTCCTGTATGATGGCAGGAACCAATCCGTTGAGTTTTTCAAAATCCAGATTCATATTGTTCATAAATTTTCCATTCATATTATTGTAATCTTCAGGCTCGTACACCCATTTAATCCCATAAAGGACGGTATATCTCAGAGCCTTACCACAATCCCCTTTTCATGGAGGAATTGCTTTAAATCGGGTATTGCGATTTCCCTGAAGTGAAAAATGCTGGCTGCAAGTCCGGCATCTGCCTTCCCCTTGGTAAAGACCTCCTCGAAATGTTCCATGTTACCGGCTCCGCCTGAGGCAATGATCGGAATTTTCAGGTTTTCCGACAATCTCGCCAATTCATCGCAGGCAAACCCGTTCTTTGTACCATCATGGTTCATTGATGTGAAGAGGATTTCTCCGGCACCCCGGTTTTCACCCTCCTTAGCCCAAGAAAATAACTCCAACTCTGTAGGAATCCGTCCACCATTGACGGTGACCACCCAATTGCCGGTCTCATCGCCACGGGCATCAATCGCCAAAACCACGAACTGGCTTCCGAAATGCAGTGCCAGCTCGTCAATCAACCGGGGATTCCTTACTGCCGAAGAATTGATGCTGATCTTGTCGGCCCCGGCATCCAAAAGAGCACCTGCATCACCTAGCTCGCTGATGCCACCTCCCACGGTAAAGGGGATGTTGATCTCACGGGCTATCCGTCTCACCAGGTCCTTGAAGGTTTTTCTTCCTTCATGGGTGGCGGTAATATCCAGAAACACCAGTTCGTCAGCCCCTTGTTCGGCGTAAAGTGCACCCAGCTCAACGGGGTCGCCCACATTACGGATGTTCACAAAATTGACTCCCTTGACGGTCTGTCCGTCTTTGATGTCCAGACATGGAATGATTCTTTTGGCAAGCATGCGATTATCTTTTCTGATCTTCCTTTTTCACGACTGCAAAGATAGTGTTTGCATCCATGTATCATCCCAAATCGGCAGAAACCCAGCTTTCAGTTTGCAAAGTTTTGCAAATATTTCCCCTGTCGGCAACTTCAGGAAACCCGGGCCATGTATTTTCCAAGTTCTTTCAGCGTAATGCGTCCCTCATAGATGGCTTTCCCTGTAATCACTGCCGGAACGCCGTTCTCAGCCAGTTTAAGGATATCTTCCATGCAGGATATTCCACCGCTTGCAATCAGGTATAAGTCGGGAAATTCATCAAGAATCTCATTATAAAGGTCGTAGGATGGCCCGGCAAGCATTCCGTCCATCCTGATGTCGGTAGAGATGACCTTTTGGACCCCTTTTTCCATATAACCTTTGATAAATGGAAAAATATCCAGGGTTGACTCCTCCTGCCATCCGCTGACAGCAATCTTGCCATCCCTGACGTCGGCCCCAAGGATGATCCGTTCCGAACCATATGACTGAAGCCATGCAACGAAGGTTTCCGGATGGGTTACGGCAATGCTGCCCCCGGTGACCATGGCAGCCCCACATTCAAAGGCGATCCTGAGGTCGTTGTCACTTTTCAAACCCCCACCGAAATCAATGGTCAGGCTGGTCTTGGTTGATATGCTCTCCAGCACCTTGTAATTCACGATCTGCTTTTGGCGGGCTCCGTCGAGGTCGACCAAATGCAACCGGTGAAGGCCTGCATCCTCAAACATGCGGGCCACTTCAAGCGGATTCTCGTTGTACACTTTCTGGCTGTCGTAATCTCCCTGGCTCAACCTGACGCATTTGCCACCGATGATGTCAATGGCCGGTATAATCTCTATCTTTTGCATTACATCGATTCCAAAATCATTTTTAAAACTGCCTGCGCCGACCATTCACGATTTGCAGCTTCCTGGATGACAATCGAGGCCTGACTGTCAATCACCTCGTCTGTGACGATCATGTTTCGCCTGACGGGCAGACAGTGCATAAAACGTGCATTGTTTGTCAGGGACATTTTTCGTGAATCAACGGTCCAACGCATATCCTTGCTCAGAATTTTGCCATAGTCGGTATAGGAGGCCCAGTTCTTGGCATAAATGAAATCTGCCCCCTCAAAGGCGTTGTCCTGGTCATATTCCACTGTCAGGTTCCCCATGAACTCAGGTGCCAGCTCATATCCCTCGGGATGGGTAACCACAAGGTCGTAATCAGCCTTGCGCATCCACTCCACAAATGAATTGGGCACTGCCTGCGGCAACGCCCTTGGGTGGGGTGCCCATGTAAGCACGACCTTTGGCCGGGGCTTTGTCTTGAACTCCTCAATGGTCATCAGGTCGGCAAAACTCTGCAAAGGATGTCTGGTGGCAGCTTCCATGCTCACAACAGGAACCCCGGCATATTGGATAAACTGGTTCAGGATATTTTCGCTGTAGTCGTGTTCCTTGTTCTCAAACCGGGCAAACGAGCGGACGCCAATGATATCGCAATACTCCCCGATCACCGGAATCGCCTCCCTCAGGTGCTCAGGTCTGTCGCCATCCATTACCACTCCCAGCTCCGATTCAAGCTTCCAGCCGTCTTCATTGACATTCAGAACCATGGTATTCATCCCCAGGTTCATGGCTGCCTTTTGTGTGCTCAGGCGAGTGCGCAGACTGGAATTGAAAAATATCAGGACCATGGTCTTGTTCTTTCCCAAATGGGAATAGGCAAACGGATTCTTCTTGACTTCGAAGGCTTGTTCCAACGCCGTTTTTAAATCGGTAACATCATTGACCGATGTGAAATGTCTCATATCTTTTGCTTATTTCTGTTATACTCAAATGTTGAATTAGATCCGCTCAGGCAATTATTTTGGTCTCACCTGCCCGCTGCCTTCCACGATCCATTTGTAACTGGTCAGCTCCTGAAGGGCCATGGGTCCCCGGGCATGCAATTTCTGGGTGCTGATCCCGATCTCGGCTCCCAATCCGAACTGCGCACCATCCGTAAAGGCGGTCGATGCGTTCGAATAGACGGCGGCCGCATCCACCAGCAGCTGAAACTTCCGGATCGCTTCGGGATCTTCAGAAACAATTGCCTCACTGTGTCGCGAGCTGTAACGGGCAATCTGTTCGAGAGCCTGGTCCATGTCATCCACAGTCTTAACCGACATTTTCAGGGATAGGAATTCCGTTCCGAACGACTCCTCGGTGGCAGGATGTAGAAAATGTGACGGATAGCAGTTTTTAAGCTGGTTGAAGGAATCAGGATCCGCGTAGATGGTCACTTCGTCTTCAGCCAGCTTTTCGGTCAGGAGAGGCAGGTCAGCGAGCCTGTCACGGTGGATAACCAGGCAGTCGAGGGCATTACATACAGAAGGCCTGCGTGTTTTTGCATTGTAAACGATTTCAGAACCCTTGATGGCATCTCCGGCCTTGTCAAAATAAGTATGGCAGATGCCGGCTCCGGTCTCGATCACGGGTATCGATGAGTTTTTCCTGACAAAGTCAATCAGGCCCTGACTGCCACGGGGTATGATCAGGTCGATATAGCCATGGGCATGCATCATTTCGTGTGTTTCCTCCCTGCCTGCAGGCAGAAGGGCAACCACATCGGGCGAAACCCCATGCCGTTCAAGCACCTCATGTATGATTTCAACGATGGCGGTATTGGAATCAATGGCATCAGATCCTCCCTTGAGCACGCAGGCATTGCCGGACTTCAGGCAGAGCGAAAAAACATCGAAGGTTACATTGGGACGGGCCTCATAGATGATGCCAATCACCCCGAAGGGAACAGTCACCTTGCGTATCTTCAACCCATTGGGCCTATCCATCTCTGCGAGCACCCTTCCCACCGGATTTTCCAAACCGGCCACATTCCGTATGTCACCGGCAATCCCTTCAAGCCGTTCTTCGGTCAGTTTCAGACGGTCATACCTGGGATCTGCCGTATCCATGCGCTTCAGGTCTTTCAGGTTCGCGGCAAGAATATCGGGTATCCTTGCAACCGCAGTTTCGGCCAGGTCTAAAAGGATGGCGTTGATCTGGTCGCTTTCAAGAAGGTTCAGGCTTTTGGATGCCCGAAGCGTCTTTTCCAGCTGTGGTTGTATCTTCATGATGTTAATCTATTCTGATTAGTAAACCTTATTTCCCGTTTTCGAGGTAAAGATAGTCATAATGGATCAGGGGTTTCTGGCGTTCGGCGGTACGCTCTTTCTCCCAGCGGTCTGATCCGTATCGGGCTTTTCCGATACCAATGGGATGATGGTCCTCATCAACGATTTTCAGGAGGTCTCCGGCCCTGAATTCACCCGATATCGCCACCACGCCTACAGGAAGCAGGCTCACGGCCTTTTCGGATAGCAAAGCGGTTGCTGCACCCTGGTTGACCTTGATCACGGCCTTGGCAAAGCTGTCGGAATAGGCCATCCAGTTCTTGATTCCTTTCACCGATGCCGGATCTGGCCTGAAGAAAGTATGGGGTATCGACTTACCGGTGTCCAGCAAGTCGGTCAGGATATTCTCACGACTTCCGTTGGCCACGTGCACGGCGATACCGCTGCTGGCCACTTTACGGGCTATCCGGAGTTTGGTCAGCATACCGCCCCTTCCGAAGCCCGACATCTGGCCACTGACATGTATCTGCTCATCGTCGAGATCGTCGTTGATCTCCGTGATCATTTCAGCCCCAGGTTGTCCGGGATCACTGGTATATACCCCATCCACGTTCGACAGGATGATCAGCGCATCCGATTGTGCCAGTGTGGCCATCAATCCCGACAGCTCATCGTTGTCGGTAAACATCAGCTCGGTAATCGAAATGGTGTCGTTCTCGTTCACGATAGGAACGACCCGGTTCTCCAGGAGGGTATTGATGCAGTTTTTCATGTTCAGGTAATGTGCCCGACTCGAAAAGTTCTCCTTGGTGGTCAATACCTGGGCACAAATCATGCCGTGCTCCCTGAAGAAGTCGGAGTACCGGTTGATCAGTTTCACTTGTCCGAGGGCAGCCCAAAGCTGTCTCGAAGAGACTGCATCGTACTTCCTGGAGGGCATCAGGACCGATTTTCCGGACGCTACGGCGCCCGACGAAACCAGGATGATCTCCACGCCCGCCTTGTGCAACGCGGCAATCTGGTCGACCAAATGGGCAATCCTGGCCACATTCAGTGTCCCATCAGATTTGGTCAAGACATTGCTGCCGACCTTGACGGTTATTTTTTTATAACGGAGTTTCATTAACCCGGATTTTCGAGTTTCTCCACCTTTTTATAGGAGGCCAGCAACCCTTGTATGACACTGGCACTGAAACCTTTGTTTTCCATTTCGTTCAAACCGGTTATGGTGATTCCTCGTGGGGTGGTCACCTTGTCGATTTCCTTTTCGGGATGGTTGCCCGTCTCCACCACCAAACGTGCGGCTCCCAGAACCGTTTGTGCGGTGATAAGCTGGGCCAGTTCAGCACCAAACCCGATCTCTACCCCACCCTGCATTGAGGCGCGGATGTAGCGAAGCGCATAGGCTATGCCGCAGGCGGCAAGAACGGTGGCTGCCGCCATCAGTTCATCCGGGATCATGGCGGTTTTGCCCATTTTGTTAAAAAGATCCATCACCAGTTCCTTGTGTGCCTGTCCAGATCCATTGGTGGATACCAGCGTCATCGACTCCTGAAGTGCTATGGCGGTATTGGGCATCGCCCTGAACAGGGGTACTTCAGATCCTACCACGCTGGTCAGCTCTTTCAGGTCAACTCCGGCCACAAGCGAAATCAGCACCTTTTCTTTGGTGATCTCCGGCAGGAAGCCTTTCAGGATGTCAATCACCTGATAAGGTTTGACAGCCATGATGATGATATCGGCATTTCTTACTGCCGCACTGTTGTCGGTCCCGATGGTCACTCCCCTGTCGGCAAGCCCCTTCAGAAGTTCCGTACGACGGCGCGTTACATAAAGCTGCGTTGGCTTCACCTCTCCCGAAATGAGTAAACCTTCGGCAATCGCCGTTCCCAGGTTTCCCCCTCCTATGATCGCTATTCTTTTCTCTTGCATACTCTTCAATTGAACCGGTTAATTGTCAGGATAATATAAACAGGGTTTTATACCTGTTGCACGATGGCACGAAAACTCTCGATAAAACGCATGGCTTCCTGCCTTCCAAGCGTAAGCGGGGGCAACAGCCTGATGGTGTTCGTCCCGCTGAACCCGGTAAATATATGAAATTCGTTCAGTAACCTGGCCCTGATTTCCTTTACGGGTGTTGGGAATTCAATTCCGATCATCAATCCAAGTCCCCTGACAGAAATTTCCGTTGAGATTGTGGTCAGCTCTTTCATCATGTACACACCGACCGATCCTGCATTTTCCATCAGTCTTTCGTCCTTCATCACATCCAGCACGGCAATACCTGCCGCACATGCCAGATGGTTGCCCCCAAAAGTGGTTCCAAGCATGCCATGCCAGGGCTTGATATCTGGGTGTATCAGCACCCCGCCGATGGGGAACCCGTTGCCCATGCCTTTGGCCATGGTAATGATATCGGGAGTAACTTTGTAGTGCTGGAATGCGAAGAACTGTCCGCTTCGGCCATACCCGCTCTGGATCTCGTCGAGTATCAGCATGGCCCCGTTGGTACGACAAAGTTCCTGCAGACCCTCCAGGAAGCCGGGCTCCGGAAGGTTGATTCCACCTATCCCCTGGATACCCTCGACCAAAACACCGGCAATATCTCCCTGTGCCATGGTTTTTCGCACAGCTTCCAGATCATTGAAGGGTAGGATGACTGCATTCCCGGTCACATTGACGGGTGCGATAATCTTTGGATTGTCTGTCAGGGCAACGGCTGCAGATGTACGCCCATGGAATCCTTTTCCAAAGGCGATGAATTTCTTTTTGCCGGTGACAAACGATGCGAGCTTGATGGCATTTTCATTGGCTTCCGCTCCCGAATTGCAAAGAAACAACTGATATTCATCGCAACCTGACAACTCACCCAGTTTATCCGCCAGTTCCTGTTGTAGCGGGTTCACGATCGAATTCGAGTAAAACCCGATTTTCTGCAGCTGGTCATGGATCATCCAAACATAGTGTGGATGGGTGTGACCGATTGATATGACGGCATGTCCACCATATAAATCAAGGTATTCGGTTCCATGATCATCAGTCACGGTGCATCCCCTGGCTTTCACCGGGGTGATGTCCTGAAGCGGATATACATCAAACAATTTCATAAATTAGCATTCTTCTTCGTTGGTTCAAAATGGTCAGAGATATCAACCGACCACACCCCTGCCTGTTAAAAACCTGCAGGCTTCAATTTCAGACCTGTCTTCTCATCGAGACCGAACATCAGGTTCATATTCTGGACTGCCTGTCCGGAGGCTCCCTTCAGCAGGTTATCAGTACAGCTTACCACCACCAGTTTGCTCCCGTGTTTCTCGAGGTAGAGAATGGCCTTGTTGGTGTTGACGGCTTGCTTCATTGAGGGATTGACCTGTGAAATGATCATAAAAGGATGGGCCTTATAATATTCATTATAAAGGGCATAGGCCTCCTCCTCCGTACCCTCAAAACGGGTATAGACCGTAGCGAAGATGCCACGTGTATGGTTTCCCCTAACGGGTACAAAGTTGAAATCATGGGCAAAGGAAGGCTGTAATTGTCGTAAACTTCTCAGGATCTCCCCCAGATGCTGGTGTTCAAATATCTTGTAGGCACTCAGGTTACTGTCGCGCCAGCTGAAATGGGTGGTCTCGACCGGCTTTTGTCCTGCCCCCGTACTTCCAGTGATGGCATTGACATGTACCTCATCAGTCAGCAAACCATAGGCGGCCAGTGGCAGCAAGGCAAGCTGGATGCCCGTGGCGAAACAACCGGGGTTGGCAATGAACTGAGCCTTACGGATATCTTCCCGGTTGAGCTCGGGCAATCCGTACACGAATGGCCATGCCTCATTCCCGAGCCTGAAGTCGGTGCTCAAGTCGATCACTTTCAAATGGTCTGGCAAGGTTTGCTCCTCCATCCACGACTTGCTTTTTCCGTGCCCTTGGCAAAGGAAGACCACATCTACTCCTCCCAGGTCGGCCTCTTTGGCAAACGACAGGTCAGTTTCTCCCAGAAGGTCATCATGGACCAAGGTCACTGGTTGTCCGGCATGACTTGTACTCTGGACAAACACGATCTCCGCCATAGGATGGTTCAGCAAAATCCGGATCAGCTCTCCGGCTGTATATCCGGCCGCCCCGACTATTCCTACCTTTATCTTGTTCATTCCTTTATCATAAGTGACCCACTTTGCTACCCCTTTTGGGCCGCACGGGTCAGGTTTTCACTTCTTGTTGACGGTATGGTAGATCTTCAGGGCATTACCCAGAATGGCCGTGAATCCTTTCACCTCCTCGCCGGTCCATGCCTTGCTTTCCTCTCCATATTTACCAAAAACCGAGCTCATAAGGTCGTTCTTTGACTCAATACCCTGCAATTCGAAACGGTAAGGTTTCAGCGCAACATGGACGGTTCCGTTCACGGTCGGCTGGGTACTTTCCAGGAAGGTCTCGATATTACGCATCACGGGGTCGAGGTAAAGTGCTTCATGCAGGAACATGCCGTACCAGTTGGCGAGCTGTTCTTTCCAGTAGAGCTGCCATTTGCTGAGTGTATGTTTCTCGAGCAGGTGGTGCGCCTTGATGATGATCAGCGGTGCAGCAGCCTCGAAACCTACCCTACCCTTGATGCCAATTATCGTATCTCCCACATGGATATCACGGCCTATAGCATAAGGAGAGGCAATTGCCTCCAGTGCCTGGATGGCTGCCGGACCACTGCTATATGTATTCCCGTCAATGGTCTTCAGCTCGCCCTTTTCGAAACCCAATGAGACTACCTTGTCTTCGGCTGCCTTGAGCTGTGTGGGATAGGCACTTTCCGGGAGAGGCTTTTCCGAGGTCAGGGTTTCCTTGCCCCCGATGCTTGTACCCCAAAGGCCCTGGTTTATGCTGTACTGCATCTTGATGAAATCGTCGTCGACCCCATGTTCCCGCAGGTAGTTGATCTCTTCGTCCCGACTCAGGGAAAGGTCACGTATGGGTGTGATAATGGAGATTTCGGGAGCAAGCACCTGAAAGGTCAGGTCGAACCTCACCTGGTCGTTTCCCGCGCCGGTACTGCCATGTGCAACATACTTAGCCCCGATTTTTTTGGCATATTCAATGATGGCAATCGCCTGGAATACCCGTTCCGAGCTTACCGAGATGGGATAAGTGTTGTTGCGCAGCACATTCCCGTAAACCATGTAGCGGATGCATTTGTCGTAATACTCCTGCGTGATGTCAATCGACACATGCTCTTTGGCACCCAATCGGTATGCCTTTTCTTCGATGCGCTGAAGGTCGGTTTCGTTGAAACCACCTGTATTGGCGATGGCCGTATATACTTCGTAACCCTTTTCCTCGGCCAGATACTTCACGCAAAAAGAGGTATCCAAACCACCACTGAACGCTAAAACCAATTTTTCTTTCATATCGCTTATCTTTTATTTGGTCGCCATGACTGAAATTTGAAGATCCCGATCATCGCTAATCCCATTTACTGTCCGTTTTTCTCTTTGTTCTCCCTGAATTTTTTCAGAAGCTCCAGTGCATACTTTGGATGGAGTTTCTTCATGTAATCGAGTAACGACCTTTTCTTTATCTCGCTTGTGTTCCCGTTTTTCTCCAGCTCCCATGCCGGATCATAAAGCATTCCCGTACACAGGCATTTCGAACGGTTAGTGCGCTGCAAGATGTCGTAATTCACGCAACCCTGGCATCCCTTCCAGAAGGAATCATCATCGGTAAGTTCCGAATAGGTAACCGGCCGGTATCCCAGTTGATGGTTGATCTTCATGACGGCCAAACCGGTGGTCAGACCAAATATCTTGGCATTCGGGAAACGCGTCCGCGAAAGCTGGAATGCCATCTTCTTGATCTCCTTCGCCAGTCCGATACCCCTGTATTCGGGATTGACAATCAAACCCGAGTTGGCTACATACTGGGCCGTTCCCCAGGTTTCGATATAACAAAAGCCGGCAAACTCTTCACCGTCCAGTGCAATGATGGCCTTGCCCTCCTCTATCTTCGAAGCCAGGTACTCATAGGTACGACGGGCGATACCTGTCCCTCTTTGCTTTGATGCCATGTCGATATGGTCGTTGATGATATCGACGTATTTCAGGTGCCGTGGACCGGCTACCTCAACCTTAACATTATTGATATCCTTCATGGAATGCTTACAGAAAAACTTGTTTATGTTTTTTAAATCTTATCCGATAAGTTGGGCATGATGCGCTTCAGGGCGGCAATCAGCTCCGTTCGGGCAATTCCCTCTCGCATGATCAGCAGGATGGTGTCATCACCGGCAATGGTCCCCATGCTTTCCCAGGGATTCGACTTGTCAATCATCGAGGCTATGCTACTAGCATATCCCGGCATGGTTCGGATCACCGCAAGGTTGCCCGAGAATTGGATCCCCAGAAAACCATCCGACAAATAATTGATGCGGTCAGGTTCCCTGATTTCCCGGACACCACCCATCAGTCCTGGTAACACATACACATAATCGCCGTTTGATCCTGCCACCTTGGCAACCTTCATCTGCTTCAGGTCCCTCGACAGCGTGGCCTGGGTAAGGTCATACCCCCTTTCATGCAACAAATCGAGCAGCTTTTCCTGACTGCCGATCTGTGCCGACGAGATGATTTCACGTATGGCCTGATGTCGTGTATTCCTGTTCTTCATATGAATATTATTTAATTATTAACATCCATTTTTTCATCCAATTACTTCCGGACGCCCGATTGACAGGCGATAGATGCCTCTAATCAAATTGTATTATTATACATTTTTAATGCAAAATTATACATTATTTATATATGGCACATCGAAACATGAAAAAAAAAGCTATTTTTGTCCAATAAATTCAGATACGTCCTTTTGAGGTTACGATATGAAGAAACTGAAGATTCCAAATCACAGACGTAAAGAGATACGATGCGCTTAAGCTACACAGGTAGTCAAGGCGCATTTTTTTTAATATTAAACTGGTTTTCAGAATGGTTAAAGTCACAAAAGCAAGACTGGTCCTGGAGGATGGGACAACATTTGAAGGAAAGTCCTTCGGCTATGAGAAATCTGTCGCAGGCGAGGTCGTCTTTTATACGGGCATGACCGGCTATCCGGAAAGCCTGACAGATCCCTCGTATGCCGGACAGATACTGGTATCATCGTATCCGATGATCGGCAATTACGGAGTCCCCGGCGATAGTTTCACCGATGGCGTCAGCCGTTTTTTCGAGTCGGAAAAGGTGCACATCACCGGACTGATCATTTCGGACTACTCGTTCGAGTTCAGTCACTGGAATGCGGAAAGGAGCCTCGGCGACTGGCTGAAGGAGAACCAGGTGCCGGGATTGTTCGGCATCGACACCCGTGCCCTGACCAAGATACTCAGGGAAAGGGGATCCTTGAAAGGGAAAATTGAATTCGACGGCCAGCCGGTTGAGTTTTTTGATCCCAACGGGGAAAACCTGGTTGCCCAGGTAAGCTGCAGCGAAATTTCAACCCACGGAACCGGTGACCTACGTATCGTCATGGTCGATTGCGGAGTCAAGTATAACATCATTCGCTGCCTGACAGATCGCGGGGCAACGGTGATCAGGGTACCCTGGGACCACGACTTCACCAAGGAATCATACGACGGCATTTTCCTTACGAACGGACCTGGCGACCCTGCCATGTGTGAGATTACCGTCGGGCATATCCGGAAGATCCTCGACCACGACACCCCTCTAATGGGAATCTGCCTGGGGAACCAGCTACTTGCGAGGGCTGCAGGTGCCGACACCTATAAATTAAAGTACGGTCACCGGAGCCACAACCAACCGGTCATCCTGACAGGTACCGACCGTTGCTTTATCACCCCCCAGAACCACGGATACGCTGTGGCACCTGATACCCTGCCTGCCGACTGGGAACCACTGTTTGTGAATGCCAACGACGGCACCAACGAAGGGATCCGACACAAAACCAAGCCCTTCTTCTCGACGCAGTTCCATCCCGAAGCTACCAGCGGACCCGTTGACACCGAGTTCCTGTTCGACGACTTCCTCGATAGCGTAAGAAAATTCAAGAATGGAGAATGACCAGAGGTGTAAATCAATTTTTAGGTACCACGCGATAAAACAGACCACATGATAGATAAAAGCATAAAAAAAGCATTGATACTTGGTTCAGGCGCACTGAAAATCGGTGAGGCCGGTGAATTTGACTACAGCGGCTCCCAGGCCCTGAAGGCGCTTAAGGAGGAAGGCGTCGAAACCATTCTGATCAATCCAAACATCGCCACCATCCAGACTTCGGAAGAGATAGCCGACAAGATTTATTTCCTGCCGGTAACCCCATTCTTTGTCGAGGAGGTGATCAAGAAGGAGAAGCCCCAGGGAATCCTGCTGGCTTTTGGCGGCCAGACCGCCCTCAACTGTGGGGTTGCCCTGCACAAGGCGGGTGTCCTCGAAAAATATGACCTGAAGGTGGTAGGAACACCGGTACAGGCGATCATGGAAACCGAAGACCGCGAATTGTTTGCCAACATGCTTGGCGAAATCGGCGTCAAAACTCCCCAGAGCATCGCCGCCCTTAACATGGAGGAGGCGCTGGCAGCTGCCGAAAAGCTCGGTTTCCCGATCATCATCAGGGCAGCCTATACCCTGGGTGGTTTGGGCAGCGGCTTCTGCAATAACATGGACGAACTGAGGGCCCTTGCGGGCAAAGCCTTCTCTTACAGTCCGCAGATCCTGGTTGAGGAGTCACTAAAGGGATGGAAGGAAGTGGAGTACGAGGTGGTCCGCGACCGTTTCGACAATTGCATTACGGTCTGTAACATGGAAAACTTCGACCCCCTGGGCATCCATACCGGTGAAAGCATCGTGGTCGC
>JACDJC010002738.1_pt1 | contig 13458 bp, 10 predicted proteins | sample 7454191 | NCBI WGS metagenome assembly JACDJC01 (sample SAMN14253291, study PRJNA609438) | sludge metagenome | isolation source: sludge after 25d culture with pyrite and EDTA | collected 2018-12-20 | reverse complement strand
TCGCCCACCTGGACTCGCTCAGCCCGGACGCCGATGCGCTGGCCAGGGTGCGCCATGGTCAGGTGCTTCCGCGCGAGGTCCTGGGGGCCGCCCCGGACGATCCGGGCCCGTGGGCCGTGCACGGCCTCGCCGATCAATCGGGCACCGCACCGGTGGTGGCGATCTACGTTGATCACAAGGGTTCGACGCTCAAGCCCGAGGTGGTTCTGGTCGTCGAGTGACCGGGATGGGTCTACCGTGCGTCGACCTGGATCGACACATGGTCCGACTCGGCTTCCAGCGACTCCCACGGGCGCCGGTAGGACAACTCGATGGCGCCGGCGCCGACGTCAGCGATCAACAGGCGGAAGCGGTGTATGCCGGAAGCCCCCATGAGGTCACTCGTCGCCGGGCTGTGCTCCGAAGCGATGAGGTCACACCAGGAGGGTTGCGAGGCGATCTGCCAGGAGTAGCCGGTTGACAGGTTCTCCTCCAGTTCCACGACGAGCGTGTCACCGGGTTTCGCCGAGACGACGCCGTCTGAGGTCGCCCTCCGGAGCACGATCTCTGCCATCGTCTCACCTCCAGGTCGATCGCCGGCACCGTGGCTTCAGCCGACCCTGTGAGCCAGCCAAGGCCACGGTACCGCAGGTCCTCACCCGCTGGATGAAGCGTGATCGACCGTCACCGCAAGCCCCGGGTCACTCGGGTTGGCGATGGTGATGTGTCCCGGTCCGCTGAGAACCTGTGGTTCCCCAACCGCACCTGCCTGGAGGCCGGCGCTCACGCTGACCTGGCCGCCCATGCTGCACGGTACGGCCAATGCGGTGAGGGTGCCCGAGTCGAGTTGGATCGCACTCCCATCATCAATCCAGAGCTTCCAGTACATCGTGTGGACACCAGCGCCGAGCCGCATCGCAAACGAGGTGTGGAGCGATACGGTGTGGTTGGTGCCGGGGATCGTGGCCCTGCGGTACGAGGCCGTCCACATGATCGACGGTGACTCCTCGGTGTACAGCCCGGTGGTGACGGTGGTCGGCCCTGAGCCGCTGGCGAGCGTGGCGGACGATTCCCCGACGACGTGCACGAACATGTCCCTGGAGAGCGTGAACGTCACCGATTCGATGTTCGCGTTGGTGCTGTACTGCTTCTGGTCAACGAACATGAACTGGGTTTGGGCCAGCTCGCTTGGAGCGTCGTCGCACGCAGGCGCCGCAGCATTGGCCTGGACCCATGCCGCCCCGTAGCCCACCTGATTGCTCCCGTACTCAATCCACATGTAGCCACCCTCACCCCAGCCGGTACTCCACGAGTTCTTGATCCTCCAGGCCTTCTTGTCGTCGTCCCACCCGACCAGCGTGATCGCGTGATTGATGTTGTCCGGCGAGTTCTCGTTGAAGACACCCGAGGTGTACGCCTGAAACGCCGGCGTGACCGCAACGGCGATGGCGATGGGCCCGTAGCTGCACAGGGCCTCCTTCAGCGCTTCCACGCTGGGGATCTCAGCGTTTGGGTCGACATACCCCCACGTGGACGCCCAGTAGGTTCCATCGACGTTCGGACAGGCGCCATCGGAGCCGGCATAGGGGTAGCTCGATTCGGCCGCCGTGCCGTGGTCGATCAGGTATTGGAACGCCCACCACCCGCCATTACAGCTGCCCGCTCCGCTGCAGTCGAGGGTCTGCTGCTCGGACGTGTCGACCAAGGCATGGTTGTTGAGCACGGCGTAGCTACCCTCGAACGCTCCGTGGGTCCCGAACGCCCAGCAGCTACCGCACGCACCCTGGTCCTTGACCGGTGTGACACACCCGTTGTCGGCCCAATTGAAGGCAGCAGCGTTCGCTTCGCAGCCGTCGAGTTCCAGCGGAGCTTCGTCCATCATCGCCACGGCCAGGGCATTCTGGGCGCTGGCCTCCGCCTGCCAGTTCTCGGGCGGAACCAAGCCGGCGATCTGCTCGATCTCAAGATCCAGCGCCGTGGTGTACCCCACATCGAAGGTCCACTCGGCGTCGGCCGCCTGCTTTCTCAGGGCGGACAACTGTTGCTTCACCGGTTTCGGTGCCTCGGCTTCCCGTGTCTCGTACTGGGCAGACGCCGATTCGTTGGTCTCATTCATGGATCGCTCGCCTCAGATGGATCTTTTCCATCATGGGAGCTCGATCTGACAATTGGTAGAGATTCCACCCCGAGGAACCGGCCGGTGACGAGTGTCACGAACCGTGCGGTCAGGGCTGACGTGCCACCCTCAGGTGAGAGCTGATGCCCCCGGTGAGCGGGCGTCGCTGGCTTCCGGCTCGAAGTCGAGCCGGCGGGCGGCCAGGTCTTCGGCGGGAGGCTCGGCCAGTTCGACGACCACGTCGGCCAGGGTAACGCCGTGGATGCCGGCGATGATCGGGTTGGCGGTCAGCGCTGCGATCTCGGGGGCGGCTTCCATCAGGGCGCACATGCGCGCAAGGAGGTCCACCAGCTCCTCGGTTCCGGTGATGCGTCCCAGCTGGCGTCCGACGTCGGTGCCTCCGACCAGCATCGCCAGGTCGGTGCGCGACGCGGGCAGAACGCCCAGCGACGCGTCGTCCTCGTTGGCGAACACACCTCCGACGCCGATGGTCACCGTCGTCACGCCCTGGCGTCGACGGAACGTGACCCCGACGTCGACGCCGCGATCGATCATCCGCTGGACGACCAGCGGCATGGCCCCGTCGCCGAAGCGCTCGACCAGGCGGGTGGCGGCATCGTCGACCGACTTGGCGTCGTAGAGGTCGAGCGACACTCCGCCGGCCTCTGACCGCAACACCCGGTCACGAGTGGCGCCCTTGACCGTCACCGGGTAGCCCAGCTCTTCGGCGGCGGCCGAGGCATCCTCGGCGCTTTCCACCACCACGCGGGGCGCGATCGGCACACCGGCAGCGGCGAGCAGCGGTTCCTCGGTGCCCAGCGGCAGGGCGCCCTCCCCGTGCTGGTCGAGCATCGTCCGGGCCAGCTCGTCCGGCCCGACCCCGTCGGTCACCGGGTCGAGCATGGCGTCCTGATCGTCGAGGCTCTGTCGGGTGTGGGTCCAGGCCCAATACCCGGCGAGGCGACCCAGGGCCCGGGCTGCAGGTTCGGGAAACTCATACACCGGCACGACGGTCGAGCCACGCCGTAACTCGTCGACATCGGCGGCGTCGAAGTTGCACACGGTGATCACCCGCTCGGGGTGGGCAACGGCTGCGTCGAGGATCACGTCGTTGACCGCCGGGTTCGGGCGCAGCTCGGGCGGAGCATGCACGATCAGTACCGAGGCGGAACGCTCGTCGGCGAGCACCTCCTCGAGGGCAACCCGATAGTCCTCGGCATCCGCCCGCCAGGACAGGCGGGGGCCGGGCAGCACGGTGAGGCCGGCGGACGCACACTCGCCGACGGCGAGGTCGACCGCCCCGCCGGAGTTGCCGACCACGGTCACGCCGATGCCCTGGGGGACTCCCTGGGCGGAGAGCAGGCGGCCGACGTCGAGCAGTTGGTGCAGCGTGCCGACGCGGACGATGCCGGTTTGGCGGAAGACGGCCTTGGCGATGCGCTGGCGCAGGCGGGCCTCCGGGTCGGGCGCTTGGCCCAGGCCGGTGCTCGGCGATGCGCTGAGCGACGATCCGGCGGCGACGGCGATCACCGGCTTGGCGGCGGTGAGCGCCCTCGCCGAGCGCACGAAGCGTTCGATTCGCCCGAAGCTTTCCAGGTACAACAGCACGCCCTTGGTGCGAGGTTCGTCGTACCAGTAGCGCAGCAGGTCCGACGCTCCGATGTCCGCCCGGTTGCCTGCGGCGACGAACGAGCTGAGGCCGAGCCCCACCCGGCGGGTGCGGTCGATGATCGCTGCGGCGAGGGTCCCCGATTGGGCGAGGATGCCGATATCGCCCTCCATCGGAGCGGTGGGCGCGAACGTGGCGTGGAGGCGAACGTCGGGGTCGGTGTTGACCAGGCCCAGGCAGTTGGGGCCGAGCACGCGGACGCCGCCGCGTCGGGCGGTGGCGACGACCTCGGCCTCGACCGCCGCGCCCTCGGGGCCGGCCTCGGAGAAGCCGGCGGTGAGGATGACCACGGCCCGCACGTGTTTGCGGACGCACAACTCGACCGAGTCGACCACCCGCTCCGCCGGGGTGGCGATCACCGCCAGGTCGACGTCGGCCGGGATGTCGAGCAGGCTGGGAAAGGCGGGCAGGCCGCAGACGACATCGGCCCGCTCGTTGACCGCCCAGACCGTGCCGGCGAAGCGCTGGGCGAGCAGGTTGTACACCACCTCGTGGCCGAGCGTGCCCGGGGTCGAACCGGCGCCGACCACCGCGACGCTGGAGGGGGTGAACAGGCGACGCACCGAGGCCGCCGAAGCGGTCGCCTCGCGACGTTCGCGAGCCGCCTCGGCCTCCGGGGTGGGGTGGAGTTCGAAGGAGACCTCGATGACGCCATCGGCGAACTGTCGGCTGACCTCAAAGCCGGCCGATGAGAACACGATGAGCATCTTGGTGTTGTCGGGGAGGACCGACGCAGTGAATCGGGCCAGGCCCCGTTCGCGTGCCGCGGCAACCAGGTATTCGAGGAACACGCTGGCCAGGCCCCGCTGAGCGTGGGCGTCGTCGATGAAGAACGCCACCTCGGCCACCGGCTGTTCGCCCCACCGCTCGTAGCGTCCGACGCCGATCAACTCGTCGCCCAGTAACGCCACGAAGGCGACCCGGTCGACGTAGTCGAGCTGTGTGAGGTGGATCAGGTCCTTCTCCGACAGCCTTGGTCGGGCCGAGAAGTACCGGTAGTAGATGCTCTCGGCGGACTGGCGCTGGTGGAAGGCGGTCAGGCGCTCGGCATCGCTGGGTACGATCGGGCGCACATGCACCGTGCCGCCGTCGCGCAGGACGACGTCGGCCTCCCATCCGGGCGGGTAGGGCCTGGTCGGCTGGTCGGTTTCGTCGGGCTCGGGCACCCTCCGATCGTAGGGCGGACCGACCCCCTCGGGTGTCGTTTCATGTCGCAGTCGTCGTCGAGCGTCCGCACGCCGTACGGTAAAGGGGTGCTGATCTTCGGCGATGGCGCCCCCGGTCCGAGCGACCCCACGGCTGTGCGCCCGTTCGCGGAGCCCTCGATGGGATCCGCCGCGAAATGGTTGCGGGACGGGGCCGCGGTGACGATCGGCGCCTACGACGGCGTCCACCTGGGGCACCGGGCGGTCATCGCCAAGCTGACCTCGACGGCGCAACGACGCGGCCTGGCGTCGGTCGTCGTCACGTTCGAGCCTCACCCGGCCGCCGTGCTGCGGCCCGAGTCGGCGCCGCGACGGCTGTGCGACCTCGAAACCAAGCTCGAACTGCTGGCCGACACCGGGGTCGATGCGGTCTACGTGATCGGTTTCGACGCCGAGCGGGCCCAGGAGGCACCCGAGCATTTCATCAAGCGGTTGCTCGTCGATGAACTGTCGGCCCGCCTGGTGATCGTCGGCAGCGACTTCCGCTTCGGGCACCGCCGCGGCGGCGATGTCACCATGCTCGAGGAGGCCGGCAGCGAACTGGGCTTCGACGTCGAGGGGCTGGCGCTTGTCGGCATGGACGGCCGCCCGGTGCGGGTCGAGGAGCAGGTCAGCTCGACCGCGATCCGGCGGGCATTGACCGAGGGCCGCCTCGAGGCGGCCAACGCCATGCTGGGCCGCCCCCACGAGCTGCGGGGGGTCGTGGTCGAGGGCGACCGCCGGGGTCGGACCTGGGGGTTTCCCACCGCCAACGTGGCGGTCCCATCGGACATGTTGTTGCCCGAGCCAGGGATCTGCGCCGGGCGGGTGGTGCGAAGCGACGGCTCGTTGCTCGATGCCGCGATCTACCTGGGTAACCGCCCCACCGTCTACGGCGACGGTGGGGAGGTCGTGTTGGAGGCACACGCGCTCGACTGGGAGGGCGACCTGTACGGCGAAGCGGTGGCAGTGCGCTTCACCGACCGAATTCGTGGCGACGCGGCTTTCGACACGTTCGATGAGCTGGTGGAACAGATCCGGCGGGACTGCGACGAGGCGCGGCGCGTGTTGGCAGCGTCGCCCGACAGGCCAGGGTCGGAGCGAGTGGAAGGTGGTGGTCACCGTGGTTGACCAGCTGATCAAGGACCTGCCGGGCGACGACGAGGTCATCGATCCGCTCATCGGGCCGAGCGCCCCCGATGCCCCGGCGATCGGGCTGGGCAGAACGCCTCGATTGGCCCGCCACCGCATCCATCTCGACGATGGCCACGAGGTGGGCATCACGCTGGCGGGCAAGGGCATTCCCCTCGTCGTCATCCATGGCTTCACCGCCGAGGGGTTCCTCTACGCCCAAACCCTGTCGCGGCTGTGCGGCATGGGGTTTCGCGTGATCGCCATCGACATCGCAGGGCACGGGGGCACGGCCGGTCTCCCCGAGGACGGCCTCAACATCGGGGCATACTCGGCGTTGGTCGGCCGGGTTCTCGACAAGCTGGGCGTGCGGCACTGCCTGCTGGCCGGTCACTCGATGGGCGGCCGCTTGGTCACCCAGCTGGCGGCCAACCAGCCCGACCGGGTGTTGGGCGTTGTGCTGGTCGATGCCATCGTCGGCGACACCTGGGACCGCATGGTGTATCTGTTTCGGGTGTGGCCGCCGTTGCTCGGCGCGGTCGGGATCATGTTGTTGGTCGACTCGATGCTGATCCCGCCGCTGACGCGCAACCCGACCCAGGCGATGAAGCTGCTGCGCTTGTCCACCCCGACGATGGCCGGTCACCTGATCCGTCCGTGGCGGCTGCTCGGCCCGATGGCCTCGATCCTGCGCACCCGGTCGAGCCGCTACGCCCTCGACGCTGCGGCGGATGCGGGCACGCCGTTCTACATTCTCCACGGCGATCGGGACATCGCAGTGCCGCACCGAACCAGTGAGGACGCGGCCCGACGGGTCGGCGCCGATCTGATCACGGTGGAAAAGGCCGGACACTCCTGGTTGTTGACCGACCCGGAGACGCTGCCGGCGATCATCGCCGAGCTGCTGCAGGGCAAACTCGGCGACGATCTGCGGGCGGCGTTCGTGGCGCTGGGGGTGGGGGAGGACCCGGACCTGACAGCGATCGAATCGGTTTGTTACGACCCGGGGGCGGCGGTCTTCGACCTGGCGCTGCCCGAAGAGGTCGAGTATGCCGGGGCGTCGGTCGCACGATCCGAACCCGCCTTCCGTTGGCACCGCGACGACCAAACCGGGTAGCGTCGCCCGTCCGCCGGGAATCCCCGGCACCCGCGTCCCGCGCGGAGCCCCGGTGATCGGGGCACCCTCAGGGAGGCCGGGCCCTACGCCCACACCGGAGCACCATGACCAACCACGTTCCCACCAACATGCCGCCCAAGGGCGACATCATCGCCAAGCATGCCCGTGACGCATCCGACACGGGCTCGCCCGAGGTGCAGATCGCGCTGCTGACCGCGCGGATCACGCACCTCACCGAGCACCTCCGCTCGCACAAGCGCGATCACCACACCCGCCGGGGCCTGCTGCAGATGGTCGGCCGCCGCCGTCGTCTGCTCAACTACCTGAAGAACACCGACATCGAGCGCTACCGTGCGCTGATCGCCGAGCTGGGGCTCCGCCGCTGATTCGAGCGGCGACTGCGTCGATCAGTCGCTGAACCGGTCACCCGGCGGCGTCGATCAACACATCCGAGCAGGCCGCGAGTGCGTCGGCATCGGTGCCGTTCGGCTGGTAGGCCTCGTCGTCGACATGGTCGACGATCTCGCTCACCTCGCCCCCGGTTGCGCGGTAGAGGCAGGCGGCGTAGTTGCGTGCGACGACCGCCCCGACCTCGGTGCCGATGCGCGAGTCGGTGATCACCGCCTCGAAATCGCTTTGGGACAGATCGCCTGACGACCCGCACGCGACCATGGGGACGATTGCGATCGCCGCGACGATCGCCGCCAACCGAGGCTGCGCACGGCGGGGCGGCGATCCGGTGGGGGGCCCACCACGTTGGTTCATGGCGGTCGAGCGTACCCGGTGAAGCCGCCGGGGCCGCCGGTCGACTACGATGGGCCGTTCACGAACGCGGTTGAGTTCAGCCGCCAGTTGCCGCCCCCCGAATACGCAGCCCACTTCGGTGGCCCGCCAGCGTCCAGCGAACAGCTGAGCTGTCCGGCCGTCTTGACAGCAGGGATGTTCGGGGGTCGACAACTGACTGCTGGCCTCTCCGCTCCAACCGGTGCGCATTGACGCGACGCTGTCGCCGCGCACCTCATCAAGGAGAACTACATGGTCACAACGCCAATTGAGGGCGCACTGCGCGTCCGCGCCACGGTCGCCGACGATCCCGCCGGTGACAAAGAGGTCACGATGGAGGCCGGTCGCCTGGCGTCCCTCGCCGACGGCTCCGTGCTCGTCGGCCTGGGTGACACCCGGGTGCTGGTCACCGCCACCGCTTCCCGCCGGGTCCGCGAGGGCGCCGACTTCTTCCCGCTCACCGTCGACATCGAAGAGCGCTCGTACGCCGCCGGAAAGATCCCCGGCTCCTTCTTCCGTCGTGAGGGGCGGGCCTCCGAGGCCGCCATCCTCACCGACCGTCTGATCGACCGGCCGCTGCGCCCGTCGTTCCCGAGCACCTTCCGCAACGAGGTCCACGTCGTCGGCCTCGTCCTCGGCGCCGACCAGGAGAACCCCTACGACGTGCTGGCGCTCAACGGCGCCTCCGCAGCGCTCATGCTGTCCGGCATCCCCTTCGAGGGTCCGGTTGGCGCGGTGCGCCTGTCCTACTCGGCCGATGGTGAGTGGCTGCCCCACCCCACCTACGCCGAGAGCGACGCCGGTTCCTTCGACATGGTCGTGGCCGGGCGTCAGCTGGACGGTTCCGATGGTGAGCCCGGCGACATCGCCGTCATGATGGTGGAAGCCGGCGGCACCGAGGGTGCCTGGGAGCTCTACGAAGAGGGCGCCCCCAAGGTCGACGAGGAGGCGCTTGCCGCCGGCCTCGAGGCCTCCAAGGCCCACATCGCCGCCATGATCGATCTGCAGCGCCAGCTGGTCGAGGTGCACCACGAGACCCACGGCACCCCCGAGCCGATCGCTTGGGTGCCGCAGGTGGATTACACCCCGGAGGTGGCCGACGCCGTCGCCGCCGCTGCGGGTGACCGCATCTCGGAGACCGCTGCGATCGCCGACAAGGCCGAGCGCACCGCCGCAGAGGCCGCACTGCGTGACGATCTGGTCGCCCAGGTTGCCGGCGCCGCCGATGAGGCCGAGCGTGGCTCGGTCGAGAAGCAGGCCAAGGCCGCCTTCCGCGCCGCCACCAAGGAGGCGGTGCGCAGCCGCATCGTCAACGAGGGCGCCCGCATCGACGGTCGTGGCCCCGCCGACCTTCGCCCGTTGTCCTCCGAGGTGGGCGTCATTCCCACAGCGCACGGCACCGGCCTGTTCCAGCGTGGCGAGACCCAGGTGATGAACATCACCACGCTGGGCATCGGCCGCATGGACCAGATGATCGATGGCATCGATCCGGTCACCAAGAAGCGCTACATGCACCACTACAACTTTCCGCCGTTCTCCACCGGCGAGCCGGGCTTCATGCGTGGCCCGAAGCGCCGCGAGATCGGCCACGGCGCCCTGGCCGAGAAGGCGGTGTTCCCGCTCGTGCCCTCGATGGCCGAGTTCCCCTACACGATCCGGCTGGTGTCCGAGGTGCTGTCGTCCAACGGCTCCACCTCGATGGCGTCGGTCTGCGCCTCAAGCCTGTCGCTGATGGACGCCGGTGTGCCCCTGCGGGCGCCGGTGGCCGGCATTGCGATGGGCCTGGTGTATGCCGACGGCAAGTACACCACCCTCACCGACATCCTCGGCGCCGAGGATGCCTTCGGCGACATGGACTTCAAGGTGGCCGGTACGGCCGAGTTCGTCACCGCGCTGCAGCTCGACACCAAGATCGAGGGCATCCCGGCCGACGTGCTGATCGACGCCCTCAACCAGGCCAAGGACGCCCGTATGGCGATCCTCGACAACATGACGGCCGCCCTGCCGGCGCCTCGCCCCGAGGTGAACGAGACGGCGCCGAAGATCATCAGCTTCGAGATCCCCGCCGACAAGATCGGTGAGGTCATCGGCCCCAAGGGCAAGGTGATCAACTCGATCCAAGGCGAGACCGGAGCCGACATCTCCGTCGACGACGACGGCATGGTGGGCATCGTGTCCGTCTCCGCCGTCGACGGCGGCGCGGTTGCCGAGGCCGAGCGTCAGATCCGTCTGATCCTCGACCCGCCAACCCCCGAGGTGAACGCCGAGTACACCGGCAAGGTGGTGTCGATCACCAAGTTCGGCGCCTTCATCAACATCCTCCCCGGGCGCGACGGCCTGTTGCACATCTCCAAGATCGGTGGCGGCAAGCGCATCGACAAGGTGGAGGATGTGCTCGAGCTCGGCCAGGACCTCCAGGTCTATGTCGAGGACATCGACCCCAACGGCAAGGTGTCGCTGCGCATGGTGGGCGATACCAAGGCGGATTCCGCGGGCAAGGGCTCCGGCAGCCGCAGTTCCGGAGAGCGCGGTGATTCCCCAAAAGCTGATGCCCCTCCCCGGGGCCGCTCGAGCGCTACGACGTCGTCTGCCACCGGTAGCGATGCCAGCACGGCTGACGATGCTCGAGACTCGGAGGACACCGGCTCGGAGAACACCGGAACCGAGCGCCCCCAGCGGGCGCCCGAGTTTGCCCCGGTGCTCGAAGCCAAGCTGACCGAGACCTACGGCGACCTTGGGCCCGAGCCCGCACCGCGCAATGCGGGTGGGGGTCGTCGCGGCGGGAGCCGCGGTGGCCGACGCGGCCGCTAGCCAGCCGCAGGTTTCTGACGCGGGTCACGACGACGCGCCGCAGCGGCGATCGCCCCTTTTGGGGCGGTCGCCGCTGCGCGTCATCTTCCGGGTGGCCCAGGTCACCCTGTTGTTGTGGGCGGCCGTCGTGCTCGTCGAGCGCTACAACGCCACGTCGACCCAGTCGGTCGACGCTTCCTCCCAGCCGGCCGACCTGGTCTTGGGCGACGAGGTGTTTGCCGACGCCTTCGACCGGGGCGACGGACCACTGGGCGGCGACTGGCAGGTCGTCACCGGCAACTGGGTGATCGCCGACGGGTCCGCCCAGATCGTTGAGGACCCGGCCGGCGCGTTGGTGCCCGCTCTGGCGGTGACCGACGTGCCCGCCGCCGAACGCCTGGTGATCCAGATGACGATCGACTCGCCCAAGGACGGGGTGGGCGTGGTCTACGGCTACACAGGACCCGGCGAGTTCAACCGGATCGGCTTCAACCCGACCTTTGCTGCGGTGGGCGTCGAGCAGATCCGCAACGGCGGGGCCGAGACGATCGGTCGGTTCGGGCCGGTGGGCATCCCGGCGACCTACGAGGTCAGCCTGGAGTTCGCACGCGATGAACTGCAGCTGTGGGTGGGCAACCAGGTGGTCGGCCAGGTGGCCCTCGACGGCGCCGGGGCGCCACGGTCGTTTGGGCTGTCGTCGGCGGCGGGCTCGTCCGCCAAGTTTGATGACGTGCGGGTCTATGTCGGCCCGTAGATGGCTGGGATCGGGTGAGCGCAGCGCCCGCACCCCGCTGCCGGCACGAGCCCTGTGGTGGATCCTGGCCATCTGGCTGGCTTCGCTGGGATTTCGGGTGGTGTACCTGACGGTGATCAACCCCGACCAGCCGCTCACCGGCGACGGCCTCTACTACCACCTGCTGGGCAACCGGCTTGCCGACGGCGATGGGTTCTCATCGCCGACGGGCCTGGGGGTCGCCGAGGAGATAGCCGACCATCCGCCCGGCTATCCGGCCATGTTGAGCCTGGCCAGCCGTGTGGGGCTGGACTCGCGCGACGAGCACCGCCTGGTCTCCGCCCTTGTCGGTTCGTTGGCCATACCGTTCCTGGGGCTGGCCGGGGGGCGGCTGGCCGCTGCCCGACGCCGCGGCCCGCCGCCGGCCCCACGGGTGGTGGCGTGGGCGGCGATCGCCGCAGCGTCGCTGGCTGCTCTCGACGTCAACATGTGGGTCTGGGACCCGCTCATCCTCGCCGAGCCGTTGGTGCTGGCGGCGGTTGCCGCCTGGTTGTACGGCGCCCTCGCCTACGACGACGATCCGTCGTGGGGCTCGGCGCTGGGCCTGGGCCTGGCCTTTGGCATCGCCGCTGCCACCCGGTCGGAGTTGTTGGTGGCGGTGCTGGTGATTCCGGTGCTGTTGTACCGACGCCGGCGCCAGCTGAGCTGGGGTCGTTTTGTGGCCCACGGAGCGGCCATGGCAGCCGGGCTGGTGCTGTTTCTCGGGCCATGGGTGTGGAGCAACCTGCACCGGTTCGAAGAACCGGTGGTGATGACGACCGGCCTGGGCACGACGATGGTTCAGGGCAACTGCACCCCCGGGTTCTATGGGCCCTACACCGGCTACTCCGACTTCGCCTGCTTCGACCGGACCCGCAGCGTGGTCACCCCCGAAATGGATGCCTCCCAGCGCGACGTGCTCGGGCGCGAGATCGCCACCGACTACATCGGCCGCAACCTCGGTCGTTTACCGGTGGTGGCGGTGGCCAGGGTGGCCCGCACGTTCGGGTTCTTCCGGCCGGTCCAGCAGAGCGGCATCATCGAGGGTGTCGAGCTGCGAGGCCCGCACTGGGTGGTTTGGGGCGGGCTGATCAGCTGGCAGCTGCTGTTGCCCCTCGGCGTGGCCGGCGTGGTGCTCGCCCGTCGTGAGGGGCGTCTGATCGCCCCCGTGGTGGCGGTGACCGGAGCGGTGGTGTTCGCGGTGGCGCTCACCCAGGGCGCCGACCGCTACCGCATGGCCCTCGAGCCGCTGTTGATCGCCTACGCCGGCTTTGCGATCGCCCTCAGCCTGGCGGTGGTCGGCCGTTCGACCCCGGCGCTGGCCGACACGGGGCCGGGACGGTGGCTGCGAAAGTGGTCGCCCCGGCCTGAAGCCCAAGTTTCCGAGTCGCAGCCGCCCGGCGACCCGTCGCCCGGGGCGGACGATCAGTCGTCCGAGCGGACGGCTGTAGCCTCGTCCCCATCAGCGACAAGTCGATCGTGATCAACCTGGCTGTGCGAGTGGTCGGTGCCGACCGGCCGGGGATCACCGCCGATCTGATGTCGACGCTCGCCGCCCTCGGCGCGGAACTGCAGGACGTCGAACAGGTGTTGGTGCGCCAGCGGCTGATCCTGGCGGTCGTCGTCGGCACGTCTCGACCCGACTCGGTTCGGCGGGAGCTGGCCGCCTTCGGCTGTCGCCACGGGCTCACCGTCGAGTTGGAGACGGTGGCCGGCGCCGACCAACAGCCGGGCGAGACGCAGGTGATCACCGTGTTGGCGCCCCAGATCAGCGCGGCGGCACTCGAGATCATCACCGATGTGCTCGGATCGCTCGGGGCCAACATCGAGCGCATCGTCCGCCTGGCCCGCTACCCGGTGTACTGCTACGAGCTGCGGGTGTCCGGTGCCGACCCGGAGCGGGTGCGTGCCGAGGTG
>JACDJC010002737.1_pt1 | contig 13458 bp, 6 predicted proteins | sample 7454191 | NCBI WGS metagenome assembly JACDJC01 (sample SAMN14253291, study PRJNA609438) | sludge metagenome | isolation source: sludge after 25d culture with pyrite and EDTA | collected 2018-12-20 | reverse complement strand
TACGGCCCGCGCCAGTTTGGAATTGAAGACCAGGGCTGGGTGGCCTGGTTTTTAATTGCTTCTATCTTAAACCGTCCGATCACGATTTACGGAGATGGGAAACAGGTGCGCGACTTATTATACGTTGACGACCTGTTAGATGCTTATGATGCGGTCATCCACCAAATCGACCAGGCGGCTGGGCAAGTTTATAATATTGGTGGTGGTCCAAAGAATGTTATGTCGGTTTGGAAGGATTTTGGCCCGATTTTAGCAGACAACTTGGGGCGTGAAGTGGCCGTAAAAACAGGGGATTGGCGGCCAGGTGATCAGAGAATTTATGTCAGTGATATTCGCAAAGCCCAACAGGACTTAAATTGGTCGCCTAAGATTACCGTCAAAGCGGGTATAAGAAAATTGTTTGACTGGGTACAACAAAATCAGGAGTTGTTTTAGGAAGAGGATATGAAATTTTTAATCGTGCTGACCTATTACCGGCCGCATATATCCGGTTTAACGATTTATGCTGAACTGCTGGCGAAAGCCTTAGTGCAGCGTGGTCATCAGGTGACGGTTTTAACCAGCCGCCACGAGAAAAACCTGCCGCTGCAAGAGGTGGTGGATGGGGTGCGGATCGTGCGCGCTCCGGTTCTGCTAAAGATCAGTAAAGGGGTGATCATGCCTACCTTTGGGCTGCTGGCTGCTCAATTGATCCGTGAACATGATATGGTCAATATCCATCTGCCGCAATTTGATTCCGCGTTGATTGCCGCCATAGCGAAGCTTGAACATAAACCATCCGTGATCACGTACCATTGTGATTTAATTATGCCGCCCGGATTTATTCCCTGGCTGGCAAATCAATCGGTATTATTGATGAATCACATCGCTGGGTTGTTAACGGATCGCTTGATCACGTATACCCAGGACTATGCGGATCATTCCACTTTTTTAAGTAAGTTCAAGAAGAAAGTCCGGATTATATCTCCACCCGTTGAACTACCGGCAGTCACAGCACAAGAAGTTGCTGTGTTTAAAGATCAAACTAATCCCGATCATAACCAACCCGTGATTGGGATGGCGGTGCGGTTTGCAACCGAAAAAGGGGTAGAAGTGCTGATTGATGCCCTGCCCAAAGTATTAGAAAAGTTTCCGCATGCACAGATACAATTTGCCGGCCCTTATAAGAATATTCGCGGTGAAGAACAGTACGCTGCGCGTTTAATGCCGCGTATCCGTGCTTTTGAGAAGAATGGAAATTGGCGGTTTTTAGGGCCCTTAAGCCACAAAGAGATGGCGTTATTTTATAAAAATATTGATGTGGTGGTTTTGCCCAGCCTGAATGCGACCGAGGCTTTTGGATTGGTACAGATTGAATCCATGATCAGTGGTGCCCCTTCGATTGCTTCTGCCTTGCCGGGTGTGCGTCAGCCGGTTAAGCGGCATGGCATGGGGTTGGTTGTTCCGATTGGTGATTCTGACGCGCTAGCCGCGGCACTGATCGAAATATTTTCCAATCCGCAGGCCTTTCAACAAGATCGGGAAATCATTAAAAACACGTATTTACCCGATACGGTCGCCCAGGCTTATGAAGCCTTGTATGCGAATCTAACGTAAATTAGTGTCATAACCAATAGGATCAGTTTGTGTTTGACATCAAAAGATAACGATATGGGTGACTGAATGAATGAACCCACTGTTCTGGATTATGTAAAAGCAAAATTATTTCCCTGGAAATATGCGCGACCCGCTCCTGAAAACGATGCGAACGCGCCGGGAACAAGTGATCAACCGGATCGGGCTCCTTCCAGCGAGGCACCGTCCGAAAATATAACATCCGAGAAAGTCCCAGCGCTTGGTAGATATCCCTTGGAGATCGGGCCACTACGTTTGGGGGCGGGATTACTGATTGCTTTGTTAGCTCAGGTGTTTTTGGATAATCCGGACGGCCAGCGGATTGGGATTGCCGGTGGGTTGTATGTCTTAAGCGGGTTGTTGACCGTATGGGCAATCCTACAAGGGGAATGGAAACTTGAATTTAAAGCGGCCCAACCTTCTGAATTCCGCCCGCTTTCGCTGGACACACGCCGTATTTATTTATTAACTGCTGGATTCATCTTATTGGTGCTGTCTTATTTTGCTTTTAAGGGCAATCAATTTACCACTTTTAATTTGTTTGTATGGGCACTAACCCTAGCTTGTTTTGTACTGGCTTTTTACGATCCAAAATCTTTGGCGTTGCGCTGGGAAAAGGTGCGAAAGATCATTCAGGATAAAAGGTGGGATGTCACGATTACCCCCGGGGTGCTTGCGGTGGGGATAGTGGTGATCGTGGTCTTGTTCTTTCGCTTTTATCGGCTGGATTCCGTCTTGGGTGAAATGTTCAGCGATCATGCCGAAAAGCTGCTGGATGTACATGATGTCTTACAGGGCGATACGAAATTGTATTTTCCGCGCAACACGGGTCGTGAATTTATCCAGTTTTATTTAACCGCATTTGTTTCGATTGTTTTTGGCAGCGGACTTTCTTTTTTGAGCTTGAAAATTGGGACAGCCCTGGCCGGCCTTTTCACGCTGCCCTATCTCTACGCTTTGGGAAAAGAGTTAGCCAATAAACGGGTGGCTTTAGTGGCAGTGTTTTTAACGGGAATTTCCTATTGGGCAAATCTGATTTCGCGGATTGGCCTGCGCTTTCCGCTGTACCCCTTGTTTGTCGCCCCGACCTTGTTTTATGTGATGCGCGGCCTGCGTCAGAAACGACGCAATGATTTCATGTATGCCGGCATTAGTTTGGGCTTAAGTTTGCATGGCTATAGCTCCACGCGTTTTTTACCCTTGGTAGTGGTTTTTATTTTTCTGCTTTACCTGCTGCACACCTGGCGAAATCCCAATAAACAACAGGTTTTATTGGCGTTTACCATTCTGGTGCTGATCAGTATTGTCTTATTTATGCCACTTTTTTCATATTTGGTAGAAGATCCCGGGGGCGTGACCGGTAGATCGCTCTCGCGTTTGGGCACTACGGAACGCGCTTATCTGGAATCACCGCTGCGAATCTTTTTTGAGAATTTAAAAGACGCCTGGCTTATGCCGTTTTTAAGCAATGGGAATACTTGGGTTCATTCGGTTCCCCTGCGCCCGGCGCTTGATATTATCAGCGCAGCTGTATACTTTTTAGGCAGCTTGTATGTTTTGGTGCGTTATATCCAAAAAAGACATTGGGAAGATATAGTATTGTTAGCCTCGGTACCGTTATTAATGATGCCTTCTATCTTGTCTTTAGCGTTTCCCGAAGAGAATCCCAGTTTGAATCGCACAGCCGGGGCGATCATTCCCGTGTTTCTTTTGGCTGCCATTGGGTTGGAAGGGGTCTTTTCAAACTTATGGCGTAGATCAAAAACCAATATCGGGAAGCTGATCCAGATTGGTTTTTGGTCTGGATTGTTAATTTCTACCTGTTGGTTGAATTACGACTTGGTATTTCATCAATTTCATGACAATTTCATCCAAAACGCCTGGAATACCTCCCAAATCGGGGAAGTGATTCACGGTTGGTCGATTTCGACCGGGAATAAAGATAATGCGTATGTGGTGCCCTACCCGCATTGGGTGGATACCCGATTGGTGGGGATCAATGCTGGTTATCCGACAAAAGATTATGCTCTCTGGCCGGATCGCTTTGAAGAGACACGGGTAGTGCAAGGTGCCAAACTATTTATCTTAAAACCAGATGATGCGGAAGCGTTGGTAAAATTACAAACGATGTACCCGCAAGGGGTGTTGACCTTATACGATTCCGGCCGGAATGGAAAAGATTTTTACATGTATGAGATCCCGGCGCAATCTTCATTATCACATTAAAATATGGTAGGAAAACTCCATGATTGAATCTCAGCCTGTGCAATCGAACAAAAAAAACAAATCGATTCTTTTTGATATTTTATTTTTAGTGGTTATTTTAATCGGTCTGTATTTGAGGGTGGGCGGGCTATTTTGGGGGGACTACCAATATCTACACCCGGATGAACGTTTTTTAATCTGGGTAACGTCGGATATGCGCTCGGTTCAATCGATTGGGGATTACTTTAATACCGCTACTTCGACCTTAAACCCGCATAATGTCGGGCACAATTTTTATGTATATGGTGATTTTCCGGTCATCTTGACGCGCTATTTAATGGAAGCTTTTTCTGAATTTACAGGTTGGAAAGAAGCACTGGAATTTGGAAGAAGCTTATCGGCGCTGTTTGACATGGGGGCGGTAATTCTAATCTTCTTGATTGGCAAGCGTTTGTTTAATAAACCGGTGGGGGTGTTAGCGGCCTTCTTTTCCGCTACGGCTGCCTTACAGATTCAGCAGGCCCATTTTTATACGGTGGATACATTTTCCACCTTTTTTACGGCCCTGGCGGTTTACATTGCGGTGCGCATAGCCACAATGAAACTGCCTGAACGAGAGACACTTTCCGTCGCTACCCCTGAAGTGGATGTACTAGAGGCTGAAATACAGGTTGAATCGGCGACCAAGCCAAGAAAAAAAACACCCTGGTTCGATTCGCCACAAACATTCAAGTTAAGTTTGATATTTGGGATAGTGGTCGGTTTGGCGGCTGCTTCAAAGGTGAACACCGTGACAGTGGCGATTCTTTTGCCGATTGCGCTGGCGATTGTGTGGTACCGCTATGCGCCGGAAGAGCGTAGTTTTCAGTTTGATCTACTGCTGCGCGATTTAATTATTGGCGGGGTGTTTGCGCTGTTATCATTTCGCATCTTTCAACCGTATGCCTTTTCTGGCCCGGGCTTTTTTGGGGTTGGCTTAAACCCGGCCTGGATCGATGATTTAAGAGAGATTCAAAATCTATCTGGTGGCAATGTCGATTTCCCGCCGGCCGTGCAATGGGCGCGGCGCGATGCTTTGTTTGCCTTCCGCAACATGACGGTATGGGGGTTGGGGCTGCCGCTGGGCATTACTGCCTGGTTGGGCTTCTTTGGGATCGCCTGGCGCATCATGCGCGGCGAATGGAAGAAATTTGCGCTGTTGTTTGTGTGGGCGACCGCTTATTTTGTGTGGATGTCTTCCCTCGGTAATCCGATGATGCGTTACCAGCTGCCGGTCTACCCCTTATTCGCGCTGATGGCAGCCTGGTTTATTGCTTATCTCTGGGAACAAAAAAATGATCGCACCAAGTGGGGGGTGGTTTTTAAGGCGGCGGCAATTGGGTTGGGCAGCGTGGCAGTAGTAGGAACGGCGATTTGGGGGTATATGTTTTCACGAATTTATGTTGACCCAATGACCCGCGTGGAAGCTTCCTATTGGATCTATGAGCATATCCCCGGCGCGATCAACTTAATGATCCAACGTGGGGAGGGACTGGAGCAAAAGGTTCTCGCTTTCCCCAATGCGCATCTGATTGAAGCGGAAAAATCGTATTCCACCAATTTCGTGGTGAAAGAAGCCGGTACCCTGGAGGAAATCCGCTTTGGCAGGATCATGCAAATTGATGAGCGATTGTTAAGCGATTCAACGCTCACGGTGATTGTCTATGATGCAGAAAATGGCATTGAAGAGATCAGCCGGGCCGAAGTGATCAGTAATTTCCAAAATGGGCTGGCGCAGACTCCCCCGGCTTTTACAGCTGATATTGAACCAGACGTGGCGTTAAAAGCTGATCATGTCTACCAGCTTGTGTTTGAGTATAGTGGTCAAGGGGCAGTTACCATTCAGGGCAGTGGCTTGGCAAACCAAACCCAGTGGGAAGAGGGCCTTCCGGTACGCTTTGATGGACTGGATGGCTTTGGCGGCATTTACCGCGGTGATTTGAATTTTGAGATATTTTGGGATGATAACCAGGAAAAGTTGGGGCGGATCACCACGACCCTGGATCAAAGCGATTATCTTATGTTCTCCTCGAATCGCCAGTATGGCACCGTTACCCGCATCCCAGAGCGATACCCGTTAAGCACTGGTTTTTATCGTGCTTTAATTGGCTGCCCGCAAGATACAGCCGTGCTGGATTGTTATAATGCAGCTCAGCCCGGAGAGTATGAAGGTCAGTTGGGCTTTGAACTGGTTGAGGTGTTTGAATCCTATCCCCATCTTGGTAGTTTTAGGATCAATGACCAATCGGCTGAGGAAGCTTTCTCCGTGTATGATCATCCCAAAGTGATCATCTTTAAAAAATCTGAAAATTACGATGCTGAACAAGTCAGGGCGATTTTAAGCAAAATTGATCTCGACCATATTGTGCGGGAAACCCCAGGAAATTTTCCTGATCATCCGGCCGATCTGAAACTGCCCGCTGATCGCCTGGCGGTACAGCAGGCGGGTGGCACCTGGTCTGAGCTGTTTGATACGCAGGCCTTTTACAACCAGCATGCGGGTTGGGCGGTCTTGATCTGGTATCTGGTCATCACTGTATTTGGGTGGTTCATTTACCCCATTCTGCGGGCTGCTCTGCCGGGTTTAGATGATAAAGGGTATCCGTTCAGTAAATTTGCTGGGATGCTGCTTTTGGCCTTGGTGGTGTGGCAGCTGGGTTCAGCGGGTATCGCGGTCACAAAAGGTTTAATTTTGGCGGTCGTCATCGTTATCATGGTGGTTGGCGTTCTGTTTGCCTGGTTCCAACGCCGAACCTTATCGGCTGAGTTTCTGCTAAATAAAAAATACTACCTGATGGTGGAATTGTTCAGCCTGGTTTTATTTGGTTTCTTTTTGTTGATCCGATTGGGCAACCCCGACCTTTGGCATCCTGGAAAAGGCGGCGAAAAACCCATGGATTTTGCCTACTTTAACGCGGTGTTAAAGAGTACCACCTATCCGCCGTATGATCCCTGGTTTGCCGGTGGTTATATTAATTATTATTATTATGGTTTTGTCGTGGTGGGCGTGTTTGTTAAACTTTTAGGAATTGTCCCCGCCATTGCTTACAACTTGATCCTGCCGACTTTGTTTAGTTTTGTGGGTATGGGCGCGTTTAGTGCGGTTTGGAACCTGATTCGCTTGTGGAAGGTCGATCGGGCGTTGCCGCCGGAAAGCGATGCGCTGTCCCTAAAAAGCTTGATTCGCGATCCGGCTGCCTGGGGCGGCACGGCAGCTGTGTTTTTGGTGTTGATCCTGGGAAATCTGGGTACGGTGCGTATGATGTGGCATGGCCTGCAAAAATTGGGGTCGCCGACCGGTTCAATCGAAAGTGGCAGTCTGATCGAGCGCATCTCCTGGACGGTGATCGGCATCGGTGATTTTCTCGGTGGTGAACGAATGCCGTTTTACCCAGGAGATTGGTATTGGGTGCCCAGCCGTGCCCTACCCAAAAGTCCGATCACCGAGTTTCCCTTTTTCACCTTCACGTATGCTGATCTGCATGCCCATTTGATCGCACTGCCGATCACCATCTTTGCGCTGGTGTGGGTGATCGGCATCGTCGCCCGTAAGTGGAAGATCAGATGGAACTTAACAGGAATAGCCAATACGTCCTTAACCCTGGGGCTGGGTGCCATGTTGATAGGCGCGTTACGCCCGACCAATACCTGGGATTTCCCGACCTACCTCATCCTGGCTGTGCTAGTTTTGATCTATACCCTGCTGCGCTACGGAGAAGGCCTGCAACTTGGGAAAGAAAACCCGTTGTGGTGGCGAAAAATTTGGGAAATTGGCTTGGTAATCGGTGTCTTTTTGGTGTTGGTGTTCATCTTGTATCAACCATTCTCCGATTGGTATGGTCAGGGATATTCCAAGATTGACCCCTGGCATGGAGACCGTTCTCCCTTCTGGTCTTATTTCACCCATTGGGGATTGTTCTTGTTCTTGATTTTGAGTTGGTTTTTTGCCGAAAGCGTGCGCTGGATGGCAGAAACCCCGCTTTCAGCCCTCCAGAAACTCAAACCGTACCGCTATTTAATCGTTGTATTTCTGGCCGGCGTCATCTTGCTGACCTTTTACTTATTAATTGACCATGTGAAGATAGCCTGGCTGGTATTACCGCTAGCCGCCTGGGCTTTGGTATTAATGCTAAAGCCGTCGCAATCGGATGCCAAACGCTTTGTTTTGTTTATGATCGGTACTGCATTGGTTTTGACCCTGGTGGTTGAAATTATCGTGTTGCGGGGCGATATTGAACGCATGAATACGGTGTTTAAGTTTTATCTGCAAGCCTGGGTTTTATTGGGGATCAGTTCGGCAGCTGCTTTACCTTGGCTGCTGCCCGAAATGCGGCAGCGGTGGAACGCCAATGCCCGCAGTATCTGGCAGGCCTTATGCATTGTTTTGGTGGGTAGTGCGGCCATGTACCCTTTGTTCGCTGCGACCGAAAAAATCGATGATCGAATGACGAAATGGGTGCCACCTACGTTAAACGGTATGACCTACATGAAGTATGCCAATTACTTTGATTATAATGTGGATGCCAATCTTGAACTCTCGCAAGATTATCAGGCAATCCGTTGGATGCAGGAAAATGTAATCGGCTCACCGGTGATCGTTGAGGCCAATACGGTGGAGTACCGCTGGGGCAGCCGCTATTCAATTTATACCGGTTTGCCATCTGTGGTGGGGTGGAACTGGCACCAACGCCAACAACGGACGGTCACACCTTCCGAGTGGGTTACGGAGCGGGTGGATGACGTCGCTAATTTCTACTTAACATCCAATCAAAAAACCGTATCTGAATTCATTGAAACTTACGATGTACAATATATAATTGTAGGACAGTACGAACGCGCCTTGTATCCAGGTGAAGGTCTGGAGAAATTTGAAGCGTTAAATCAAATCATGTGGGATGCCGTGTACCGTAACGGCGATACCGTAATTTATGAGGTGAAAAAATGAAAGAAAAATTTATTTATCACATCATCCCAGAACTGGAATGGGATGCAGTTTGTGACAACCAGGTTTACGAACCCGACACGTTAGCCTCAGAAGGCTTTATTCACTTTTCTTACAAGGATCAAGTGTGTGAAACAGCGGCCCGCTTTTATACCGGCCGCACCGACTTACTGGCCTTAAAAGTTGATAGCAGTATCGTAGATGCTGAACTACAGATTGACCCTGTGCCGGGGGATGGGGATTTTCCACATCTCTATGGACCGTTAAATTTAAACGCCGTTGTGAACGTATTAAAACTTCAATTAAATTCAGATTTGAGCTTTACGTTGGTTGAGACAGCTTAATGATCGCCACATGGTTGGTTTGGTATCTAACCATTTTTGTTTTGGGTTTAATTGGTGTCCCGATCAGTTTCCGTTTATTCCCTAAATTGCACGATCGCGGCCTCATTTTTTCCAGGGTGTTGGTCTTGTTTGTGTGGGGATACTTGTTTTGGATCTTAACCTCACTGCATATTATTAAAAATAACCTGGCTGGGGTGGGGTTAACCCTGTTGGGAGTTGCGTTGATCTCATCCTTTTTTTTGCGAAACGGACAATTCACGCAGATCAAAGACTTTATAAAGCAACAGTGGAAAACCTTCTTAACGGCTGAATTGGTTTTTTTGGTATTTTTTGTAATCTGGAGTGTCGTACGAGCGACGGTACCCGACATCTCGGGTACGGAAAAGCCAATGGAGTTGGCGTTCATCAACGGCATCTTACGTTCGGAGAATTTTCCTCCACAAGATCCCTGGTTATCCGGTTACGCCATTTCGTATTATTATTTTGGTTATGTTATCCTGAGTTTGTTGATTCAACTTACCGGCACAGCCTCTGGTGTGGCCTATAATCTATCGGTCGCCTTATGGTTTGGGTTAACCGCATTGGCGGCTTATGGATTAATGGTGAATTTGTTGGGGTTTTACCAGCAGCGCACTGGGCGGATTTTTAAGCGGAACGCCTGGGCTATCCTCGCACCGGTATATGTGTTGATCGTTAGCAATGTGGAAGGCTTTTTCGAGATTCTGCATGCTGGCGGGTTGTTTTGGAAACAACAAGCAGATGGAAGCTGGGTTTCCCCGTTTTGGTCATGGCTGAATATCCTGGAGTTAAACCAGCCACCCGCCCAGCCCTTTCAGTTCATTCCAAATCGCCCGAGTGGCATTGTCTGGTGGCGGGCCTCGCGGGTCATTCGGGATACCAATCTGCTCTCCATGCCGGAAGAAGTGATTGATGAGTTTCCTTTTTTTTCCTACCTCTTAGGTGATCTTCATCCGCATGTTTTGGCAATGCCCTTTGTGGTTTTAACCCTGGCAGTACTATTTCATTTCTTTATTCAATTACGGGATGAGCAGTCATTTTTTGTGGTTCAATGGGTACGCCGCCCCGCACTTTGGTTTACAGTTTTGTTGTTGGGTGGATTGAGTTTCTTAAATACCTGGAATTTCCCGATTTATGTTGGCTTACTAAGTGCGGTTTTTGCGTACCATTATTATTTAACGATCGGCTGGAAAAAAGAAATCCTTTCCCAATTTTTCATCAATGGGGTCACGCTAGGGGCGTTGGGGATTGTTTTATATCTGCCGTTTTACCTGAGTTTTTCCAGTCAAGCAGGCGGCATTTTGCCCAGTTTGAGTTATTTTACGCGCGGGGTAATTTTTTGGGTCATGTTCCTGCCCTTACTGCTGCCAATTTTTATCTGGCTGCTTTCAGGCAACCGATCCCGGATTCAACACAATTGGCGAGATGGGCTTCGGTTTTCGCTGATCCTCTTGGCAGTCATGGGACTAGCGGCGTTGCTCTTATCGGTTTTGTTATTGGTCATTCCAGGCATGATTCCGGCCACCCCTGCTGTTGCGGGAGAGGTGCGGATTTGGGACCAGCTTAACCAGGCTTCGGGGTTGTTAATTTCGAAACACGGGGAAACCCGCGCAGTCAGCTTGATCGTAGAAGCAACGCTACGGCGAATCCTTTCGCCGGGTACAATGATCACCCTGCTTGGATTAGTATTTCTGGTCTGGATTCAATTCAAGCGACCGCGAAAAGAGCGGATCGCTTCCGATTTGCCGCTCAACGAAGGTGTATTTGTGGCTTTAATGGTTTTCGTGGGGGCGGGGCTAACCATTTTTCCAGAATTTATGTACCTGCGGGATGATTTCGGCACCCGAATGAACACCATCTTTAAATTTTATTTTGAAACCTGGATGCTGTGGGGGTTGGCGGCCTCTTACGCAGCTGTTCTGATCTTTACCCATACTCGAAAATGGAGCCTCCTGTTCAAAAGCGGGATATTGCTTTCGCTCGTCTTGTCTTTCATGTACCCCTTCTTTATGACACTTAATCGCACCAATCAATTTAAAGATGCAAAAAATTGGACGTTGGATGGCAATCACTTTCGGGAGGTATATCAACCTTTTGATTATGCCGGCGCGGAATGGCTGCGTAGCGCTGAGGAGGGTGTGATTGCAGAAGCGGTTGGGGGGAGCTACTCTGGGTATGCCCGTATGGCAACCGTCTCCGGGCAGCAAACTGTTCTAGGTTGGGTCGGGCATGAATATCAGTGGCGCGGAGGTGGCACGGAAGTCGGTTCCCGAGAAACAGACATGCGCACGCTTTATGAAACCAATCAATGGGAACAGGCGTTAACTATCATCAAAACCTATCAGATTCGTTACATTGTGGTTGGAACTTATGAAACCAGCACGTATAACCTGCGTGAGGATAAATTTATTCAACACTTGCCGATTGTATTTCAAAACGATGGGCTGGTAATTTTTGATGCGGGCTATTATATCGGGGAACCCTAAACCTGAGATGAAAGCAGAATGATGAAGAAAAAACAAGGTTTAACTGTTGAATTAAGTGGTTATATTTTATTGTTTTCTATCGCACTCCTATTTCGATTGGTAAATTTGTATTTGACGCCGCTGGCCGATAGCGAAGCGTTGCTTGCCTTGCAGGCAGAAAATATTGTGACAAGTAGCGGCGTTTTAAAAATCAGTCCAGACCAGCCATTATTGGTAAATTTTTTGGTGTTGGCCTTCTCGATTTTTGGCGTACAAACGTTTATGGTGCGCTTGTTACCGGCTGTGGCTGGTGCTTTGTTGGTTTTTCTGCCAACCATTTTCAGAAAACAAATTGGCAAAGGGGTGGCATTGCTGTTTGCCGTGTGGCTTAGCTTTGACCCGCTGTTTTATTTATTATCACGAAAAGTGGATAGCACGCTTTTGAGTATTGGTTTTTTGGTGTTGGCATTTTACTTTCTACGAGAGAAAAAATGGATCGGTTTGGGGATCGTTCTGGCCTTGGGGGCGTTAACGGGGGCGCAGTTTGTGATCGGTCTGATTTTGTTTACCCTGTCTTCGCTACTATCCAAAAACATCAGGTTTTCCATTGCGCAAGCAGAACCATTTACGATAGCCTGGAGGGCAACCCTGACTGCCTTTGCAGCTGCGCTGTTATTGGTTGGCACGCTCGGGTTTATGGTGCCCAGTCAGTTTGGAGCCGTTTTTAGCGGGGTGGTTAATTTGTTAACGGCCTATCCTGGCGGGCCAGTGTTGACCGTATCGAATGTTATGGGGGGGTTGTTTTTTTATGAATTACTGGTGGTTGTCCTGGGCGGCATTGGCCTGGTGGTGTTTTGGAAACACAATCCGAAAACCGGTAATTTTTTAGGGATTTGGATCGGTTTGAGCTTGTTATTCATCTTGTTTTATCCGGCTAGAACCGTTGCTTTGTTGGTGTGGCTGATTTTACCGTTGGGCTATACGATGATCTGGTGGTTGCTGCGTGTAGTCAGGCTTGAGCGTGAAACCAGGAAGTTGACCGCTTTATTTTCTGCGGTACTGTTTGTGTTTCTGGTGTATATCTTTATGCTTACTTTTAGCGTCTCGATGAGTGGTGTTCAGGTGGCCGGGATTGAAATCAACAGTAGTGTGATTGGAGCCATCTCCCTGATCATTTTTATCCTGGCTGTGGTGATGATCGCTTGGGCCTGGAGCTGGCCGGTTGCCCGGCAAAGCTTATTGATTGCGCTCAGTCTCAGTTTCATATTCATGAATCTATCGGCTGCCTGGAACCTGGGTGGTGGAAGGATCCCCTATCACAATGAATTATGGCATGTTGGGCTGCTTTCTCCCGATACCGATCTAATGTTAAACTCGATCGATGCCTTGACCGCTATGAATGGGGGCAGTAAGGGTGAGGTTGAAGTTTACCTTGAAGATATTGATTCGCCGGCTTTGGTGTGGGCTTTGCGGGATTATCAGCTTCGCTTGTTACCGGTGCTACCCGATGCTTTGGATACGGATGTGATCATTACCGTAGACCAAACGAATAATGAGGTTTACGGGCCCTATCGCGGACAGGATTATCTATTAACCTCCACCGCTGCCTGGGATCTGATGACAACCCGTGAATGGAAAAATTGGGTTTTGATCCGCAGCGCTCCACAGGATGGGATTCGGCAGCAGCCGATCATTATGTGGTTTAATAACCAGTGGTTTGCACAAAATTCAAATTAACGTGATAGAAGGTAGAACATCGTATGAAAAAAATTAACATCATCGCCTTAGATGGGCCAGCAGCTTCTGGAAAGTCTACCTTAGGGGAACGATT